>Ga0136630_1000326_pt1 | contig 17828 bp, 15 predicted proteins | sample AntDrymUQ5682106_2_FD_105496 | JGI IMG/M metagenome (GOLD analysis project Ga0136630, IMG submission 105496) | Polar desert sand microbial communities from Dry Valleys, Antarctica - metaG UQ568 (21.06) | ecosystem: Environmental > Terrestrial > Soil > Desert | place: Antarctica: Dry Valley...
CTGTCCTTCCATCCCTGGTTGGACAGACCCCTGCCCGACTGGTCGATGTAACGCAGCCAGCCGGTCTCCTCCGACTGCACCATCGCCCAGGTGAGGCAGCGGCGGACAGCAGGAAGCAGCGCCTCGACCTCGGCAGGCTCCGCGCCCCAGCGCCACGCGTCAGTTAGCGTAAGGACGAACAGGGGAGTGGCGTCGACGCTGCCGTAGTAGACCGGAGGCAAGCTCGTCTGCCCCAGCTCCAGCTGCGCGTTGCGCACCTCATGCAGAATCTTGCCTGGTTGCTCTTCGGACCTCTCGTCCTCCCGAACACCCTGCCGGCGAGCCAGTGTCCGCAACGTCGATGTCGCAAGCTCCGTCGTCCAGGGGATGAGCATCCGTGCGCCCCAGAGCGAGTCGCGCCCGAACAGCGTGAGGAACCACGGGCTTCCGGCGGCGAGGAACGGGTCAGACCCGTCGCGCAGCAGCAGACCTCTCAGGTCACCGAGACTCTGAGCGGTGACCCGACGCAGGCGCGGGTCGGGACCCGACACCACCGTGGCGGCGCTCCATGACGGTGGACCGCCAGCCGAGAACTGTGTCACCGCCGTGCCTGGGGACATGGTGCAGGTCAAGGAGAGCTGTTCCCCTTGTTGCATCGAGGCCCGCCAAGTGAGACGCCCTACGGCGGCAGTGATCTCGTCTGGCTGTGGGTCGCAGGAGACAACCAACGATCCCCGCCCGTCACTCCACGACAGTCCGTCGACGGTTGCCTCAGCGGGTATGACGGACGCGGCGTGGCCCTGCTTGACTTCGCTCATCAAAGCCAGGTCACTGACGAGGTCGAGGTGCACAACCACGTCAACGGGCTCGGTGGCGTTGGAGCTGACGGTGATTCTCTCGACCAGCCGCTCGGTGGCCAAGACCCGGTGGCGGTCCACGAACACGCTTGGGTCGGGGCGCTGGTTGCCGAGACCGCGAGCGACGTACACGAACTCCTGCCGGTCAGCACCGAGGCCCGCTGATCTCACGAGTTCGAGGTCAGTGTCGTCGAGGCTCAGCAGCAGCTCGTCGAGCAGCCGCATATCGTCGACGAACCATCCGCTGACCCCTCGGCGACGCACCTGCCCGTCGGGTTCGGCCAGCACCAGTGCGGGCGCCGAGACGCAGGACATCAGGTCGTGCAGGAACGGCTGTAGGAGACGGCTGGTGCGACCGCCAGGTCTTGACATACCAACACTCTCATGGAAGATTCCAACGCAGACAAGTATTTTAACGTTAATAGTTGCAGCCCGAACGTATCTGTGGGCGATCACCCGGAGGATCATCCGATGGCTGACAGGCGGATCCGCTACGCCGACCGCGGCGTGACGCTCAGTCATGTCGCAGTGGCTGCCAACGTGTCGGTGCAGACGGCATCCAACGCCCTCAATGCGCCGGATCGACTGGCTCCGGGAACGCTGAAACGCACACTCGCGGCGATCGAGTCGCTGGGCTACAAGCCGAACCGGGTCGCGCGTGCACTGCGCAACCAGAGCTCCCGGCTGATCGCCGTGAAGGTCGAGGCAGCTCGGTCAGATCGAGCCGCCCCGCTGCTCGACCAGTTCCTTCATGCGCTGTCGTCGTGCGCCGCCGACGTCGGTTTCCACCTCATCCTCTGCCAGGCCGACGACGACCGCTCCGAGCTCGCCGCCTACCAAGAGCTCCTGCAGACCACCGCGGTCGACGCGGTCATCCTGTCCAGCACCCACCGGGGCGACCCACGGATCGCGTGGCTGCGCGAGCGTGGAGTCGCGTTCGCGACCTTCGGGCGGTCGTGGGACGGCGACGAGGACCTGGCTTGGGTCGACATCGACGGCAAGGCCGGTATCGAGAGCGTGATGGGGCATCTGGTCGAGCAGGGCCACCGCCGTATCGCATTCCTCGGTTGGCCGAATGACTCCGACGTGGGTCTCGACCGGAAGCAGGGCTGGCTCGCTGCCTGTCGTCGGCACGGTCTTCCCACCCAGCATCTCGCGGTCGAGAGCGCGGACGACTTCGACTACGGGCGATCCGCGGCGCTACGTCTCCTGTCCCGACAGTCACCTCCGAGCGCCGTGGTGTGCACATCCGACACCTTGGCGCTCGGCGCCATGCGCGCCATGTCCGAGAGCGGCCTCATCCCTGGAGTCGACGTCGCCGTCACGGGCTTCGACGCGTCGCCGGCTGCCGCCTTGACGACCCCGGGTCTCACCACCGTGCGTCAACCGCTCGACGAGGTGGCATCCGAGCTCATCAACCACGTGGAGGCCGAGCTCTCCGGCAACCCCATCAGTCCGCGTCACTCCCTCCTCACACCGACGCTGGTCACTCGGGAGTCCACCGCCAGGCAGATCCCTGTTCATCTCACCGATCCCCCGCACCACCGAAGGAGTCACAGATGACGCACCACCGATTGCCAGTCCGCGTCGCGGCACTGTCCGCCGCCACGATGTTCCTTGTCGCGTGCGGAGGCGGTTTCTCCGAAGGCGGTTCCAGCGACAAAGAGCCATCGTCGGCCGAAGGCGAGGTCGAGCTGCGGATGCTCATCGCCTCCTCTGGAGATGCCGAGACAGCGGCCGTCAACAAGGCCGTCGACGCGTGGGAGAAGGAGACAGGCAACAAGGTCACCGTCACGCCCGCGCAGGACATGACGACCGAGCTCTCCAAGACCTTCGCGAGCAGCGACCCGTACGACCTGATGTACATCGACGCCGGTCGCTTCGCGACGTACGCCGAGACAGGGGCGCTCTACGCCTACGGTGACAGCTTCGAGGCCGCCGAGGACGTCTACCCAGCCCTCAAGGACACGTTCACGTACGAGGACGAGTTCTACTGCGTGCCCAAGGACTCCTCGACCCTCGGACTCATCATCAACGCCGACATGTGGAAGGAAGCCGGCCTGACCGAGGCTGACTACCCCGCGAGCTGGGACGACCTGGCTGCGGTGGCGGAGAAGCTCACGACGCCCGACCACGTGGGCCTCGCGATGGACTCTTCACGTGACCGCGTGGGTGCGTTCATGGTGCAGGCCGGCGGCTGGCTGGTCAACGAGGACGCCACCGAGGCGACCGCCGACTCCGACGCCAACGTCGAAGCGCTCACATACCTGCAGGGCATGCTCCAAGACGGCTCGATGGCATGGTCGGCGGATCTCGACGCGGGCTGGGGAGGAGAAGCGTTAGGCACGGAGAAGGCCGCCATGACGGTCGAGGGCAACTGGATAGCCGGCGCGATGAGCGCCGACTACCCCGATATCGACTACACCGTCGCCGAGCTGCCTGAGGGCCCCGAAGGCAAGGGCACGCTCACCTTCACCCAGTGCTGGGGGGTCGCATCGAAGAGCGATGCACAGGCGCAGGCTATTGATCTCATCGCGTCGTTGACCAAGCCCGACCAGCAGATGGTCAGTGCCCGCGCGTTCGGCGTGCTTCCTGCCGTCGAGTCGAGCCGTGAGGAGTACCTCGAGGAGTTCCCGGAGAACGAGCCGTTCCTGGCAGGCTCCGAGTACGCCCAAGGACCGATCTCGCTGCCCGACTTCGAGCCGGTGCTGGCAGACTTCGACTCCGAGCTCGCCGGGCTGGAGGACGGTGACCCGGAAGCGATCCTGCAGAGCCTGCAAGAGAATGCCTCAGCGGCCCTCGGCGGCTGAGGATGAGCCAGGCGGAAGTGCAAGCGCGTCCGCGGCGCAGCAAGCTCCGCAGCAACGAGGGAAAGGCCGGCTGGATATTCGTCAGCCCTATGTTGGTCATCTTGGGGCTGTTCCTCGTCCTTCCGATCCTGATGGCGGTTTGGGTCAGCCTGCTGGACTGGAACACCAACGACGGTGACCCCTTCGCTGGCGCAGGTACCTTCGTCGGACTCGACAACTACAAGAACCTGCTCGCCAGCGAAGGGCTGGCTCGGCAGGACTTCATGACGAGCATCCGTAACAACGCCTACTACGTGTTGCTCGTCGTCCCCTTGCAGACCGCGCTTGCGCTGCTGCTTGCTTCCCTGATCAACGCCCGTCGACTGAAGGGTAGAGGACTCTTCAGGACCGCCTTCTTCTTCCCTTCGATCACCAGCTCGGTCGCGATCTCGATCGTGTTCGTGTTCCTCTTCGTCGGCAACGGCGGCGTCAACAAGGTGCTGGGGTGGGTCGGCTTCAGCGGGCCTAGCTGGCTGACCGATCCCCGCGGCGTGTTCTGGATCCTGCTGGACAAGGTCGGACTGGTCGACATCGACAGTCCGCCAGGGGCCCTGGCGGAACATGGAGTGCTCGGCCTCTCGTGGTGGGACTGGTTCGCCGGCCCGTCGGTGGCCATGACCGCCGTCATGATGCTGGTCATCTGGACCACCTCCGGGACCTTCATGCTCATGTTCGTGGCTGCGATGCAAGACATCCCCGAGGAGATCGACGAGGCGGCCTTGATGGACGGGGCCGGCGGCTGGCAGAAATTCTGGTACGTCACTCTCCCCCAGCTCAAGCCAGTGCTGTTCCTCGTCCTCACCTTGGGTTTGATCGCCACCTGGCAGGTGTTCGACCAGATCCTCATCATGACCCAGGGCGGCCCTGACAAGACAACCCTGTCGCCGGCGTACCTGAGCTACACCGCCAGCTTCACCGGACAGGACTGGGGCGGTGGTGCGGCCATCTCGTTCGTCCTCTTCGCCATCATCTTGACGATGGCGCTCATCCAACGATGGGTCATGCGTGACAAGGACCTCCCGCGCAAGAAGCGTCGAGGCAGAACGAAGCCCCCACCTCCGGCCATCCCCACCCGTCGCGACGACAAGGTGGCGTCATGACCCAGCGAAGCTTCACGCGCGTCTTGCTGTACACCCTCATCGTGATGATCGCGGTGGTCTACATCGCGCCGTTCGTCATCCAGGTGGCCACCTCGGTGAAGACGAACCCCGACGCCACGAGCAACCCGCTGTCGCTGTGGCCCAACCCGTTCTCGACCGAGGCGTTCAAGACGATGTTCGGGTACGGCGACAACGACTACGTGAACTTCCCGCTCTGGTTCACCAACTCGACCGTGGTCGCGGTCTTCGTCACGGTCGGGAGGGTGTTCTTCGACTCCCTTGCCGGTTATGCGTTGAGCCGCCTGCAGTTCGTGGGTCGTCGGTTTCTCTTCCTCGCGGTACTGGCTGTCCTGAGCGTCCCCGGCGTGGTGCTGCTCATCCCGAAGTTCCTCGTGCTGCAGTACACCGGGCTCTACAACACCTACGGCGGCATGATCTTGCCGTTGATCGTGGACGCCGCGGGGATCTTCATCATGAAGCAGTTCTTCGACACCATCCCCTACTCGATCGAGGAGGCGGCCCGCATCGACGGCGCTGGGGTCTTCCGGACGTTCTGGTCGGTGGTGCTGCCGATGACAAAGCCTGCGCTGCTGACGTTGACGATCTTGTCGTTCCAGGGCTCGTGGAACGAGTTCACCCACATCCTCGTGGCTACCGAGGGCCCGGAACATCAGACACTGACGACCGGCATGGCAGGCCTGTTCTCGGGCGCAGTGGGCAGCGCGCAGCAGTTCCCTCTGAAGCTCGCTGTCGCCATGGTGGCCACGATCCCGGTGGCTATCGTGTTCTTCGTGTTCCAGCGCCGCTTCGTAGCCGGGGCGAACGCCGGAAGTGTCAAGGGCTGACGCGGTTTGCTAGCGTCTGAATATCGACCGGCGGGTTGACACGTCAGCGCGCCCACCCCACGACCCCAGGAGCCCCCGTGAGCGAAACCCCTGTCAAGGTCGCGGTCACGGGTGCCGCCGGCCAGATCGGCTACAGCCTCCTCTTCAGGATCGCGAGCGGCTCGTTGTTCGGGCCGGACACCCCCGTCGAGCTGCGGTTGCTGGAGATCCCGCCCGCGCTGAACGCGCTCGAGGGGGTCGTCATGGAGCTGGACGACTGCGCGTTTCCGATGCTTGCTGCGGTCGAGATCGGCGACGACCCGGACGTCATCTTCGACGGGGCCAGTCTCGCCCTGCTGGTCGGCGCCCGACCGCGAAGCAAGGGGATGGAGCGCGCCGACCTGCTCGAGGCGAACGGCGCGATCTTCACCGGTCAGGGCAAGGCGATCAACGACCACGCCGCCGACGACATCCGCGTGGCGGTGACCGGCAACCCGGCCAACACCAATGCGCTCATCGCGATGACCAACGCTCCTGACGTACCGGCCGAGCGGTTCTCCGCACTGACCCGACTCGACCACAACCGCGCGCTCGCCCAGCTCGCCGCCAAGACCGGCAGCAGCGTCAACGACATCAAGAAGATGACGATCTGGGGCAACCACTCGGCGACGCAGTACCCGGACGTCTTCCACGCCGAGGTCAACGGCGCGAACGCCGCCGAGGTCGTCGGAGACCAGGCCTGGATCGAGGACGACTTCATCCCGACCGTGCAGAAGCGGGGTGCCGCGATCATCGAGGCCAGGGGTGCGTCGAGCGCGGCCAGCGCCGCCAGCGCGACCGTCGACGCCGCCCGGGACTGGCTGTTCGGCATTGAGGACGGTGACTGGACGTCGATGGCGGTCCGCTCAGACGGCTCGTACGGCGTACCCGAGGGCCTCATCTCGTCGTTCCCGGTGACGACGAACGGCGGCGACTGGTCGATCGTGCAGGGCCTGGAGATCGACGACTTCTCACGGGCACGCATCGACGCGAGCGTCGCCGAGCTCCGCGAGGAGCGGGACGCCGTGAAGCAGCTCGGCCTCATCTGAGCTGACCTCGTCAGTCTCGCGGATCGCCTTACCCTCGATTCGTCCGCCCCAGCGCGGGTGATTCGAGCCTTGGCAGGTCGGACGAACGCAAGAGCCTCGATTCGTCTGACTCAGCGCGGACTGGCCGAGCGCGAGCCACCCGGACGAATCGCCAATGGCGGGCGCGCGGCCGTCAGTGGAACGTCTCGCCAGCCTTCAGCATTCGGGCCATCTCGGCGAGCCGCTTCGCGCGGGTCTCGGGTCGCTTCGCTGTCTGCAGCCGGAACGTGAAGGCGTACTTGTTCGACGCGCTGAGCGACGAGTAGAACGCAGCAGAGGCCGGGTGAGCGTCGAGCACCTGCTGCAAGTCGGGCGGCACCACCTTGTCGCCCAACCTGTCGTACGCCGCAGCCCAGCGTCCGTCCGCCTTCGCCCTGTCGACCTGGGCCTGGCCGCCCGGGCGCATCCGGCCCGAGGCGGTCAGGACAGTGACCTTCTCGGTGTTGACCTTCGACCAGATCGACCGGGCCCGCCGCGGGGTGAATCGCTGCAGGAAGTAGTCGCCGTCGAATGAGTTCCGCTGGCCGTCGATCCAGCCGAAGCACAGCGCGACGTCGACGGCCTCGGCGTAGGTGATCGAGGCGATCCCGCTCGCCTTCTTCGCGGTCTTCAGCCACAACCCGGTCTCGTCACCGTGGTGCTCCTCGAGCCAGGTCTCGAACCCGGCCCCGCTGGCGAACGCGATGAGCGGCCAACCGTCCTTCGGATGGGACTCCCCCGTCACTACTTGTCGAGCCAGACGTCGACCATGTCCTGGTTGTCGGCGATCCACCTGTCAGCGGCGGCGTCGGGCTCCATGCCGTCCTCGGAGATGTACTTGGAGACCACGTTCTGATCCTCTTCCGTCCACTTGAAGCTCGTCACCAGGTCGTACGCCGGGCTGCCCGACTCGGCGAAGTCGGTCGCCACGACCTTGTTCAGCCTGTACGGCGGGTAGTCGCAGTCGACCTCGGACGGGACGGCGTCGCAGCCGGGGGTGTAGGCAGGCAGCTCGACATGCGCCAGCTCAATCTCGTTAAAGAACCACTGCGGCCGGTAGAAGTACGCCAGGAGCGGTGTCTTGTTCTCCTGCGCACTGCGGAAGGCCTCGATGAGGGCTGCCTCGCTGCCGCCCACCACGACCTCGTAGTCGAGGTCGAGGTTCTCCACGAGTGCCTCGTCGTAGGTGACGTACCCAGGGTCCCCGTCGAGGAGCTGGCCCTTGTCGCCGGACTCAGTCGTCTCGAACAGATCGGCGTACTTGTTGAGGTTCTTCCAGTCGGTGATGTCTGGGTACTCCTCAGCCATCCACGGCGGGACGTACCACCCGATGGTCCCGTCGACACCCGTGTAGCCGGCCAGCTGCGCGGTCTTGTCGCCGTCGACGTACTTCTTCACCAGGTCCTCGTGACCCCAGTTCTCGATGATGACGTCGACCTCGTCCGTGCCGAAGCCCTTCCAGGACGTCTGCTCGTCGAGGTCGACGTAGTTGACCCTGCAGCCGAGCTGGGTCTCTGCGATCCGCCCGACGACGTGGGCGTTGGACTCGTAGCCGACCCACGGGTTCACAGCCATGTCGAAGGGCTCGCAGTCTTCGCTGCTCCCCGCGTTGGTGATGTCGCCCCCACAGCCCGCCACGGCAACCGCCGTCGTGAGAGCGAGGCATCCGAGCAGCGCCCGTGTACGAGTCCGCTTCATTGGTTCCTTCTTCCTGCCCAGAGCACCTGGAGCGGCCGGGGACGTGAGTGCGACGAAGCCGGCTGCAGCGTTCGCTGGGCACCGTACCGGGTGATGCGGTCGAGCATGATCCCCACCAGCACGACCGTCACAGCCGCCGCGAGTCCCCGCCCGACGAAGCTGGTCTGCCGGAACCCGGTGACGATATCGGCGCCGAGAGCGCCTGCCCCCACCATCCCGCCGACCACCACCATGGATAGTACGTACAGGAGGCCTTGGTTGGCGGCGAGGACCAGTGAGCCCTTCGCCATGGGGAGCTGCACCTTGATGACCATCTGCAGGCGGCTCGTCCCTGACGACCGCGCTGCCTCGACCGTCGTCGGGTCGACTCCTCGGATGCCGTCGGCGACGAGCTTTGTGGCGGGCGGCACCGCGTAGATCACGCCGGCGACGATCGCCGTGAACCGGTTCGGCCCGAACATGATGAGGATCGGGATCAGGTACACGAACGCGGGCACCGTCTGCGCCGCATCGAGCACTGGCCTGACGAGCCGGTCGGCTGCCTCGCCACGGCCCATGGCGATGCCGAGAACGACTGCGAGGAGTATGACGGCGAAGGTGGCCACGAGGACAGACGTGATCGTGATCATCGCGTTGTTCCACAGGTCGAGGTAGTAGATGCCGGCCAGGCACACCACCGTCGACAGCAGCGCCCGCCAGCCGCCGATGACGAAGGCGATGGCGACGATCGCGGCTCCGGTCACGAACCACGGCGAGTTCGCCACGAGGTCCTGCAGCGGGTTCAGCAGGAAGTTGGTGAAGTGCTGTTGGATCGACGTGGTGAGCCCGGACAGGTCGTCACGCAGCCAGTCGCCGAAGTCGTCCACTGCGCTGGCGATCGAGGGCCCGAGGTCGAGCCGGTCCGGAAACTCGTTGAGGGCCCGCTGGACGTGTGACAGGTAGACAGCGACCAGGGTCGCCGCTCCACTCCCGATCAGCCCGATCCTGCGCGGCAGCGGGCTTGACGAGACTGACCGTGTCACACTCCCGGGTCTCTCACTGGCAGCCGTCGTCGTGCGGTCGAGCATGATCGCCATCAGCACGATCGCCAGCCCTGCCACCGCGGCGTTACCGAGCTGGTTGCGCTGCAGCGCCGAGAGCACGTTCTGGCCGAGGCCCGGACTGTCGATGTAGCCGGCGATGACAGCCATGGCCAGGGCCGCCATCGTCGTCTGGTTCACCCCCACGACGATCGTCCTCCTTGCCATCGGGATCTCGACGTTCTTGAGCCGCTGCCAGCGAGTCTGTCCGAGCGAGCTGGTGGCCTCGAGGGTCGTTGCCGAAACCGAACTGACGCCGTGTGCCGTGATCCTGACCACCGGGGGAGTTGCATAGATGACGATGACGACCACGGCCGCGGCCGAGCCGATTCCGAACATGATGGCGACAGGGAGCAGGTAGCTGAACGACGGCATGGTCTGCATCACGTCGAGGACGGGCGTCAGGATCGACGAGACCGCCTTGCTGTGCGCCATCCAGATGCCGAGGGGGATCCCGACAACCACGGCGAGCAGCACCGACACGTTGGTGATGATGAGCAGGTCGACGCTGTCCTCCCACACGCCCAGGAGACCGAAGCCGAGGAACGTGGCGACCACGAGCAGGGAGATGCGCAAGCCCGCGACCGCGAACGAGACCCAGGCCGCCGACGCAAGGATGCCTGCCCAGCCGACCTGGGGAAGCGGACGAGGGAAGGCCGGCACGGTGAAGAGCCGCTGCAGGGACCCGACGACCCAGTCGAGAGCGTCAGCGATCGCAGTCGTCGCCACGAAGACCGGGCTGGTCCCCGCCGAGGCGGCCGCCTCGATCTCGGTGGCCCGCGTGCGGAACCACGCGTGCGCGTCAGTGACCTGCGCGCCGCCGATCTCCAGTGTCATGTTGCCGCGCGTGACGGCCCAGACCACCACCCACAACACGATGACCCCCAGCAGGGACCCCGTCCGCCCATGCGCTCGCAGCGTCGCGACCAGCCCAGTGTCGAGACTCTGGGACCTGACGGTCGCGACCGAGCTCACACCGCCACGCTTTCCTCGGCCACCACGACTCGCAGGATCGCGTCGCGGTCCACGATGCCGACAAGGGCGCCGTCTTCGACCACCTGGACGACGAGCTCGGAGCCAAGGGCGACGCGGGCCGCCTCGCCGACGATGGTGTCCGAGGCCATCACCGGTCCCTCGCTCGAGTCGTCAGGGCGCGGCTCGCGCATGACGTACTTGAGAGTCAGGACGTGAGAGAGCGGTATGTCGCTCACGAAGTCCCGCACGTAGGCGTCGGCGGGATGGGCCACCACCTCGGCCGGCGTACCGATCTGGACTACCTCGCCGTCGCGCATGATGAGGATCCGGTCCCCGAGCCTGAGCGCCTCCTGCAGGTCGTGGGTGACGAACACCATCGTCTTCCGCAGCTCCGCCTGGAGCCGGATCACCTCGTTCTGCATGTCCCGGCGGATGAGTGGGTCGAGAGCAGAGAACGGCTCGTCGAAGAGGAGCAGGGCGGGGTCACCCGCGAGTGCACGCGCCAGGCCGACGCGCTGCTGCATACCCCCCGACAGCTGGTCCGGGTAAGACGTCTCGTTGCCGGCGAGACCGACAAGCTCGACGATCTCGGCTGCCTTCTTGCGGCGGTCGACCTTGCCGACGCCGCGGATCTCGAGGCCGTAGGCAACGTTGTCGATCACCTGCCGATGCGGCAGCAGGCCGAAGTGCTGGAACACCATCGAGACATGGTTGCGGCGCAGGTCTCGCAAGGCGGAGGCAGACGCCTTCGTGACGTTGTGGCCGTCGATCGTGACACTGCCGGCGGTCGGCTCGATGAGCCGCGTGAGGCAGCGGACCAAGGTCGACTTCCCGGATCCTGACAGGCCCATGACGGCGAAGACCTCGCCGGGCACGACGGAGAACGAGATGTCCCGGACCGCCGCCACGCAACCGGTGCGCCGTAGCAGCTGCTTGGGCGTCAGGTCTGCGTCGGCAGTACCGATGATCTTGCCCGCCTTGGGCCCGAACACCTTCCAGAGGTGTTGGACAGACAGTGCAGTTGACGTCTGCGCGCCCGTGGACGAGGTCGGCTCAGAGTCGACGTGGGTGATGAGGGGACCTCACTTTCCGTGGTCGACCGAAGCCGGCGGATGAGGCGACGAGTCGTCGCCCACGCGGTAGTACGTTACGTGAGACGAGACTGCCGCGGCGGGAAGGTCCGAGTGACGAAGGCAAGGACAGCGACAACGCCGGCGCCAACAGTCGATAATCGGCCCATGACCAGATCACCGAGCCAGCACAACTTCGTGCTCGCGCTCCACTGCCCGGACCGGCCCGGGATCGTCCACGCCGTCACCGGCTTCCTCTTGCGCGCTGGCGGCAACATCGTGCAGAGCCAGCAGTACGGCGATGCCGAGACGGGTTCGTTCTTCATGCGCGTGCACGTCGAGCTGACCGAGGGATCAGCGACTGTGCAGGAGCTGCGCGCGGCATTCGCACCGACGGGTGAGCAGTTCGCCATGACCTGGGACCTGTGGGATCACGCCGCCCGATACAACACGCTCATCATGGTGTCGCGAGCCGGCCACTGCCTCAACGACCTGCTGTTCAGGTGGAGCACCGGAGCGCTCCAGATCGACATACCGGCGATCGTGTCGAACCATCGTGACCTCGAGGGACTTGCTGACTCCTACGGCATCCCGTTCCACCACGTTGCTGTCACACCCAAGACGAAGACAGAGGCAGAACAGCGGCTGATGGAGCTCGTCACCGAGCTCGACGTCCATCTCGTCGTGCTCGCGCGTTACATGCAGGTGCTGTCGGACGACATCTGCCGTGCGCTGCGGGGGCGGGCGATCAACATCCACCACTCATTCCTGCCGAGCTTCAAGGGCGCCAGCCCCTACCACCAGGCACACCAGCGCGGCGTCAAGCTGATCGGCGCGACGGCGCACTACGTCACCGCTGATCTGGACGAGGGGCCGATCATCGAGCAGGACGTCACCCGCGTCAGTCACGACTTCACGCCGGCGCAGCTCGTCTCGGCCGGACGCGACGTGGAGAGCCAGGTGCTGTCGCGGGCGGTGCGCTGGCACTGCGAGACCCGCGTCATGCTCAACGGCAGCAAGACCGTCGTCCTGCGTTGACCCTGCGGCGTTCACGTCGTCGATGACCGTCGCGCGGTCTAGCGGCGAGGCGGTCCTCGTTGGAGGTGAGGACTTGCCGGTGGGCCCACTCGACCTGCCGACTCGTGCGCATGGCGGCCGGACAGTGCGGATCAGACGCGGGTGGGGATGACGATGGCGAGAACGATCGTGCCGGCGCAGCACAAGGCAAGGACGACCAGGTCGAAGAAGCGCCGCCGCACCCTCAACATCCCCGCCCGCTCGTCGGGGAGCACTGCGCGGAAGGCGAACGCGAGCCCGAAGCCGCTCCCTATCAGCACGATGCCGGTACGCCAGGCGCCGAAGATGACGGTGCCGAGCCCGATGAGCAGAACAGCCATCACGATGAGGTAGACGATGCCCCCCGTCGTCGACGGCTTCTGGAGCCAGGTCACCGAAGCCCGGCTGCCCGCTCGGCCGCCTCGACGACGTTCGTCAACAGCATCGCGCGCGTCATCGGGCCAACTCCCCCGGGCATCGGTGCGATATGCCCTGCGACTTCGAACACCTCGGCGGCGACGTCACCAACCAGCCCGCTGTCAGTACGGGTCGTTCCCACGTCGAGGACCACCGCCTTGTCCTTCACCATGTCGGCGGTGATGAGGCCGGCGACCCCTGCAGCGGCGACGACGATGTCTGCTCGGCGTACGTGAGCGTCGAGGTCACGGGTCCCGGTGTGGCACAGCGTCACCGTGGCATTCTCCGTACGCCGGGTGAGGAGCAGCCCGAGCGGCCGCCCCACGGTGACTCCGCGGCCAACGACGCAGACCTCGGCCCCGTTGAGGTCGATCTCGTAGGCGCGCAACAGCTCGACGATCCCGCGAGGGGTGCATGGCAGCGGACCTTCGGCCATGAGGGCAAGCCGCCCCAGATTCATCGGGTGCAGGCCGTCGGCATCCTTGGCAGGGTCGACGAGCTCAAGCGCACGCTGCGAGTCGAGGTGCCTCGGCAACGGCAGCTGGACGATGAACCCGGTACAGGCAGGGTCGTCGTTGAGCGCGCTGATCCGTTCCTCGAGGAGCTCCTGGGTGATGTCGGCCGCGTGGTGCTCCCGCAGGGAGGCGATGCCTACCTGCTCGCAGTCGCGGTGCTTGCCTGCGACGTACGAGACGCTGCCAGGATCCTCGCCGACCAGCACGGTGCCGAGCCCTGCACTGACCCCGTGCTCGGTGAGCGTCGCCACCCGCAGCTCGAGGTCAGCCCTGATGCCAGCCGCGGTCGCTCGGCCGTCGAGAATCTGTGCAGTCACGCGCAGATTGTGTCACGCCGTCTGAGCCGCCACCCCCACGCGCCCAGAGGGCGGTAGGTGCGGCAGAACTGGTCAGTGCGCGAAGTGTCGCGTGCCCGTGAAGTACATCGAGATGCCTGCCGCGTCGGCGGCAGCAACGACCTCGTCGTCACGCAGCGAACCCCCAGGTTGAACGACGGCTCGCACCCCGCCGTCGATGAGCGCCTGCAGCCCGTCCGTGAAGGGGAAGAACGCGTCCGATGCCGCGACGGCGCCGGCAGCCCGGTCACCGGCTCGCCCAACGGCAAGCCTCGCTGCGTCGACACGGTTGACCTGTCCCATGCCGACGCCCACAGTGGCACACTCCGCCGCCAGCACGATGGCATTGGACTTGACTGCCCGACAGGCCCTCCAGGCGAAGGCCAGATCGGCGAGCCCCTCAGCGTCCAGCGGCACACCGGCCGCCAGGGTCCACGTCGACACCGCATCTCCCTCGGCGTCGACCCGGTCGGCGGTCTGCAAGAGCATCCCGCCGCTGATCCCCCGGAGCTCCACCGCCTCGCGCGAGGTATCTGGTTCGCATTGCAGCAACCGGACGTTCTTCTTCGCGGTCAAGACCTCGACAGCTCCGGTTTGGAAGGACGGGGCGCACACCACCTCGGTGAAGACCTCCGCCACCTGCTGTGCCATCTCCACACTCACCGGCCGGTTGACGGCGATCACCCCACCGAACGCCGACACGGGATCACACGCGTAGGCGCGGCGGTGGGCCTCGGCGACATCGGCACCGGTGGCGATGCCGCACGGGTTCGCGTGCTTGATGATCGCCACCGCCGGCTCCCCGAAGTCGTAGACCGTCCGGCGGGCGGCGTCGGTGTCGACCCAGTTGTTGAACGACATCGGCTTGCCGTGGAGCTGCTCGGACCCGGCGAGACCGCCGCGCCCATGCCGGTAGAGCGCCGCGCGCTGATGCGGGTTCTCCCCGTAGCGCAGGACGTCTGCACGCTGCCAGGTCGCGCCCGCCCACGCAGGGAAGCCCGATCCGTCACTGGTGTCCACGACCACGTTGCCCATCCAGGAGGCGATCGCCACGTCGTACGACGCCGTGTGCTGGAAGGCCTCCGCCGCGAGCCGTTGGCGCTGAGCCAGCGTGAAGCCGCCCGCAGCCAGGGCCGTCAGCAGGTCGTCGTACTGGTCAGGTGAAGTGACGATCGCGACGCTCGGGTGGTTCTTCGCGGCGGCCCGCACCATCGAGGGCCCACCGATGTCGATCTGCTCGATGCACTCGTCCGGGGCCGCACCGGACGCGACCGCCTCGGTGAACGGGTAGAGGTTGGACACCACGAGGTCGAACGGCTCGAGGTCGAGGTCGACCAGCTGCCTGCGATGGGAGTCCAGCCGCAGGTCGGCGAGGATCCCGGCGTGGACGCGGGGATGCAGCGTCTTCACCCTCCCGTCGAGACACTCGGGGAAGCCTGTCAGTGCCTCCACCTGGGTCACCTGCACACCGGCTGAGGAGATGCGCCCAGCAGTCGACCCTGTCGAGACGATGGTCACCCCCGCGACGGAGAGGGCTTGCGCGAGCTGTTCGAGCCCCGTCTTGTCATAGACGGAGATGAGTGCTCGCCTGATCTGGCGCCTGTCGCCGTTCATGCGATCGTGACCTTCCTGCCTTCGATGGTGAAGCCGTGGCGCGCGATGCGGCCGACGGTCGTCACCAGCAGCTCCCGCTCCGCGACCTTGATCCGCTCGTGCAGGGACTGCGCGGTGTCGTCGTCCTCCACGGGGACGGCGGTCTGAGCGATGACCGGACCGGTGTCGACGCCGGCGTCGACGACGAACAGCGTTGCCCCTGTCACCTTGACCCCGTAGGCCAGCGCGTCTCGCGGGCCGTGCATGCCTGGGAAGGCAGGCGACAGCGCCGGGTGCGTGTTGACGATGCGTCCGCCGAAGCGGGCAAGGAAGGCGGGCCCGGCCAGCTTCATGAAACCTGCGAGTACGACGAGGTCGGGGTCGAAGGCAGCGACGCGATGGACCAAGTCGACATCCCACTCCAGGCGGTCGGCCCCGGGGGCCAGCGGCAGCTCGAAGACCGGCACCGCCACCTCACGGGCGCGTTCCACGGCTCTCGTGCCCCTCCGGTCGGAGCCGACCGCGACCACCTCGGCGCCGTACGCCGCATCCCTGCAGGCGTCGAGCAGCGCTTGCAGGTTGGTTCCGGTCCCGGAGACCAAGACGACGAGGCGGGCGGGCACCGAGCTCCTCACATGGGGCAGACGGCCGCGCTCACGATATCGGCACCCGCGGCGGCCGGGTCAGTCGGAGTCGAGGGCGGGTATGACGTCAGGCTTCTCCTCACCCGCCGCACCGGCGCCACCGCGACGACGAGCCGCCGTCGCCTCGACCCAGCGGGCCCCCGTGGCCGCCAGACCACCGCCGAGCAGGAATGCCACGGTGCAGACCAGCAGCGTCTCAGCGGCGTACGGGCCGACGTCGCTCATCCGTCCCGGCCCCAGCGCGCCGGTGGCGAGGAACGTCGACAGGCCGAACGCGACACCGCCCGCCATCCCGGCCAGGCAGCCGCGCAGCGCCGCCTGGTCGAGGCCGAAGACCGGGTGGCGCCGGATGGAGACGATGCCGGCGACCCCCCCGGCAAGGACCGGGACGACGAGGAGCAGGCCGTGCCACCAGTGGGTCTCGCTGCCGTGCGGCAGAGCCCCGAAGAGGGGGAAGGCGGGCAGCGCCCCGATGCTGATGTCACCGGGGGCAACCGTGGTCCCGGTCCCGACCATGAAGCCCGGTCCGGCGATGAAGGCACCGGCGCTCAGCACGGCGTTGGGGACGACGGCAGCACCGATCAGCGCCAGGACGGCAGCGCCGAGCGCGCCTGCGCCAACGCCCTCGGACAGCGACACGATGTCGGAGAAGTGCACCACCATGCTGGTCGTCAGCAGCAGCGAGGCGGCGCCCACCATCGCGAGGGCCCCAGCCAGGCCGCCCAGCACGGAGGCGCGGGCGATCTCCGGCAGCTGCCGGAACGCGCGCCCGCCGCGCCCTGACCCACGCAGGACACCGAGGCCCCCGCAGCAGAACCCGAGCAGGCCGGGGGCCACCCAGCTGCGGATGGGTCCGGCAGCGGCGACGTCGGTCGCCGCCAGGGTCGCTGCAACGCCGCCGACGCCGGCGTACACCAGTGCGGTCGCTGCGATCGATGCGACGACGTCGAGATCGCCACGGATGGCCGAGTGGGTCCCTGCCCAGCGCCCGCCGCGGTAGAGAAGCGAACCCCACAGCACCGTCAGGCCGAGGGGGATCGCCGTCACATGGGTGCTGCCGAGGACGACGCCGCTTCCGTTCCCCAGCAGCCAGCTGAACACCCCGACCCGGATCGCACCCTCGAACGACCCGGTGCCACCCGCGAACCACACACCGACTGCGAGGGCAACGCACCCGATGAGGCCGACCGCTGCGCTCCAACCCACGGCGATGAGACACGACAAGGACAGCGGCCGGCTCGGCGCAGGCTCGGTCGGCTGGACCCGAAAGATGGGTCGCGACAGCAGCTGAGTCATGGCACCTCATCGTCCCCGAGACCTGACCAGGGACACCCCCCTGACACGCCGCTCCACACCGCCAGATCGAGCACCACCGCTACACAGTTTTGCCCGACGGGAGCCACTGGTTACCGTCGAAGGAGGAAATCGCTGCTGCCCCGCCCCTTGTCAAGGAGTCCACTTCCGTGTCCCGCGCCGACGCGTTCAAGGTGTTCTACGGTGAGTCTCGGGCTCGTCTGCTGGTTCAGGTGTACGCCTACGCGGGCGACACCGAGGTGGCTCAGCGGGCACTCGCCGACGCCTACGTCGCCGCCGCACACCACTGGCGCAAGCTCGCCGCCGAGTCTGACAAGGACCCGTGGATGCGGCAGCACGCCTTCAAGGCCACCGGCAAGGTCCAGAACCGGCCTCTCGACCCCTGGTACGTGCGCGCCCGCAAGACCGCTGACGCAC
>Ga0136630_1000327_pt1 | contig 17813 bp, 25 predicted proteins | sample AntDrymUQ5682106_2_FD_105496 | JGI IMG/M metagenome (GOLD analysis project Ga0136630, IMG submission 105496) | Polar desert sand microbial communities from Dry Valleys, Antarctica - metaG UQ568 (21.06) | ecosystem: Environmental > Terrestrial > Soil > Desert | place: Antarctica: Dry Valley...
CACGAGCGCGGCGAGAAGCTGCGCGTGTTCAAGTTCAAGCCCAAGCGCGGCTACAAGCGCACGGCGGGTCACCGCCAGGAGCTGACGCGCTTGGAGATCACGGAAGTGAAGTCGACTTCGGCCAAGGCACGCAGCAAGCCCACATCAGAGCGCGGGGCCGGAGGCCCCGCGGAGGTACCTACCTAATGGCACACAAGAAGGGGCTCGGCTCCTCACGCAACGGCCGCGACTCCAACGCCCAGCGCCTGGGCGTCAAGACGTTCGCCGGCCAGACGGTCAGCGGCGGCGAGATCATCGTCCGCCAGCGCGGCACCCGCTTCCGCCCCGGCGAGGGCGTCGGCATCGGCAAGGACGACACGCTCTACGTCCGCTCGCCGGGGACCGTCGTCTTCTCGACCGTGCGCGGCAAGCGCGTCGTGTCGATCGCGCCCGACGGCTCCGACGGCGCGTAGCCTCGTCGCGGTGTCGCCGCGGGACGTCGCCCGCTTGATCGCTGCCGGCCGCGTCGCGATCGGTGCCGCGCTACTGCTCGCTCCGCGGCTGGCCACGCTCCCGTGGATCGGTGTCGCGGATGCGAGCCGCCCAGGGGCCAAGGTGCTCGCCCGCGCGATGGGCGCGCGCGATGTCGTGATCGGGGCCATCGCGCTGCACACGCTTGGCAACCCGCAGGTCGCCCCGCGCTGGCAGAAGGCGGGCGCCGCGGTCGATGGCGTCGATCTCGCTGCGACGCTCGCGGCTCGGCGCGAGCTGCCCGGCGGCGGAGTGGCGCTCGTGACCGTGATGGCGACGCTCGGCGTCGCCGGGCAGCTGTGGGCCGCGTCAGGTCTGGCCGGCGCGGAAGCGGCGCCGGCCGCGGAATAGACCCACTAGACCGCTGCCGTCGGCATGATGGCGGCGCATGGGCCACCTCGCCATCGACGTCAGCGGCCGCGGCGAGCCGATCGTGCTCGTGCACGGCCTCGCCACGACGGGGGCGATCTGGCGTCGGGTCGCGCCGTCGCTGGCGCGCTCGCGCAGCGTCGCCGCGATCGACGTGCCGGGCTTCGGCGGGTCTGACCCTGCCGGACGCGGCTTCGACCTCGATGCGGTCGCGCAGCGGATCCGCGAGGGCCTTGCGCGGACGGGCTTCGCGGAGCCCTACGACCTCGTCGGGCACTCGATGGGCGGGGCGCTCGCGCTCACGCTCGCGGCGACTCATCCCGAGGCGGTGCGCCGCCTCGTGCTCGTCTCGCCGGCGGGGCTGGCGCCGGTGCCGGGCGCCCTGGCGGCGGCCGTCGGCAGGGCGGCCGAGCTGTACATCCCCTTGCGCCGCTACGGCGCGCCGCTCGCCGGTCATCCGTGGGGGCGGCGCCTGCTGATGACCGGTGGCGTCATCGACGGTGCCGCGCTGGCGCCCGCCGAGGTGCGCCAGCTCGTCTGCTCCTCACGCGGGGCGCGTCGCACGCGCGAGGCGCTCGTGGCCGTCGCCGCGGCCGACCTGCGCGCGATGCTGGCCGAGCTGCGGCGGCCCGTCGGCGCGATCATCGGATCGGGCGATCGTGTCGTGCGGCCCGGAACGCTGGACACGATTCGAGCGCTGCGCCCCGACGCCGCCTGCGAGGCCGTCGCGGACGCCGGCCACATCTCGATGATCGAGCGCCCTCGGACATTCGTAACGGCGCTCGAACGCGTCCTCGTGGCGATCTCGTGAACGTCTCTTGCGCCTCGCCGGCGAGTACCTAAAGTGCCTATCAAGCAGGCATTTTTCATGTCGCACGCCCCTTATCAGCGCCTGGCCCCGCTACGCGACGGCAGACGGATCGCCTATCTGGCGTGCGGCCCTGCCGACGGGCTGCTCGTCATGTATCTGCACGGAGCGATCGGCTCGCCGCAACACATCTGCCCCGAGCTCGAGGCCGTCGTCGGCGAACTCGGCGTGCGCTACGTCATGCCCAGCCGTCCGGGCTTCGGTGACTCCGATCCTCTCCCGGGACGGACGCTCGTCGGCTTCGCCGCCGACATGGCCGACCTCGCCGACCACCTCGGCCGCGAGCGCTTCGCCGTCGTCGGCGTCTCGGCCGGTGGCCCCTACGCGCTGGCGGGCGCGCACGAGTTGCCCGACCGCGTGCGGGCCGCGGCGATCGTCAGCTCGATGTCATGTGCCCCGGCCAATCCCGCCCCCGGCCTGTCGCCGGCGCTGCGCACCGCGCTGCGGGCCGTGCGCCGCAAGCCGCGCGCCTGCACGGCGGCCGGCAACCGCCTGCTCGCCATGGCTCGCGCGCACCCGCGGTTCGCGGAGGGCGTGATGCGGCGCGGGGCGCCTCCGGCGGATCGCCGCCTGCTGCTCGCCTCGGAGGCACGCGAGCTGGCGACCACGCGCTTCTTGGCCGCCGCCCGCAACGGCGTCGGCGGGATGATCGACGACTATCTGCTGTGTGCGGGCGGTTGGGGCTTCGCCCTGCAGGACGTCCGGACATCGGTGCAGCTGTGGCACGGCGCCCAGGATCCGCTCGTCGCGGTCGACGCGGCGATGCACATGGCTGCCGCGCTGCCAAGCGTGCAGACGGCACTCGATCCCGATGAGGGGCATTTCTTCTACCGGCGCCGCATGCGCGAGATCATCGGCGATCTCGCCCGCGCCTCACGTCGGCTGGCTGACCGGGCGGATCAGGATCTCGTTGACGTCGACGTGCGCCGGCTGGCTGACCGCGAACATGACCGCGCGGGCGATGTCGTCGGGCTCGAGCGCGTTTGACACGGGGTCGTCGAAGAACGGCGTGTCGGTCATTCCAGGCTCGATCGACGTCACGCGTATGCCGGTGTCATTGAGATCCTGGCGCGCCGCTTCGGCCATGGCGGTGACGGCGTGCTTGCTGGCGCTGTAGAGCGAACCGCTGAGCGCGCGGCGGCCCGCGACCGAGCTCGTCAGCAGCAGGTGGCCGACGCTCTCCTTGAGCGCGGGGATCGTCGCGCGGATCGTGTAGGCCGCACCGAGGACGTTGGTGAGCACCATGTCGCGCCAGTGCTCGGGCGTCTCCTCGAGGAAGCCGCGCTTGGCTCCGAAACCGGCGTTGGCGAAGACGACGTCGACGCGACCGAAGTCATGCAGCGCGGCCTGGACCATGTGCTCCTGCTGGCCGAAGTCCGTGACGTCGCAGGTGACGGCGATCGCGCGCTCGGAGCCGCCGAGCTCGGCGGCGAGCGACTCGAGCTTGTCGGTCGAGCGGGCGGCGAGCACGAGGCGGTAGCCGTCCGCCGCCGCATGGCGCGCCGTGGCCGCGCCGATGCCGGTTGACGCGCCGGTGATCAGGAAGACGGGATCGGCCATCGGTTCTCCTAACGTGGTGGAGGCAATGCTGTACGACAAGGCTCGCATCTATGTTCAGGCCGGTGGCGGGGGAGACGGCTGCCTCAGCTTCCGCCGCGAGGCGCACGTACCGCACGGCGGACCGGACGGCGGCGACGGAGGTCACGGCGGCGATGTCGTGCTCGTCTGCGACGACTCGCTGCGTGACCTTCAGTCCTACAAGCGCCGGGCCCACTACAAGGCCAAGCGAGCGGCTCACGGCGAGGGCGCGCTGCGCCACGGGGCCGACGGACCGCTGCTCGAGATCGCCGTTCCGCCCGGAACACTGGTGAGCTCGTGGGACGGCAGCACGCACGACCTGCTGGTACCCGGTCAGCGTGCGGTCGTCGCCCGTGGCGGGGCAGGTGGGCGCGGCAACAAGCGCTTTGCGACGTCGACGCGCCAGGCACCGCGACTCGCCGAGCGCGGCCTGCCCGGCGAGGACGGCTGGATCGACCTGCGCCTCAAGCTGCTCGCCGACGTCGGCCTCGTCGGCCTGCCCAACGCGGGCAAGTCATCGCTGCTCGCGCGGATCACGCGCGCCGCGCCGAAGGTCGCGGCCTATCCGTTCACGACGCTCGAGCCCGTGCTCGGCACGCTCGAGGGCGCCGAGCGCCAGCTCGTGATCGCCGACATCCCCGGCCTGATCGAGGGCGCCAGCGACGGCGCCGGGCTCGGCCACGACTTCCTCGCCCACGTCGAGCGCACGCGGCTGCTCGTGCACGTGCTCGATCTCGCTCCGGTGGACGGCTCCGATCCGGTCGACAACCACGCCACGAGCGAGGCCGAGCTGCGCGCCCACGACCCGCGGCTGGCTGCGCTGCCGCGGCTGCTGGCACTGTCCAAATCGGATCTCGTTGCGCCCGAGGATGCCGCGCGGGCGGCCGTCGCCTGGCGTGAGCGCCTCGGCGATCAGGTTCCGGTGCTGCTGACCTCGAGCGCCACGGGGGAGGGGCTCGATGCGCTCGCGGTCGCGCTGCTGCGCAGCGCCCCGCTGCAGTCGTCGGCGGCGAGCGCCGCCGGCCCGGCCGACGTTCCGCTCGCCGAGCACCGCTTCTTTCGTCCGGCCGCCGGCAAGGGTTTCAGCGTCCAGCGCACCGGCGCCGGTGCGTTTCGCGTCGAGGGTGACGGGGTTGCGCGACTGCTGGCGCGTCACGACCTCGACAACGACGAGGCGCTCGCGCACGTCGAGGGACGGCTGCGCCGCATGGGGGTCATCGGCGCACTCGAGGCCAGCGGTTTCCAGGCCGGCGACGACGTCGAGATCGCCGGCGTGCTGTTTGAGCTGCATCCGGGCTGACTGCGCCAAGACGAGCGGTTGTTCGACATTGTCGGCCGGGTCCCGCTACGGTGTGCGACCGATGGCCCTCCGGCGACTCCTGTTCGCCGCCGTGCTGCTGGCCACGATGCTGGTTCCGGTCGTAGCCGCGCAGGCCTCTTCCAACCAGGAGTCGATCATGATGGACGACGATCTGCTGCTTCACCGCGGCGAGAACGTCCGCACGAGCTCGCTCGTCCGCATGTCGCAGCTGGGCGTCGACACGGTGCGCGTCAGCGTCCTGTGGCGCACCGTGGCGCAGGGGGCCAACCTGACCAGCGCCGAGATCAAGAGGATCAGGTCGGCGTCGGCGCGAAAGAGGGCGCGCAAGCAGCGCGCACGCTTCCGTGGCAGCAACCCGCGTACCTACCCGCCCCTGAACTGGGATCGCTACGACAACCTCGTCGCCGACGCGGCGCGCCTGAATCTGAAGGTCTACTTCACGATCACCGGTCCGGGCCCGAAGTTCGCCCACCGCAAGGCGCCTCGCGGCCAGCGTCGCAACTCGAACACCTACAAGCCGATTCCTTCCCGCTTCCGCGCCTTTGCCAAGGCCGTCGGCAAGCGCTATTCCGGCGGGTACACGGACGAGAACACGACCAAGCAACGGCTGCCGCGCGTTTCGATGTGGTCGCTGTGGAACGAGCCCAACCAGGCGGGCTGGCTGTCGCCGCAATGGGAGAGGCGCGGCGGAAAGCGGGTCCCCGCCTCGCCCAGCCTCTATCGCCAGCTGTATGCGGCCGGCCGTGGGGGCTTGGCCAGCAGCGGCCACAACGGTGATGTGATCCTGCTTGGCGAGACCGCGCCGCTGGGCTCCAGCGGCCGCGGCCCACGCTCCTCGCTGCGACCAGCGATGTTCCTGCGCGAGCTGGCTCGCGGCAAGACGTCGCTGCGCGCGACCGGCTTCGCTCATCACGCCTACACGAAGAGGCTCCCGCCCACCACGCCGTCGTCCAGGGCCGGCGACCTGACGCTCGCCAACCTCGGCGCGCTCGGGACGCTGCTCGACCGGCTTGCGAGCCAGTCGGGCGGCAGGATCCCGGCCGGATTGCCGATCTGGATCACGGAGTTCGGTTATGAAAGCAACCCGCCCGATCCGCGCAACGGCATCTCGCTGACCAGCCAGGCAGATTTCAACCAGCGCGGTGAGTTCCTTGCCTACGGCAACCCGCGCGTGCCGGGCTTCACGCAGTTCCTGCTGCGCGACGCGGGCCCGTTGAAGCGCTTCAAGAAGAACTCGCGCAACTACTGGTTCACGTATCAGTCGGGCCTGTTTACCGTCAAGGGTCAGGCGAAGCCGGCCGCGAGTGCCTACCTCCTGCCGTTCGTCGCCAACAAGGCCGGTGCCAACGTCAGCTTCTGGGGCCAGCTGCGCTTCCGGCCCAACGGGGCCGCGGACACCGCTCGCATCCAATGGCGGCCCAGCGCGCAGGCACCGTGGGCACAGCTCGGCGGCCCGATCCAGACCTCGCCGCGCGGCCACTTCACCGCCACGTCGCTCGCGCCCTCGCCGACGGCGGAGTTCCGCGCCGTCTACGTCAACCCCGCCAACGGCCAGATCGTCGCTGAGTCGTTGCCGGCCAAGCCGTAGAGCAGGCCGCGGCTATCGTCAGCGGGCCATGGCCCGCTACGTCATCAAGCTGGGATCGAGCATCGTCGCCGAGGACTCCGGCGAGCTGCGCGCGGGAGTCCTGGAGCGCATCTGCGACGAGGCGGCCGCGCGCCACGGCGGCGGCGATGACATCGTGCTCGTCACCAGCGGCGCGATTGCTCGCGGGATGCGCGTCATGGACCTGCCGGTGCGCCCGCGGGCGATCGAGGAGCTGCAGGCGGCGAGCGCCGTCGGTCAGGGCAAGCTCTACCGGGTCTACGACGAGCTGCTGCGCGAACGCGATGTGACCAGCGCGCAGGTCCTGCTGACGTTCTTCGACATGAGCGCGCGCATGCATTACCTCAACGCCCGCAGCACCCTGCACAAGCTGCTCGAGTGGCGCGTGCTGCCGGTCATCAACGAGAACGACACGACGACGACCGACGAGATCTCCTTCGGCGACAATGACTTCCTGGCCGCGCAGGTCGCGATGCTGATCAACGCCGACCTGCTCGTCCTGCTGACCGACGTCGAGGGGCTCTTCACCGCCAGCCCGCGGCTGGACCCCGACGCGCGGCTGGTCCCCGAGGTCACGGACTTCGAGGCGCTCGCCCAACTGCACATCGGCCACGCGACGTCACCGCTGGGTTCGGGCGGGATGCGCTCCAAGGTGGTGGCCGCCGAGATGGCCACCGCGGGTGGCGTGCGCACCGTGATCTGCAGCGGCCTGCGTCCGGGCGCGCTCGGCGCCGCGCTGGACGGCGAGGCCGAGGGCACGCTGTTCGCCGCGCGCGAGGGGCGCTACTCGTCGTTCAAGCTGTGGCTGAAGTACGCCAAGCCGGCGCGCGGCACGATCGTCGTCGACGACGGGGCCGCGCGCGCGCTGCGCGACGGCGGGACGTCGCTGCTGCCGGTCGGCATCACCGACGTTCGCGGCTCGTTTCAGGCCGGTGACGCGGTGCAGGTCGCGCATGGGCCGATCGTGATCGGCAAGGGGATCTGCAACTACGCGGCGGGGGAGCTGCTGAAGGTCAAGGGGATGAAGTCGACGGCCGTGCGCGAGGTGTTGCCGCGGGCGACGGATGAGGCGATTCATCGGGATTACTTCGTGCTGGCTTAGGCGGCGCGGCACCGTGGCGGTGTCGGTCGGACGCGCCGGCCGCCGGGCCGCCCCCCGGAAGGCGCTCGTGTGACCGTGCCGGCGCCTCGGGTTCGCGTGCAAGCCGGGGAGCCTTCCGGGGACGGCCCGCGGCCGGCGCGCCGGTTTCGGCGGATCATGGAATGAGTGCACCTCACGCCGCCCGCCCGCCGCCGCGACCGGCGGCGAGGCGGCGCGTGGGCCGGCTGGGCGGACGAGCGGTGTGCGGCCTGTCGCGTCCGCTGGGTGCGTGTGCGGACCCTGGGGGGACCTGTAGCCCACACGAGGGAGGGTCTGGTTGTGGCTTCAAGTTCGTGCCGGCTCGCCTAGCGGCTGACGCGTCTTACCGCTGCATGGGCGGGGGATCGAGCGGCGCGTAGGCGGTCCAGCCGGGCCCCAGCGTGTTCGCGTCGAGCTCGGCGGTCGCGGGCGGATACTCGTGACGGTTGAGACGGCGACGGCGATGCAGGCCAGCGCGCACAGCATGAGGGCGACCGGAAAACGCCAGCCGGACATCCGTGAAACGGTAACGACGCGGCATAGGTCATCACTCCTGCAGGCTCTGCCTGACCCAGTCGCGCACGGTGGCGTGGTGGGTTGCCCAGGCCGCCCAGATGTCCTCGGCCCACCTGCGGACGAGCAGCAGATGCTCGGCCGCGGTCGTCGCGTCGAGCACGTCGGCGGCGGTCAGACGGCCGCGCAATGGCGGCGGCTCGAGCCAGCGCAGCTCGGGCGGGTGGCGGACGATGCGCTTGTGCAGCTTGGGACCCGCGCTCGCGTCGATGCCGCGCTCGATGAACAGCTGCAACGTCATCAGGTGCAGGCCCGTGGCCTGGGTCGCTCTGCGTTCGGGTTTGCCGGGGTGTGACGCCCCGTAGCTGTCGACCGTCAGCTGGTGCAGGGGAAGTAGGCAGGGTCTGAGAACTCGCGCGCCAGCAGCGTGCCGAAGATCGCCCAGCACCCGGGCGAGGACGGCATGAGTGGATGCGTCGGCCCTTCCGTCAGCGACGAACGAGACCCGCAGCTCGGGCACTCCGTGTCGATTTGCATCGCCGAAGTAGTACCCAGCCTCTGCGTCCGACCCGGCCGCGGTGCGCTGGCACACTGCGCTGGTGCCGACCTCCGCCGGAGTGGTCCTGTTTCGAGAGCGCGACGGCGCGCTCGAGGTTCTCCTCGGTCACATGGGCGGGCCGTACTGGGCGCGCAAGGACGAAGGCGCCTGGTCGATTCCCAAGGGCGAGCTGGATGAGGGCGAGGAGCCGCTGGCGGGCGCGAGGCGCGAGTTCGCCGAGGAGCTCGGACATGTGCTGCCAAACGGTTCCGTGCTCGAACTCGGTGAAATTCATCAGCGCGGTGCAAAGCGCGTCATCGCGTTCGCCGTGGAAGGCGACTTCGACCCCGGCAGCTTGGTTGCGGGCACGTTCGAGCTGGAGTGGCCGCCACGATCCGGGCGGCGGGAGGCATTTCCCGAGCTCGATCGGGTCGCATGGTTTGATCTTGCGACAGCGAAGACCAAGATCGTGCAAGGGCAGATCGCGCTGCTCGACCGGCTCGCCGACGCGCGAAGTGTTCGCGACGTCGACGGCGGGTAGCGTGGCGCCGAGCATGCACCCGCCCGACCTCGACCAAGGGACTTGAGATGACTGAGAAGGCTGACTTCAACGCCGAGGAGTGGTCGACGATCGCCGAGGGCCCGCTGTTGGCGGGTGCGCGTGTCATCGCGGCCGAACGGGGCGGAACGATCCGCGAGAGCCTTGCGCTGGGGAAGATCTATGCGCAGGCGCGTCAGCAGCAGGGCGACAGCGAGCTGCTTGATCAGCTGGTCTCTGCTCCGCCGGCCCTGGACCGCGAACGTCTGCAGGGCACGGATATCGCCTCCGCGGCAATGGATGGTCTGCGCGAAGCCGTTCGGATCCTCCGCGAGAAGGCGACGCCCGACGAGCTTGATGCCTACAGGCGCTTCGTGCTCTCGGCTGCTGAAGCGGCCGCCAACGCGCACAAGGAAGGCGGCGTTCTCGGCGTCGGCGGCAAGCGCGTCAGCGACAGCGAGCAGGCCGCGCTGGACGAGATCGCGGCGACGCTGGAGGCAGAGCCGTCCTGACGCGTTCAAGCGAACCGAGCTGCGGTCCGATAGAAAAGACCGTGGGCGAACTCGTTTCGACAAGCCAGGACGCCGGCCAGTGCCTGCATCCCAACCGGATCGCGATCTGGCCGGTCGACGGGGAGGGCTTCGGCGTCGACTTCACCTACCACGGAGCGACCGGTTTCGCGGACGCAGAAGCCGCCGAGCGAATCCTCGAGAACCACGGTCTACGCAGCAGGTTCATGCAGGAGCTCGACGGCGCGTGGACCGTCCGCTTCGGGCCGATCCCCCGCGACCCGATGCGCGCGGTGCTCGATCGCTTCGCCTGGTGAGCGGGCGCTCGCTCTACTCGACCGCGCGGGCGACTGCGCGGACGAACGGCGCTGCGAGTGGTTCAGCGCGGCGCACGGTCTCGGCGACGAGCAGGCCGACGATGACGTCGGCGACGTAGTGCTCGCCAAGGTAGACGATCGCAAACGAGGCGGCCGCAACGTATGTCCAGCCGATCGCGCCGTAGAGCGTGCCGACCTCCGACAGGCTCATCGCCGTGATCGCCGCCGAGGAGATGTGGTCGGACGGCATCGCTCCCCACGGGTTGCCGGGCATGCTGCTCTCGTCCGGGGCGGGCGGTTGAGCAGGTCGCAGACGACGAGCCGCGTGACGCGCTCGATCTCGCCGTCGATGCGACCCTCCTGCTCTGACGCCCACCAAGGCGGCGCCTCGGGCACGGCGAAGTAGAACGGGCAGGTGAGGTGGTAGGCGGCGGCCAGGCGCGCGCCGGCGCGCGGCATGAACTCGTCGTGGGGGGAATGTGGTGACTCCCCGATCGTCCTTCTAGGGCACCGTGACGCCCCGGTCGTCTGCCTCTGGTTCTTCGGTCCTCGGCGCTTCGACGGCGTTCGGCTCGTCGGCGGCGCGCGGGATTTCCTGGTCGCCCTGCGATTCGTCGCGCTGTTCGGTCATGCGGCGACGCTATCCGAGCGGAGGGCGGGCGGGGGAATTGTGTGGTCACGCGAGGCCGGCGAGGCGGTAGAGCACGAGGCTTCCGGCGACGGCGACGTTCAGGCTGGCGCGAGCAGCTGGTCGGTTCTGTCCAGCAGGGTTGAGCGCGCGAGGCATTCAGCCCGTCCAGCGAAACCCGACGGGATCCGCTGGCGGCGCGAGCGGGCTGGATGGGAGCTGATCGGATAGATCTGCGTCGTTGAAGGCGGTCGGGGCGACGTCGTTGGGCGCGTCCGCGTGAAACATCGAGGCCAGCAGCTGAACCTGTCCGCGACCGACGCCCAGCTCGCCCATGCCGCCGCCGTACATGCGCAGCCCATGGCGCTCGCAGCGTTCGTACAGATCCAGTAGCCCCGCCAGGCTGCCGATGCGCGACGGCTTGACGTTCACGATGCGCGCGGGGAGCGGCGTTGCGTCGAGGTCGCCGGCCTCGTGGATTGGCGCGTCGTAGGAGACGCGCTGCACGTGGGAGGCAACGAGCTTGTCGATGCCGGGGAGGTCGTGGGGGTCTTCGAGGATGACATCGCGGAACCGATGGAGCGCCTGCTCGTACATCTGCGCGAGCGCCGCGCGGTCGCCGATCTCGAGTCCGTACTGACCCTTGAAGTCGACGATGTCGACGGCGTCGGTCACCACGAGCTCGTCCATCAGGTCGGGCGTCCAGCGGGGGTCCGCGTCGAGCTTGAAGCGAAGCTCGGGGTAACGGGCGAGCCGGCGCGCGATCGCGTCAAACGACGGTGGGTCTCCCAACCCGAGCGAGTTGACAAATCGCACCGGGCGCGGCTCGAGCCCGAGCAACTCGGGCAGCGCGCGCTTGTTCTGGCGCAACGCCAGATCCAGCGCCGCGGACTCGAAGGCCCAGTTGCGATAGCGGCGCGCCGCCTCCCACGACGGCGGCTCGGGCCACTGATCGAGCGCGGCGAGATGCGCACAGAAGGCCCCCATCGTCCATTCGCCCGCAAGCGGGAGCGAGGGGCCCGCGCTCAGCAGCGCGTCCTGGTCCTCGGCGAACGGCCAGATGTCCTCGCCGAGCCCGTCGGCTCCGCCACCGCGCAGGCGGAAGTGGGTCGACACGCGTTCGTAGCCGGATGACTCGTCGACCGCAAGCGGCTCGAGCTCGTACCCGTCGACCCGAACGACAGCTCCGCGATCTGCGACCAGCGCGACTGCGGGCCGTTGTTCATCGCGCCGGCCGCGGCTGCGGTGGCCGTCCGATCATGAAGGGATCGGGCGTGACGGCCTCGAGCGGGCGACGGATCTCGGTGACTTTGGGCGTCAGCATTGCGGTGTCCTCCTGCGGGGCTCGCACGGTGGGTTCGCTGTGTCTGCTGATAAGACCGCGACGGGCCGCTGGACTCATCGGTCGCCCGAAAACACGAACGGTAGGCCTCGCCTGTTGTGGCGGACCTGGGAACATCGTTGGCAATACGGCTTACGACAAGAGGAGCACAGCATGGCGGAGCGGACGAAGGCCGACCGGCAGGCGGCGGCAAAGAAGGGGGCCGCCACGAGGCAGCGCAAGGCGGCCGAGCAGAGCGGTGCCGAAGCCAAGAGCTCGGCGGCGACCGTCGGCAACGCGGCCGTCTCGACGGCGAAGTCGCTCGCCGAGGCGCTCAAGCAGGGGGCCAAGTCGGTCGCCAACCGCGTCGGCGCGCGACGCAAGGAGGGCTGAGCGCGGGCGCTCGGCGGTGAGCGCGCGCGAGTGTTCGTCGACGCCTTTCGGCCGTGGCCGCGACCAGGACGCGGGAACCCGGTCGCTGGCTGTGCGCCTGCGCCGCCACGCCGACACGCTCGAGCGTGGTCGGCGCTCGGCGCTGTACGTGACGCTGATGCGCGGCGCGGCGGCCGATCTCCAGCGCGGCGGTGTGGTCGCGGAGCTGTTTGACGGCATGCCCGCCGCACCGGGTTCGGTCCCTGCCCTGCGCCTGATGGCGGCGCTGCATCGGCTCGTCCTCGCCGGCGGGGCGCCCGAGCTCCCGCCCACTACCCGAGCGCGGGCGGCAGCCGCCCGCCCGACGACGCCTGGCCGCTTGCCGCCGCCGCACTGCGCGACCACTTCGAAGCGATCCGGGCGCGCCTGGCGCTCACCGTGCAGACCAACGAACCCGGCCGCGCGGCGGTGCTCTACGGCGGCCTGCTGTGGTTGCACGAACGGCACGGGTTGCCGATTCGCCTGCTCGAGGTGGGGGCCAGCGGCGGGCTGAATCTGCTGGCCGATCGCTTCGCCTATCGCGTGGAAGGAGCGACGCTGGGGGACAGCGACTCGCCGCTGACGTTCGTCGAGCCGTGGATCGGCAGTCCCGTGCCCGCCCCGGCGCTCAGCGCTCGCACGATGCGCGTCACCGAACGCAGCGGCTGCGACATCGCGCCGCTCGACCTCGCGTCGCCTGAGGATCGGCTGACATTGCGCTCCTATCTGTGGCCCGACGAGCCCGCCCGTCTGGCGCGGATCGACGCGGCGCTGGCCGTGGCCGCGGACCACCCGCCGCAGGTCGTCGCGTGCGCCGCCGAGCGCTGGCTCGCGCAGATCCTCGCCGCTCCCCGCGGCGGCGAGCTCACGGTGATCTGGCAGTCGGTCGTGCGTCAGTACGTCAGCGCTGAGAGCTGGACGACGATCGAACATGCCGTCCAGGCCGCCGGTCGCGCCGCAACCGCGAGCTCGCCGCTCGCCTGGCTGACGATGGAGCCGGGCGAAGATCCCCTGGCGGGCTTCCTGGTCAGCGTGACAACCTGGCCCGGCGCAGCCACCCGCCAACTCGCCGGCGCCGGAGACCATGGCCCGCCGGTGCGCTGGCTGACCGACCCGTTCGGTTAACCCCCCTGCACACACATGCAAGCCTCATTGGAGGCGGCGGCTTGGTGCTGAGAGCATGGCGTCCATGGACGAGCGCAGCCATGAGGTCACGCCCGATCAACCGCCCACGCCGGCTGCGCTCATCCGGGTCGCCGTGCTCGACGATCACGCCGCGGTCCGGGCCGGCGTGGAGAGCATCCTCGCGCTCGAGCCCGACATGGTCTCGGTCGGCGCGGCGTCCGGCGAAGCAGAGCTCTACACGCTGCTGGAGCACGCCGACCCGTCGGTCGTCGTCCTCGACGTCTTTCATCCTGGGCTGCACGGGCTCGCTTTGAGCCTGCGCCTCAAACGCAGGACAAGGCCGCCGCGCATTGTGCTCTACAGCGGCCGCGGCGGCCAGCTGCTGACCGTCGCGGCGGTCGTTGCCGGAGTGGACGCCGTCGTCGGGAAGTCCGCCACCAGACCAGAGCTCTTGGAGGCGATCCGCTACGCGGCCCGAGACCACCCGCCGCCTGCGGTATCGCTGCAATCAAGGGCACGCGCGGCGGCGCGACTGGACCCGGCCGATCACGCGATACTCGTGATGCGACTTGCCGGGAACTCGCTGGCCGAGATCGCAAGCACACTGAGACTCCCCGCCGCCATCATCGCCGACCGTACGGCCGGCATCGCGTTGACGCTCGCGCAGGCGCGGGTGTAATCCGCTGGAGCTTGCCGGCAGAAGTCGCGTGAGGCGACACGACGCGCATCCGGCGAGGATGTGAGTCGTCGTATGCGCCCGCTGCTGAACGCGCTGCTGTATTTCCCCTCGCCAGTCATCGGGCAGACGCCGGCAGCTGCCCGCCTGGACTACCGCGAGCTCGCGCTGGAGACCGACGACGGCGAGCGGCTGCACGGCTGGTGGGTGAAGCGGCGCGCGGCTTCGCTCGGGCACGTGCTGCTGTGCCATGGCAATGCCGGCAATGTCGGCGATCGCGTTGCGCTCGCCGCACTTCTGAGCGACGCCGGGTTCGACGTGCTGCTGTTCGACTACCGCGGCTACGGGCACAGCAGTGGGAGGCCCAGCGAGCGGGGGACCTATCGCGACGCGCGCGCCGCACTCTCAGGCCTGCTGCGCCAACCCGACGTGGACGCCACGCGCGTGCACTACCTCGGCGAGTCGCTTGGCGGCGCCGTCGCGCTCGAGCTCGCGCTCGCCGAGCCGCCGACGGGGCTCGTCCTGATCTCGGCGTTTACGAGCGTCCGCGCCATGGCACGCGTCCACTACCCGCTGATCCCGACCGCGCTCGTGCCCGATGCCTACCCGAGCCTGAGCCTGATCAGCGGCCTGCGCGCCCCGCTGCTCGTGCTGCACGGCGAGAACGACGCGATCGTGCCCACCGAGCAGGGCAGGGCGCTGTTCGAGGCCGCGCCCGAGCCAAAGCACCTGCGCATCGTGCCCGGCGTCGGACACAACGACATCGGCTCGCTTGCGGGGGCCCTGCTGGTCGAGGAGATCGCCGCATGGATTCGCGGTCCGTAGCTCGCGGCGCGTGAGTTGCTGAAACCGCGGAGCGGCGTTCGCAAAGAAAACCTTCACGATGAGCGCGCCGATGGTCGCCTGGATGCGCTACCGCGGCCACGGGTGGGCGCCCGCGTTGGAGATGACGGCAGCCATGTTCGTCCCGAGCTTCTTGGCGTTTGCTCTCCTGTGGGGCGGGCTCGTGGAGAACACCCACGCGCTGCTCATGATCCAGCACATCGGCATGTTCCCGAGCATGCTGGCTGCCATGCTCCTGCGCCGCGACGAGTACACGCGCCACGTTTGAGCCCGGCGGGCTAGGGTGCGCGCCGTGACCGTCGACGTCGAAGCGATCTTGGGCCCGTGGTTCGAGGCTCTCATGGACGAGGCCGGGCGGCCGGCGCTGTATGACGCGCACACGCATGTCGGCCAGAACGATCCCGACGGGTTTCGCCAGACGCCCGAGGAACTCCTTGCGAGGTTGCACAGCGCGGGCGCCCGCGGCGTCTTCGCGATGCATGAGCCCGACGGATACGGCGACGCCAACGACGCGGTGCTCGAGGCGGTCGCGCGATCCGATGGCCGGCTCGCTGCGCTGTGCCGGGTGCAGCCGCGCGCGGCGGATGCGCTTGCGGAGGCGCGGCGCTGCATAGACCTGGGGGCGGCCGGGATCAAGCTGCACCCGCGGGCGGAGGAATTCGGCATGGAGGAGCCGGTCGTCCGCGAGCTGATGGCCTTGGCTCATGAGCGCAAGGCCGTCGTGCTGATGCACGCGGGACGCGGCATTCCCGCTCTGGGCGCCAAGACGATCAAGTACTCGACGGAGTTTCCCAACGCGCGGCTGATCCTCGCGCACTGCGCGATCTCCGACCTCGCCTGGCTGGTAGGCGAACTGCCGGCCCACCCCAATGTCTACATCGACACCTCGTGGTGGCACCCCGCGGACATCCTCACCGTGTTCTGCCTGGTGGCGCCGGGCCAGGTTCTGTGGGCCAGCGACTCGCCGTACGGGCAGCCGCTGCCGGGCGTGATCAACTCGCTGCGCTGCGCGCTCGAGGCGGGCCTGACGCACGAGCAGATCGCGGGCACGTTCGGCGGTCAGCTGGAGCGGCTGGTCGCGGGTCAGGACCCACTCGACCTCGGGCCGGCGCCCGGGCCCGCTGAGCCGCTGGACCCGCTGCTTGAGCGTGTCATCGCCCATCTGACGACGGCGATGGGCCGCGCGTTCGTCGGCGCGGACCCGAGCGAGTCGCTCGGGCTTGCACGCCTGTCAGCGGGCGTCGGCGGTGAGCATCCCCACGCCGACATCTTCGCGACGATCCTCTGGCTGCTCGACCTCTTCGAGGAGCACATGGCTCCGCCGCCGCCGGGTCGCGTCTTCCCCGAGGCGGGCCGATTTGTCGTGGCCGCGCTGGTGTTCGCCCGCACGCCGGCCGCCGTGCTGCCGCCGGATATCGCCGGCCACGGTGAGGGGGCCAGCCACGACCACGCCGAGCGCGGAGCGGCTGGCAGCTGATCGATGCTGCGGGCGCTGAATCTCGCGCTGAGTTCTTGCTCGAGCTCGGCGCGTTCGCCGCGCTGGCCTATTGGGGCGCGACGGTGGGTTCAGGGGCGCTGGCGATCGCGGCGTGCTGGTGGTCGTAAACACCGCGCTGCTCGCGGTGTGGGGACAGCTCGAGGATTGAGCTACGCCGCGCGAGACGCCCGCGCGGCCGCGAAGAGCCGCGCGACGTCCGCCGTGACGAAGTAATCGGTGCCGCCGTCGTCGCGACCCTCGGTGGCGATGGGCAGCTCGCGGCCGAGCTTGCGGCTGTAGCGACCCGGCCACGCGAGGATTCCCGCGACGCCGTGCGCGCCGCGATCGAGCTGCAGGCGCGACGCGAGCTCGTTGCCCGCGAGGCGTTGCTCGGGCGCGTCGATCAGCAGGTCGAAGAGCGCGCGTGCGGGCGGTGCGAGCTTGCCGTACAGCCACGCGGCCTGGTCGGCGTCCTGCGCCGACCAGGCGACGGCTTCGTGATGGCCGCGCGGCCCACGGCCACGACCGCGACCGCCTGGGGAGCGCCACAGGGGCGGGCCGCCCGGCTCGGCGGCGAGGAAGGTCGCGAACCAGGCGTAGAACTCCGGGACGCGCTCTTCGGGGACGGGGACCGTGACCTGCTTGTCGGCCATCAGATGTTCGTGACCTGCGGTGGAGCGGGCGTGACGGAGTCGTCGGCGGGGCGTGCTTCGCGGCGAGAGCGACAGCCATGGCCGTGGCGGCCGTGGCCGCGGCGCCCGCGGGAGCCGGCCAGGAATCGGCCGTAGAACGCGTAGAACTCGGCCACGCGATCCTCCGGTACGTCGACGGTGATCCGCTTGTCGGTGGTGGTGGTGGTGGGCTCGACAGTCATGTCGCAGCTCCTCTCTCTTGCTAATACGGGAACAAGTATAAAGAAGTAAATACTTAAGTCAAGCTGGGACACAAGAACCGTGTCCGCCGCCAGAATCCTTGCCGGCGCCTGGGCCCCGGTGGCGTACGCTTCCGGCGATGGCCACCACCACCCGCAGCGTCGGCGACGTCTGCCTGCAGGCGCGCGACGCCGCGCGGTCGCTCGCCGCGCTTGACACCGACACCAAGAACGCGGCGCTGCTGGCGATCGCCGACGCGCTGATCGCGCGCGGCGACGAGATCATCGAGGCCAACGCGCGCGATCTGGAGGCTGGCCAGGCCGCCGGGCTCGACGCCGCGCTGCTGGACCGCCTCGCGCTCGACCCCGGCCGGATCGCCGGTATCGCCGCGGGTACGCGGGCGATCGCGGCGCTGCCGGACCCGGTGGGGGAGGTGGTCGAGGGCAAGCGGCTTGCAAACGGCCTCGACGTGCGCAAGCTGCGCGTGCCGTTCGGCGTCGTGGCGGTCGTCTACGAGGCGCGCCCGAACGTCACGATCGACGCAGCCTCGCTGTGTTTGAAGTCGGGCAACGCCGTGGTGCTGCGCGGCTCCTCGTCGGCGGCGCATTCCAACGCCGTGCTGGCGTCGATCGCCGCCCAGAGCGCGACCGCCGCGGGCGTGCCGGAGGGCGCG
>Ga0136630_1000330_pt1 | contig 17785 bp, 15 predicted proteins | sample AntDrymUQ5682106_2_FD_105496 | JGI IMG/M metagenome (GOLD analysis project Ga0136630, IMG submission 105496) | Polar desert sand microbial communities from Dry Valleys, Antarctica - metaG UQ568 (21.06) | ecosystem: Environmental > Terrestrial > Soil > Desert | place: Antarctica: Dry Valley...
CGGCATGGAGCACACAACGGCCAGCGGTGTGTACGTCGACCGCTCGGCCGGCGACGTGACGCTGGCGGCCTACGCCGACCGATGGATCTCGACGCGCAGGACGAAGGCGGGCCGGCCGCTCGCCGCGCGGACACGGGGCCTGTACGAGCAGCTCCTTCGGACGCACATCGAGCCCGGCCTCGGCTCCGTAAAGCTACGAGACCTACGGCCCGAGCAGGTGCGAGCGTGGCACGCCCGGCTCAAGGGGACGACCGCACCGGCGAAGGCGTACAGGCTCCTACGGGCGATCATGACGACCGCCGTGGACGACGAGCTGATCGGCCGCAACCCGTGCAAGGTCGAGCACGGGGGAGTCGAACGCTCGCCGGAGCGGCCGGCCCTCACCCGTGACGAGGTGTGGGCGCTCGCCGACGCGATCGCACCGCGGTACCGGGCACTCGTCCTCGTGGCGGCGTTCGTGGGCCTGCGGTGGGGCGAGCTCGTCGCGCTCCGCCGCGCCGACGTGGACATGGAGGGTCGAACGATCACCGTTCGCCGGGAGGCTCGGAAGTCCGACGCCGCGTACCGGGCGGTCGCGGTGCCTCCGGTGCTCGTGCCCGAGCTGCGAGCGCACCTCGACGAGTACGTCGTCGACGATGCGCTGACGATCGTGTTCGCCGGGCCGACGGGCGCCGTGCCCGAACGGTCAAACTTCCACGCGATCTGGCACAAGGCGCGGGTGGCCGTCGGACGGGAGGATCTGCACCTGCACGACCTCAGGCACTTCGGCGCGACGCTCGCCGCTCAGGCGGGCGCGACGACAAAGGAGCTGATGGCGCGCCTCGGGCACGCCTCGCCGGCGGCGGCGCTGCGGTACCAGCACGCGACGGCCGAGCGGGACCAGTTGCTGGCAGCTCGGATGGACGCCCTGCTCGTGGCCGACGGCACCGCCGATAGCCCGGCGTTGCGTGTCGTCGACGCCGGCTGACCGTCGCGCTGTGTCACGCTCGTGTCATCGGCATGACCTCCAATCGCCACGGCAGAGCGTCAGAGCGGCCCTGAGCAGGGCGAATGTCTGGAGCGGGTGACGGGAATCGAACCCGCACCACCAGCTTGGAAGGCTGGGGCTCTAGCCGTTGAGCTACACCCGCGTATCAGTCGAACGATAGCGACGGGCCGACCGGCACCGAGTCAGGCCGTGCGAGAACCCTTGCTTGCCCAGAACTCGTTCAGGGCGCGCTGGACCTTGACGTACCAGATGATGTTGCCGATGAGAGGGAGCAGGAACCACAGTCCGAGGGTTGTCGAGACCGGGCTCTGTCGGTTGTCGCGCTGGTACATCTTCTCGATCTCGTTCGGGATCGTGAACATCAGCACGATGGCGAAGACGAGGTACAGCACGACGCCGAGGACGCCCCCGAGACCATCGCCGTTGTACCGCTTGAGGTCCTCTTTCGTTCGGTATGTCCAGATCGCCGCCCACACGCCCACCGTGATGATCGCTAGGAAGATCGTCATGCCCGTCTGATATCGCAACCCGGTGATGTCCTCGGGCGGCTGGCCGACAGGGACGAAGTAGCCCGCGGCGCCCTGAGCGACCGGCGGCTGGCCCGGCGCTTGGGACCCGCCAGCGGGGCGATCCTGCCCTTGTGAGCCCGGTGGCGCCGGCCATCCGGAGGGGCCGCCCGGAGGGGGCGGCGGCGGCGAGTTCGGTGGTACCTGGCTCATGCCGTTCACCCTAATGACCGCCCGAGTGCCGACGCCCCACACCGGCGCTGGGCCTCGATGGCAGGCTTACCGATGGTGTGTTCGGCGGCGCCGTCAGCGACGCGCTGCCCGTCGGGCCACCTTGGCGATGCGTTTGGCGGCACGCCCGATCGGTTCCAGGGTGCGGTGATCGAGGTCGCCGATCTCAGCACCGTTGTCGAACAACACTCGGTAGCGCTGCCACTGGAACCCGTTGGCCAACAGCACCCTTCCCTCGCAACCGGTCGGCGCACCGTGCACATCGATCGTCGTCCGCACGCGGTCGCCGATGCGCAGGTCGATCTGGCCGTCGTGCGGGGTAGCCAACGAATGTGGCTTCCAGTACTCCATCGCCGCCAGTCTGGCGCGCGGGGCGAGTGCAACGAAAGCTCGTGGGTTTGCTCGGCGGCCACCGTCTCCTGCCCAACGCTCCTCAGCTTCCCTCGGGACGACCGGTAGCCTCGGTGACCTGTGAAGAGTTCGGTCGAGTCCCTCGAGGGAAACAAGGTCAAGGTCTACGTCGAGGTCGAGGAATCAGAGTTCGACAAGGACATCGACCGGGCGTTCAAAGCCATCGCCCGCGAGATCAAGCTGCCCGGTTTCCGCAACGGCAAGGCCCCTCGGCGGGTGCTCGAGGCGCGCATCGGCGTCGGTCCCGCTCGCGAGCAGGCCCTGCGCGACTCCGTGCCGCTGTACCTGGCCAGGGCCGTGCGTGAGCACCACGTGGATCTGGTGGCCGCCCCCGAGATCGAGATCACGGACGGCGCCGAGGAGGGTGGCGTCGAGTTCGACGCCACGTGCGAGGTGCGCCCCGAGATCACGGTGCCCGGCTATGGCGGGCTGCGTGTCGAGCTGCCGTCCCCGACGGCCACCGACGCGGACATCGAGGAAGCCATGGATGCCGAGCGGCGCCCTCACGGTTCGCTCGGCGACGTCGACCGCCCGATCGAGACCGGTGACTTCGTCACGCTCGATCTGTCGGCGACTCGCGACGGTGAGCCGCTGGCCGGGTTGAACACCGAGGACTGGTCGTACGAGGTCGGCCAGGGTTGGGTCGCCGACGAGCTCGATGAGCATCTGGTCGGGACCAGCGCCGGCGACGAGCTCGCCTTCAGCGATGTGCCCAACGGGACCGATGAGGCGGCCGACCTTGCGGTCTCGGTGAAGGCGGTGCAGGAACTCGTGCTGCCGGAAGTCGACGACGACTGGGTTGGCGAAAACCTTGGCGAGCACGAGACCGTCGACGAATGGCGGGCAGCGCTGATCGACCAGCTTGCCGAGCAGAAGTTGGCTCAGGCCCGCCAGCAGTATGTCGGCGAGGTCACCAACGCGCTCGCCCTGCTCGTCGACATCGATACCCCTGCGGCGATGGTGCAGAACGAGTTCCAGGCCCGGCTGAAGAACACGCTCGAGCAGTTCCAGGCTCGCGGCGTCGACATCCAGCAGTTCCTGTCGGCCACCGGTCAGGATCCCGAGACGTTCACCGCCGCCATCCGCGACCAGTCCGAGCACGCCGTGAAGCTCGACCTCGCGCTTCGGGCCGTCGCAACGGCCGAGCAGATCGAGGTGAGTGACGAGGAGCTCGACGCCGAGTTCGCCCAGATCGGCGTGCGCTTCGGCGAGAAGCCGGCGCGGGTGCGCAAGGCCTACATCGACAACAACGGCGTCGAGGATCTCGTGATGCAGATGCGCAAGTCGAAGGCGCTCGATTGGCTCGTTCACCACGCCGAGGCCGTGGACACCGAGGGCAACCCGATCGACATCGACCTGCTGCTCGACCACGACCATCACGACGATCACGACGAAGCATCCGAACCAGTGTCGGAAGCATCCGCAGCACCACCATCATCAACCGATCAGGCATCATCAACCGATCAGGCATCATCAACCGATCAGGCATCATCAACCGATCAGGCATCATCAACCGATCAGGCATCATCAACCGATCAGGCATCAGAAACCGATCAGGAGGACGGCAAGTGAACCTCGACGCCATCAACTACCTCGTGCCGAACGTCGTCGAGCAGACGAGCCGTGGAGAACGGGCCTATGACCTCTACAGCCGTCTGCTCAAGGAGAACATCATCTTCTTGCAGACGCCGATCGACGATCAGATCGCCAGCCTCATCTCGGCGCAGCTCATCCACCTGGAGAGCGAGAACCCTGACAAGGACATCAACATCTACATCAACAGCCCGGGTGGTGACATCACGGCGCTGTTCGCCATCTACGACACGATGCAGTTCATCCGCAACGACATCGCCACGATCTGCATCGGGCAGGCTGCGTCGGCCGCTGCCGTGCTGTTGGCCGCCGGCGCCAAGGGCAAGCGTCTCGCGCTTCCGCACAGCAGGATCCTGCTGCACCAGCCGTACGGGCAAGTCAGCTACGGACAGGTCACCGACCTCGAGCTGGCGGCCAAGGAGATCCTGCGGATGCGGGACCTGCTCGAGGAGATCCTCGCCGAGCACACCGGCCAGCCGCTGGAGCGCATCCACAACGACACCGACCGCGACTTCGTGCTGGAAGCAAACGAGGCGCTCGAATATGGCATCATCGATGACGTGATCTCCTCCCGGGAGAGCGCCGACCAGTCCGGGGCGATCCGCTGATCGACCCGCACGACGTACCGATACCGCACGCAGAGACCTAGAGGGGAGTGCCGTGGCCAAGTTTGGCGAGACTGGAGAGCTGCTCAAGTGCAGCTTCTGCGGCAAGTCGCAGAAGCAGGTGCGCAAGCTCATCGCCGGCCCGGGTGTCTACATCTGCGACGAGTGCATCGATCTCTGCAACGAGATCATCGAAGAGGAGCTCACCGAGACCGGTGACTTCACCTTCGAGCATCTCCCCAACCCGCGAGAGATCCGCTCGTTTCTCGACGAGTACGTCGTCGGTCAGGACGAGGCCAAGAAGATCCTGTCGGTGGCGGTGTACAACCACTATCGGCGCATCCAGTACGAGCAGCACAACGGGAATGCCCGCCGCGAGGATGTCGAGCTGACCAAATCCAACGTGCTGCTGCTCGGTCCGACGGGATGCGGCAAGACGCACCTCGCACAGACACTCGCCAGGATGCTCAACGTGCCGTTCGCCGTCGCCGATGCCACGGCACTCACCGAAGCTGGCTACGTGGGCGAAGACGTCGAGAACATCCTGCTCAAGCTCATCCAGGCCGCCGACTTCGACGTGAAGAAGGCCGAGACCGGCATCGTCTACATCGATGAGATCGACAAGATCGCCCGCAAGAGCGAGAACCCCTCGATCACCCGCGACGTGTCGGGCGAGGGCGTGCAGCAGGCGCTGCTCAAGATCCTCGAGGGCACCCAGGCGTCCGTGCCGCCCCAGGGCGGGCGCAAGCACCCGCACCAGGAGTTCATCCAGATCGACACCACGAACGTGCTGTTCATCCTCGGCGGGGCATTCGCCGGGCTGGAGCCGATCATCGGCAGCCGAGTGGGTGAGAAGGGCGTTGGTTTCCACGGCACCGTGCGCTCCAAGCTCCAGCGCGACCCTGGCGAACTGTTCCTCCAGGTGCTGCCAGAGGATCTGATCAAGTTCGGCATGATCCCCGAGTTCATCGGACGCCTGCCGATGACCGGCGTCGTGCGCTCGCTCGATCGCGAGGCGCTGATCAGCATCCTCACAGAGCCGAAGAACGCGCTCGTTCGGCAGTACTCCAAGGTGTTCGAGTTCGAGGATGTGGAACTGGAGTTCACCACCGACGGTCTCGAGGCCATCGCCGACCAGGCACTGCTGCGGGGCACGGGGGCCAGGGGATTGCGGGCCATCCTCGAAGAGGTGCTGCTCAACACGATGTACGACGTGCCGGGACGCACCGATATCGGCAAGGTGCTGATCGACGGCACCACTGTGCGCGAGCGTGTCAACCCGACGCTCGTGCCACGTACCCCGGCTCGCGCCACTCGACCCCGCAAAGCCGCGTCGTAAGGCGTGAACTACGCCGAGGCGCTGGCGTACCTCGACCAGCACGTCAGCTACGACACCACGGGACGGATCGAATCCCCCTCGCTCGACAACATCCAGCGGATGATGACGACCATGGGCGAGCCGCAGTTGGCGGCACCGGCAATCCACGTCACGGGTACGAACGGCAAGGGCTCGACGGTGCAGATGATCACGCGGCTGCTGATGGCCCACGGACTCACCGTTGGGACGTACACGAGCCCGCACCTCCATCGAGTCAACGAGCGCATCGCCAGGAGCGGTGAGCCGATCGACGACGAATCGTTCGCCGAGCAAATCGCAGCGATCGCAGAGCTCGAGGGGCTAACAGGTGTGCGGCCCAGCTACTTCGAAGCGTGCACGGCGGCGGCGTTCCGTTGGTTCGCCGACGTCGCCGTCGACGTGGTGGTGGCCGAGGTGGGGCTGCTCGGACGCTGGGACGCCACTAACGTGCTCGACGCCCAGGTGGCCGTCGTCACGAACATCGGCATGGACCACAACGAGTTCGCCGGCCCGACGCTTGCCGACATCGCCAGGGAGAAGGCGGGCATCATCAAGCCGGGCTCGGCTGCCGTCATCGGCGAGACATCCGAGAGTCTCGTCGACATCTTGGTCGAGCCGGCGGCAAGCACCCGGCTGTGCCGCGACATCGACTTCGCGGTGGAAGGCAACGAGCTGGCGATCGGTGGCCGGCTCGTCGACCTGCGAACGCCCACCTCGATCTATCCCGACATGTTCCTTCCGTTGCACGGGGCGCATCAGGGCGACAACGCAGCCGCCGCGCTGACTGCGGTCGAGACGTTCTTCGCCGCGCCACTTGCCGCAGACTTGGTGGCCGAGGGCTTCGCCGCCGTGGAGATGCCCGGCCGGTTCGAGGTGGTTGGCCATCAGCCGCTCGTGATCGTGGACGGCGCTCACAACCCTGCCGGCGGCGACACGTGCGCCCAGGTGTTCTTCGACGACTTCGCGCCGGAGGGTCGCCGGATCTTGGTGGTCGGGACGTTGCGTGATCCCGCTGAAATGCTGGCGGCGCTGCGTGCCGAAGAGTTCGACGCTGTGATCGCCGCTACCGCCCCGTCCCCGCGTGGCGTCGATGCTCGTGCAGTGGGGGCGGCGGCCGTGGCTGTCGGGGCCGAGGAGGTGCTGGTGGTCGACACCATCAGCGATGCCTGCCGGATGGCGCTTGATGATGCCGACGCCTCCGACGCCGTGCTGGTGGCCGGCTCGCTCTACGTCGCCGGCGAAGCCAGGGTTGCGCTCGCCAAGCTGCTGCCCTAGGCGTCTCGCGGCTGGGAAGACGCCTCTGGATACGCTCCCGAGACATGGGCGACGATCTCCCGATCTGTCGGACGTGCGGCGTGCAGTACGGCGCTCGACGGGACGACTGTCCCATCTGCGAGGACGAGCGTCAGTACGTCGGTTGGGACGGCCAGGAGTGGATCACCCTCGCCGAGCTGCGCGCCGCCGGGCACAGGGGGCGGATCGAGTACGAAGGTCCTGGCATCTTCGGCATCGGTGCCGATCCGCCGACGGGGATCGGGCAGCGGGCGCTGCTGGTCCGCTCGCCCTCCGGCAACGTGCTGTGGGACATGGTCACCTACCTCGACGGCGACCTCGTCGAGCGAGTCGAGGAGCTCGGCGGGGTGTCCGCGATCGCGATCAGCCACCCGCATTTCTACGGCTCGATGATCGAATGGGCGCACGCCTTCGACGCGCCCGTCTACATCCACGTCGCGGACCGCCAATGGGTCGCCCGTCCCGATGACTCGGTCGTGTTCTGGGAGGGTGACACGAAGGAGATCGGCGACGGCCTGACGCTCATCAACGCCGGCGTGCACTTCGCCGGCGGCCAGGTGCTGCACTGGCAGGACGGTGAGGAGGACGGGCCCGATGGTCGCCGACACGGCGCGCTGTTGTCCGGCGACATCTTCACGGTCGTCCAAGACCGGCGGTACGTCAGCTTCATGTACAGCTATCCCAACCACATCCCGGAACGGCCCCGCGTGATCCGGCGGGCTCTCCAGCTGATCGAACCGTTCGCCTTCGAGCGCGTGTACGGCGCGTGGTGGAAACGAGTGGTGTACGCCGATGGGGTCGCAGCCGTGCGTCGTTCCGCTGACCGCTATTTGCAATTCGCGCTTGACGACGACGGGCTCGAAGGGGCCGCCGGCTCGTCGTAACCGTCCGATCCTTCCTGGTCCTGGCACGCCAGCGGTGGGTATGGTCGCTGGCGTGATGCCTGTCGCGATACGTACCGCTCGCCGACGTTCAGCGGTCTTGGCGCTCGTGGCCGCGTCGCTCGCGGTGAGTTGCTCGTCGGCGCCCGATGAGGGCGCGGACGCCACGGGGGGTACCGACGCCAGCGCGGAGCGCCCGACGTCCGAGCTCCCGGCGGCGAACCAGGCGACATCGAGCATCGCCGTGCCGCCAACGCCTGCCACATCGGCGGCCACCGCAACATCGTCCTCGACCGTCGCGCCGGAGCCAACGGTGAGCGCTCGATCCACCGATCCCATCACTGACGCCGATGAGCCGCAGGAGGTTCCTGCTGGCAGCGATCTGTACACCGTGCCGGATCCGATTCCCGACGGAGCGCACGGCACACTGCTGCGCTACCAGGAGGTCACGCCCTCGGTCCATGCCAAGAGCAGGACTTGGCGGATGATGTACTTGTCCGAATCGCTGGCCGGAGACCCGATCGTGGTCACCGGCCTTGCCGTCGTTCCGCAGACACCGGCACCGCCGGGTGGTCGCAACATCGTGACCCTCACGCACGGCACCACCGGGAGCGCAGATCGGTGCGCGCCCTCGATGGCTCCGGGTAGTGCCGGCGAACTGCTGCTGCTCGGCCCGTCGGTGGTCTCCGGATCGATCATCGCCGCCACCGACTACGAAGGCATGGGCACGCCGGGCGCTCATCCCTACCTCGTAGGAGTCAGCGAAGGTCGCTCGGGGCTCGACGCTGCGCTCGCCGCCCGACACCTCCCCGACGCCGAAGCGGGCAGCCAGCTCGGCGTGATGGGCTACTCCCAGGGCGGCCATTCCGCCATGTGGACAGCGCAGCTCACCGCCGAGTGGGCGCCTGAGCTCGACCTCGTCGGCACGTTCGCCGGTGCGCCTCCGACCGAGATCAGCACGATCGTCGGTGTCGCCTTTCCAGGAGGCTCGTCATCGTTCATCTACCTGCTGGTCGCCGGGTACGCCGAGGCGTACGGCGACGACGCCGATCCGGCCACCTTCTTCACGCCAGCGGGGCTCCGAGACCTCGACCTCGCCGACGAGCTGTGCGTCGGCGAACTGTTCGGCGCGCTGGCAGATGTCACGGCTGACGCCTACCTTCCCGGAGCCGGATCCGAACCGCCCTGGACCGAACGTGCGAGTGAGAACGACGCCGGCACGACAGCTGTCGATGCGCCGCTGCTGATCATCCACAGCGCCGTCGATGACATCGTCCCGGCGGTCCTCAGCGAGATCGCCTTCGACCGGCTGTGCAGGCTCGGTCAGGTGGTGGAGCGGCGCGTTCCGCCCGAAGGCACTCACGCGGGCGCAGCTCCACCTGCCTATGCAGAAGCCCAGTCCTGGATGCAGGCCCGCTTCGGCGGCGCCGGCCCCGACGCCATCAGCAACTGTCCCGATGGCGCCGGCTTCGTCAGCTGACGCTCACGCCGCGCGGCCCGGCTCTGTGTCACGACAAACGACGGTTTCGCTCGTTTGCCGTGACGCAGAAACCGGGGAGGGGTCCGGGCGCAGCGGGGTGACGGGACGGCCGGGGTATGGGCGCGGTGAACCGCCGGAGCCGGCAGTTCTGCGACGCAGCAACGTCATCACGTTCCAGCGTCGCCGCCCTGGAGCCTGCCTTCCGGCCCGGGCAAGAGCTGCAGCGTGTTCGAGCTCCCGCTGGCGCTGGCGAGCCAGTTCGTAGGCAGAGTCGATCGAGATCGCGGTCATGGTTCCTCCAGATTGACGAGAGCGTCGTGTTCTTCGCTCACCATCGAACGTACGCACGGTTGTGGACAGATCAAGTCCACAACATGGGGCAGACTGTGCGACTGTGGACACACCGGCGCGACTACTACGACTGCTCGTGTTGTTCTCCTCTCGGGCCTCGTGGAGCGCAGCGGAGCTCACCGCTCGGCTCGAGATCGACGCCCGCACGATCCGGCGCGACGTGACCCGCTTGCGCGACCTCGGCTACCCGATCGAGAGCACGACAGGCCCTTACGGCGGCTACGCCCTCGGTCCTGGGGGACGGCTACCACCGCTGCTGCTCGACGACGACGAAGCCGTTGCCGTCTCGGTGGCGCTCGGGGAGATCTCGCGTGCCGCCGACCCGACACTTGGCGAAGCCGCGGTATCAGCGCTCACCAAGCTGGTTCAGGTGCTCCCCAGCGCCCTGCGGCAGCGGGTGGCGACGCTCGGGGAGATGACCGTCGGTCTCGGCCGACCTGCACCTGTACTCGACGGCGCGGGTGGGAACGCGGCTACCGACATGGGGACGCTGATGGCCCTCGCCAGCGCCTGCCGCGAGGAGCAACGCATGCGCTTCGACTACCGGACCGGTGACGATGTGGCGAGTCGCCGGCACGCCGAGCCACATCGGTTGGTGTCGCTCAAGCGCCGCTGGTATCTCGTAGCCTTCGACCTCGACCGCGCCGACTGGCGCACGTTTCGCGTCGATCGCATCACCGGTCCGGTGCTCACCGGAGCGCCGTCCGAGCCACGCCAGGCGCCAGACGCAGCGGCGCTGGTCGCCATGGGTGTCGCCGTACGCGTGTACGACGTGCAGGCGAGGATTCGCCTCCACATCGATCCGGCCGGCGCCGCCCGGGAGATCAGCCCCACCATCGGTGTGCTCGAACCTGCCGAGCACGACGCCACTTCCATGGTCGCCGTGATCGGTGGTGACGCCGATTGGATCGCCCGCTACCTGGTGGGCCTCCCGTTCCGTTTCGAGGTCATCGAACCCGACGAGGTTCGCACCGAGGTTCGCCGCCTGGCACACAGGATGCTCCGCCAGCACCCTGCGCCAACCGTAGCGAAGTGATCGCCCCTATGGCTGTTGCCAGGTCCTTGCGTTCCAGACGCAGGCCCTGCCTTTGCAGTCGTACTTGGCGCGCACCAGTTGTGCCCGGCCCGTGGACGTCGGGGAGCGAAGCGGCTGGTCGCCGGTAGCCTCGACGGCCATGTCTCGGCCCGATCGCACGCTCGTCCTGTTGAAGCCCGATGCCGTCGAGCGCGGTCTCGTCGGTGAGATCCTGGGACGGTTCGAGGCCAAAGGCCTGCGTCTCGCGGCGATGGACCTTCGCCGGCTCGACGAGGACACGCTTGCGCGTCACTACGAAGAGCATGCGGGCAAAGGTTTCTACGACGACCTCGTCACGTTCATGAGCCGAGGCGCTGTCGTGGCACTCGTACTAGAGGGGGCCGAAGACACGTGGGAGGTCGTGCGGGCGATGATGGGGGCCACGAACCCCCGAACGGCTGCACCGGGCACGATCCGGGGCGATCTCGGCGTCCTGTTCACGGAGAACCTGGTGCACGGCAGCGACTCCGCCGCCTCCGCCGAGCGCGAGACAGCCATCTTCTTCCCGAATCTGTAACCTTTCGGGGAGACCCGGCGCCCACGACGACGTACGGACACCGAATCCCGACGGTCCCCGGGTCAACGAATTCCGAAGGAACATCCGAATGGCCAGAAACAACCGCTTGAGTCTCGGCCGCGATCTGGCGATCGACCTGGGCACTGCCAACACGCTGATCTACGCTCGCGGTCACGGCATCGTGCTCGATGAGCCGTCTGTCGTCGCCGTCAACGTGAACGATGGCCGACCGGTTGCCGTTGGTCTCGAAGCCAAACGCATGATCGGGCGCACACCGGGTCACATCCGCGCCATCCGTCCGCTCGCCGACGGGGTCATCGCCGACTTCGACGTGTGCGAGAAGATGTTGCGCTACTTCATCCAGAAGGTTCACGCCAGCAAGTGGAGCAAGCCGCGGATGATCATCTGCGTGCCGTCGGGCATCACCGGTGTTGAGCAGCGCGCCGTGCAGGAGGCCGCCGAGTACGCAGGCGCCCGCAAGCCGGTGCACATCATCGAGGAGCCCATGGCAGCGGCCATCGGTGCCGATCTGCCCGTGCACGAGCCGTCGGGCAACATGATTGTCGACATCGGCGGCGGCACCACGGAGGTCGCCGTCATCTCGCTCGGGGGTATCGTCACGGCGCAGTCGATGAGGGTCGCCGGCGACGAGCTGGACGACGCCATCATGCAGTACGTGAAGAAGGAGTTCTCCCTGGCCATCGGCGACCGCACGGCCGAGGAGATCAAGATCCAGATGGGCTCGGCGTGGCCGATGGATGAGGAGCTGACGGCCGACATCCGCGGACGGGACCTGATCTCTGGACTGCCCCGGACCATCCAGCTCACCACCGAACACGTCCGCGAGGCCGTCGCTGAGCCCGTCTCGGCCATCATCGACGCCGTGCGCACCACGCTCGACAAGACGCCGCCAGAGCTCGCTGCCGACATCATGCACGACGGCATCACGCTCACCGGTGGTGGCGCGCTGCTCGGCGGGCTCGAGCATCGGCTCGCTCACGAGACCGGCATGCCGATCCGCCTGGCCAACGAGCCGCTCTACAGCGTGGTCATCGGATCGGGAAGGGCGTTGGAGAACATCGACGCCATGCGCGGGCTGATGTCGCTCGGCGGCGACGAGTAAGTCGCCACCGACCTCCACCATGGGCATTTACTCGCCGGTTCGCCGTCGCCTCATCATTGCCCTCCTGCTGAGCTCGGTGCTGTTGCTGACGCTCGACCTGCGCGGTAACCAGATCTTCGACACCATGCGCAACGGTTTCCAGCAGGCGATGGATCCGCTCGAGTCGGCGGCCGAGGTGGTGTCGCGGCCGATCCGCAACGCTTGGCGTGGCATCACGCAGTACGACGACCTCGCCGACGAGAACGAGGATCTCCGCCGCCAGCTCGAGGCCCAGCGCGCCGACCAGATCACTTATCGGGCAGCGGTGATCGAGTTCCAGGCGCTGCTGGAGCTGAACAACCTTCCAAGCCTGAGCGACTACGACGCCGTGACAGCCCGTGTGATCGGCGAGACGCCCAACAACCTCGATCAGATCATCGAGATCGACAAGGGCGAGGACGACGGCATCGACGTGGGTATGGCCGTCGTGTCCGAGGGCGGCCTCGTCGGCAAGGTGACGAGGGTGTTCGATGATCGCAGTTTCATCATGCTCGTGCGCGACCAACGCTTCGCCGTACGTGCGAAGGTGCCCGGAGCGGCGCCGGAGGAGCCCGAGGGTCCCGAACCTCCGCCCACGAGCGCCAACGCCATCCCGCACGACGATCTCACAACGACGACGACGTTGCCACCGTCCACGACGACGACGGTGCCAGGCGCCACGTCCTCCACCGCGCCGGGCGGCATCCCCGGTTCGTCGACATCCACGACGTCCACGACGTCCACCACCATTGCCGCTACGACGACGACGACCATCCCGCCAACTGAGAAGGAGACGGGAACCGTCGTCGGCCAGGGTCGCGGCGAGCCGGTCCTGCTGCGCTTCGTGCGCGAGAACATCGATGCCGGGCGCTTCGAGGTGGGCGATGCCGTCATGACCGAGGGCGGCGAAGGCAGCCTGTCGCCACCCGACATCCCGATCGGCACGATCTCGCGGATCCGTCGCCAATCAGGATCGGCCGGCCCGATGATCGAGGTGCAGCTCGGAGCCGATCTCGAACGGCTGAGCTTCGTGCGCATCGTGCTGTACCAGTCGTTGGAAGAGGCCGCCGGGGACGGCGGATGACAGGGGGCCGGGCGTGATCGCAGCGTTCATCCAGAGCCCGGTGTTCCGGTTGCTCCCCGTCGGTGTGATCCTGCTGGCCTTGCAGAACACCCTGTTCGTCGATCTGCAACCGGCAGGCGTGATCGTCCAGGTGTTGCTGGCCCTAGCCGCGGCGGCTGGCGCAGCCGGTGGCGCCGATCGGGGGGCGCTGGCCGGGTTCGTCCTCGGGCTGATCTACGACCTCGGCACCGACTCACCCATCGGGGCCACGGCGCTGACCATGGCGCTCGGGGGCGTCGTCGCCGGCATCGCCTGGACGATCATGGTCGACCCACCGTGGTGGCTGGCGGCCGTCTTCACCACGATCGGCGCCGCTGCCGGCGAGCTGGCGGTGCCCGTGTTGCGGATCTTCATCGGCGAAGCTGAGGCGTTCGAGCCGCGGTTCACGAGGGTCGTCATCGTGGTCGCCATCGCCGCCGGCGCGCTCAGCCCGCTGTTCGTACCGTTGTCTCGCTGGTGCCTGCGCATCCGCAAACCGGATTGGAAGGCGCTCGCCGAGTGACCTCGCACGGGCGGCTCCGGCACCCGTGCGAGTTGCCTTCTGTTGTGGTTCGGGCAGACTGGTCAGATGGCTTCTGACAAGCGCGCCGCCAGGCTCGGCGTGCTGGCGGCCGTGGCAGTGCTGCTGTTCGGCGCCCTCGGAGTGCGCCTGTGGTTCCTGCAGACGGTCGAGGCCACAGATCTGCAGGACTCGGTGGAGGTGGAACGCACGAAGACCGTGCGACTCGTGCCAGAACGGGGAAGAATCTTCGACGCCGACGGCCGCATCCTGGCCGACAACGAACGCATCCTGACCGTCGGCATCGACTGGGAGGTGATGCGCGACAAGAACGACCGCAGCCAACTCTTCAAGCGTCTGTCGGGCTGGATCGATACCCCCGTCGCCGAGATGGAGCGGCGCTACAACGCCAACCTATACAGCCCTTACCTGCCGATGCCGGTCAAGGAAGACATCGACGAGCCGACGGCAAGCGCCCTGATGGAGCGCTCTGAGGACTTCCCCGGCGTACAGGTAGAGCTCGGCTGGCGGCGCGCCTATCCGTATGCACCGCTGGCGTCTCCGGTGATCGGGTACCTGGGCCTGATCCCCGAAGAGCAGGCCGATGAGTACGTGAGGCGTGGCTACGTGCTGAGCGAACAGGTGGGCAGTGACGGCATCGAGCTGAGCATGGAAGACACGCTGCACGGCAAATGGGGCGAGAAGGTGGTCCGGGTCAACGCTGCCGGTCAGATCCTCGAAGAGATCAGCCGCCGGGAGGCCATCAACGGCCAGGACATCCAGCTCTCGATCGATCTCGATGTGCAGCAGTACGCCGAGCAGATTCTCCAGACCCAGCTGAAGCTGCGGCGCACGTTCACGGCCAAGAACCCGATCGTCACCAAGGAGGAGAAGGGCGGGATCAAGGAGCGCATCGATCCCTCGAGTCCCCCAGAGGTGAACTACAAGGCTCCGGCTGGTTCGGTGATCGTCACGAATCAGAAGAATGGGCAGATCTCGGCGATGGCGACGTATCCGACGTTCGACCACCGCTGGTTCAACTCCGGCATCTCTGGCGACAAGTTCGCCGAGCTGTTCCCAGGTGAGGACTCTGAGGGCTTCGATCCCGACAAGGCCACGCTCCTCAACCGCGCCGTGCAGGGGCAGTACAACCTCGGCTCATCCTTCAAACCGTTCACCGCATACGCGGCGTTGCACTCGGGCTTCATGGAGCCGGGGTCCTTGTACGAGGACCAGGGCACGTACAAGATGCGCTCGATCGATCCCGCCGAGTGTAGGAGCGGCCGCGTGCGCTGTGAGTTCCGCAACTCCAACTGCGGTGATTCGAACCTGCCGTGCGTGTACGGAAGCGTCAACGTGCAGACGGCACTCGCCGTGTCGAGTGACACGTTCTTCTACCGAATCGGCGAGGAGCTGTTCCTTCGCCGTGAGAACCTGCTGCGCGACGAGGTGAAGAGATGGGGGTTCGGGCAAGAGACGGGAGTCGACCTGCCGTACGAGTTCGACGGCCGGGTCCCCGACGACCAGCTCAAGCGGGACCTGATCGCGTCCGAGGCGCTCGACCCGGACACCGACGTCGACCGTCTGCTCGCCGGCGACAACGTGCAGACGGCGATCGGCCAGGGTCTGCTCGCCGCCTCGCCGCTGCAGGTGGCCCAGGCATATGCCGCACTCGGCAACCGCGGGGCGATCAACACACCGCGTGTGGTGCGCGCCATCTACAAGCCTGGCGTGCCGAACGGCACGTCAGGATACGTCGATCTCAGCAAGGCAAAGCTCGTGCAGTCGTTCCTGAAGGGCGGGGTGAGCAGCCAGGTACCGATCGATGGCGACGCCCTTCAGGCGATCGTCAGTGGGTTGCGCCAGAACATCACCGGTCCTGGCGTGACGCTCCCCGACGGTGGCGTCCGCAGCACCACGGCGGAGGAGCTGTTCGAGATCGGGTACCCCGAGCAGGCCATCCCCATCGCCGGGAAGACCGGGACTGCGCAAGGCTCGAAGAGCCTCCCGTGGAATGACTCGTCGGCGTTCGCCGCGTTCAGTCTTGACGACACGCGCCCGTACACCGTGGTTGCCTACCTGGAGAAGGCTGGCTTCGGATCCCAGGGGGCTGCGCCCGTGGTCAAGTGCATGTACCTGGCGCTCTCGGGCCTGATCCAAACTCGTCCCGTTGAGCTCGCCGATCCGTTGGACCTCGACAGCACAGAGGTCGCTGCTGACGTTCCAGCAGCCGACACGAAGTGCCTCGAGAGCTCCAACTTCGATCCAAACCCGGCGGACTGATCTGTGGCGATCTCGATGCTGCAGCGCAAGCCCGATTCTGGGCTTGGCAACATCCGCTCCAGTCCCGGCGATCCCAGCCGCAACATCGACTGGATCCTGCTCGTCGTTCAGATGCTGCTGACGATCGCCGGATGCTTCGTAGTGTTCTCGGCGACGCGCACCGAGCCGAACATCGACCCGTACACGTACGTGACCCGGCAGGTGATCTTCGCCATCGCCGCCGTCGTCCTGATGTTCATCGTGATGTCCATCGACTACGAGTGGCTCAAGGAGCGGTCGCGGTTGCTGTTCACGTTGACCGTCGGGGCGCTACTGGCGTTGCTCGTCCTCGCGCAGGCGGGCGTCGGCGGAGGCGTCATCACGGACATCGCCTTCAGCGTCGGCCCGATCAACCTGCAGCCGGCCGAGTTCGCCAAGTTCGCGGTGTTGCTGGTGCTCGCTGGCTACATCGCCGACGAGGGACTGTCGGAGATCAGCTATCCGCGATTCGTCGGCGCCCTGATGATCGTCGGTATCCCTGCAGTGCTCGTGATCGCCCAGCCCGACCTCGGCACGGCCTCGGTGATCATCTCTTCGGTGATGGGCGTGCTACTGGTGGCGGGGGCGAAGCTGCGCTACATCCTGAACGTGTCGGCGCTGTCGCTGTTCACGTTGCTGACGGCGCTGGCTTCGGGATTGGTCAACAGCTACCAGCTGCTCCGCTTCCGTGTGCTGTTCGACCAGGACAATCCCGAACTTGGCGACGCTGCGCTGCAGGTGCGCAACGCAATCCGGGCGGTCGGGACCGGTGGCGTGTTCGGCAAGGGTTGGTTGCAGGGCGACCTCACCAATGGTGGTGACATCCCCGTCGCCTGGGCAGACTTTCCCTTCGCAGCCGTCGGTGAGCAGTTCGGCCTCATCGGCTGCGGGGTGCTGCTGTTCATGTTCGCCGTGGCCCTGTTCCGCGTGTGGCGGATCGCCCACCTGTCGCGCGATCTTCTGGGTACCTACATCTGTGCCGGCGTGTTCACGATGATGCTCTGGCAGCTGTTCCAGAACGTCGGGATGACGCTCGGCATCCTCCCCGTGACCGGGCTGCCGATGCCGTTCATCTCCTACGGAGGCTCGGGCCTGTTCACGTACTTCGCGATGATGGGCCTGGTGCAGAGCGTCCACATGCGCCGCATGCGCTGACGCACGGAGCCCCCTGTGTGAAGGTAAACTCGAGATGACATGACCTCGCTGTGGACGAGGGTCGAACTGCTCGTGAGCCAGGTGCAGAGACCGGCTCGTTGCATCGGGTGTGAGTACGGAGTCGTCGCTCCCCGGCACAAACCGGGCAAGGTGGGCGGGCTGCTGGCTGATCCCGACACAGACGAAATCGGCCTGCCTGATCAGGGCCTTCAGATCCTCTACGAACTTCTCAACGAACGCGACGACGCCGTCGTCGAACGCCCGCATCGTGACCCAGA
>Ga0136630_1000334_pt1 | contig 17690 bp, 18 predicted proteins | sample AntDrymUQ5682106_2_FD_105496 | JGI IMG/M metagenome (GOLD analysis project Ga0136630, IMG submission 105496) | Polar desert sand microbial communities from Dry Valleys, Antarctica - metaG UQ568 (21.06) | ecosystem: Environmental > Terrestrial > Soil > Desert | place: Antarctica: Dry Valley...
CCGCGCCCGCTTTTGAGTGAATCATGGATCGAGCGGGATTTGATCCTCCTCAGCGAGAGATGCGAACTCGAAGCGCCCGACGAGAAGGGCCGCGACCTCCGGCTCCACCGTCCTTGCTCGACGCACGAGACGGGGAGCACGAACTCCGAGGCCGCCGCGATGAGAACGCTCGAATTGACCCTCCGGTTTTGCTTGAAGCCGACGAACTCATCCCCTTCGAGAATGAGAACCGGGATCTCTCCTTTGTTTTCGACCCGAAGCTCGGGGATGCTCCCGCCGCTTTCGAGCTCCTCAACGACGAGCGAGCCTTCTTCGAGGGCGTCGTCGAGAAGGGACAATCCCTCCTCCGGGTCGGCCCCGCCGACGAGTGGGAATATGTGGAGCGGCCCGCTCGAAACAGCCCTCCCGATCCGGACTTCCCTCAAAACATCCGACAAGACGTCCTTCATGCCGCCGCCTTTCCGTGGCCCTCGCTCTGTTTCCATCCCGGAAATATGCACCGCGAGGTGGACGGAACTTCCGGAAGTGAGGCGGCTCACATGCGACTTCACCCCGTGCGATAGCATCTCACCACCATGGAAAACCCCCCGAAACAAAAAGCCCTCGAATACCTCGAAAAGCTCGACGAGGAGACGACGCGCCTCGCGTGGCCCGAAGTCCCCGAAGAACACAGGCCGAGGCTCATGACCGCCGCCGTCATCTTCGGGAGGCGCTTCGAGAGCCGCGTCCCGGAAGGCTCGGAGCCGACGAAAGAGGCCGATGTGCGAAAACTCCTCATGCGCCTCATGAACGACGTCATCGAAGAACTTTCCGCCGTCGAAGGCATAGACAAAGAGGAGGCGACGAACTTCCTCAGCGACGTCGCCATTCGAGACAAAATCTTCGAGATGGACGAAGTCATCTCCGAGTACGAGAGCGTCGGCGGAGGCTCCGGAGGCTCCGGCGAGAGCCTCGATTCATTGCTTCGGGGGGCGGTCGCCGGGCGGCGGGAAAAGGCGGTGTGGGCGGATCACTGGCGGTCGGGGTGAGGTCGCGCCGCTGCGCGACGCTCCGGTTGTTGGTTATTGGTTACGGGTTATTGGCAAAAACTAAAAACCAATAACCACAAACCAATAACCGCGAGCGCAGCGAGCTAACCCGCCTCGTTCCGGTTTTTGTGGCGGACGACTTTGAGGGCGACGTACGCGACGACGATTATGGCGACGGCCACGTATACGACGCTCGAATATGATCCGACCCACTGGCTGACGGCGTCCCAGTTTTGGCCGAGGAGCCTGCCTGCCCATATGAGGATGATGTTCCACACCATCGTCCCGATGGTCGTGAGTACAGTGAAGCGGAGGATGGGCATGTGGACCGTCCCGGCGGGTATGGAGACGATGCTCCTCGCGAGCGGGATCACACGCGCGATGAGGACAACGGCATCGCCGTAGTGGCGGAACCATCCCTCGGCCCGTTTCAGACTCTCGGCGTTCACGTTCAAGAAACGTCCGTAGCGGAGGATGATCCGTCGTCCGCCCCACCTTCCGAGGGCGTAAAGAACCAAAGCCCCGAAGACCGACCCGAACGTCGCCGCCCCGACCGCTCCCCAGAAATTAAGCTGCCCCCGCCCGACGAGGAACCCCGCCAAAGGAAGCACGACCTCCGAGGGGATCGGCGGGAAGAGGTTCTCGAGGGCGAGGAGGAACGCGAGCCCGAGATACCCCAAAGCCCGTATCGTCTCCAAAACCCATCCCGACAACCCGTCCAAAACGCCTCCCGGATGCGCGTTCGCGAAGTCCCGGCCATGTACCCGAAATCACGGCAAAGGATACTCCGGGGAGACCGGAAAGTTTCTGGAAAGACCGCGAATCGAAAGTCGCGATTCGCGGCTTTTCCTCGATTCGCGCCCTTTCAATACCTCGGAAGTCCGGTGAGGCCGTCGAACTCGCGGAGGAGCGCGTCGCCGGGGCCTGTGGCGGTTTGCTTTCTTTGGTCTTCGTTCGGGGTTTCGGCGACTTCGTCGTCGCTTCTCAGGAATTCGAGGCGGGCGCCGCTCGCGTCGGCGAGATCCACGAGCACGTCCATCATGGGCCGGGCCTCGGACTCTCCGCCGTCCTCCTCGACGACGTGCCATCTTCCGCCTTCGTCCTGTTTTGCGAGGGCTTCGAACTCCCATGCGGCGAGTATGTGGTATACGCGGCCTTCCTGAAGGGCGTCGAGGGTCTCCTTCGCGCCCCGGATGCCGCTCTCTCGCGCCTCCTCGAGGAGCCGGGACTCGCGCTCGCGCTCGGCCTCCCGCCGGGCCGCTTCGAGGCGTTTGAGTATCTCGCCGTCCGGCTCCCCTTGCGGGATGTGCGTCTCGGCGACGACGCGCTCCTTCATCTCGTTCGGGAGCCTCTCGCGGAACTCGGAGGTCCGCTCCTTTGTTCCGGCGAGGATGAGGTTCCGCGCCCTGTTTTTGATGGCGGCGTCGCGGGTGATGTCCCCGAGTTCGTTGAAGAACTTGCCCACGTTCTCCTCGGTGCGGCGGCTCATCGCGTCGTGGTCGCTCCCGCTGCGCGGGCCGGGGCTGCCGGGACTCATTTCCACCTCCTCGTAGAAACCGCTCACCTCTTCTCCGCCCGCCTCCGACGGGTCGGCGACCGGGGAGTTCACGAAGAAACGGAACGACTCGGCGTCCACGATCGCAAACCCGTACCGCTCGTTCTCGTCGTAGGCGAGCGCGAACGGAGCCATGTGGGGATCCCCGTACCGAACCGACTCCGGCAACTCGACTTGCAACGCATAACGCTCCATCAAATCGTCTCCGGCGGCGAAAAGTACGAGGGTGCGCCCCCCGGCCTTCTCCCCCTCGACCGTCTCGAAGACCCGATTCTTCAGTTCCTCGGGCGCGTCGAGGTCGTTGAGGGCGTTCTTCAGCCGGACGAGGTACGCCTGCCCTTGATTCTCGGGCCGGGCGGCGTTCACTCCGAGGTACACCGTCAAAACGGGATCTCCGAGGTTTTCCAGTCGCGTCCTCAGATTTTGGATGTCGGAAGCGCTTATCATACGGAAACCACTCCTTCTCTCTATGTTCTCTCTATGGCTTGAGGACGACCTTTAGCGCACCGTCCCGCTTTTGCTGGAAAATTTCGTAGCCGCGGGGAGCCTCGGACAAGGGCATCGTGTGCGTCTTGAAATCCTCGGTTCCGAGCGGGTCGCCGTCGTCGGTGAGAAGCGGCATGATATCATCCGTCCACCGCCTGACGTTCGCCTGCCCCATCCTCACCTGAACCTGCATGTCGAAGAGGTCGCCGAGCGGGAACATTTGCATCGGCCCGGCGTACACCCCGGAGATGGAGAGCGTCCCGCCGCGCCGGATGGAGGCCATGCACTGCCTGAGCGCGTGCGCCTTGTCAACCTGAACTTTGGTGGCTTGCAAAACAGAGTCCACGAGCGACCCGCCCGCCTCCATCCCGACGGCGTCTATGGCGGCGTCGGCCCCTCGCCCGTCGGTCATGTCCACCACGAGAAGCCCGGCGTTGTCCACGACGGAGAAATCAACCGTCTCGACACCGTACCTCGCGGCCATCCGGAGCCGCTCGGGAACCGAGTCCACCCCGATGACGCGCCCGGCTCCTCGGTGGAGCGCGATGCGGCAGCACATCTGCCCGACCGGGCCAAGCCCCCATACCGCGACCGTGCCACCCTCGGGAACGTCGGCGTACGCCACAGCCTGCCACGCCGTCGGAAGCACGTCGGAGAGATAAAGGAAACGCTCGTCGGGCGGCCCCTCGGGGACTTTGACGGGGCCGAAATGAGCCTGCGGGACGCGCAGATATTCGGCCTGCCCGCCGGGAACCGCGCCGTATACGTGCGTGTATCCGAAGAGGCTCGCGCCCTTCCCCCGCCTCCCGAGGAGGTTGAGGGTGTTTGCCAGCTTCCCCCGGTCGCGGGTCGTCTCGCACTGCGAATAGAGCGACTGCCCGCAGAAAAAGCAATCCCCGCACGAGACGTTGAACGGGACGACGACCCGGTCGCCCGGCTTTATATGCTCGACCGCGCCGCCGACCTCCTCGACGATGCCCATCGGTTCGTGGCCGATGATGTCTCCCTCGCGCATGATCGGCGAGAGCTTCGAGTAAAGGTGGAGATCGGAGCCGCATATCGCCGTCGAGGTTATTCGAACGATGGCATCCGTGGATTCCTGTATTTTCGGGTCGGGGACGTTGTCCACCCGCACGTCTTCTTTTCCGTGCCAGACGACGGCTTTCATGGCTCGCTCCTTCCGACTCCGGTTGCCAGTTCGCGCTCCCGGAACTTCCCGCCCGTCTGCGGCGAGAGGGGCGGGGTGTCGAGTCCGGCCCCGGCCCGCAGTCCCGCCATAAGGTCGAGGAGGGCATCGGCGGATGAGTATTCCGGCTCCCAGCCAAGTTCCCTTCGCGCCCGCTCAGTGGACATGACGGGGATTTGCAAGGACATGTCGAGCCAGTCCGGGGAGACGGGCTGGAGCCGAAGCCGCCACGCGAGGTTCGCGCCGATGCGGGCGGCCTTCGCCGGGAAGCGGAACGTCCTCGCGTCCAGAATGCGCCCGATCTCCGCCGCGTCGAGAGGCGGCTCGGCGGCGAGGTTGAAGGCTCCGCGAGCATCCTTGTTTACGATGGCGAGCCGGAACGCCTCCCCCACGTCGTGCGAGTGGACGACCTGCGAGCGGAGGTTCTCGATGTCCGGGAAGAGGTTTATGATCCGTGGGTCCGCGAGGATGCCGGGGACGAGCGGGCCTCCGAAGAGGCGGCGTATCCCTTGCGAAGCCTCCTTCTTGAAGACGAGGCCGGGCCTCATCCTGACGACCCGCATCTCGGGATTCTCCACCTCGAAGCGGTCGAGCCTCCTCTCGACCTCGGCTTTCTGGCGGGCGTAATAAGAACCTTCGACACCTCCGGTCGGCCAGCTTTCGTCCACGGCGCGATCCTTCGGCCCCGGCGAATACGCTCCGACGGAAGATGCGTACATGAGGGCCGGAACGCCCGCCTCGGCGGCGGCGCGGGCGGCCCGCATCGTACCCTCGACGTTCACCATCCACAGCTTGTTGAGATCCCGCGAAGGCTGCACGAGCCACGAAACGAGAACGACCGCATCCGCGCCCTCGAAGAGCGGAGCGAGGTTGTCTTTCGTAACGTCGGCGGAGGCCCACTCGACCTTCGAGGCCCGGAGACCCGGCAAACGGCGAGCAAGGCCGAGGATCGAATCCACCGTATCCTCCCTTTCGAGGGAACGGAGGACGCTCGTGCCGACGTTGCCCGTCGCGCCGACCACCACGACCCTCATCGGCCGTCTCCGGTTCGGGCGTTTGAAAATCTTTTTATAGTCTTTGCGTCCATAAGCTTTGCGGATACCCATGCGAGAGGGAAACGTAAACCCGAAGGCTCTGTTCCGGTGGCGCGCGTGGAAGATCTTCGCCTACAAAGGCGCATGTTTGTGCACCTTTCGGGGCGGGCGGTTTCGGGACGAGGAAGTTTCGGGTAGAGGGGCTAAAAGCGCGCACGTCCCGCCGGGCTCTTCGGTTCGGGGGGCGGCGCATCACGAGAGGAGCCACGAGAGTGAACGAAGATCAGACGAGCAGCCGAGATCCCCGCGGCCAGTATCCTGAGCCGAATTTCCCCGAGCAGGATCAGCGCGACGAGCACCCCGGCCACGAGTCCGAGATGCGCCCCGAACCCGACTACGGCTACGACACATACCGGGGCTTCGGGCGCCTCGAAGGGAAGAAGGCCGTAATAACCGGGGGAGACTCGGGCATCGGACGCGCCGTCGCCCTCGCCTTCGCCCGCGAGGGGGCGGACGTGCTCATCTCGTACCTCGAAGAGGAGGAGAGCGATGCCGAGGAGACCGTAAAGAGCATCGAGGAGGCCGGGAGGAAAGCCGTCAAGGCTCCGGGGGACATCGCCGATGAAGCGGTGTGCCGGGGGATCATAGACCGGGCGGTGGAGGAGTTCGGGCGGGTGGACGTGCTCGTCAACAACGCCGCGCACCAGATGACAGTGGACGGCATTTTGGATACCTCCTCCGAACTCATAGAGCGCACCTTCCGCACGAACATCATCGCGATGTTCCACCTTTGCAAGGCGGCGATACCGCACATGCCGGAGGGGGGAGCCATTATAAATGTGAGTTCCGTCCAGGCGTACACGCCCACGCCGCCTTTGCTTCCGTACTCGACGACGAAGGGGGCCATATCCACCTTCACGAAGGGGTTGGCGCAGGAGCTCATAGGGCGCGGCATCCGGGTGAACTCCGTCGCGCCGGGGCCGGTGTGGACCCCGATCATCCCGGCCTCCATGCCCGGCGAAGTGGTCTCCGGCTTCGGCGGAAGTTCCCCGACCGGCCGTCCGGCCCAACCCGCCGAACTCGCCCCGGCCTTCGTGTTCCTCGCTTCCCATGAATCGAGCTTCGTCAACGGCGAGATACTCGGCGTAACCGGCGGCCAGCCGATTACATAGCGGCAAAGAGGGCGGTTTCGGAGCGCGAGGTGGACGGGGGAAGTTCCTCGGAGAAGCGGCGAGAGAAAGGAGCATGATCTCACCGTGGGCAAAAGAACCCCGAAGCAGAACCCGGAACGCTAGGAGGAGGTGATCAAGTCAGCGGGAACCGGCATGGCTTTCCCCGAGTGGATCGGTGCCATTCCCTCTTCTCTCAGGGGCCGTCGCACTATTCGGCGAACTCGCCGACGGAGGCTCCGGTTGCGGACACGGTTTTCGGCGTGCCGTTACGCACGCTTCATCAGAGACTGGTAGGTTTGGTGGAGGTGGTCGGAGAGGGTGGCTATGGCGAAGAGGCTCCCCACGAGGCGGGTCGTCTTCGGGGCGAGGAGGAGTCCGTAGATAAAAAAGGACGCCACCCATTGGCCCAGGCAGAAGTGGCAGGTGAGGAGTTCTCCGAGGGAGCGTTGGAGACCCGTGCCGCGCGGGCTTTCCTGGAAGTTCGTGGGGCTTTCGATCTCGTCGAGCTTCGTGAAGGGCGCCCGGAGCGGGCTGGTGATCCCGTCTTTGGCGACGAGCCAGCTCACCTTATGGCTCGCCACCCCGAAGAGGACGATGTCCGAGAGCTTCACGCCGTCCGGGATCCCACGCCCCGAAGCCTTTGCGAGAAGCAGCGCGACCGCGAAGAGCAAATTGAAGAACGCCGCCTCCGCCGCGTACGATTTCAGCGGCACATCTTCTTCGGAATATTTCTCGAAGGCTTCTTTCGGGTTGTCGCTCAAGAGCTTTCCTCCTTCTCGTCGTTTGCTGTTTAGCAAATCCCGGCCCGGTTCACCGGCGAGTGCCGCCGCTTCGAGTCCCCGATGTCGCCCGACATAGCCGTTGTCCCGTTTCAAGCGCGAGAGATCGTCGTCGGTATAGTCGGGCTTGTCCTTGCGAAGGATACCCGCGATCCTGCGCCCCAACTTGCGGGCGGTGGCTTCTTTGCCGCTTTTTTCCGCGCTCGGCGGGCTGGCGCGGATCTCTTCTTCCAAAAGAACGGCTTGCGAACTTTGTACCCCGAAAAGCCGCGTCTAACGGGCTCCACGCGATCGGGGGGCGAAAATGACCCGAAAGGTGCATCTCCGAAAGGCGAGCTTATCGCGGGGAGCCGAGGAACCAGCGGATCGTCGCGGCGATCTTTTCGGAGGACGGCTCGAACATCATCGAATAGTGGTTCGCTTCGAGGAGGATTTCGGAGCGAAGATCGAGGATGTCGGCCATCGAGTCCCTCGCCTCGTCGGAGATGAGCGGCTCGCTGCCGGGGAAGAAGCCCTCCTTCGCCCGGACGAGCATCACCGGACAAGATGCTTTCTTCATTTCTTCGGCGGTCGGAGCGGACGGGAGCGCGGCGGCGTCCTCCTCGGCGGCGGAGCGGCGCGCCTTCGGGGAATATCCGCCGTCCACTTTTTCGAGGTCGAAGAGATAATAATCGGCGAGATCCGGGTCGAGGTCTTCGGGCGAAAGCCCGGCTCCGGGGAACCAGAAATCGAGGTATGCGTCCGCGCCTTCGAAGGTCATGTCGAGGCGCGAGAAGGCTCGGGCGAGTCCTTCTTCGAGAGCTTTCCGCTCCTCCTCGGAAACCTCGATTCTCGGCCACGCGCCGTCGAGGAGGATGAGGGATTTCACGCGGCCCGGATACATGAGCGCGGCCTTCATTGCGACGAACGCCCCCATCGAATGCCCGCAAAGTACGGCGCGGTCCACCCCGAGATGGTCGAGGACGCGGACGGCATCCTCCGCATGGGTTTCGAGGCCATATCCGGAATCGGGCTTTCCAGAATCGCCCCGGCCGCGGAAGTCCACGCCGAATAGTTCGTGTTCGCCGCCGAGGTGTCCGGCGAGGGAATTGAAGGAGCGATGCTGCGCGGTGATGCCGTGGAGGCAAACTATGGGTTCGCCCTCGCCGGAACGCCACACGGCGAGCGCGGCTTCGCCCGAACCTTCGGTCGTTTCGGCTTCGGCGGGGACCGTCTCCTTTCTCCAGCGGCTCACGCGGACTTCCGATCGCTTCGAGCGTCGCGCCACGAGATGAGTTCGCGGAGTGGGCCGAGGTCGTAGTCGGGGCCGGATGCTCCGGCGATGAGGTGTGTGATCCCGGCCTCCACGTACTCGTCGGCTCTCTCGATATACTCGGGGTCAATGAGCGCGGAGCGTTCGATGTCCCCCGGATTTCGCCCCACCTTCCCGCACCACTCGTCGAGAATACGGCTCTTTCCTCCGACTTTCTCCGGGTCGCCGATGCCGTTCCATATGTGGGCGTGTTCGGCGACGATGCGGAGCGTCACCTTCTCCCCGCCGCCCCCGATGAGGACGGGGATGGTCCGGGTCGGGGCGGGATTCAATTTCCCGAGCCTCTCCTCGATCACATCCATCGCCCGGTCGAGTTCTTTGAGGCGGCCCGGAGCGGTTCCGAATTCGTAGCCGTACTCGTCATAGTCCTTCTCGAACCATCCCGAGCCGACGCCGAAGATGAGCCGTCCGCCGGAGATATGGTCCGCGGTCCGGGCCATGTCGGCGAGGAGGTTCGGGTTCCGGTACGAATTGCACGAGACGAGAGCGCCGAACTCGACTCGCTCGGTGGCCTCGGCCATCGCCCCGAGGAGCGTCCAGCATTCGAAGTGCTTCCCCTCCGGCTCGCCGGAGAGCGGATAAAAGTGATCCCAGTTGAAAAGCGTGTCCGCCCCGGCCTCTTCGACGGAGACCCACGTCTCGCGCATTTTTCGGTACTCCACATGCTGCGGCTGTATTTGCGCCCCGACTCGCACCTTCATCCGAACCTTCCCCTCCACGAGACTCCACGACCCGGATGATTATATTCGTTCGGGCCGGGGCTTTTTCCGGGGGGCGCATGGCTTTCCGGCTCCGCACGGCGGATCCGCCACAGATTCGAGAGAAGGCTGTGGCGCCAGCGTGCGCTCCGCAAAGGATGCGGGCGTGATCACGCCCGCGCCACCGAGCCGTCCCGCTCTGTGACGGGAATCTCCGCGAGCGGCGAGGTGGCCGGTCCGGCGACGACGGCGGCTCCGTTCGCCGGATCGAAGACCGAACCGTGGCACGGACACGCGAGTTCGCCGGACTCGTAGGCGACCGTGCATCCCCGGTGCGTGCAAACCGCCGAATACGCGACGAACTCCCCGCTCTCGAGGTGGACGAGGACGGCGGGCTGTCCGCCGTCCTCGAACTCCGCCGCGGAACCCGGCGGCACATCCGAAGCGGAGGCTATGGTGTCGGCGGACGGCTCGTCGGCGTTTTCGGAGGGGGTTTCCGCCGCGGTGGTTTCTTCGGCGTTCTCCGCCGCCTCCTCTTCGGCGGTCGTTGCGCGGGCCGTCTCTTCCGGCGTCGGCTCGGGGGTTTCGGTCGCGTCCCCCCCACCGCCGCCCGAGGAAGTCTCGCCGCAAGCCGCGCCGAGCGGGACGAGGGCGAACGCCGCTCCGAAGCCGATGAACTTCTTTCTCGAAAAGTTTTCCGGGTTCATTTTTCCTCCTCGCATAAGGCCGGAGCCTCGCGGTGGAGGCTCCGGGATCTTGTGGACATTGTTCGTTTTCTAGCGGATGACGCGGAAGCTCTTCGTGACCGACTTCGAAAGGCTGTCGGCGTCCTTCGGGAAGATGATGGTCACCGAATAACGTCCCACCCCCTTGTTTGGCTTGTAGCTTGAGGCGAAACGGGAGTTGTTCAGCGGGAGGTTCTTCGAGAGAACCTGCGTCCCGTTCTTACGGACGATCATCCTCACCGAGGTGTTGTGCGCGGGATTGACCACGCCCGAGAACCTCTTCACGCCGCCGAGCTTGAGGGTCGTGGTGGACATGTTCAATGTCACCGAGGTCGGCTTGCGGATGACGTATGAGAACGAGGCGACGTTGCTTTCGTTCCCGGCCCGGTCTCTGGCGAGAGCCCGGATCGCATTCCGGTTGGCGACCCGGATGGGCGCGGTGAACTCGATGTTCGGAGCGCCCGTGCCGAGCGTGTAGAAAATGTCCGCCTCGGGGTCGTTCGAACGGAGGCCGACCTCCACCGGCGCGTCGTGGGAGCCGACCGCCCTGTCGGCGGTGACGTTCGGCGCGGCGACGTCTATCGTTATGTTCAATGCGCTCGAGGTCGAGCGGTTGCCCGCCGTGTCGGTCGCCTCGGCCCGTATCACGCGGCCGCCCGGCGCGAGAGTGCTCGTCGTGACGCTGTACGAGCCGTCGTTCGCCGAGGTCGTGTCCCCCTTCGCGTCGCCGTCGGCGAGGATCTTCACGTCCACCCCGCCCTCGGTCGAGCCGGTGATGGTCGGGGTCGAGTCGTTTGTGAGGTTGTCCGAGCCGGAGACGCCGGTGTCGCTCCCCGAGGCGAGATCCGCCGTCGGAACCGGAGTCGGGGCGATGGTGTCTATGGTGACGCCGAGAGCGCCGGAAGCCGCGCTCGTGTTCCCGTTCTCGTCGGTCGCCGTGGCGCCCACGGAGCCGCTCCCGATTTGACTCGTGGTGATGGAGTAATTTCCGCCGGTGGCGATGCCGCTCCCCTTCTCGACGCCGTTCACGAGGATCTTCACCGTCGAGCCGGCGTCAGCCGTGCCCGTGAACGTCGGGGTGTCGTCGTTCGTTATGTCGTCCTCATTCGAGGATCCGTTGTCGCTCGAAGACGCGAGATCCGGCGCACTCGGAGCCGACGGCGGCTGCGTGTCCTTCGCTATCGTCTTCGTGCTCGTGATCTCGACCGTCTGCGCCGGATCTTCCGGGTCGGGGATGGTGTACGTGGCGGTCGCGGCGAGGTTTCCGTCGGCGAGGTCGTCGAAGCCCGCGTTGGCGAAGGAAGCCGTCCACGACTGCGCGCCCGAGGCCGGATTCACATTCGCCGTGGCTTCGATCGCGTCGGTGGTGACGCCGTCGCCGTCGTCTATGGAGACGGAAACGTCCTCGGCGTTGAAGGAGACGCCCGAGAGGACGAGGGGGTCGTTTCCGGCCACGAAGGAGCCGTTGACCTTCTCGGGGTTGCTGGTCAGGATCTCGTAGTTGGCGGCCGGCGCGGTGCAACCCAGTCCGGGTCCTCCGGGACCCGGCTCGGAGATTATGGCCACCGTCCCGGCGGGGTTCAGCCAGGTGAGCGAATGAGCGCCGCCGAGGATGGCCTGTTTCTCCTCGTCCACGTCAAGCCCGTCCCCGTTTCTGAAGTCGAGATAGTCTTTCCGGTAGACCGCCCGGAACTCGGTCGTGCCGTCGAGGTACCGAACGAAGTCGGAGTTGGCGCGGTAGGCGTTGCCGTTCCTGACCTCCCCGGTAAGCTGGTTCAGCGGGAGCTGGTTGCCATCTTCGTCCTCGGCGACGCCCTCGACCACGATGTCGTCTACTTGAAGCTGCGCCACCGGGTCGTCCTGCGTGACCTCGAACGGCCCGTTCAGGATCGAGACGTTGAGCACGGTCGTCGAGTCCTCGCCGCCCTTCTCCTCACGATAAACCTCGCGGTCGCGATCTCTCTCGTGAAGGTGAACGTCGACCTCATCGCACCGCCGGGGCGGGAGCGGGAGCGGAACTCGACCTCGCGCTCATCGCGGGTTTCCTCGTCGTCCTCCTCGCCGGCCCCGGAAAACTCGCCCTCGACGGAGCCTTCGGCATCGAAGGCTCGAAGAACGAAGAACCTCCCGAAGAACGTGACGGCTCGCGCCGAACGAACTTGCGCCGAAGCGCATCCGCGGTCATCCTTCGGAGCATGGGAAAAGAAAGAAGCGGTTCACAGATAAAGGGCATGGTCTTCGACGTGTTCGGAACGGTCGTTGACTGGCGGGCGGGGGTCATTCGCGAGGGCGAAGAACTCGGCCAAAAAAAGAACCTCGACGTTGACTGGCACGCCTTCGCCGACGAGTGGCGGGGGAAATATCAGCCTTCGATGGAGCGGGTTAGAAACGGCGAAGTCGAGTGGACGAACCTCGACTCCCTCCACCGAGCCTCCCTCGAAGAACTCCTCGAAGAATTCGAGATCGAAGGTTTGTCCGAGGTCGAGAAAGACCATCTCAACCGGGCGTGGCATCGCCTCGACCCGTGGCCGGACTCCGTCGAAGGGCTTCGGAAGATGAAAGGAAACCACGTCATTTCGCCGCTCTCGAACGGGAATATTTCGCTTCTTGTGAACATGGCGAAGCGGGCGGGGCTTCCGTGGGATGTCGTCCTTTCGGCGGAGACGATCCACCGTTATAAGCCCGACCCGGAGACGTACCTTCTCATGCCCGGCCTCTTCGACTTCGCGCCGGAAGAAACCATGATGGTCGCCGCGCATGTGAGCGACCTCCTCGCCGCGAAGGAATGCGGCCTGAAAACTGCGTATGTGAAGCGTCCCGACGAGTTCGGCGTTGGCGGAGAGGCCGAGGAGCCGGACTCTTCCATAGACATCGTCGCGGAGAATTTCGTCGAGCTTTCCAAGAAGCTTTGATTTGGCGAAGGAGAAAGTCATGAACGACGAAAGAATATACCCGCCCATACATCCCGGAGAGCTTCTCAGCGAGGAGTTCATGGAGCCGATGGGGATCACGCCATACGCTCTGGCGAAAGGACTGGGCGTTGACCAGATGCGCGTGCACAAGATCGTAAAAGGTGAGAGATCCATAACCGCCGACACCGCGCTCCGCCTGTCACGATACTTCGGGATGAGCGAAGAATACTGGATCAACGCCCAATCCCACTACGACCTCGAAATGACGAAGATGGAGCGCGGTGAGGAAATCGAGAGAGCCGTGAAACCGCTCGCCGGCTGAGAAGCTCCCTCACCGCCACCCGAGCGTCGCGAGGTCGAGGCGCTCGACTTCTTCGTTCGTCAACGACCATCCGAGCGCGGCGGCATTTTGCCTCGCCTGTTTTCCGTCCTTCGCGCCCGGAATCGGCATGGTTCCTTTTCGGACGAGCCAATTTAGCGCGACTTGCGCGGGTTCCCGCTCGCGGGTCTTCCCGATCTCACGCAAAATATCCACGACGGGTTCGACGCGCCTCAAATTGCTTTCGCGGAATGCGCTCCCGAAGCGGCGCATCATGCCGGATGGTTTGTTTCCGGGAGCATACTTCCCGGTCAAAAGTCCTTGCGCGATGGGGCTGTATGCGATGAGCGTCACGCCGAGGTCGCGGCACGCATCGAGGACGCCGTTCGTCTCGGGTTTGCGGTGGAGGAGGCTGTATTGAACTTGATTCGAAGCGAGCTTCACGCCGTGCTTCGCCAACCTCTCATACGCTCGGTATGTCGCGTCGGCGTTGTAATTGCTCACTCCGACGTGGCGGACTTTGCCTTCGTGGACGGCTTCGGCGAGCGCGTCGAGGAGGCCGTTTTTGTTCGGGACGGGCGAATTGAAATGGATTTGGTAGAGATCCACGCTCGGCACCCCGAGCCGGACGAGGCTCGCGTCGAGCGCGTCGAGGATCGAACGCGGTGAGATCCGGTACGGAAGCGGAGCGAACTTCGTCGCGATGACGGGTTCGCGTGAAAAGCTGCCCTCGCGGAGCATCTCGCCGACGATCCTCTCGGACTCGCCGTTTCCATATATCTCCGCCGTGTCAATGAAACTCACGCCGTTTTCGACGCTCTCCCGGAAGGCTTCGCCGACTTCCTTTCTCCCGTATTCCTGTCCGTATCCCCAAATATTCTTCGTACCCCACGCCCACGCCCCGACCCCGAGCGGCTCGACGCCGAGTTCTTTCGCCAGATTCACCTTCACCTCGCGCTGCATAAAAACCTCCGTCTGTGAAACTCCGATCCCTCACGGTATAGCATATGGACGTTTCGGCACTCGCAACCCGAACCCGGAGGTCTTTATGAAAAACGTGGATCGCTCACTCCTCATGAGAAAGGGAATGCCCGCCGACCTCGGCGCCGAATTCACGGAGCTTTCCGAAGAACGAGTCGTCGCCACGTTGCCGATTGACGAACGCCATCTCCAGCCGCTCGGATACCTCCACGGCGGCGTGAGCGTGACGCTCGCCGAATCGGTGGCGAGCACCGGAGCGTGGCTGAATTGCGAAGAAGGAAAAACGGCGTTCGGAACCGAGATCAACGCGAACCACATCCGGGCGAAGAGGTCGGGGAGTTTGACCGCCGTCGGAGTTCCGGTGCATCGGGGTCGGACGTCGCACGTGTGGCAGATCGAGATAAAAGACGAGGAAGGAAAGCTCGTGTGCGTCTCCCGATGCACGGTCGCCATAGTGGACGAGCGCGGATAACGAACCGCCCATCGCGGGTAAAGCATCCTCGCGAGCGATTTATGGAGGACGAAATGAGCGAGGATATCGGCCCGCGTGGTCAAAAATTTTCGGAGGGTGAGGGGCCGATGCTTCTCGCGCAGCTTCTCGCCGACGGCAGCGCGGAGGTCGAAGGCTCCGACGGAGAGAGGATCGGGAACCTCAAATCCGTCGGCGACAGCGATTTCGTAGTGGGCCGGACGTTGAAACGGGATCTCGGAGTCCCGATAACGCACGTCGGCGAAATCACCGAAGACGGCAAAAGCATCCTCGACGTCTCCTCCGACGACGTGAAGAAAATAAGCCGCAAACCCTCCGCGCCGAACGACCCCGCCGCCGACTTCTCAGCCAACCCCGACGAAACGAAACGCGGCATATGGGAGATAACGAAGAACGAGTGAAAATGGTTTCAGTCTTCGCCGAAAACCGCCGGGGGTCGGGAGCCAAGCCGCTCTCGACTGCCTCATTAGCGACACCTTCGCCCCCCGCCCGACGAACTCCCGGCAACTCGGAAGGATGCTTCGGATGCGGGAACTTCGTTCTCCGCCTTTCCCGACTCCCGGAGCGACCGAAGGGAGCGACCTCACCCTTTGCTCGTCAAAAACTCCATGACCTCGCGGTTGAACGTCTCCGACCGCTCGTCGTGCGGAAGGAGCGCGGCGTTTTTGAAGATTCGGGGCGCGGTGCGGGGGTTTTGATTTAGAAACGGCTTCATACCCTCGATGGACGAAGCCCCCGTCGCCTCCCGCCCCCAGCAAACCATCGTCCGGTGCGGAACCCTCGGCCAAAATCCGGCGACCGGGAAATTCAGTTTCCCCGAAGCGAACGCCGCCGGGAGATGCCTCGCCCCGCGACCGTGGCTCGCCCGATGGTATTCCTCGACGAGTTCGTCGGTGACGAAGGCCGGGTCGTGGTACGCCATCCGTTCGAGGTAAAAACGTATGCCCCGCCGCGACGCGAGCGCGTGATAAAGCGAATCTCCGAGTATCGGCGACTCGAACGCGCCGTACACCGCGTCTCCGAGACGCCCCGACGGACGGTCGAGCGTCCGGTATCCCGTCGGGCATATAAAGACGAGTCTTTTGAAGAGGCGTGGGTTTTTGACGAGCGTCGGCATCGAGAGCGCGGCGGAGAGCGAGCTTGCGACGAGGTGCGTCGGCTTTCCAATTTCCTCCCTCGCGAAGTCCTCTATTTGCGCGGAAACGTCCTCCGGCGCATACCCCCGGCGCGGCTTCTCGGAAAGCCCGCACCCGAGGAGATCGAGCGCGTACACCCGGAACCGCTCCGACAACGCATCGAAGTTCTTCCGGAACTCGAACGAGGAAGCCCCGGCGTATATCCCATGCACCATGAGCAAAGGCGTCCCCTCGCCCTCGACGCTGTACGCGACGTCGCCACCGCCCCGCCCGCCCCCGCGCCACCGATAATAATGAACCTCGCCGCCCGCCAGTCGGCTGACGAGCTTCTCTCCGCCGCCTTCCAATTTCTTGTTCCACGCCGCCATCGCCCCGACGGCGGCCACGCTCGCCACCGAAGCCTTCGCTATCCTCGATCTCATAATTCTCTTCATGCCACGGATATTAACCGAAACCTTCGACACATCCCGAGCCGTCGTATAAACTCTCCGCGATTTAGATAAGCTGCTTAAACAATTTACGGAGGATGATGAACCGGGATCTCATTTTCGACGAGGTTTTGCTTTTGCTTCCGGCATTGAGTCGGGGGCTCGGTCGTCCGTGGCCGAAGGAGATGGCGGAGATCGAGGAGATAGTCGGCCACGAATTCCCGGTCGAGGGGGTCGGTGGGAGCATCTCGGTGGGACACGTTCAAATTCTCATCTCGCTCGCCAAAGGGCCGCGCTCCGTCGGGCATCTCGCCGAGTCGGTCGGGGTATCTCCCCCGGCGGCGACGCAACTCGTGGATCGCCTCGTCGAGCACGGCATGGTCGAAAGAAGACCCGACGAAAAAGACCGTCGCGTCGTCCTCGTTGACTATGTGCCGCAAATGCGCGGGATAGCCCGGAGGATCGTCGAGAGCCGCAAAGAGAGGCTCGAAAGCACGTTCGCCTCCCTCACCGACGAAGAGGCCGAGGCGTTTTTGAAGGGTCTCAAACTCCTCGCGGAGGGATTCGGAGTCGCTTTCGGGTCCCCCGGCTGCGGAGAGGAGAAATAATGGCGGGTGTGGTTCGGTGGTGCCTCGGAAACAAATCCATAGTCTTTCTCGTCACGGTCATCCTCATCGTGAGCGGGGCGTATGGCGCGACGCAATTGAACGAGGAATTATTGCCGGACATTGACTTCCCGATCATCACCGTATCCACTCCGGTCGCCGGAGCCGGGCCGGACGTGGTGGACGAGCAAGTTACGCAGCCCATCGAGGTGGCCATCGCCGGGGTCGAAGGCATCGAAGGCGTACAAGCGACCTCCGCGCAAGGTTTCTCCTCGCTCCTCGTCGAGTTCTCGCTCGACACCGATTCACAAGAAGCCGAGGACGAACTGAATCGGCGGCTTCAAGGAATCGCACTTCCCGAGCAAGCCGGGGAGCCGGAGGTTCAAAGCCAGTCCATCTCCGACGTTCCCGTTCAAAGCATCTCGCTCTCCGCCGCCGACGGCGACCTCGAAAGCCTCACCGAATACGCGACGGAAACCGCGATACCGGACATCGAGGATGTGGAGGGGGTGGCGAGCGCGGATCTCCTCGGTGGCTCGGAGAACCAAATCCGCGTGAACCTCGACCTCGACGCCCTCTCCGAAAGTGGCCTTCCCCCCGAGGCCGTCGTCGCGGCGATTTCATCGGCGAACACGAATGCGCCCGCCGGGAGCGTCGAGATCGAAGGTCTCTCCACCCCGATCCGCACCACGAGCGAAGTCACCGACATCGAAGACCTCCGAAACCTCCCGATCTCCGCCGCCGCGCTCGGGGGAGCCGCACCATCCGGCGCATCGGGCGAAGCCCCGTCCGGCGAAGCCCCGTCCGGCGAAGCCCCGTCCGGCGAAGCCCCGTCCGGCGAAGC
>Ga0136630_1000335_pt1 | contig 17644 bp, 19 predicted proteins | sample AntDrymUQ5682106_2_FD_105496 | JGI IMG/M metagenome (GOLD analysis project Ga0136630, IMG submission 105496) | Polar desert sand microbial communities from Dry Valleys, Antarctica - metaG UQ568 (21.06) | ecosystem: Environmental > Terrestrial > Soil > Desert | place: Antarctica: Dry Valley...
CCGGAAGTGGGCGATTTGCAGGAAATTCCGGCCAGAATTACGGGAGCAGCCGGAGGGACGTAGGGAGGGGTGAAGGTTCGAGGTGGGGGTGTCGTGATGACAATCCCCCCTCCCCAGGTCTGAACAACAGAGGACACGCTCATCGCCTGCCTCCATCGAGCCGGCCGTGGCAAGTCACGCACAACGAGATCAAGTTGCTTAGGTCGTGTGTCCCACCCCGCCTTACGGATCGCTTGTGATGCACGCTCAGACGCTCGGTCACCACGCCACAGAGTTGGCACCGGTGGCCGTCTCGTTCCTTCGCCGCGGCGCGTGCTTGCCGCCACTGGTAGCCGTAGTTCGCACTCTTGTTCCGCTTCGACCAGCGGCCGCGGTTGAACAGCGACTCGCAGATGGGACAGCGGCTGCCGTACGTCAGGCGTGCGCACGGTCGACCCGGTGTGCCTAGGCACTGGCTTGGCGCTCTCAACTGGACCAGCTCCGTGTCGGTGACCCGGTCACCCGGCCGCCGCTCCGGCAGAGAGAGTGGAACGGCGGCGCGGGCGCCGGTACGTCGGCGCGCGTTGAAGCGCACCGAAGATCGGGTAACGGAGATGCCGCCTCACGCTGCTATCTCGTCCTTCCGCGCACCCACCAGCCAGCCGCGCCTCTGAGGCGTGGGCACAGGGACGGCGGACGCCAGTGCCGCGGCACCCTTCGCCATCGTGTCCGTCGCGCGCGGCAGCTCCGCAACCCTTGGCGAGGGCGGGTCATTGACCAACCTAGCGAACGCGTCCGCGCGGACCCAGGTCGACCGGTACATGTCACGGGCGGTGGTCAGGTGCTCGAGCGCGTCAACGAGTGCACTCGCGGCCGCTTGGGCGTCCTCGCTGACCTCGGCTTGTAACTCGTCGACACTCTCGGTCAGGACTCGCTCGACCTCCGCCTCGACCGCGGCGATTGCGCCGGCAAGTGGCGCGGGGTTGAGGCTGTCGAGTTCCTTGATGGTCTGGCCGAGGGCCTTGCGGGCGGATGCCAGGTCCTCCTTGCCGCCGAGTCCCAGCATCCTGGCCTCGGCTGTACGAATGGCGGCTTCGTGTGCCTCGCGCTCTTGGGTGAGGCGGTCGTGCTCGGCGGTTACTCGACTGTGCTCGACCTGCAGCTCGGCACGGCGGGCGCTCAGCTCCTGGATGCGCTTGGCGGCGGCGGACCTCGGGCTGGGGAAGAGGCTGTAAGGGTTCATCGCCTGTCCTCGAAAACCGAGGCGCCGTGATGCCACTGGCCCTCCTGCAGCTTCTTGAGCTCGGCGAGGAACCTGTCAGCCGCCTCGCGTTGCGGGTCGCGCGGGGGGGCGGATAGGCGCTCGTTCAGCGCCCGGATTTCGTCCCTGAGCTCGGCGAGCTCACTGCGGTCGTTCTCTGGGGTCTCGGTCTGGTCGGTCATGGTTTCTTTTCTCTCCTTTGGTGTCTTGGGTTCTCTTGCTTCGGGGTCAGCTCTCTTTGCCGAGCGCCCTCCTTGTCCGCTGGGCGGGATCCATTCGTGCGAGCTCGGCACCGATCCGGTCTAGGCGGGCTATGCGCCCGACGAGAATCACGCCGCCTCCCGCCTCGAGCCGATCGGTAGCAATGGAGCAGCCGTGGACGCTGCGCGCGGACGTCGCCGAGCGATTTTCGGGCTCTCAGCCGGCGCGTCTTGCTCGCGCTCGGACCACGCGGCGCGGGCGCGGGCGACGTCGAAGCGCAGCCGCGGTCGCTTGCCGCCGCCGACTCGGACTGCACCCAGCTCGGCGGCGTGCGCGTAGATGGTGTGGCGCGAGACGCCGAGCGCGCGGGCCAGCGCAGCCGCGTCGACCAGCGCACCGGGCGCGGGCGCCTCCTCGCGCAGCAGGTGCGCCAAGCGGCGGGCGATCGCGTCGACCGCCTCGTCGGAGAGGGTGATCGGGGCGGTCATGCCGCCTCCTCCCCGTCAATGACAACGAACCCCTTGGCACGCAGCCGTTCGAGGTCGGACTCCTGCTCGGGAGTTGCCTCGCTGGTATACCGCTCGTGCAACCGTGCAACCGTGCAACAGTCCTCGACTGTCGGCAGGATCTCCACGTCGTCGGGCAGCGGGTCACCGACCACGAGGCGATGCGGTCGCCCGCGCCGCTCTTCGCGGTTGAGCAGGTAGCCGCCGTCGAGCGCCACGCGGATACGGCGACTGAGCGCGCCGCGATCGAGCTTGATCGCCGAGGCGATCACCGCCTGCGGGACGCCTTCGGGATGGTCCGCCCTGAACGCGGCCACCGCATTGACGGCTTCGCGCGTCTCCGGACGCACGGTGGCCCCGACGCCCGCGGAGACGAGGCCGAGCACGAGCTCGCGCACAACCGCGTAGTCCTCGTTTATGGCGATGATGCGCCCTTGGTCGTCGACGGCGCGTGTGGCGCGATGCAGGAGCGCATGGGCTCGGATCAGGCCGAGCACGGTGGTGAAGTCGCGCCGTAGCCGCACCGCCACTGGCGGGATCAACTCGGCCAGCCTGCGCGCGAACGGGATCACCACCCGCCGCTCGCCTCCCGCCAGCCAATCCTGTAGCCCATGCCAAGGCGCCAAATCGGGCCCGATCTCGGGATCGTCGGCTGCCAGCGTCAGCAGGACATTCTTGGTCTGGTCAGGGGTGTCGTTGACCGGGATGCTGAGGAGACGCGTTTCGTTCTCTGGGTGGAGCTTGACCTGCGTCGTCGTGACGATCAGGCCGGTCGGCCCCTCCCGCTCGATCAAGCGCGCGTGCATGCCCTTGGCGGTCTTCTCGACCGTCTCGTAGCGAAGCCGCCCTTCGCTGAGAAGGGAGCGCAGCAGGTACGTCGCGAAGTCGCCCCCCATGCCGGCGGCCTCGTAGATCACGAGCACCCGGTGATTAAGCGGCGCCTCGGAGTAGGCGAGCGAACGTTCGGACCCGCCGCTCAGCCCGTAGAAGGCGTTCTCGGGGAAGAACCCCAGTACCGTCTCGACGCTGTAGCTCTTGCCGCCCGAGGACGGCCCCTTGACGACAGCCGACACGGGTCGCTCGAGCAGCCGGCTAGTGGTGACGAGGTAGAGCAGCTGGGCGCTCTTGTCCTCGCCGACCAGGCCGACGAGCGGCAGATCAGCACAGAGCCTGTCCAGGATCCTCGGCTGGTGCGCGAGCGCCGCGCAGCGCCTCCATGCCTCCTCCGGCGGAAGGTGTTGCACGGTTGCACGGTTGTCGGAGGGGTTATGAGGCGGCGCTGAACCGTTCTGGTCTTCGCCCAGCAGGATCGTTTTCGCCGCGGCCATCTGCTCTTCGCTAGGCCGGCTCATGCGGCCCGCCGCGCGGCTTCGTAGACGACATGCCACTCCTCGAGGCGTCGCAGCTCAGCGAGGACGGCCGAGGGCACGCACCCGCCCTGACAGTCGAGAACGAGTCGGCCACCGTGGCCGCCGTGCTCACGAAGGTCGAGCGCGAAGACGTCCGGCGTAGGGTGGAGCGGACATAGGGCCGAGACGTGCGCGGCGTGGTAGCCCTCGGTGAACTTCGGCATGGCCGCGTTGTGGCCGAACTCGCGCCGAAGGGTCATGACGGCGCGGTCGAACGGCCGGGAGAAGGGGTCCGTGCGCTTCACGAGCGCACCGCCGATGCGCAACTTCTCCCGTAGGCCGGGGACGGGCGAGTGACGTTAGCCTTGGGCATCTCGGCCCGTCCTGGCCGAAGCTGCGATGGAGCCCGGCGTGCCTGCCGGGCTCTGGTTTTCGAGGGGAACAATCCCTCGACCGAGCAGTTGAGCGCCGCCGCCAGCAACAGTGCCGTCCCACGCTGGGGCGCCTGGCGCCCGGACTCGAGGTGGGAGATCGTCTCCCTCGTCAGAGAGGACCGGGCCGCGAGCTCTTGTTGGCTCCATCCGCGCAGGCGGCGCAGGAAGAAGAGCGGCGTCGGCGGCGTCGGGTGACCCACGTAGGTTTCATGTCGTGTGTCCTTCTTCACAGACCCAAGAATGGGCCGCGAAGGGCGACCAAAACCCGGACTTTTCGCCGAGCTGGGACTTCGCCACGGGCGCCGGCCTCGAGCGCGCTTCCCTCGGACCGTGGAAGGCTCGTTTCACAAGGCTCGTGCTCATCTCCAGGCTGGCCGAGGAGGAGACCTTCTGGCGCCGCGTCGGCCGAGTGCGAGGGGGAGAGGATCCGCTTGAGGTCGCCAAGGATTACGCCTACGGGAAACGGCGCAACACCATCGCCACCGTGCTCACCTGCGCCGCGGCTGAGACGTTCGGTGTCGAGTTGGAGTGCGGTGCGGCTACCGATGAAGAACGACGGACGCGTGTGCGCGCGAGGCTCGAGATCTCTCATTGGACCGTCAGAGATGAACCGCCCGGCCGCGGTCCCTACGCCCATCGGCCGGACTTCCTACAGGCGATCCTTGACGGTGCGGATCTGATCGCTCGCCGCGGCACTGGGAAGTGCCTAGTGCGCGAAGGGCCGGGTTGGTGCGGCCACCTCGCCCAGCCCAGCGTGGACAGGAACGGTCGAGCCTTCCGCGGCGACTACTGCCGGCGGCACTCGACCGGCGACGGGCGTGAGCACCGCTGGCGCGATGAGCGCATGGCCCTCGTCTCGAGCACGTGGCCGCCCGCAGGTCGATGGGTTGACTATCCCGCCGAACTGGTCGATACTCTTGCCATATCCCCCCAGCCGCTTCGGTGGCTGGGTGCGAGGCCCGCTCCGGCGGGCCTCTGCGGTTCTAAGAGAACGTCTTTACCAGGACGCGGGCTTGTGGATCTCGCCGGTTGCATCGTTCAGGACCAGAGGGAATTGGCTCGCTCGGAGCGCTCCCTGGCGAATCTGCTTAAAGAAGGTGGCCTGAAGGTCACGGCTCCGGTGCTCGGGGGGATGAGGGTTGATTACGCCCACGCTCACCCCGAGGTCGTTCTTGGCCAGTCGGATCGGCTCCTTAAGGTCGGAGTCGTTCGATATGACAACCGCGACCTCGCAGCGCCCCTGGAAGGCGTCGAGCAGCAGGTAGCTCGCAAGGTTGACGTCCGATCCCTTTCTCCTCTGTTTTCAGGACCTGGACGGTGTGGTGGGGTACTTGCGCCCTCGCCATGCGAACGCGGCGGGTCCGGAACTCGCCGAGGTGAATCGAAAGCCTGGCACTGGTCCGCAGGGCGCGAAGGTAGGTCTGCTGGCGCTGCGGCTGGTCTGGGTCGCTCGGTCGCGCTGTAACGGGGGCGGTGAAGTACCGGATGAGTGAAATCTCGTCCCGGGGGAGGAGGCGTGTGCACAGGGCCTCGAGGTCCAGCCAGCGGTAGGGCGTAGCCTTGAGGGCCCCGTAGTAGAGGTTGAAGCCGTCGACGTAGACGATCGCCCGCATCCTCGGCTTTATCGGCAGGTCTTCGCGATGGAAAGCACCAGCGTGTGCGAAGCGATTGCGGCCGCTGCGTTTCGCGCCCAGAGGATTGGTGGCTCGCCGAAACGACGCTCAGTGCTAGCCGACGGGGCGCCGACAGGTTCTCGATGCAGAGATGCGGTCGGCCGCGCCCAGCCACTACCGCCGCCTCCCTCAAACCCGGGGCGGTTCAGTCTGGCCGCGCTGGCTCGATGACAGGAATGGGGGCGAAGGCCCGCTCGATGAGGGCCCGCACAAGGCACCCACTCACCGACGAGCGCCCTACTTCTGGCAAGTCAGGCCAGCCTGGCGAGAACCACTTCGAGTCGAGTCGTCTGCGGGCGCACGCACACTCCCTCGATGGAAGCGGTCCTGATCGTGCTGGGGGCCATCGCGGGAGCACTGGCCACCGGCGCGATAGGCACATACGACACCTGGCATCAGCGGCGACTCCAGCGCACGGTCGCATCCCGCGTCATCCTAGGGGACCTCTATGTGTTGGACGCCGTCATCGAGGTGATCGAGCGGGGCGGTCGCTGGCCGGACCGCTTCGACTGGCAGGCACCGCTCGAAACGTGAAGAGAGCAGCGACAGGCCTTCGCCGCGGCCGTTAGGGCCTGGGAGTGGTCCATCGTCGATGGCGTCTTCAGCAACCTCCAACGCACGGGACCGATGGCCCGCCCCGGCGAACGGTGTACCCCCGTGGACTTGCAGGTGCTGACGCAGCTCCGAGGGAGGGTCGAGCATGCTCGTGAGATCGTGTTGCAGCACGCGGCGGGCGACCGAGAGCTGAAGAGAGTTGAGGAAGAGCTGCGCAAGCGGATGCCGCCATCGGATGCCGCCACCATAGGAGACTGAGCGCGTAGGGCGGGGCAGGGGTCGGGCTGGACGGGGTCCCTGGGCCCAGCGGAGTTCGCGGAGCCGTTGGGCACAAACGGCGTTTGAGTGCCCAAATCGCCCCAAAACGGCGTTAGTCCGCCGCTATCCGCCCTGCCTGCCGCCCTCGCTGACCGGCAAAAGGCCCGCAACCGAGCGGTTTCCGGGGCCCTACACCCACGGCGTCGCCTAGCTCGACAAGCTGGGGGTCGCTGGTTCGAGCCCAGCACGGCCCATCGCCGCACCTCAATGGACGCCGCGGACGGCCCACGCGCGCGCGCTCAGCGTGAACGACGCAACCGGCGACCCGAGGCTGACGAAGAGCTCGTCCCGGAGCGCCTCCTGCTGCTTCGGCTCGCGCGCCTTGCAGTACGAGCCGGCGGGGCCGACACCGAGGGTCAGCGGCTGCCAGAAGTCATCGAAGTCCACGTAAGTCGTCTCGACGACGAGCGGCCCCGTCTCGACGTCATTGAATCCGACTGCTCGCCAGAGCTCCTCCAGCTCCTCCACGCTTCGCAGGCGCATCGTTCGGCCCTCGTCCGGCGCGTCGGGATCGAGGGCGCGGGCCGTATCCCAGAAGACGCGCAGCATCTGCATCCCCCCGCCGTAGTCCCAAGTGCAAGCGCCGACGATGCCGCCGGGACGGACGACGCGGCGCATCTCGGCCACGCCGGCGTGCGGGTCGCGCATGAAGTTGACGACGAGCTGCGCGAGTGCGGCATCGAAGGCTCCGTCTCGCCACGGAAGCTTCTCGGCATCGGCTTGACGAACGTCCACGCCCGGCACGCGCCTCGCGCAGGCGGCGACAAAGGGCTCCGATGGGTCCACGGCGCTCACGAGCTCCGATCCGACTCGCTCGGCGAGCCGCTCGGCAAGGGCGCCGGGGCCGGACCCGACATCCACCACGCTCATACCGGACTCGATGCTGGCGAACTCGATCAGCCGGGGCGCGAGCTCGCGTGAATAGCGCCCCATGAAACGGTCGTATGCGTCTCCCGCAACGACGAAGGTCTCGTTCTGCGTCATGGCTCCCTCGCCTTTCTTCGTTGGCGCACTGGTCAAGCCGCCGCCGCGAGGCGTTCGAGCTCCTCTTCGGAGCTCCAGGCGCCGACCGAGGCTCGCACCAGCCCTCGCCCCGGGATGGCGCGCACCACCAGGCCGGCGTCGGCCAGCCGGTCGACGTCCGCCTCGGGGTCGGCGCCTTGCCACGCGACGAGCGTCGAGTCGCCGCGCGGCGCGACCGCGACTCCCCGCTCGGCCAGCTGCCTGGCGAGCGTTGTAGCCAGGCCGCGAGCCCGCTCGTGCACCCACGCCCAGCGGGCCTCGGCGAGCACGTCCAGCGAGGCCAGCGCCCAGGCGGTCGCCGGCGTCGGCATCAAGCCGAGGTCGAAGCGTCGCGCGTCGGGGTGCAGGTCGAGTTCCGCGGCGCGACTTGCGTCGGCCAGACTCATGTAGTTGAGCCACGAGGGGGCGACCTCGGCGATGCGCTCCTCGTTGACGTACAGGTAGCCGCTGGCGTCGGGGCCACAAAGCCACTTCTGGCCGGACGCCGCATAGAAATCGGCGCCCAGCTCGCGCACGTCGACTGGCACGGCGCCAAGCCCCTGTGCACCGTCGAGCAGCAGCGCCGCCTCGGTCGAGCGCAGCGCGGCGGTGTCGAGCACGCGGCCCGATACCCACGAGACGTGCGAGGCTGCGACCAGGCGCGTGCGCGGGCCGACCGCCTGGGCCAGCTCGTCGAACGGCGCGACTCGCACCTCGATGCCGCTGTGTAGGTGCGCGTGCGCGAGTGGCGCCAGCAGGCCGGGGTGCTCCTCGTCGCTCGTGAGCACCTCGTCGCCGGCACGCAGGTCGAGGCCCAGGAGCACCGTGTTGAGCCCGTCGGTCGTAGAGTGCGTGAGCGCGATCTCGCCTTCGCGCGCGCCAAGCAACTCCGCCACGCGAGCCCGGAGACGCGCGGTCAGCCCGGTGACCGTGTCCATGTGGGCCGCTCCCGCGCGGCCGTGCTCGGCTTCGATGCGCGTTCGCTCGACCGCGGCCTCGGCCGCCCGCCGAGGCACTGGCCCATCGGTGCCCGCGTTGAGGTAGGCGACCCGATCCAGCACCGGGAACTGGGCTCGGAATGCTCTAGGGGCGTCGGGCACGCGGCGATGCTAAAACACCGGCGGCCGGTACAGTGCGCCCGGTGATCGTCGAGCGCTCGATGCAGGCCGACTGGCTGTCGAACTCCTATCTCGTCGCCGACGAGCCCGGCGGCCACGGGGTGCTGATCGATGCCGGTGCACCGCCCGACGACCTGATCGTGGCGGTCGAGCGCCAGGAGCTGACCGTGCGTCACCTGCTCCTGACCCACCATCACGCCGATCACATCGCCGAGATCGGCGTCTACAGGGATCGCCTCGGCGTCGAGGTGCTAGCCCACCCGGTCGAGGCAGAGCGCATCCCCGACGTCGACCGGGCGATCGAGCCGGGCGAGCTGCTCGAGGTGGGAGCGCTGCGGATCGACGGCCTGCACACGCCGGGGCACACCGCGGGCATGCTGGCCTTCCGCGTCGGCGACGAGGCCGTCTTCACCGGCGACACGCTGTTCAAGGGCTCGGTGGGCGGCGTGCGTGCGCCCGGCTCGACGACCTTCGAGGACATCAGGGCCTCGATCATGGGTGTCCTGATGAAGCTGCCGCCCGAGACCCGCGTGCATCCGGGGCACACCGATCCGACGACGATCGGCGACGAGTGGGAGCACAACGCCTTCGTGCGGGTGTGGCGTGGGCTCGATCCGGAAGGCGACGAGCCATGCACCGTCGGCACGGAGCGCGCTCGACTCGTGCTGTTCGCGCCCGACTACGACGGCGGCCACAAGGCGTGGGTGCGCTGGGAGGACTCTGGGCGCGACGACATCGTGCCCGGCTCGATGATCGAGCGTGAGGGCGGGGGCTAGGGCCCAGGACCGCGAGATCATCCGCCTCGCGGTGCCTGCGCTCGGGGCGCTCGCCGCGGAGCCGCTCTACATCCTGGTCGACGCCGCGATCGTCGGGCATCTCGGCACCCCGCAGCTCGCCGCGCTCGCGATCGCCGGGGCACTGCTCACCTCGGGCCTCACGCTCTTCAACTTCCTCACCTACGGCACGACAGCGCGCGCTATCACGGCGCGGGACGGGAGGTGGCGGCCGGCCGTCTCGCCGCCCAATCGCTGTGGCTGTCGGTCGGCCTCGGCGCAGTACTGGTTGTCTTGACGCTTGCGCTCGCGCGTCCGGCCGTCGCGCTTATGGGCGGCGAGGGACGCGCAGGCGAGATGGCCGTCACCTACCTGCGGATCTCCTCGCTCGGGCTGCCCTTCGCGCTGATCGCGCTGGCCGGGCAGGGCTATCTTCGCGGCGTCTCGAGCCTGCAGCGTCCGCTCGCGATCGTCGTCCTGGCGAACCTCGCCAACGTGGTGCTCGAGCTGCTGTTCGTGTACGGCTTCGAGTGGGGTATCGCGGGATCGGCATGGGGGACCGTGATAGCTCAGGCCGGCATGGGCGCGGCGTTCGTGCGCGAGCTGCTCGCCGCGCCGGCGGACGACCGCCGTCCGCGCCCGGAGCTGATGCGCCCGCTCGCCCGCATGAGCGGCAACATCGCCGTGCGCACCGGCGCGCTGATCGCCTCGTTCCTCGTCGCGAGCGCCGTCATAGCGCGGATCGGACAGGCGTCGCTCGGCGCGCACCAGATTGCCTTCCAGCTCTTCTTCTTCATCGCGCTCGTGCTCGACGCGATCGCGATCGCCGGGCAGGTGATCGTGGGCCGCCTGCTCGGGGCGGCCGACGCGGACGGCGTATACGCCGCGGCGCGGCGGATGATCGGTTGGTCGGTGCTCGCCGGCGGGGCGTTCAGCCTCGCGCTGCTGACGCTCGCGGGCGTGCTGCCGAGCGCGTTCACCGACGATCCCGCGGTGATCGAGCGCGCCGCCACCATCTGGCTCCTGTTCGCGCTGATGCAGCCGATCTGTGGCGCCGTGTTCGCGCTGGACGGGCTCCTGATCGGCGCGGGAGACGCGCGCTTCCTCAAGTGGTCGATGGTCTTCTCCGCGCTCTGCGTATTCGTGCCGATCGCGCTCGCATCGCTCGCGTTCGGCTGGGGGATGGTTGGAGTGTGGTGGGGGCTGGTCGCCTTGATGGCCGCGCGGCTGCTCACGTGCGGCGTGCGCTTCTTGCGCGGGCGCTGGCTCGTCACCGGCGCCACCGCGGGCGCGCCGGCGGCTGTCTGAGCTGGCCATACAATGAGGGCGTGGAATTCTTCGATCGTCTTCGCCGCGGGGACAGCTCCGGCGGAGGCGGCGGCGGTCTCTGATCGCCACGCGCCGGAAGTCGGCGGCTCGAGGGCATGAAGGTCCAGCTCCCTAGCGGCGACTGGCTCGAGCTGCCCGAGGGGGCGACCTACGCCGACGCGGCCGAGGCGATCGGTCCGGGTCTCGCTCGCGCCGCGCTTGCGGGTCGCCGGAACGGCGAGCTCGTCGACCTGAGTGCGGCGCTCGAGGACGGGCAGCCGATCTCGATCGTGACCGCCAAGGACCCCGAGGCGCTCGCCCTGATCCGCCACGACGCCGCGCATGTGCTCGCGACCGCGGCGCTCGAGCTGTATCCGGGCACGCAGGTCACGATCGGCCCGCCGATCGAGGACGGCTTCTATTACGACTTCGACTTTCCGGACGGCGTCAAGGTCACAGACGGCGACTTCGAGCGGCTCGAGCAGCAGGTGCGCGAGCACATCCGGGCGCAGGAGCGCTTCGAGCGCACGGACGTCCCGGCGGGAGAGGCGCTCGAGCGCTTCCGCGAGCAGGGCCAGGACTACAAGGTGGAGCTGATCGAGGACCTCGTCAGCGACCGCGGCGTCGAGACCGTCTCGCTGTACCGCAACGGTCCCTTCCTCGACCTCTGCCGAGGTCCGCACGCGCCCGACACCGGCCGCATCAAGGCCTTCAAGCTGCTGTCGGTGGCCGGCGCCTACTGGCGCGGGGACGAGCGGCGTCCGATGCTCACGCGCATCTACGGCACGGCCTTCTTCTCGAAGGGCGATCTCGACGAGCACCTCGAGCGCCTCGAGCAGGCGCGGGCGCGTGATCACCGCCGCCTCGGTCGCGAGCTCGAGCTGTTCCGGTTCTCGGAGGTCTCGCCCGGCGCGGCCTTCTGGCTGCCCCGCGGCACGGTCGTGTTCAACCGCCTGCTCGAGCTCACGCGCGACAAGTGGCGCGAGTACGGCTACGAGGAGGTGAAGACGCCGCAGCTCTACGACGCCGAGCTTTGGCGCACCTCGGGGCACTGGGACAAGTACCGCGAGCACATGTTCGTGACCGAGGCCGAGGACCGCTCGATGGGGCTGAAGCCGATGAACTGCCCCGGTCACGCCCACCTCTACGCCTCGGGGCGCCACTCCTACCGCGACCTGCCGGTGCGCTACGCGGAGCCCGGGCTGCTGCACCGCAACGAGCCGAGCGGCACGCTGCACGGTCTCATGCGCGTGCGCCATTTCTGCCAGGACGACGCCCATATCTTCTGCAGCGAGGACCAGATCGAGGACGAGGTGATCGCGTGCCTCGACATGGGCCTCGACATCTATGAGATCTTCGGTATCGAGGCGCGGATCGAGCTCTCTACCCGCCCCGAGCAGCGGATCGGAACCGACGCGATGTGGGACCGCGCCGAGGCGGCACTGCGGGGGGCTCTCGAGCACCGGGGCGTCTCCTATGAGCTGAACGTCGGGGACGGGGCGTTCTACGGGCCGAAGATCGATCTGCACATGGTCGACTCGCTCGGGCGCTCGTGGCAGGTCGGCACCGTGCAGCTCGACTACTCGATGCCCGAGCGCTTCGAGCTCGAGTACACGGGCGCCGACAACTCGGAGCATCGGCCGGTGATGATCCACCGCGCCCTGCTCGGCTCGCTGGAGCGCTTCATCGGCATCCTGATCGAGCACTACGCCGGCGAGCTGCCGCTCTGGCTCGCGCCGGTGCAGGCGCTCGTGCTGCCGATCGCGGACCGCCACGAGAGCTATGCGGAGCGCGTGGCCGAGCGCCTCGCCGAGGCCGGGCTGCGCGCCGAGGCCGACGGGCGCACCGAGTCGGTCGGCCGCAAGATCCGCGACGGCGAGCTGCGCAAGGTGCCCTACATGCTCGTAGTCGGCGACAGCGAGCAGCAGGGCGGTGAGGTGGCCGTGCGCCGCCACGGAGAGGGGGACCTCGGCAGCCGGCCGCTCGAGGACTTCGCGCGCGCCTTGGCGGACGAAGCGCGCCCTCGCAAGCGTTGATGCATCCACAACGATCTCGGGCCGCCGGTGGCTATACTTTCGTCATTGCCCGGGTACTCCATCACCGCGCCGCTCTCGAAGCGCCCGTGCCCGCCTCGTTCTGCCCTTCACCGGCTGCCCTTTGACGACTAGCAGGCTCTCCGCCTAGTGCCGATCCCGCGCAGGTTCGACCGGCGCCCGCCGGAGCGGGACCAGACCCGGATCAACGAGCGAATCCGCGTTCCCGAAGTCCGGCTGATCGGCGAGAACGGAGAGCAGGTCGGCGTCATCTCGCGCGACGATGCGCTGCGCTACGCGCAGGACCGTGATCTCGACCTCGTCGAGGTCGCCGCCGAGGCGCGGCCGCCGGTCGCGAAGGTGCTCGACTACTCGAAGTACAAGTACGAGCAGGAGCAGAAGGCAAAGGCCGCCCGCCGCCATCAGAAGAACATCACGATCCGAGAGATCAAGCTGCGTCCGAAGATCGCCGAGAACGACTACGAGACGAAGAAAGGGCACGTCACGCGGTTCCTCAAGGGCCAGGACAAGGTCAAGGTCACGATCATGTTCCGTGGCCGCGAGACGACCCATCCCGAGCGCGGCGAGCGGCTCCTGATGCGACTCGCCGAGGACGTTGCCGAGCTTGGAGCGATCGAGCAGCGCCCGACGCAGGACGGGCGCAACATGACGATGATGCTCGGCCCGGTTAAGCGCCAGGTCGAGGCAGAGCAGCCGGCGCGAGCAGCCGAGCCCACGGTCGAGCGGCCCGAGCCCGTCGAGGCCGCGCCGCCCGCCTCCACCGGCTGAGCGACCTCGGCCGCGCCCCCGGGGCAGCCCCGGCGCGTCTGCTTAACTTCCGGGTCGCCATGCCGAAGATGAAGACCCATTCCGGCGCCAAGAAGCGCTTCAGGCTGACGGCCAAGGGCAAGCTGCGCGCCCGTCACGGGATGACGAGCCACATTCTCGAGAAGAAGAGTCCGAAGCGCAAGCGCAAGCTCGAGAAGGCGCTCGAGGTCTCGAAGGCCGACCAGCGCCGCGTCAAGGGACTGTTGCTCAAGTGAGCCGCGTCAAGCGCTCCGTGCACGCTCGCAAGAAGCGCCGCGCCGTGCTCGAGCGTGCCAAGGGCTACCGCGGCCAGAAGCACTCGAGCTATCGCGCGGCCAAGGAGCAGCTGCTCAAGTCGGACTCCTACGCCTACCGCGACCGGCGCAACCGCAAGCGCGACTTTCGCCGCCTGTGGATCACGCGCATCAACGCGGCCGCTCGCCAGGAGGGAATGAGCTACTCCCAGTTGATGCATGGTCTCAAGCTGGCCGAGATCGAGCTCGACCGCAAGGTCTTGGCCGACATCGCCGTGCGCGACCCGGAGGTCTTTCGACGGCTGGCCGAGAGCGCCCGGGAGGCGGCCGCTGCTTGAGCAGTCCAGCCGCGAAGCACCACTCCCGAGGGCGCCGAGACGGCGCCCTTTTTCGTTCTCGACACGGGACCCCCCCAAAATGATCACGTCAGCCGACAACCAGCACCTGAAGACGATCCGCAAGCTGCGCGAGAAGCGCTGGCGCGCACGCACCGGGATGTTCCTCGCCGAGGGCGAGGACCTCGTCGACGCGGCACGGACGGCGAGCTTCGAGGAGGAGGTCGTGCTGGTCGGCGGCGTCGACGTGGAGGGCGAGCTGCTGGCGTCGGCGAGCACGCTCGGCTCCGGCACGCGCGTGATCGGCGTCTATCGCCAGCGCTGGTCTCAGCCCGGCGGCCGGCTGTCCGTCTACATCGAGGGCGTCTCGGATCCCGGCAACGTCGGGGCGATAATCCGCTCGACGCACGCCTTCGCGGACGGGCCGGTGGTGCTCGGCCCGGGCTGCGCCGACCCGTTCGGCCCCAAGGCCGTGCGCGCCAGCATGGGCTCGCTCTTCGCACGCCCGCCGGCGCGCGCTGGGCTCAACCGGCTCACGGGAACGCTCGTCGCGCTCGACCGGGCGGCGGGGCGTCCGCTCGACGAGCTCGAGCTCCAGGCCCCGGTCGTGCTCTGCCTGGGGGCGGAGCGTGAGGGCGTGTCGGTGGCCGTCCTCGAACGAGCCTCCGAGGTCGCGCACATCCCGATGCGCGCCGCCGGGCCTGAGTCCCTGAACGTCGCGATGGCCGCGTCCGTGGCGCTCTACGCGGCGGCCCGTAGGATGGCGGCCGATGGCTGACGCCGTCACCCGTCTCGAGGACGTGGGTCGCGAGGGGGAGGCCGCCGTGCGCTCTGCTTCCTCGGCAGCCGAGCTCGAGGACGTGCGCGTGCGCCTGCTCGGCCGCAGGGCGGAGTTGACCGCCGTGCTGCGCTCGATCGGAGAGCTGGCGCCCGAGCAGCGTGGTCCCGTCGGCAAGGCCGCGAACCAGGTCCGCCAGGCGCTCGAGCGGCTGCTCGCCGAGCGCACGCGGTCGCTCGAGGCGGCCGAGCTCGAGTCCCGCCTCGCGCGCGACCGCATCGACGTGACGCTGCCCGGCGACCCGAGGCGACCGGCGGGCAGGCTGCACCTGATCACGCAGACCAGGCGCGAGGTCGAGGACACATTCGTGGGGCTCGGATTCTCGGTCGCCGAGGGGCCCGAGGTCGAGTACGACTACTACAACTTCACGGCGCTCAACCACCCGCCGGGCCACCCCGCGCGCATGCTCCAGGACACGTTCTACCTCTCGGACGACGTCCTGCTGCGCACCCACACCTCGCCGATGCAGGTGCGCGCGATGGAGGAGCAGGGGCCGCCGATCTACATTGTCGTGCCCGGCAAGGTCTATCGCCGCGACTCAGACGCCACACATACGCCGATGTTTCACCAGCTCGAGGGCCTCGCGGTCGACGAGGACATCACGCTCGGGGACCTCCAGGGAGTGCTGCTCGAGTTCGCGCGTGCGTTCTTCGGCGGCGAGCGGCGAACGCGCCTGCGCCCGCACTACTTCCCGTTCACCGAGCCGAGCGTGGAGGTCGACGTCGACTGCTTTCGCTGTGGGGGAACCGGCGTCGGCCCCGACGGCGGCCGCGACTCGCTCTGCAAGGGCACCGGCTGGATCGAGATCCTCGGCTCCGGCATGGTCGACCCGAACGTGTTCGGCTTCGTCGCCGAGCGCGGCTACGACCCCGAGCGCGTGCAGGGCTTCGCTTTTGGGATGGGGATCGAGCGGATCGCGATGCTGCGCCATTCGGTGCCCGACCTGAGGCTCTTGTTCGAGAACGACGCCCGCTTCCTGGAGCAGTTCGGATGAGGGCGCCGCTGTCCTGGCTGCGCGAATACTGCGATCCGGGTCTCGACGCGGCATCGACGGCCGACCGCCTCGCGATGACCGGCACCGAGGTCGAGCGGATCGAGCGCGTGGGGGTGGGGGCGCCGGAGGGGTTCGTCGTCGGCAGGGTGACGAGCGCCGAGCGCCACCCGAACGCCGACCGGTTGACGGTATGCCACGTCGACGACGGCTCGGGGGAGGAGCGCACGATCGTCTGCGGCGCCCCCAACGTCGCCGCCGGCCAGACCGTCGCGGTCGCCCTTCCCGGCGCCGTGATGCCGGACGGCACCCGGCTCGGCGAGGCGAAGCTGCGCGGCGTCCTCTCGAGCGGGATGATCCTGGCCGAGGACGAGGTCGGCGTGGGGGAGGATCACGGCGGCATCATGGTGCTGTCGCCGGAGCTCGAGCCCGGCGCCGCCCTGCTCGATCACCTCACGATCCACGACGACGTGCTCGAGCTCGAGATCACGCCCAACCGTCCCGACTGCCTGGCGGTCTACGGGATCGCGCGCGAGCTGCACGCCGCCACCGAGGCACCTCTCGGCGACGATCCGGGTGGCAGCGACGCCGAGCCCTCGGGGCCCGACCGCGCCTCGGACCACGCGGCGATCGAGATCGCCGACCCCGACGTCTGCCCGCGCTTCACCGCTCGCGTGTACGAGGACGTTCGGGTCGGGCCCTCGCCGCTGTGGCTCAAGGCGCGCCTCAGCGCGACCGGACAGCGTCCGATCTCGAACGTCGTCGACATCACCAACTACGTGATGCTGCTGACCGGCCAGCCGCTGCACGCCTTCGATCTCGACGAGGTGCGGGGGCGGCGGATCGTGGTCCGCAAGGCGCGGGCGGGCGAGCGGATGGCGACGCTCGACGGCGTCGAGCGCGAGTTCGACCCGGAGATGGCGCTCGTCTGCGACGCCGAGGGGCCGACGTCGATCGCCGGGATCATGGGTGGCCGGGTGTCGGAGGTCTCTGAGCAGACCACGCGCGTGCTGATGGAGGCGGCGACTTGGGTCGGGCCGAACATCCTGCGCACGTCGTCGAGACTCGGGCTTCGCTCAGAGGCGAGCACCCGCTTCGAAAAGCAGCTCCACCCCGAGCAGGCGATGGACGCTCAGCGCCTGTCCGCGCGGCTGCTGGTCGAGCTATGCGGCGCGCGCCTCGTGCCGGGCACGCTCGACGCCTTTCCGGGGGAGGCCCCGGCGCCCGTGGTCGGGCTGCGCCCCGAGCGCGTCCGCAGCCTGCTCGGCCACGCCGTCGAGCGCGAGGAGATCCGCGCGATCCTCGAGCGGCTCGGCTTCGGGGTCGCCGAGGCCGACGGCGACGCCGGGCTCGAGCAGCCTGAGGGCGAGCCCACCTTCGTCGTGACGGTGCCGGGCTTTCGGGCGGCCGACGTGCAACGCGAGGCCGACCTGATCGAGGAGGTCGCGCGCATCCACGGCCTCGACAGGCTGCCGATCACGCTCCCCTCACGTGAGCGCGCGGTCGGTCGGCTGAGCGCGCACCAGCGACTGCGCAGGCGCGTCGAGGACGCGCTGCGCGACCGCGGCATGCTCGAGATCGTGGCCTGGTCGTTCACAGCGCCCGCGACGCTCGCGCGCCTGCGCCTCGACCCCGACGAGCCGCTGCTGCGGCTCGCGAACCCCTTGAGCGAGGACCAGAGCGTGCTGCGCCCGCTGCTCCTTCCGGGGCTGCTCGACGCGGCGGCCCACAACGCCGCCCGCGGCCGCACGGCGCTGGCGCTGTTCGAGTCAGCGCACGTCTATCGCTTCGCCGGATCACTCGAGGCGCCGCCCGGGAGCCCCGCCGGCGCACTGCCGTCCGAGGAGCCCCACCACCTTGCCGCGCTGCTGAGCGGCGGGCTGCCGGGGTCCTGGCGCGGCCGCGAGCA
>Ga0136630_1000338_pt1 | contig 17611 bp, 16 predicted proteins | sample AntDrymUQ5682106_2_FD_105496 | JGI IMG/M metagenome (GOLD analysis project Ga0136630, IMG submission 105496) | Polar desert sand microbial communities from Dry Valleys, Antarctica - metaG UQ568 (21.06) | ecosystem: Environmental > Terrestrial > Soil > Desert | place: Antarctica: Dry Valley...
AGGAAGCCCGCGCGGCGGTCTACACGATGCCGGCCTACGACGATGGCGGCTCCTACTTCGGACCTGACACGTTCGGGACCGGATCAGGAGAGGCCGTACGGCTCGAGGAGTTCGAGTACGGGCGGGACAACTACCGCTAGTCGCCATCCCGAACGCCAGTCGGTGCCCCGCGGGTCGAACCTGCGGGGCACCGCTGTCTGTTGCCGCGCCGACGCCCTGATCGGAGCGACTAGACGAAGCAGCGAATCGGCTTGCCGTCGTTCCAGGCGATCACGTCGCCGATCGCCGGACCGATGTCCAGGTCACCTCCGGGCGCCAGCCCGTTGATCTCGGCGTACGCGCGGTGCAGACGCCGCGGTCATCGGGATTCAGGAAGCGGACCAGGAAGAGGAGATCGTTGCCTTCGTCGTGCTGTGTCCCGGGGATGACGCGACGACCGCTGAGGTGCTCACCTGGGCGCAGGAGCGACTGTCCGCCCACAAGGTGCCGCATCGTCTGCTTGCCGTAGCAGAGTTGCCCCGTAACGCCGTCGGCAAGGTGCTGCGGCGTGGCCTGAGGCAGCGTGCGTAATCGGATCATTTAGACGATCGCAGGCTCGGCATGGACCTGCGCGGAAAGGTCCACTGGGACGGTAATCTCGACCAGTGGCGCGCCTGGGCCCCAGGTGATCTTGTCGACCCGAGCTGGCGGTGGCCATTCGGTTCGGGCTGCGACCCACCGAGGCCAACGGCGAGCGGTTCGACCGCTGGGCGTTCTCTTACCCACGGGCGCGAACAGGTCCACAATGAAGACGTCGTGCGCTGAATGAACGGGTTCGGGTTCGCGTCCCCGGCGGCGTACCAATCGAAGCCATAGTCCGGCAACGGGCTTGCCGCCGAGCGCGGCAGGTCCAGACGAGCGGGGGTTCTGGTGACATGTTCGGCTAGGGAGTGACCATGAGTGGTCAGGCGCTGGAGCAAGGCCGCGCGGCCTTCCCGGCGCAGGTCTGGTCCGAGGCCTTCGAGCAACTACAGGCCGCCCACGCGGAGTCACCTCTCGATTCGGAGGATCTGGAGCTTCTGGCCGCCGTCGCACATCTGACCGGACGAGAGGGCGCCAGCACCGACACCTGGGCGCTGGCCCATCACAGCTGGCTTCGTTCAGGTGTCGGGCTCGCGCCGCCAGATGCGCGATCTGGCTATGCCTGACGATGCAACTTCGGGGCGATCATGCCCAAGGTGGAGCATGGTTGGCCCGCGTCGAGCGGTTGTTGGACGACGGCTCGCTGGATTGTGTCGAGTGAGCAAACTCCGCCGCGATCTGGCCTTGGACTGAGTGCTGCTGGACCCGCCGTTCATGATGAGTGAGTTCTTTCGACGAGCGCTGTCACCTGCTGCGGCGGCTAGGACGAGGTGGCCTCGGGCCAGCGGTACGCGTCGGCGCGGCGATTGGCCAGCGACGGCAGCGTCGCCCGCAGCTTCGCCTGGCGGCCGAGGTCGAGGTCGCCGACCACGAAGGTCTCCCCGTCCGCCGCAGTGGCGAGCACGTCCCCCCACGCGTCGGCGATCAGCGAGTGCCCACCCCACTCCTCCCCCGGGATCGACGTGCCGACCTGATTGGGGGCGACGACGAACGCCTGGTTCTCGATCGCGCGTGCGCGCAGCAGCACTTCCCAATGCGCCCGGGTCGTGACGAGTGTGAAGGCTGACGGCAGCACGAGTACCCGCGCGCCGCGCAGCGCCAGCATCCGGAAGAGCTCGGGAAAGCGCAGGTCGTAGCAGATGCTCAGGCCGAGTTCGACGCCGTCTCGGGTGGTGCTCACCACGATCTCGTCGCCGGCGAGCGCCACGTCGGACTCCCGGTAGACGACGTCGCCCACCTCGACGTCGAACAGGTGGATCTTGCGATACACAGCTCGAATGCCGCCATCAGGGCCGATGTGGAGGCTCGCGTTGAACACCCTGCCGGCGCTCGAGCGCTCCATTATCGAACCGGCCACGAGGTCGATCCACAGCTCGTGGGCGAGCGTGCGGGCCCATGTGATCGAGGGCCCGTCGAGCGGCTCGGCCCCGGCGACCAGCTGCTCGGGGGTGCCGAGCAGGTTCCAGTTCTCGGGCAGCACGACGAGATCCGCGCCCGCCGCGGCGGCTCCGCGTACCAGCCGCTCCGCGGTCGCGCGGTTGCGCTCACGGTCGGGCGTGGAGTTCATCTGGACTGCGGCGGCCCGCACCGGGCGGGTCATCCGGGATGCTCCGTCGGCGCCGTGAGGATGCGTCGGATCGCCCCCGGATCGGTCGGGCCCTCGGTCAGGAACAGCAGTGCCTGCGTCGTCCCGTCGATGCCCAGCGCGGCCCGTGCGGTCGCGTCGGTGGTCAGGTGCACGAGTGCCCCGACGGCGGCTCCGGCACACTCGCCGGCAAGAACTCCCAGGCCGCCGAGCCGCCGGACGCCATCAATCGCCACGGCATCGTCGATCGTGAGGACCGCGTCGAGCCCGGCGGCGACGTAGGGCCAGGCGACCATTGACGCGGTGCCGGCGTGCAGGCCCGACATGATCGTCTCGCTGGTCGCGACCGTGACGACGCGTCCGGCGGCCAGCGAGGCCCGCACGCAGTCGGCGGTCACTGGTTCGACACCGACCAGCCGCGCGCCGGTGGGCTTCGCGTGCCGTGCAACGGCGGCGGCGAACGCGCCGACGCCGAGCTGGGCCAGCACGAGATCCGGCTGCGGTTCGCCGCGCCGCGCGAGCTCGTCGGCGACTTCCCAGAGGATGGTGGAGTAGCCGTCGATGACCTGCCGAGGGACCGCCTCGTAACCGGGCCACGAGGTGTCGGAGATCACGAGGCACCGCGGGCCGGCCGCCCCGGCCGCACGCGCGACGGCCTCGTCGTAACCGCCCTCGATGGATACGACCTCGGCTCCCTCGCCCGCGATCGCCCGGCACCGTGCGGGCGCCATCGTCGCCGGCACGAAGATCCGGGCGGTGAGGCCGAGCAGCGCGGCCACCCGCGCCAGCGCGCGGCCGTGGTTGCCGTCGGTCGCCGCCGCGAGAGTGAGTGGACGGTACGGCGCCAACCGGTCGGCGATGTCCTCGACGGCTGGCAGTGCCGAGAGGTCCTCGCCCAGGTGCGCGGACAGGGCCTGGATGGCCGCCCAGGACGCGCCCATGATCTTGAAGGACGGCAACCCAAGCCGCACGGTCTCATCCTTCAGCCACACCCGGTCGATCCCGAGTTCGCCGGCCAGCGGCGCCGCGTCGATCAGCGGCGTCGGCCGGTACCCCGGGAGCCGCCGGTGCAGATCCAGCGGCGTGCGCGTCGGCGGCGGCCCGGGCATGGGGCCCGTGAGTTGGTTGTGCTCGAGGGTGGCCGACATCACACGCCCCGGCCGGCGCGGGCCAGGGTCGCCGCGAAGAAGCTACGCACGGGCTCGAGCACCCGGTAACCCTCGTGTGCCACGCCCGCGACGATGTCGTGCCGAACCCGGATCCCCGCCTGCTCGTAGTTTTTACAGAGGGCCGCCAGCCGCTCCAGGCGCGTTCGGCCTGTGGCGTCCGCACCGTCGATCCAGCCCGGACTGTCATGGTTGTTGATCTCCCAGGTGGCGATGTCCTCGGCGCCGACGACCATCTGCACCGCGACGTTGCGCATCTCGTCGAGGCGCAGCGCCGTGCCGAACTGCGCTTCGAGGTCCTGGGTGCCGAGCCACCACGGCCGTCCCGGGTCGATCAGCGTGATCATGCCGGGAGCCCCGATCGAGACGCCCAGCAGGCGTTCGGGATGCAGGTAGAAGAAGCGGTGGGCGAAATGGCCGCCGCCAGAGAATCCGTGCAGCAGGAACCGTTCCGACTCGAGGCGATACTTCTCGCTGACCTCGTCGATAATGTCCAGCAGGACGAGGTCGAAGCGGATGTCCCGGTACTTGATCCGCTTGTAGTTATCCAGGTTGCCCGGCTCCGCTATGCCGCACGGAAAGAGCGGGGCGAGCACGATGCAGCCGTGACGCTCCCCGAACCCGGCGAACTCGTCGCGATAACGCTGCGCCGTGCGCATGGTCCCGTGCACGACGACGGCGAGGGGATAGGTGGTCCGACCGTCCTCGTCGTAGTCGCTGGGCACGTACAGGCAATAGGAGAAGCGCTGGTCGGACCGCGATGCGAACAGCGACGTCGCCCCCCGCTCGTAGTAGGAGAGCGTCCGACCATCGCCCTCGCGCGGGGGTGGGACGCCGGCCAGGCCGTCTGCAGCAAGGCTGCGGTATACGGCCGGGCGACGGTGCCGCAGGCTCGCCGGCGGCCGGTGATCGGCGAGCTCGAGGTCGGCGACCACCGTCGGGTCCGCCTCGCCGGCCCGGGCGACGACGGCGCCCGAGGGGTCGACGACCATGCCCGTTGTCACCACGAACACGCCGTTGTCCATGGCCCGCGCGCGAAGCAACAGCTCGTCGTGACCCTCGCCGGTGTGGAAGATCGCCCGTGCTCCCTCGAGTGCGAGGCTGCGATAGAGCTCCGGGAAGTGCAGGTCGTAGCCAATCGCCAGTCCGACGGTGCCGAACGGTGTGTACGCGAGGCCCAGCTCGGAACCAGCCGCTACCGTGGCGGCCTCCGCGTCGTCGACGTGCACCCTGCGATACCGGGCGATCTCGTCTCCGCACGGATCGAGCAGCACCGCAACGTCATACCCGCGCGTGGAGCCGTCGATCCCTTCGACGATGCCCCCGCTGACGACATGGCCTCCGCCGACGACATCGCTCCCGAGTGGGCCGGCCGCGGCGGCCAGGTTGGGGACGACACAGACCTTCATAGCCGTGCCGCACCGTCCTCGCCGCCGGCGAACGAGAAACAGCGGTAGTCGTTCTCCGACGGAGGACCGGAACAGACCCAGACACGTCCCTTGCCCGGCTCGGCGACGACCGAGGCAAAGGTGATCGTGTCGACTCCCTCGCGGTCCTCGGGCAGCACGCAGATCGCGTGGGGAAGCGTGGCACGATCGCGAAAGACGTCCGCCACGGAACCCGCGTCGAGCTCGCCGCGTCGGCCGGCGAGCAGGACCCGGATCCGGTCCAGGCGGGTGCGGGAGTTCTCGAGCCGCGCCGGCTCGGCCCGCTCCTCGCCGGTGAGGTCATCTGCGAGGTAATGGTTCGAGTGCACGAGCAGGCCGTCCTCGGGCTCGAGCACCGACGCCTGGGTCGGCGTCGTCTCGAGATCTGCCGCCCGGTCGCCGGCGTCGACCATCATGAGGTTCCTCGACGACGCACGGGGCACCCCCTCGAGAGCGGCGAGCGCTTGCCCGATCGAGCCCTGCGCGAGTACGAGCCGGGTCAGCAGGTAGCGGGGGAAGCCCACGCGCCAGCCGTCGCAGGTGAGGAAGTTGCCGAATACGGCGAGGCCGCGGTCGTTGATGCCGACGTAGGAGATCTGGCCGGCCGGGGTGAGCATGATCACCTCGGGCCGGTCGCCCGCGGCGATGTGCACGACGACGCCGAGTTCCCGGTAGATGCTCGGCAGGTCGGCGTTCTGGCCGGCGAGCGGCGCTCCGTCCAGGGTCGCCGGCGAGAGAGCCGCGAAGGTCGTGCACTCGTCGTCCACCTGGTCACCGCGCGCCTGGTTGAGCTCGGCCCTGAGCTGGAGCAGGTAGGCCTGGCCGAGCGAGAGCCCCGCCCCCTCGGCCAGGCCTTGGATCTCCTCGTCCAGGAATCGGGCGTGCCGCTGAACGTGCCCGCGGTAGGCCAGCGCCCGGTCCAGCGCGTCGTCGGGGGCCAGGCTCGTCTGAGCAGCCAGCCGCTCGATGGCCAGGCCATAGTGCCTCGCGATCAGCTCGCGGCATTCCTCGCCGTACTGTCGGCCGACCTCGAAATGGCTGCCGCTGAAGCGGTGGAACGGATAGGGGCCGGCCGCCAGGCGCTCGGAGCGGTTCACGGGGTGATCCCCTTTCCGGTTCCGTGCGAGCCGCGGATGCGCTCGGCGTGGTGGCAAGCAACCATGTGCGGCGCCTGAGGCGCCCCGAGATCGCGCAACACGGGCTCGTCGGTATGGCAGAGGTCGGTCGCGAAGGCGCACCGGGTATGGAAGCGGCAACCGCTGGGCGGGGCGGCTGGGTCCGGGGGGTCGCCGGAGAGCACGATCCGCTCGCGCTGGGACTCGCGCACGGGATCGGGCACGGGGACCGCAGACAGTAGCGCGAGCGTGTAGGGGTGCAGCGGACGCTCCCATACGTCCTGGCTCGCTCCCAACTCGGCCACCTTCCCGAGGTAGAGCACGGCGACGCGGTCGCTGATGTGGCGCACCATGGACAGGTCGTGGGAGATGAACAGGTAGGTCAGCTCGAGCTGCTGCTTGAGGTCGTCGAGCAGGTTCACGATCTGGGCCTGGATCGAGACGTCCAGGGCAGAGATCGCCTCGTCGGCGATGATGAAGTGCGGCTCGGTCGCCAGTGCCCGGGCGATCCCGATCCGCTGGCGCTGGCCGCCGGAGAACTCGTGCGGGTAGCGGTTGCGCAGTCGGGGGCTCAGACCGACGAGCTCGAACAGTTCGGCCACCCGCCGGCGCCGCTCCGACGCGGTCCCGATGCGGTTCACCTCGAGCGCCTCGATCACGGTGCTGCCGGCAGTCTTGCGCGGGTTCAGTGAGGCATAAGGGTCCTGGAAGACCATCTGCATCCGCGGTCGGATGCTCCGTAGCGCCTTCCGGCTCGCAGCCGTGATGTCCTGGCCGTCGAAGATGACCTGCCCGCCCGTCGGCTCGAGCAGACGCAGGATGGTTCGCGCCGCGGTCGACTTTCCCGACCCGCTCTCGCCGACGAGCCCGAGGGTCTCCCCGCGACGGATGTCGAGGCTGATCCCGTCGAGTGCCCGAACGGCGCCGACCTTCCGGCGCAACAGCCCGAAGACCGGGAAGTGCTTGACCAGGTCGCGGACCTCGAGCAGCGCGCCGTTGCTGTTTGCGGCGTTCATGGTGTCGCGTCCGCCAGCGCCGGCGTGTCACGGACCTCGTCGCGCCGGTGGCATGCGGCGTCGTGCTCCGGCGCGACTGAGGCCAGGTCGGGGAAATTCTCGCGGCAGGGCTCGATCACCCAGTCGCAGCGGGGCGCGAACGGGCAGGCGTCCTCGCGCCGCGACAGGTCCGGCGGCGACCCGGGGATCGGGGTGAGCCGGTGTCGCTGGCCGCCGAAGGTCGGCAGCGAGCGCAGCAGCCCGACCGTGTACGGGTGGCTGGGCCGGGCGAAGAGCTCGCGCACCGGCGCCTGCTCGACCGCGTAGCCGCTGTACATGACGGTGATCTTGTCGACCAGCCCTGCCACCACACCCAGGTCGTGGGTGATCCAGATGATCGCCATCCCGAGCCGATCGCGCAGCTCCTTGATCAGCTCGACGATCTGCGCCTGGACCGTCACGTCGAGCGCCGTCGTCGGCTCGTCGGCGATCAGGACGGCCGGGTCGCAGGACAGCGCCATCGCGATCAGGATCCGCTGCCGCTGGCCGCCGGAGAACTGGTGCGGGTGATCGCCGAGCCGCCCGGCGGCGTTGGGAATGCCGACCAGCGCCAGCAGTTCGGAGGCGCGCTCGACGGCCTGCCGCCGATCGAGGCCGAGGTGATGCCGCACGATCTCACCGACCTGGCGGCCGACTGGCAGCGCCGGGTTCAGCGAGGTCATCGGGTCCTGGTAGACCATCGCGACCTCACGGCCCCGGATCCGGCGCAGCTCCCGCTCGGGCGCGCCGAGCAGCTCGCGCCCACGGAAGCGAACCGAGCCGCCCTCGATCCGGCCTGGCGGGGTGGGGACGAGGCCCATGATCGACAACGCCGTCACGGATTTCCCGGATCCGCTCTCGCCCACGATTCCCAGCGCCTCGCCCTCCTCCAGGGTGAAGGAGACCTGGTTGACGGCGTGCACCGACCCCTCGTCGGTGTCGAACCGGACGGCGAGGTTCGACACCTCGAGCAGCGGCGCGCTCATCGCTGCGTCTTGCGCGGATCGAGCGCGTCGCGCAGGCCGTCGCCGACGTAGTTCACTGCGAGGACGGTCAGGAAGATCATCATCCCGGGGAAGAAGCCGCGCCACCAGTGACCTTGGTTGATCACCGCGCTCTGCGACTGGTTGAGCATCGCGCCCCACGAGGCCTGCGGCGGTTGGAAACCCAGTCCCAGGAACGAGAGCGCCGACTCGATCAGGATCGCGCTGGCGATACCCAGCGTCGCCGACACGATCACCGGGGTCAGTGCGTTCGGGAGGATGTGGCGCAGCGCGATCTGGATGTTGCCGACGCCGATCGTGCGCGCTGCCTCGATGTACTCCTTTTCCTTGAGCGACAGGTAGCTCGCGCGTACCAGGCGCGCGGTATTCATCCAGGAGAACACCGCGATCGCGATCACGATCGTCCAGAAGCCGGCGCCGAACAGCGTCACGAGCAGGATCACGACGAACAGCCCCGGCAGTGAGTAGAAGACGTCCACGAGGCGCATCAGCGCGTTGTCCACGAAGCCGCCCGCGTATCCGGCCAGCGCACCGACGAGCAGGCCGACCACGATCGAGAAGAGCACCGCTGCGCTGGCCACCGTCAGGGTCAGACGCCCGCCGACAAGCAGTCGCACGAACTGGTCGCGGCCGAGCTCATCGGTGCCCATCAGGTGGCCGAGCGAGGGTCCCTCGTCCGCGGCGTCGAAGTCGATCTCTTGCGGGTCGGTGCCCAGGATCAGCGGCCCGAGCGCGACGGCCGCCGTGAGGAGCACGAGCACGCCGAGTCCCGCGAGCGCGAGGCGGTGCCGCCTGAACTGCCGCCAGGCATCACTCCACAGCGAGCGCGCAGGCGCCCGCAGGACGATCTCGGTCGCGGGGTCGTCGCCAGGCGGGTCGCCATCCGGGTGGTCAGGCATAGCTGATGCGGGGGTCGAGCAGGCCGTAGAGCAGGTCGGCGAGCAGGTTCGTCACCACCACGAGAAGCGCTGCGATGGTCAGGATGCCGAGCAGCACCGGGTAGTCCCGCAGGTCGGCCGAGTCGATGAACAGCCGGCCCATACCCGGGATCGCAAAGATCGACTCGGTGATGACGGCGCCCAGGAAAAGCTCAGGAATCATCAGCACCGCGATCGTGACCACCGGGATCGCCGCGTTGCGGAAGGCGTGCCGCACGATCACGTTGCGCTCCGGCAGGCCATTACCTCGCGCCGTGCGAACGTAGTCCTCGTGCAGGACCTCGAGCATCGACCCGCGTACGTACCGGGTCAGCTGCGCCGTGGCGATGAGGGCCAGCACCGCCACCGGCATGATGAGGTGGCTCAGCCGGTCCCATACGGCGGCCAACCCGACGTGCGCCTGGCGCAGATCCTCGAGCCCGGACGAGGGCAGCCATCCGAGCTGGAACGAGAAGACGTACAACAGCATCAGCCCGAACCAGAAGCTCGGTGTGGAGACGCCGACGAACGACAGGCCCGACGACGCGTAGTCGAATGCCGAGTACTGCCGGGTGGCAGCGCGGATCCCGACCGGCAGCGCGATCAGCAGCGCGATCAGGAACGCCAATCCGGTGAGCAGCAGCGTGGTCGGCAGCCGATCGGTAATCGTGTCGAGAACCGGCCGACCCGTGTTGTACGAGGTGCCCCAGTCACCGGTGACGATCCCTCCGGCCCAGTTCAGGTACTGCACCGGAAGGGGATCGTCGAGGCCGAACTCCGCTCGCAGCCGCTCGGTGCGCTCGGCGGTCGCCCGCCCGCCGCCCCCCTCGGACGAGGCCAGCGGTCCTCCCGGCGTCATCTGCAACATCAGGAAGATCACGATGCTGATCCCGATCAGCAGCGGGATCGCCTGGAGGCTGCGGCGGATGACGTAGCTGCTCATCGTCTAGCTCGCGAGATACCAGTCTTGTGCGCTGCGCCAGATCCCGTCGAAGTAGTCCGTGCTGACGCCCTGCAGCGCGGTGCTCCAGGTCCAGCCCCAGGTGGAGCTGTACAGCGGCAGTGCGGGTCGCTCCCGCGCGAATAGCTGGGCCGCCTCGGCGTACAGCTCCGCGCGGCGATCCTGATCGACGGTCGAGGCGGCTTCCTGCACGATCGCGTCGTACTCGGGGTTGCACCAGTGCGTCTCGGACTGCCCACCGGGATTGGACTCGGAGGCAACCTCCTCGCAAGTGAAGTTGGCCCCCCAACCCTCTTCGAGCGGGTCGACGACGTATCCGTCGCGGCTCATCATGATGTCGAAGTCGCCACGCGCCAGGCGCCCGCCCTCCTGGTAGCTGCCGAACATCAGGTTGCTCGGCAGATTCTCGATGTTCACCTCGATGCCGATGTCCTCGAGGTTCTGTTGGACGAGCTGCTGGTAGAGCTCGCGGGTCTGATCACCGGTGACCGTCTGGTACCGCAGGCTGGCGCGGACGCCGTCCTTCGCGCGGACCCCGTCCGCGCCGCGCTCCCATCCGGCGTCGTCGAGGATCTCGTTGGCCCGCTCCGGATCAAAGGGCGCGACCTCCACCTCGGTCGCAGCGAAGCCCGAATACAGGAATGAGCCGTTCAGCGAGCCGAAGCCCCTGAGCACCTGGTCGATGACGGCATCGCGATCGATGCCGAGGTCGATCGCCTCTCGCACCGCCGGGTCGCCGAGCACCGGATGCGGCCGCGAGGGGTCGCCGTTGTCGGACTGGTTGAGCCAGAGCCACTCGACGTGCGACCTGGTCTCTTGCAGAGTGACCACGATCGGCGCGCCGTTGTCGCGGGCGTCGGTGAGATCCGGCAGGTCACCCGAGGTCACGAAGAACACGCTGTCGAACTCGCCGCGTTGGAAGGAGCTGATGGCCGACTGGGCATCCGGGGTGATCTTGAGGGTGATCCCGTCAAGCCAGACCGGGCGCTGCTCGCTATCCCAGTAGTCCTCGTTGCGCTCGAGCATGATCGTGTCCCCGTCGTTCCACTCCACGAAGACGAACGGGCCGGTCCCCAGAGGCAGCCGCGCCTGGGGATGCTCCGTGGTAACCGCAGTGGAGTCGAACATGTGCTTGGGCAGAATCTGCTGGAAGAGGCCGAAGTAGTAAGGGTTCGGACTCGACATGCGCACCCGCACCGTCCGCTCGTCGACAACGTCGACCGACTCGACCAGGTCATATGCCGACGGCGGGATTGCCGTGCTACCGGGGTCCTGGATGACATCGAAGGTGAACTTGACGTCCTCGGCGGTGAACGGCTGGCCGTCCGACCAGGTGACGCCCTCGCGGAGCCTGAAGGTGACCGTCAGGCCGTCCTCCGAGAGCCCGCCGTTCTCCACGCTCGGAAGTTCAGCGGCCAGCACCGGATCGAAGCTGCCATCCGGCCTCGCCACGAAGAGCGGCTCCTGCGCCCAGAACGACAGGAACGAACCGCTCTGATCGTTGAACAGGCGGTTCATCCCACCCGGCTCCTGGACCATCGCGATGAGGGCCGTGCCGCCCTCTCGGGGCTCGCCTTGCCCGTCGCTCTGGGCGGGAACGCCGCTGCTGCAACCCGACCCGATGACCGCTGCCACGAGCCCGGCGGCGACGAACGAGAGTCGGCGCCCTCGACGAGTGGCTCGCTGCAGGCGCTCAGAGTTCAGTCGTGACACAGGTAACTCCTCCCGGCTGGTGCATGATCGGCCGATGCTCCTCGGCCCCGACCACGAAGACAAGAAGGTATCAAAGGACTCCAGCTAAGTCCAGTAGACCGGCCATCGCTTAGCCTGGTCTTGAATGCCGGGGGCGAGCCGACGCTCGGGATTGCTCGAGCCCGGCTTCGGGCTAGAGCGCCGCGAGCAGCGCGTGGATGCTGCGCTCGGTGGAGGCGAGGTGCTGCATCATGGCCTCACGCGCCGCGGTGCCGTCGCGGGCCTGGATGGCAGCGAGGATCGCGGCGTGCTCCCGTCGGCTCCGCTCGTGCCAGAGCTCGCTCCCCGGTAGCGCGGTAAACGCGTCGTTGAGCACGAGCCGCAAGCGCTCCACGGACTCGACGATGAACCGGTTGCGTCCGGCGCGCGCGACGGCGAGATGAAACTGGGTGTCGTGCATCATGAACTCGATGTCGGACTCCGCCGACTCCGAGCGCGTGTACGCCGCCTCGATCTCGCGCAGCTCGGACTTGCGGCGGGTGCTCGCGGCGAGTTCGCTTGCCACCGTCTCAACGTGCGAGCGGAACACCAGCGCCTCCTTGACCCGACCGGCATCCCGCCGGAGGCGCACAAGCAGATAGTCCATCGCGAGGTCGTCCGACGACGGGGCGATCACGAAAGTGCCCCCGTGGCGGCCGCGGCGGCTCTCCACCAGCCGTTCGGCCTCGAGCAGCCGCACCGCCTGCTGGACCGTCGCACGGCCGACGCCGAACAGCGCCGCGAGTTCCCGCTCGCTCGGCAGCGACCCGCCCGACGGGATGAGGCGAAGCCCGATCTGACGCCGGATCTGCTCGGCCACGTACTCGTGCGCGCGGAGCTGCGCGATCGGTTCGAACGCCGGGGCCGATTGTGGAGCGGTCAGCGGAAACGCCTCGTCACGAGGCCATAATAATACCTGCGCGCCCGGGGTGCCGCTCAGCCACGGCCTCCGACCCCGATCGCCGCGCCGGCCAGCCTGGCCTTCACCGAGCCTTCGACCGAGCGCACCGTCGCCGCCAGGCGTTCGACGATCTCGTCGAGCTCCTCGTCGGAGGCGACGAACGCGGGGGCTAGCAGCGTCTGGTCTCCGGTGTAGCCGTCGGCGGTTGGCTGTGTGGAATACACCAGCAGGCCGCGCACGAGCGCCTCAGCGTCTATCCGGCGAGCGACGGCCAACTCCGTCGGCAGGAACGACTCGCCGTCGCGCGGGTCGACGTAGTCGATACCCAGCAGGTAGCCCCGGCCACGCACCTCGCGGACCAGCTCACAGTCCGCCAGCGCGGCGGCCAGATCGTCGAGGAGCGCGGGGCCGCGGTCACGTACCCGCTCGACGAGTCGCCGCCGGGTCAGCTGGGCGATCACCGAGCTGCCGACGGCACACGGCAGCGGCGCACCGTCCCACGTGTGCCCGTGTTCGAACGCCCGCGAGCCCTCCTCGATCGCGCGGTAGACCCGGTCATTGCAGAGCATCGCGCCGATCGCCGCGTAGCCGGCGCCGAGGCCCTTGGCCGTGGTGATGATGTCGGGCTCGATCGGGATCTGTTCGGCCGCGAACCAGGTGCCGGTGCGTCCCATTCCGGTGACCACCTCGTCCAGGCACACGAGGAAACCGTGCTTGCGCCGGCGCTCTTCGAGCCCGCGCCAGAATGCCTCCGGGGGGCTGTAGCCCGGCAATGCGGCGGCGCTCACCGGCTCGAGCAGGAAGGCGGCCACCGTCTCGGGTCCGACGTCGTCGAGCACCTGGTCGAGCGCGACAAGCGCTTCCCTTCCGGTGGGATCGAAGCGCCAGGTCGAGGGAGGGATGTGCGGCTGCGGGACGATGAGGGGCTCGAACGGGTGCTGCAGGGACGGGCGCCCGGTGAGGCCGAGGGTCACCATGGTGGGGCCGTGGTAGGCCTGCGCGGGTGAGACGATCCGAGAGCGCTGTGGCTCACCGCGCTCGACATGGTAGGCGCGGGCCAGTCGCACGGCGGACTCGTTCGCCTCTGCGCCGCCGGACACGAAGTGCACCCGGTTGAAGCCCGCGGGGGCCCTGGCGGTGAGATCCTGCGCGAGCCTCTCCTGGGCAGGGCTGGTGAACTGCTGGTTGTAGATGAACGACACCTGCGCTGCCTGCGCGGCGGCCACCTCGATGGCGTCGTTGCCGCCATGTCCGAGGCTCGTGACCATCGCTCCGCCGCTGATCGCATCGAGGTATTGGGTCCCGTCACGGTCGTAGAGCCACATCCCCTCTCCCCTGACGATCAGTGGGTAGCCGCGATCGAGCTCTCGGACGAACACATTGGTCTCGTTGGCGTGGACGAACACCGGCTCCGGCATCGGGCACCTCCCAGCGCCGCGGCTCGGACCAGGGGCGACGCGATTAATATGGACTCAGACCGGAGGCAATAGTACATTGCTCATTCAGCGGCACAACCCTTGGTGCGTTCCCGGGATTGCTCGGCGGAGGTGACGGCGCGCCTAGTTGGGGTGGAGGTGACTGTCAGTGCCTCGGTGTTGGTCGATGCCACCTTCGGAGTCGGCGGCCCGTGACCAGGTGGGGCCGGTGCTGATCGCGAACGCTCTTGGGTTCACCTGAGGGCGGGGGATGGGACTTCGACGTCGGCGAGGTCTACCCCGACTAGGCACCTCACCGCACTTGGGCAGCGCCCCCGGTCCGTCTTCCCCCGGCGGGCCGGAAGGGCGCGCACGGCGATAGCCGGCCCCTCTCGACTCTCGGACGGAGCGCACGGCGGTAGCCGATGCGACGAAACGAGGAACCGAAGCGTAAGACGCTGCCCTAGAGGCAACCGGATGCGACGGCGATAGCCGTTGCACAGCAACCTAACTCGGAACAACGGCGATAGCCGTTGTGCCCCAACAACAACGGAGCGGCGATAGCCGCTCAAAGCACGGCCGCTAGGCCGTGCCCCCCCGTTTCGGGGCTCTCTCCGACCGGGACAACGAGGCTCCCATGCGGGGGGTCAGTCTGCTCTAGGCCGGCGCAGCCGGTAGGACATCAATCGGACGTGTGTGATGTCGCCTACGCATTATGCACATACTAGAGTATGTGTATGTCTTTGTCCGAGCGAACCCAAGTGCTGTTGTCGCTGGACCAGCGCCGGCGGCTCGAACGGCTGGCCCGTCATGAGGGCAAGTCCGTAGGCGCGGTCATCCGCCAGGCGATCGAGAAGTACACAGTGGAGGCATTGGGTGCACAGGACGACCTTGCTGCCATCTTCGCCCTCGATCTTCCGGTCTCGGAATGGGCGGGCATGAAGGCGGAGATCATTCGCGCCGCCACGCCGTGAGCGTCCTGCTCGACACGGCGGTGTTCATGTTCGCCGCCGGTCGGGAGCATCCGTTGCGGGAGCCTTCTCGCGTTGTCTTACGGGCGGCATCGGAGGGCAGTCTGGACGCGGTCATCTCCGCCGAGGTGGTCCAAGAGATCCTGCACCGTTTCGCCGGCGGGCAGCGCCACGCCGACGGACTGCGACTCGCGGAGGCGGCATTGCATCTGTTCGGGCCTGTCCTGTCGATTGATCATCGGGTCATGCGGCACACCACAGAGCTCGCGGGTCGGCACACCAGTTCCCGGGCACGAGACCTCGTCCATGTGGCGACCTGCCTGACCTACGACCTCGAGGCGATCGTTTCTCCCGACGAGGACTTCGACCGGATCGGCGAGGTGCGACGCATCGCGGTGGAGACGATGGGCGGCTAACGGTCGGTCAGTCGGGTTGCGGCCGTCGGCGGCTGCGCGCCCAGCGTCGGGCACGCAGCACCAGCCAGATGAGCAGACCCAGTACTACCACGACGAGCAGGAACGCCAGAACGGGCAGTGCGAAAGCCAGCACCGTCATCACCAGTGCGGTGCCGTCCTCGGCTGCGGACACCGCCGGATTGCCGATCCCGGCGGTCGAGGCAGTCACGAATGGTCGTACAGCCGCCCGCCCGGCCTGCAGGCTGCCTGCGGTCAGTGCCCCTAGCAGCGCACCAACGGCCGGATTCAGATCGCTGGTCACGTCGGTCTGCGCCGCGAACAGCACCGCCCCGGAAGCCGGAGCGATCACCAGGCCGATCGCGTGCAGCACGCTGTCCAACGCCGGGACCTTGTCCCCGATCAGGTCGAGAACGAAGAGCAGGGCCACGACGATCAGACCGGGCACGCTCGACAGCGCGTCGTACGGCGAATCCAGGTTCACCCAACCCGCTCGGTCACCCAGGCCGACCGCTAGCAGCGGCAACCAGGCGTTGAGGCCGGCTGCCCCGGACAGCCCGAACGCCGCCAGGATTCCGCCGATCGTGCCGGTCACCGGATCCATGCCGGAATCGAACCACTTGCGGCGCTACGTGGTGGGCGCGCCCAGGATGTTCGACAGAGCGGACTCCAGCCTGTCGTGCAATACATCCACCATGACGATCGGCAGGCAGAGCGCCTTGGCGGCTGTGTCTGCGCGCCGCCGGAGATCCTCATCCGGGTTGCTGGCGAGCCAGACGATGCGGGTGTAGTGGGCGAAGTAGGCGTCTCGGAGTTCAGGATGCCGGTCCAGGCCCAACTCCTGGAGCACGGACCGCTCGAAGGAGCGGACCAGGAAATCGGTCAGCAGGTAGGTTCCCGGCTGCTCCTCGAACAGTTCTCGAAGTCGTTCGGGGCCGGCGTACAGGTCATAGCAGTGCAGGCCGGGTAACCGCTGCAGTCCACGTCGTGCGCAGACCTCGTCCAGCGCGCCGTAGGTCCCGCAGTCGGCGTAGGCGATCGCGACGCCGTCGTACCTGCCCGCCAACTCCTCGACTGCCGCATCGACCGCCGCCGCGATCTGCTCGGGTCGGTTGTGCAACAACGGCGGTAACGGGTATACATCCACCGGCCAATCCCCGCCTTCGACGATGGCGCCGATGTCCTTTGACAGGGCCCCGCAGGCGATGACCGCAACGCGGTCAGCGGGGGCATCAGCCGAGGAGTCAGCCGGGGAAGGCAAGCAGATCGACGAATCGATCGTTGAAATCCGGCCGGTCAGAGAGCTCGACATAGCGCACCTCCCGCAATAGCGCAGCAGCTCCGGACCGTTCCTGCATGCTCAGCAGCGCCATCTTCGCGCCTTCGCCGGCGACGTTTCCCGCACTCACGATCCGCAGGACCGGCAGCTTGGGTACAAGCCCGATCCGTACCGCCGAGGCCGGTGACAGGTAGCTGCCGAAGGACCCGGCGAGCAACACCTGCGCCACATCGTCCGGCGCGATCCCGAACTCCTCCAGAAGCAGCGTCCAGCCGGTCGCGATGGCCGCTTTCGCGAACTGCAACTCGCGCACGTCCCGCTGCGACAGGTACACCGACTCGGCGGGCTCGACGCCGCGCCAGGACAGGACGAACACCCGCTCGGCCCCGACCGAGCAGAACCGGTCGGCCAGCCCCGGCGCGATCTCCTTGGCCTCCTCCTGGCTCAGCAACCGACCACTGGAATCCAGCAGACCGACCCGTACCAGCTCCGAGACCGCATCGACCAAGCCGGACCCGCACAGGCCCTCCGGTACCGCGTCGCCGATCACCTGCAGGCTGACGTCGCCGCCGGTCAGCTTCACGACCTCGATCGCGCCGTCGGCCGCGCGCATCCCGCATCGGATCGCCCCACCTTCGAACGCCGGCCCGGCCGGCGCCGCCGTCGCGATGATCCGCTCGCCGTCGCCGAGCACGATCTCGCAGTTCGTTCCCACGTCGATGAACAGCCGCAACCGCTTGTCTCGATCCATCCCCGAGGCCAGCATCCCGGCCACGATGTCCCCGCCGACGTAGGCGCCCAGAGCCGGGAAGATCACTGCGGGCGCGGCCGGGTGCACTGCCAGGCCGAGGTCGGCGGCCTTCAGCGCCGGCCAGGACGCGCAGGACATGACGAATGGCGCCACTCCGAGCGGCTCCGGATCGATGCCCAGCACCAATGCCGTCATCGTCGCGTTGCCGGCCATGGCCACCTCGTAGACCTCGGCGGGATCGACCTCCGCCTGCGCGCACACCTCGGCCGCGAGTTCGGCAAGGGTCTCCTGTGCCAACCCCCGAAGTTGCTGCAGGGCAC
>Ga0136630_1000340_pt1 | contig 17537 bp, 22 predicted proteins | sample AntDrymUQ5682106_2_FD_105496 | JGI IMG/M metagenome (GOLD analysis project Ga0136630, IMG submission 105496) | Polar desert sand microbial communities from Dry Valleys, Antarctica - metaG UQ568 (21.06) | ecosystem: Environmental > Terrestrial > Soil > Desert | place: Antarctica: Dry Valley...
GCCTGCGCCGCGCTCCACGTCTTCCCCGTCGTCGCCATCGTGACCGCCCACGAAGCTAGACCCCCCGCCGGTCAGAACACCCAACGAGAAGCGTCGGGGGGGCCGACCCTACGGCGGCAGGATCTTCGCGACGCGGGCGTACTCCTCGATCGCGCAACCGTTCGTGCGCTTGAACGTGCGATCCACGCGGCGCCCGTCGATCGTGCCCGTGATCTGCGCCGTCTGCGGTCCCCCGTAGATCTGCGTGCACTTGCGCCCGGCGGGCGCCTGCGTCGTCAGCAGCGGTGCGAGCTTGCGCGCATCGCTGCATAGCCGCGAGGCGGGCGCACGCTTGACGAGCGCGCCGGTCGCGCGCTGCTCGCCGGGGCGGCAGGTCAGCGTGCCCGTGGACGCCCGTCGCGCGCCGTCGCCGGCGCGAATCGTCAACTCGATCGCGCCCCTGTCCGCCGGCGCACGCGGCGTGGACTTGTCGTCCTCGCCGCACGACGCGAGCACCAGCGACGCGGCGAGCGCGATCACCGCTGAGGCGGGCGCGCGGATCAGGTCTCCTCCGAGGGCAGCAGATGGCCGTCGTTCTCGACGTAACCGTCTTTGCCGCCGACGGCGACGTAGACGAGCTCGCCGTCGCCGACGTTGCGGATGCGCCGCTCCGTCGCAGCGTCGATGCGTGCGATGCCGCCCGGCCCCAGGCGGTGCACGGAGCCGTCGCCGAACTCGAGCTCGGCCTGGCCCTGGTGGATGAAGTACGTCTCCTCCTGCTCGTAGTGGTAGTGGCGGCGGCCGGCGAACTCGGGGGGCATGACGATCACGTTGATGCCCAGCGCCTTGACCTCGAGCGCGCGGCGGACCTTGCGAAACCCGCCGCCCTCGCCGAGCGCATCGATGTTGCCCACCGCGTAGCCGTCGCCGGTCACGACCTCGTGTGCCTCTGCTTCAGCCATGCCCCGCTCCCTTGCTCGATCAGGTGAATGTCATCGTCGCAAAACAAGTCCAACGGCGGCCCGATCCTGGTACCTTGCCCGCCGGAAAGGGCCGGGGGAGACCCAGGCGAAGAAGTGCGGCGTTTGCGGATTGGATGCACCTCTCCGTCGACGCGGCACGCAAGACATCGGAGGATCGGCTCAATGGCCACCGGCATCGTGAAGTGGTTCAGCGACGACAAGGGCTTCGGCTTCATCACGCCAGACGAAGGCAGCCGCGACCTGTTCGTCCATCACACCGGCATCGTCTCGGACGGCTATCGCTCGCTCGCCGAGGGCGCGCGGGTGGAGTACGAGGAGGAACAGGGCGACAAGGGCCCGAAGGCGGTCAACGTCATCAAGCTCTAGACGGCGGGTAGATCTAGTGTTCGGCGACGCGGGCGCCCTCGGGCACCATCGGCCGAAACTCGTTGGCCCATTGCAGGATCCCGCCGGCCATCGAGTAGGCGTCGTAGCCCGCACGCCGAAACGCCTGCGCCGCCATCGCCGAGCGGGAGCCCAGACGGCAGTGGAAGATCACCGGTCGCTCACGGTCGATCTTGTCCGCCTGCGACGCCAGGCGCTCCATCTCGATGTGGATCGCGCCCTCGATTCGTCCGTCGTCCCATTCGTACTGCTCGCGCACGTCGACGACCTGCACGCCGTCATCGGCCAGCGCCTGCGCGGTCTGCTCGGTCGTGACCTCGATGTCGTTGGAGTCAAAGACGGACGGCATGGTCAAACCGTAGCCGGTTTCAGCGGATGCCCCGCGGCGCCACCCGCAGGTCGGGCAGCGGCCGCGGGCGCATCCGCTGCCATAGCCCGGCGGCGAGCAGCAGCAGCAGGCCGAGCCCGATGAACGAAGCGACGCGGTACATCGACGTCAGCGCGGCGAGGTCATACAGAAAGACCTTGCCGACCGCGACGAGTAGCAGTCCAGTGCCGTCAGGCGCAGCTCGCGCACGTCGCGGCGCAGGCCGCTGACGAGCGCCGCCACGCCCACGATCGCCCACAGCGCGCTCAGCAGCGCCTGGCCGAGCTGGCGCACGCCGAGGTCGAGCACGCTTTGCAGCGGCCCCGCGTCGCCTGGCTGAAAGGGCGTGACGAGCGCCGCCGACACGAGGTAGAGCAGCGTCGTTGTGTGAGCGTCTGCGTCCGCCGCTCGAGGCGCCGGAACCGTTCTTCTTCGATCTGTGACATCGCGCGAACCCCTTGTTGTCGACCGTTGGTCAACAACACCGTAGCAGCGTTATCGACCATCGGTCAAGAAGCCCGCTAGACTGCACCCAACCGATGCCCGCTCGCACATACCGCCGCCTGCAGAACGACGAGCGACGCAGCCTGCTGCTCGAACACGCGACGGCGCTGTTCGCCGAGCACGGCTATGACGGGCTCTCCATGTCGCAGCTCGCGCGCGAGGCGCAGATCTCAAAGGCGCTGCTGTATCACTACTTCCCCAGCAAGCGGCGGCTGTTCGAGGCGGCGCTCGCCGACGGCGCCGAGGAGCTGCGCGAGCGCACCGAGCCCGACCCCGCGCTACCGCCCGTCGAGCAGCTGTCGGCCGCGCTGGACGCCTTCTTGCAATGGGTCGGCGAGCGCCCCGGGGCCTACTCCACGCTGCTGGAGAGCGCCGGCTCGGGCGAGGTGCGCCACGTGATGGCCGAGGTGCGCTCGACGACCGCGGCGCGGATCCTAGACGGCCTGGGCCCCGACGGCGCGCGTCCAGCGACACGCACCGCCGTCAACGGCTGGCTCGGCTTTCTCGACGGCGCGATCCTCGATTGGATCGCCCACGACGACCTCAGCCGCGAGGAGCTCCATGGGATGCTGCTGGGGACGTTCGCCGGCGCGCTCGTCGCGGCGGGAGCGGGCGGGGCGCTGGCCCCGCCCGCGACGCCATCGGTCTGACCCGTCGCTCAGGCTCCGACGTCGCGCGCCCAGTCCAGCGGCACGTCGTCGCGCTTCTCGGCGACGACCGCGAAGTACTCCAGCGGCTCGTCCGCGACCGAGACGCGGTGCGTGTAGTGCTTGCGCGTGCGCTCCTCGAGGATGCCCTCGCGGAACATGCGCCGCAGGAAGCCTCCGAAGCCCGTCGGGTCCTCTTCCTCGAAGAAGCGGTCGCGGATGTTGAACGCGATCCAGCCGGGCGAGCCGACGAGGTTGAACGCCTCGGCGAAGGCAAGCGGCGGGATGTCGCCGAAGCCCAGCGCCGCAACGCACGTCATGAGGTCGAAGTCGTGGCGCATGAGGTCGCGCCGGTGGTTGGGCTCGAGCTGCGTGAAGTCCAGCGCGTAATAGTCCGAGTAGAGGCCGGGGCGGTCGCGGTGGGCCGCGTCACGTGCCTCCGGCAGCAGGTCGACGCCGACGATGTCATCGATTCCCAGCTCGGCCAGCAGCTCGCCGACCATGCCGTTGCCGGCGCCGAAGTCCAGCGCCGTCAGCCGGCCGGACTTGATCTTCGCCGCGCGCAGCTCGGCCCCGAGCAGCTCGGTGACGAACCGCGGGGAGTCGCAGTCCAGCTGCTCAGCGAACAGGCGTTCGTAGAGGCCCGGCACCTTGTAGATCGACGCGTAGTCGTGAAAACGGATCCGGTGACGATCGCCCTCGATCTCGATCTCACACCATTCTTGGTCTTGATCTAACTCGCCGCGCGCATGCTCCGGGGGAAGATGCAGCGCGTAATCCACGGTGTCGACGTTGTCGAGCGTGGCCATGGGTCTCCTCTTTTCGGGGATCAATGGAAGATAAACAGGTGCCTTGGCGCTACCCCCCGTGGCGTTCTACAAACGAACGGCCGCAATTCATGCGGCCCGCCCGAGAGAGGCAAGGTGGGATCCTAGTCGGTATGCGCGTACGACTGCTGGCCCTGAGCGCAGTCTGCGCCCTCGGCCTGCCCGCCTGCGCGAGCTCCGGCGACGGTGACCAGGGCGACGTCCGTAGCGTTCGCACGACGCCCCCGAGCAGCCCGCCGCGGAGCCCTCTGGACCTTCCGCGCGGAGTTCCGCTGCGCTCGTCGGGCGCGCCGGCGAACGCCGGCCAGCTGAAGGTCATCCGCGCTTGGACGGACGCCTTGCGCGGCGGGGACGTTGCGGCAGCAAGCGCACAGTGGGCCGTTCCAGCCAGGGTGCAGAACGCGACCCCGCTGATCGAGCTGAGCAGCCGCGCCGCGGTGCGCCTGTTCCAGGCATCGCTGCCCTGCGGTGCGCGCGTGACCGACAGCGCGGGTGCGCCACGAGGCTTCACGATCGTCACCGTACGTCTGACGCGGCGGCGGGGAGGCAACTGCGGATCGGGCACCGGCAACAGTGCACGCACGGCAATCCTCGTGCGCGGTGGCAAGATCGTCGAGTGGTACCGGCTGCCGGACGACCCCGACGATGGCCCCGGGTCCACGCCCGGCGGCGGCGAGACGACGATCTAGCTCAAGCGATGGCTACAGACGCGGATCGCGCTCGACGACCCGGTCGGGCACGACGGCTCCACGCTGCGCCTGCGTGAGCAAGTAGAGCGAGATCGCCAGGCCGATGATTCCCACGATCATGAGAATCAGCCCGACGGTGGCGAGCTTGATCCCCTCCACCGACGCGGTCACGGCGAAGCGCAGGATCGCACCCGCGGCGATCAGGAAGATCGAGGTGCCTATTCCCATTGCCTGGTCTCCTACCCGCCCCGGCTCCCTCCCAAGCGACCGATCGCCAGGGGTACCCTCTAGGGCAGACCGTGAGCACGACGACCACCGACCTCTACGAGATCCCGCAGGAGCTCGCCGACCTGCGCGCCATGATCCGGCGCCTGGCGCGCGAGCAGATCGCCCCGCGGGCGGCTGAGATCGATCGCAAGGGCGAGTACCCGTGGGACGTGCGCGAGCTGCTGGCCGAGCACGACGTGCTCGCGCTGCCCTTCGATGAGGAATACGGCGGCACCGGCAGCGGGACGCTGATGCTGCAGATGGCGGTCGAGGAGATCGCCTCGGCCTGCGCCTCCTCGGCACTGATCCTCATGGTCCACGAGCTGGGCACGCTGCCGATCCAGCTGTTCGGCAGCGAGGAGCAGAAGCAGAAATGGCTACCGCGCTGTGCGAGCGGCGAGTGGACGCCCGCGTTCGCGCTGTCCGAGCCCGAGGCAGGATCTGATCTGGCGTCGCTGCGGACCAACGCCGCGCGCAGTGAGGCCGGCGACGAGTGGATCATCAACGGCCAGAAGAACTGGATCACCAACGCCGGCGTGGCCGACTTCTACATCGTCTTCGCCAAGACCGATCGCGACAACAACCGCTTGTCGGTGTTCATCGTGGAGTCTGACCGTCCAGGGTTCGATCCCGGCCAGCTGGAGCACAAGCTCGGCATCAAGGGCTCGCCGACCGGCAGTCCCTCGTTCAGCGACGTGCGCGTGCCGGCGGAGAACCTCGTCGGCATCGAGGGCAAGGGGATGTCGATGGCACTGGCGACGCTGCAACGGACGCGCCTCGGTGCGGCGGCGCAGGCCGTCGGGATCGCTCAGTCCGCGACCGACTACGCGGCGCAGTACGCGCGCGAGCGGGAGGCCTTCGGCAAGCCGATCAACGAGCTCCAGGGCATCCAGTTCAAGCTCGCCGACATGGAGACCCGCATCGCCGCGGCTCGCGAGCTGCTCTACAAGGCCTGCGCGATGGCCGACCGCAACGAGCCCGAACTGGGCAAGTATTCCTCGATGGCCAAGCTGTTCGCGTCCGATACGGCGATGGCCGTGACGATCGAGGCGATCCAGGTGCTGGGCGGCTACGGCTACGTCAACGACTATCCCGTCGAGCGGATGATGCGCGACGCGAAGATCACGCAGATCTACGAGGGCACGAACGAGATCCAGCGGGTGGTCATCGCCCGCACGATGAAGTAGGGATCGATCGGCCGTGCGCGCGCCGACGCCGAAGCGGATCGTGCTGGCGGCGGTGTTCGCGCTGTGCCTCGGCCTCGGCGCGCTGGCGCTGCTCGACGGCTTCAGCAGCTCGTCGCCGGTGCGCCTGGCGCAGGGGTTCGCGCTCGTGCTGGTCGGTCTCGGCGTCGTCGGCGGCGTGATGATGAGCGTCGGACTGCGGATGGCCAGCTGGAGCGAGCCCGAGTCCGAGGAGGAATTCGAGCGCCTCGTGGAGGAGTCCGAGCGCATGGCCCGCGAGGGCGTCGCCTACGAGCCCGACGAGGGCGAGTTCCTCGACCTCGACCCCTACGACGACGAGGACTTCGCCGAGCTCGTGCGCGAGGCGATGGACGAGCTGCCCGATCTGCTCCAGCGCGCGCTGGAGCGCAACGTCGCGGTCGTGATCTCAGACGGCGGGCACAGGGCGCGCGCCTACGGGCTCTACCACGGCGACGGCGTCGCGCGCGACGACGTGCCCGACCGGATCGTGATCTACCGCGACACCCTGCGGCGCGACTTCGGCCACGATCCGGACCTGCTGCGCGCCGAGGTGACGCGCACCGTGCGCCACGAGCTCGCGCATCACCTGGGCGCCGATGAGCTCGGCGTGCGCGACCTGGGGCTCTGACGCGTTTAGCTCTTGAGGTTGCTCGGTCCGCGATTGGCTTTGCGGAGAAAGCAGACCGTCGGGTTTGGCCATCGCGCTGGCCACCTTGGCGAGGACCTTGGTCGTCGCCACCCCGATGCTGATCGGCAGACCCACCTGCTCGCGGAGCGATGTCGTCGATGATCGCGAAGACCGCTCTGCTGGCCGCGAGGTAGGCCTGCCAGCGCGGGGCGACGACGACCGCCTGCGGGCACAGCCGCCGCGCCCGAGTGCCGCCCATGGCCGACCGCACGCCGCAGGCGCGGGCTTCGTAGCTTGCGGCCATCACGACGCCGGCTCCGACGATGACCGGTCGGGATCTCAGCCGCGGGTCATCGCGCTGCTCGACCGAGGCGAAGAACGCGTCGAGGTCGGCGTGCAGGATCGTGGCCTCCCGATGCACGAACATATGTTCGCATAGCGATCAAGGCCGGGGTGCCCGCGCGCCGGTCTTAGCGGGAGAAATGCGCCAGGACGTCGGTGCGGTAGTCGGTGTAGCCGCGGTAGCGGCCCTGCATCCAGAGCACGTCCCGTTCGGTCGCGCGGCCGCGCGGGGTGATCGGCCGCAGCCCGTCACCGCCGTGCTCGCCGACGGGGATCGTGCGGTGATGCCACGTCTTGCCGCGATCGGCGGTCCGCCAGCGCTGGACGACGAACCTTCCCTTCACCTTGCGCGACAGGTAGACGACGTCGGGGTTCTCGTGGTCGAGCGAGAGCCCGGGGGCGTAGTAGTGGCCGATGCGCCCGCCGCCGGCGACGATCGGATGGTTCTGCCACGCGCCGCCGGTCCACTCGGCGTACATGTAGATGCAGTCCTTGCCCGGCGGAAACAGCGCGTAGACGATGACCGGACGGCCGTCGCGGCGCGCGGCGACATCCCACACCCAGGCCCGCACGCCCGAAGGCCGCGCGTCGTAGACGCGGTCGCCCTTGCTGGGCGCGACCGGCAGTCCCCTGATCCCGACCACGCGCGTGCCGTCGGCGCGCAAGAACGCATCGCCCTGATAGCGCAGGTAGTAGATGCTGTTGACGAAGCTGCCGGCGTTTCCCTCCGTGTAGGCGATATGGATTCGCTTGACGCCGTCGCTGTGAAACTTCAGATAGGGGCGCTGGCCGGAGATCCGCAGGAGCGTGCGGGCGGGCGTCCAGCGGCCCTTGTCGGTGTGTCGCGAGAATGCCGGCCACCACTGCGCGCCGCGCCAGAACAGGTACGTCCGCCGCTCGGCGCTGAGATACATCGGGTTGGGATAGGTGTAGCCCCGGTTGCCGCGCGTGTTGGTCGGTAACGAGTGCTCCGGGCCCCAGCTGCGCACGTCCTCCGCGTTGCTCGAGCGCCGATAGAGCATCGTCTTGCGGCCCGGGCCCATGTAGAAGACCGTCAGACGGCCGTCCCTGCGCATCAGCAAGCCGGGGCTGCGGTGATCGTCGACGCTCAGCCCCCGCTTGAGCACGAAGCGCTCGATATGGCGTGAGCGATGATCGAAGCTGGCGATCATGACCTCGCCATCGCGCGAGGTCCAGCCGATGTACGTGCGCCGGTGGCGACCGGCGAAGTACACGGCCCGCGGATCGCCGAACCAGGACCAGCCGCCATCTCCAACGACGCGCGACACCTACGCGCGACGCTAGTGCGTCGCCTCGCCTGAGGTCAAGCCGAGGACAGGCTCCGCGCCCCCGATTGCTGGACCCGGGCGTTCATCTGGCAGAATCTCGCGTGGAGGCCCGGCGAGTGCGACGCCGGTGTGAAAGACGTCCCCGTGGAGTGCGACCGCCGGGGGCACAACCGACCACAAGGAGCACTCATGCACCACGCGAACGCCGATCCGCCGGCGGCGTCGATGACCGCGTCGAGATCCTCGATCTCACGCTCGACCGCGTAGGGCGCTGTGTCACCGCTGTCGCCGCGTCCGCGGCGGTCGTAGTCGATGACCGTGAAGCGCCGGGCGAGGAGCTCCGCGAGCTCCGTCATCTTCGGGAACGATCGGTGGCTGAACGCGCCGCCAACGAGGATGACCGGCGGCCCCGCTCCCGTCCGATCGAACGCGATGCTCGTGCCGTCCCTAGTGCTCCTTCCTGCAAATCCGCACCTCCCTGACGGCGACGGATGATTCTGCGTCCTTGCCTGGCGCTCCCCGTGGCTCGTCCATGCAGGCACGGACTCACAGGACGAACCACTAGATCTCAGCTGCAACCTCGTGTTGTGCGGCACCGCTCGACGCGGGTCGGCGCTTGCCGAGCTTCTGGTTGGAGACCGCGATGGATGAAAACCACGATATGCGCGGTCGTCGTCCATCTCGACCGAGGGGACCCGCCGCGGGTCCTGGCTCACTCCGGCAGCGGCGCCGTGTGCCCGATTCCTCGCTGCCTCCAGTTGATCTGTGTCGTCGTCACGCGGAGCGCCTCGATCACGCCGTCGGCGAGCTTCGTGAACACGCCGGCGGAGTCGAACGCCTGCAGCGTGGCGGTGCCGGTGGCGAAGTCGGACAGCGCGACCGCGCCGGCCCCGTTCGGAGCGATCCCGACCAGGCCGTAGTTCGTGCCGTCGGGGCAGGGGGCGAGGTCCCAGCCGAGCATGCAGCCGTAGCTGCTCAGCGTCACCCGCCTGTTGTGACGCACCTCGACGCGGGTCAGGGTGCGGCTGACGCCGCCGTACTGGTCGCCGTGGCCCTGCTCGAAGAGCACCCACGTCCCGGCCGTGTCGACGATGCTGCCCCAGTCGCGGCCGAGGCCGTCGTCCCAGGCGGCCAGCGTGCGCACCTTCCCGCGCGGCAGCACGCACGCGCTGATCCGGCCGGTCTCGTCGCTGCCGCGCACGACCGCGACGAGCTTGCGACTCGTCGCGACGTCCGCATATCGCTTGCTGAGCTTCTGACAGGCCGACGCCCGCTTCGTCGGCTTCTTCGCGACCGCCACGGACGGTCCCGACAACGCGAGAGCGAGACCGAGGAGACACACGGCGGCGGCGCGCATGTCAGACAGAGACGTCGCGGGGCGGTGATTGTTGCGGTCGGTCGGGGCGCGCCTGCCTCCTGAGACGACCGCATTGCGGTGCGTCGTCGGGCCCGAAGCGTTCAGCTGCCAGAATCTCGCGTGGAGGCCCGGCGAGTGCGACGCCGGTGTGAAAGACGTCCCCGTGGAGTGCGACCGCCGGGGGCACAACCGACCACAAGGAGCACTCATGCCCGAAGCAGTGATCGTCGACGCGGTCCGCACCCCGATCGGCCGCGCGTTCAAGGGCTCGCTCGTCAATGTCAGAGCCGACGAGCTGGCCGCCACTCCGCTGCGCGCCCTGCAGGAGCGCAACCCGGATGTCGACTTCTCGCAGACGGACGACGTGATGATGGGCTCGGCGTCCGCTGTCGGCGAGCAGGCTTACAACATTGGCCGCAACGCGTCCCTGCTGGCGGGGATCCCGCACACCGTCCCCGCCTGCACCGTCAACCGCTTCTGCGCCTCGTCGCTGCAGACGCTGCGAATGGCCTTTCACGCGATCAGCGTCGGCGAGGGCGACCAGTACATCGCCGCCGGCGTCGAGGCGGTCAGCCGCGCCGGGCTCGGCGCGGGCATTCCCGAGGAGGCCAAGAGCCCCGTGCTCGACGGCTCGCCGGGCTCGCTGTACGACGTCTACATCCCGATGGGCATGACGGCCGAGAACGTCGCCGCGCAGCGCGATGTCACGCGCGAGCAGCAGGACGCGTGGGCGATGAGCTCCCAGAACCGCGCGGTCGCCGCGCAGGAGTCCGGGCACTTCGACCGCGAGATCGTGCCGGTGGCGCTGCCCGACGGGGGCGGCGACTTCAGCAGAGATGACGGGCCGCGGCCGGGCACGACGATGGAGAAGCTCGCCGCGCTGAAGCCGGTCTTTCGCGAGGACGGCACGGTCACGGCGGGCAACGCCTGCCCGCTCAACGACGGCGCCGCCGCCGTGCTCGTCATGTCGGCGGAGAAGGCGGCGTCGCTCGGCCTCAAGCCGCGCGCACGCATCCTGGCGTCGACCGTCGCCGCGATCCGTCCCGAGCTCATGGGCCTCGGACCGATTCCCGCGATCCAGGCGCTGCTCGAGCAGGCGGGCATGACGATCGACGACATCGACATCGTCGAGATCAACGAGGCCTTCGCCGCCCAGATCGTGCCCTGCATGGAGGACCTGAGCATCGACGAGGACAAGCTCAACCCGTTCGGCGGCGCGATCGCCCTTGGCCATCCGTTTGGCATGACCGGCGCGCGCATCATGACGACGCTGCTCAACGGCCTCGACGCGCGCGACGGCGCCTACGGCATCGACTCGATGTGCGTCGCGGGCGGCATGGGTCAGGCGATGCTCGTGGAGCGCCTGAACTGAGCAGATGCTTTTCGGGGTTTCAGCGCGGGGCCATACGCAACGCGCCGTCGAGTCGCACGACCTCGCCGTTGAGCATCGAGTTCTCGACGATCTGGCAGGCAAGCCGCGCGAACTCCTCCGGACGCCCGAGCCGCGGCGGAAAGGGCATCGAGGCGGCCAGCCCGGCGCGCGCATCGGCGGGCAGGCCGGCGAGCAGCGGCGTGTCGAACAGGCCGGGCGCGATCGCACAGACGCGGATGCCGGAGGCGGCGAGGTCGCGCGCGGCCGGCAGCGTCATCGCGACCACACCGCCTTTCGATGCCGCGTAGGCGACCTGTCCGATCTGGCCGTCGTAGGCGGCGATCGATGCCGTGTTGATGCAGACGCCGCGTTCGCCGTCGCCGTCGGGCTCGTTGGCGAGCATCGTGCTGCTCGCCAGCCGCAGCGTGTTGAACGTGCCGACGAGGTTGACGGCGACGAGCTTCTCGAATGATTCGAGCCGGTGCGGGCCCTTCGAGCGGGCGACCCGCTCGGCCCAGCCGATCCCCGCGCAGTGCACCGAGATCCGCAGGCCGCCCGGTACCTGCGCCGCGGCACCGACCGCGGCCTCCACCTCCTCGGCGTGCGTCACGTCGGCTGCCACGAAGCTCGCCCGCTCCCCGAGCGAGCCGGCCAGCGCCTCCCCGCGCTCGGCGTCGACGTCGGCGACGACGACGTGTGCGCCGCCGGCGTGCAGCGCACGCACCGTCGCCTCCCCGAGTCCCGAGGCGCCGCCCACGACGAGCGTGCCGCTGCCGTCGATCCGCATGGGGCCGGAGGCTACGTGCTTATCCCCGGCGCGACAGCGAGACCGCGAACAGCTCGTCGGGGTCGGTATAGAGCTCGACGAGCTCGAGACCCGCGGCGGACAGGTCGTTGCGCAGGCGCTCTGGCGTGAACTTCGCGCTTATCTCGGTGCGCAGCTCCTCGCGCGGCGCGAACTCGACGTCGAGGCCAAGCGCCTCCACCCGCACGTGCTGCTGCTCGGTCGCGCGCAGGCGCATCTCGATCCACTGGCGCTTGCGATCGAAGAACGCGACGTGCTCGAAACGGTCGACGTCGAAGTTGGCGCCGAGCTCGCGGTTGAGGACGTGCAGGAGGTTGAGGTTGAACTGGGCCGTGATGCCGGCGCTGTCGTCGTAGGCGGCCTCGATGATCCGCGGGTCCTTGACCAGATCCGTGCCGAGCAGGAGGCGGTCGTCGGCAGCCATCACCTTGCGCAGGCCGCGCAGGAAGCGCCGTCGGCTGCCCGGCGGGAAGTTGCCGATCGTCCCCCCGAGGAAAACGAACAGGCGCGGGCCGAGCGCCGTCGGCAGGTGACCGAGGTGGCGTTCGAAGTCGCCCACGACGCCGTGAACCGACATGCCCGGGTACTGCGCCACGAGCGTCTCGGCCGCCGCGTGCACCGTCGTCTCGCTGACGTCGATGGGCACGTAGCGGCGCAGCGTCCGCGCGTCGTCCATGGCGTCGAGCAGGACGCGCGTCTTGTCGGCCGAGCCCGAGCCCAGCTCGACGAGCTCGACTGCGCTCGTGCGCGCGACGAAGGCCTCGGCGCGCGTGCGCAGGATCAGCCGCTCCGTGCGTGTCTGGTAGTACTCGGGCAGCTCGCAGATGGCGTCGAAAAGCTCAGATCCGCGAGCGTCGTAGAGGTGCTTGGGCGCAAGCTCCTTCAGCGGGCGGGTGAGCCCGTCGAGCACGTCGTCGGCCAGCGTGCGCTCGTCGGCGGGCCCGAGATACGAATGCACCTCGACCGTGCCCTCGAGGGTGGGCTCCATCAGCTCAAGTCCTTTGCAAGTCGCACCCCGGCGAAGATCTGCCGGCGCTGGGGGAGATCCCAGTTGCGCAGGCTTGTGCAGCGCACGCGCTCGGCGGTCGCCCACGAGGCGCCGCGCAGGACCCGGTAGCGGTCGCCGAAGAAGACCTCGGAGTACTCCCTGTAGGGGTACGCGGCGAAGCCCGGATAGCCGCCGAAGTGCGACGTAGTCCATTCCCACACAGCACCGACCTGAGCGAGAGGCTCCTGGGCCCAGGTCGCCGCCTTCTCCCACTCCGCTTCGGTGGGGAGGCGAGCCTCGCTCGATCGGGCGAAGGCGTCGGCCTCGAACCAGGAGACGTGCACGACGGGCCGCTGTTGGTCGTCAGGCGGCCCGTCCGCCGTCCAGCCCTCGGGGTGGGTGATGTCGTACTCCTCCTTCCAGGCCCAGCCCTCGTTCGACCACCACTCGCGTCGCTCGTAACCGCCGCCCTCGGCGAAACGCATCCAGCTCGCATTCGTGAGCGGCCGGCGGGCGATGCGGTAGGCGGGCACCTCGACGCTGTGGCGCGGGCGCTCGTTGTCGAAGGCAAAGCCGGACGCCGGCGCGCCGATCGGCGCTGGGCCGGCGGGGACCTCGATCCAGTCCGCGGGCGCATCACAGGGGGCGGGCGCCACCGCTGCGCCACCGGGAAGCCCGGCGAGGAACAGCGTCTGGCGCATCGTCTCGTTGTGCTGCAGCTCGTGGCGGATGACCATCTCGTGCAGCACGCCGTCGCCGGGGCCGAGGCGGTCGAGGATCTCGAGTGCGCGCGCGCGTACGGCATCCATGTAGTCGTAGAGCTGCGGCCCGCGCAGGAACGGGATCCCGCCGCGGACGGCGCGGGGGGTCTCGAAGGCGTCGTAGAGGTCGGCGAGATCCCGGCGCAGCAGCGGCTGGTCGCCGTAGCGATGGACGAGCCAGAGGTCCTCGTAGGCGGCGATGTGACCGAGGTCCCAGACGAGCGGGCTCATCAGCGGATCGTGCACCGCCTCGAGCTCGGCTGTGGTCAGCGGCGCGACGAGCGCCCGCGTGCACGCGCGAGCCTCGTGCAGGGCGCTTTCCAGGGCTGATGACGCCATCGTTATCACTGAATGCTCAACGTACCCTTTCGCAGATCACGGAATCGGAAGATCTGTGGTCTTGGCCGGTAAGCGCTGCTCTATGCGCGCAGTGCCGTCATGCGTCGGCGCGCGGGCCCTCGGTCGTCTTCGGGCGCTGAGCTGCCGCTGCGGGCCGCCTGGTGACGGTCGCCGTCGCCGCCGACGGCGACCTCGACCTCGCCGACCTGCGCGCGAAGCTCAGCGACGACATCGCCTGCCTGATGCTCACCAACCCCAGCACGCTGGGGTTGTTCGAGCGCAGCATCGACGCGATTGCAGAGCTCGTCCACGACGTGGGGGCGACGCTGTACTACGACGGCGCCAATCTCAACGCGATCATGGGGATCTGCCGCCCGGGCGACATGGGCTTCGACATCGTCCACCTCAACCTGCACAAGTCCTTCGGCCAGCCGCACGGCGGAGGTGGCCCCGGCGCGGGGCCGATCGCGGTCTCCGATCGCCTTGCTCCGTACCTGCCCGACCCCCGCATCGTCCGCCACGACGACGGTCCCGGCGGCGTGGTCTATGACCTGAGCGAGGACAAGCCCGACTCGATCGGGCGGCTGCGCGGCTTTCACGGCCCGTTCGCGGTCGCGGCATCGTCCTACGCGTATATCCGCCTGCTCGGCGGCGCGGGCCTGCGCGACGCCTCCCAGACGGCCGTCCTGAACGCGAACTACCTGCTGGCTCGCCTCACGACGCTCGGCGTCACCGAGTACCTGCCGGCCGCGTACGACCGCACGTGCATGCATGAGTTCGTCCTGTCGGGCGTCCCGATGAGGCGCAGGCTCGGGATCAGCACACTGGACCTTGCCAAGCGCCTGCTCGACTACGGCTTTCACCCGCCCACGATCTACTTCCCGCTGCTCGTCGACGAAGCGCTGCTGATCGAGCCGACGGAGACCGAGACCAAGGAGACCCTGGACGCGTTCGCCGAGGCGATCGCCGACATCCTCCAGGAGGCCGTCAACGACCGATCGATCGCGCACATGGCGCCGCACACCACTCCCGTTCGGCGCCTCGACGAGATCCGCGCGGCGCGCGAGCTCACGGTCACCCAGCGCTGGGACGCTCCCTAGCGACGCCTCGTCGCTCAGGCGCCGGGTGCGGCCGCTCGGTCGCAGAGGATCTCGTCGAGCCCCTCGCCCAGCAGCGCGATCGGCAGCGCGCGATCGCCGGAGACGGCGCGCGCGAGCGCCTCGCGCTTCTCGGCGCCGGTCGCCAGCAGCAGCGTATGACCGGCACGGCGCAGGACCGGCAGCGTCAGCGTGACGCGTTCGGGCGGTGGCTTGGGCGCCTCGCGGACCGCTATGCACGGCGACTCGGTGGCCTTGAGCGCCGGGTGACCCGGAAACAGCGACGCCGTATGCCCGTCGGGCCCCATCCCGAGCAGCACCACGTCGAAGCTCAGATCCGCAACGCTCGCGCGGATCTCCAGGCCGTACAGCCAAGCGGCGTCCTCGGGCACCTCGGGCCGGGGCAGCTTGTGCAGCCGCGGCGGCGCGGCGCGGACGTTGGCGTACAGGCTCTCGAGCACCATCCGCGCGTTGGACTCGGGGTCGTCGTGCGGCACGCAGCGCTCGTCGCCGAGCCACAGGTGCACGTGCTTCCACGAGCCCTCCACGGCGCCCAGCAGCTCGTAGGCGCGCCGCGGCGTCGAACCGCCGGCGAGCGCGATGTGGACATCGCGGCCCTGCTCGCGCGCGTCGCCGATCCGCCAGGCGAGCGCATCGGCGGCCTGGCGCGCGACCGCGTCCGCGTCGGTAAGAATGCGCAGGTCGGTCATGCCAGCATCCTGCTCGCCGCGGCCAGGGCAGGCTTGAAGGTCGGGTCGCGCAACAGCGCGTGGCGGATGCCCTCGCCGAGGATGCCCGGCTCGCCGCGTGAGGCGCCGAGCACGGTCCACGAGTGCTGCTCTCCGGAGCGTTCGACGCGGTGTGCCGTCAGGCCGCCGTCGCCGCGCTCGAGCGCCAGCAGCGTGCCGAGGTCGCTGCGCGTCTCGATCCCCTGCAGGCCCGGCGCGCTCATGCGGTCGATCGGCTCCAGGCGCAGCTCGACCTCGCCGCGGCGGGCGCGCGCGCGGCCGCGCAGCAGCTGGCCGTGGCGCGTCAGCGCCTCGGGCTTCCAGCCCAAGCGGTCGCACAGCCAGCCGACGAGCAGCAGTCCGGACACCAGCGAATCGGCGCGGTAGCGGACCGACACCTTCGACAGCGTCATCAGCTCGGGGCGGCGCGCCGCGGGATCGTAGGCGGACGCCAGCCGCTCGCGCCACGGCGCGCAGCGCAGCCATGCGAGGTCGACGACCTCGCTGCGCCCGGCCAGCTCGCCCTCGCGCGCGAGCGCCGCCACGGGGTCGGGCTCGTCGACGGCGTCCAGCAGCACGACCTGGGCGATCGGCGCGCCGCCGGCGCGGCCGCTGGTCAGCGCATCGACCGCTTCCGGATGGCCGTGCGGCGACCACACGACCGTGCGCAGGTCGGTCACCACGAGCGGGTCGACGATCGTGTCGAGGTCGCTCAGGTGGTGCTCGCCGACGTGGACGATGACGAGCTCGCGCATGACCGAGAAGCCGCCCTCGTAGGAATCTGCCTCGGTCGAAACCGTCGCCTGCGCGTCGATCGTCGTGCGGCCGGGCTCGACCGCGCAGACGACCGTGCGCGAGGCGTGGTAGCGGCCGACCCGGCGCAGCCGGTTGGCGATCTCGCCGCTCCATTCGCGGTCGACGACGCAGACGAGGTTCAGCGTCCGCGCGGGAACGCAGTGCTGGTTGGCGGCGTGGCATTCGCTGACCAGCCGTCGCAGCGCGTGCTCGATCTTGGCCGGCGCCGTCGCACGCTCGCTCCAGACGAGGTCGCTCGTGCTCATGAAATCGTGCCCGCCGCCAGGGCCACTAGATCATCCTCCAGCGCGCATCCCCGGTCAGCAGCTGCTCGGCTTCGACGGGACCCTGCGAGCCGGCGGGGTACTGGGACAGCGGGCCGGGCATCTGCTGCCATGCCTTGACGATCGGGTCGCACAGGCGCCACTGCGCCTCGACCTCGTCGTTGCGCGTGAAGAGCGTCGCGTCGCCGCGCATCGCGTCGGTGATCAGCCGTTCGTAGGCCTCCGGCGACTCGGACAAGAACGCGGTCCCGTAGAGAAACTCCATGTTCACGGTGCGGATCGCCATCCGCGTGCCGGGGATCTTCGCGCCGATCGACAGCGAGACGCCCTCGTTGGGCTGCACGGTGAGCACGAGCACGTTGGGTCTGATGCCCGTCGAGAGCTCGCTCTGGAAGGCGACGTGCGGCACCGGCTTGAGCGTCACGGCGATCTCGGTGACCTTGCGCGCCAGGCGCTTGCCGGTGCGCAGGTACATCGGCACGCCCGCCCAGCGCCAGTTGCGCACCTCGAGGCGCAGCGCCGCGTAGCTCTCGGTCGTCGAGTCGCTCGGCACGCCGGGCTCCTCGAGGTAGCCGGGCACCTGCTCGCCGGCGACGATCCCCGGCCCGTACTGCGCGCGCACCGCCATGTCGCAGACGTCGGCGAGCGTCGGCGCCCTGATCGCGCGCAGCACCTTGACCTTCTCGTCGCGCACCGGATCGGCCTCGAAGGCGACCGGCGGCTCCATGCACAGCAGCGACAGCAGTTGCAGCATGTGGTTCTGGACGAGGTCGCGCAGCGCGCCCGCGGAGTCGTAGTAGCCGGCGCGCGAGCCGATGCCGATGTCCTCGGAGGCAGTGATCTGGACGTGATCGATGAAGTTGCGGTTCCACAGCGGCTCGAACATGTTGTTGGCGAAGC
>Ga0136630_1000342_pt1 | contig 17524 bp, 13 predicted proteins | sample AntDrymUQ5682106_2_FD_105496 | JGI IMG/M metagenome (GOLD analysis project Ga0136630, IMG submission 105496) | Polar desert sand microbial communities from Dry Valleys, Antarctica - metaG UQ568 (21.06) | ecosystem: Environmental > Terrestrial > Soil > Desert | place: Antarctica: Dry Valley...
CCGCGGCGGCGTCGGGGTCGAGGTTCAGCGTGCGCCGGTCGATGTCGGCGAAGATCGGCCGCGCGCGCTCGAAGATCGCGGCGTTGGCGCTGGCCACGAACGAGAACGGCGATGTGATGACCTCGTCGCCGTCGCTGACGCCGACCGCGCGCAGCGCAAGGTGCAGGCCGGCGGTGCCGCTGGAGACCGCGCTGGCGTGGGCGACACCCAGCCGCGCCGCGAACGCCTGCTCGAAAGCCGGGCCGCGCGGGCCGAGCGAGAGCTGCCCGGAGCGCAGCACGTCGGCCACGGCCTGCTCCTCGGCCGCGCCCACGACGGGGCGCGCGAGCGGAATCAAGTCGGCATCGACGCTCACGGGCGCCCGCCCTGATCTATCGCTTGGTTCCGCCGCTGACCCGGCTGGGCTGCTCGGCGTACGCGAGCGAGTCGACGAGCGCGGTCCACGAGGCGCCGATGAGGTTCGTCGAGACGCCGATCGAGCCCCAGGTCTGGGCGCCGTCAGACGCCTCGATGAGCACGCGGATCGACGCGCCCGAGCCCTTCGTCTCGTCGAGGATGCGGACCTTGAAGTTCGACAGCCAGACATCGCCGAGATGTGGGTGGGTCTCGATGATCGCGGCACGCAGGGCGGCGTCGAGGGCGTTGACCGGGCCGTTGCCCTCGGCCGTGCGCACGTAGCGCTCGCCGCCGACCCAGATCTTGATCGTCGCCTCGGTCTCGACGCCGCCGTCGGCGCGCTGTTCGACGATCACGCGCCAGGACTCCAGCTCGAACAGCGGCTCGTACTCGCCGCTCTCCTTGCGCAGCAGCAGCTCGAAGGAGCCGTCGGCGGCCTCGAACTGGTAGCCGTCGTGTTCGAGCGCCTTCATCCGCTCGAGCACGCGCGCCGTGGCCTCGTCGTTGAGCTCGATGCCGGCGCGCTCGGCCTTGTCGGCGACCGTGCCCTTGCCCGACAGCTCGGAGATCAGCAGCTCGCGATGGTTGCCGACGAGCGCGGGGTCGACGTGCTCGAACGTGGCCACATCGGCGCGGATGCCGGCGGCGTGCAGACCGGCCTTGTGGGCGAAGGCGTTCTTGCCCACGTACGGCTGCGCGGCATCGGGTTGGCGGTTGAGCAGCTCGTCGGCGAAATGGGCCGTCTCGCTCAGCCTGCGCAGCTGCTCGTCGGAGATGACGCGCTGGCCGAGCTTGAGCTGCAGGTTGGCGATGATCGTGATCAGGTTGGCGTTGCCGGTGCGTTCGCCGATGCCGTTGATCGTGCCCTGTACCTGCGTCGCGCCGGCCTCGACGGCCATCAGGCTGTTGGCGACCGCGCAGCCGCCGTCGTTGTGACAGTGGATCCCGAGCGCGACGTCGGGCAGCGCGCGGGCGACGTCGGCGACGGCGCTGGCGATCTGGCTTGGCAGCGACGGGCCGTTCGTGTCGCACAGCACGACGCGCTCGGCGCCCCCGTCGGCGGCCGCGCGCAGGCAGGCCAGCGCGTACGCGCGATCGGCGCGCAGGCCGTCGAAGAGGTGCTCGGCGTCGAACAGCACGCGCTTGCCGGCGGCCACGAGAAAGGCGACCGACTCGGCGATCATCGCGAGGTTTTCTTGACGGGTCGCGCGCACGACCTTGTCGACGTGCAGGGTCCAGGTCTTGCCGACCAGCGTGCAGACGGGCGCGAAGCAGTCGGCGAGCACGCGCAGCCCGGCGTCCTCGGAGGCCTCGATGCCGCGCCGGCGCGTCATCCCGAAGGCGGCGATCGTCGCGTTGACGAGCGGCTCGTGCTCGAGCCGCGCGAACAGCTCGGCCTCCTTGGGGTTCGAGGCCGGGAAGCCGGCCTCGACCAGACGCACGCCGAGGTCGTCCAGGCGGTGGACGAGGCGAACCTTCTCGTCGGCGGTCAGCGACAACCCGCCGCCGCCCATACCGTCACGCAGCGTGGCGTCGTAAAGCTCGATCTGTGTCATGCGCGGCCGGCCTACGCGACCTTCGCCTCGTGGCGCGCCGGCACGGGATCGAGCCAATCGCGATAGCGCTCGCTGCGCCCGTGAAGGGCGTCCTCGAAGGCGCTCTGCACCGCGCACGTGACCTCGCCGGGGGTGCCCTCGCCGATCGTGTGGTCGTCGACCTCGCGGACCGGGACGAGCTCGGCGGCGGTGCCGGTCATGTACACCTCATCGGCCATGTACAGCTCCGCGCGCGCAATGTTGCGCTCGATGACTTCGAAGCCGAGGTCCTTCGCGATCTGGATCGCCGACTTGCGCGTGATGCCGTCGAGGATCGAGGCGGCCGGCGGCGGCGTGATGATGCGCCCCTCCCAGACGACGAAGATGTTCTCGCCCGAGCCCTCGCAGACGTTGCCGTGGTCGTCGAGCAGGATCGCCTCCTCGTAGCCGGCCTTCGTCGACTCGATCTTCGCCAGCACGCTGTTGAGGTACTGGCCCGACGCCTTCGAGGCCGGGATCAGCGACTGCGGGCTGATGCGCCGCCAGCTGGAGACCTTGGTGCGGATGCCGTTCTTCTTGCCCTCGTCGCCGAGGTAGGCGCCCCACTCCCAGACGGCGATCGATACGTCGACCGGCGCCTCGAGTGGGTTGAGCCCCATCTGGCCGTAGCCACGGAACATGATCGGCCGGATGTAGCAGGAGCGCAGGCCGTTGCGACCGATCAGCTCGAGTGTCGCGTCGCGCAGCGCGTCGACGCTGTAGGGCATCGGCATGTAGTACAGCTCGGCCGAACGACCCAGGCGCTTGAAGTGCTCGCGGCCGCGGAAGACCGCCGGGCCGATCTCGGTGTCGTAGCAGCGAATGCCCTCGAAAACACCGGTGCCGTAATGCAAGCCGTGCGTGAGCACGTGAACCTTCGCGTCCTCCCAGGGAACGAACTCGCCGTTCATCCAAATGAGTTCTGAAGGCTTCACCGCAAGCTCCTAGAGATTGTCGAGAACGGCCCGGGTGGCCTCGGCCGTAGTGGCGTTGCCGCCCAGGTCGCGGGTGCGAAGACCACCGTCCAGCGCGCGGTCCACGGCCGATTCTACGGCGGCGGCCTCCGTTTCCCAAGCAAAGCCGTGACGCAGCATCAACGCGACCGAGAGAAACATCGCCAGCGGGTTGGCCGCACCGGTCCCGGCGATGTCCGGTGCCGAGCCGTGGACGGGCTCGAACAGGCCCGGATCGCCGGTCGCGCCCAGCGATGCGCTGGGCAACATCCCGATCGAGCCGGTGATCATCGCCGCCTCGTCGCTGAGGATGTCGCCGAAGAGGTTCTCGGTGACGATCACGTCGAAGTCGGCCGGCCGCGCGATCAGCTGCATCGCGGCGTTGTCGACGAGCACGTCGATCAGCTCGATGTCGTTGTACTTCGCCCTGTGAACGAGGTGGACCACCTCGCGCCACTGGCGCGAGGTCTCCAGCACGTTGGCCTTGTCGACGCTCGCCACGCGCTTGCGGCGCGTGCGCGCGGCGTCGAAGGCGACGCGCGCGATGCGGTCGACCTCGTCGACGCTGTACTCGCACAGGTCGCTGGCGCTGCGGTCGGTCCGTGTCTTCTCACCGAAATAGATGCCGCCGGTGAGCTCGCGCACGACGAGCAGGTCGGTGCCCTCGATCCGCTCGCGCTTGAGCGGGCTGGCGTCGTACAGCGCGGGTAGCGGACGAACGGGGCGCAGGTTCGCAAACAGGCCCAGGCCCTTGCGCAGGCCCAGCAGCCCCTGCTCCGGCCGCGGCTTGCCGGGATCGGTCGTGTCCCACCTCGGCCCGCCGACGGCGGCCAGCAGGACGGCGTCGGCGCGCTTGCAAGCCGTCAGCGTGTCGTCGCCGAGCGCGACGCCGTGGAGATCGATCGCGGCGCCGCCGAAGGGGTGCTCCTCGAAGCTGAACTCCTCGCTGATCGTGCGCAGCAGCGCGAGCGCCGGAGCCATGATCTCCGGGCCGATCCCGTCGCCGGGGAGGGTGACGATCGTGGGCATCGGCGGGCAAGGCTACGCGCTGGCGGCGCCCGGTCTGAAAAACGACCGATCTGGAGCGATGTCACACAAAGCGGCTGGACTGCGTGGGAGGGTCGTCCGGACAGCGGACTGACTCGCCGGGGTCGATCACAGGGGGCCGGATCACCATGCTCATCACCAATGGGGCGACGACGACGCGCTCGTTCATCGTCAAGACCGCGACGGCAGTGATCCTGCTGTTCGCGTTTGTGGCCGCGCCGGCCGCCGCGGACTATCCCGACCCGCTGCCGGACTTCTCGCATTCCGCGGCGCCTCATAACGCGCGGATGTCGACCGCGAGCGGCACCCGGAGCCGGCCGCTGCTCGTGATCATCGCCGACTTCAGCGACGTCACCGAGCGCATCACGGTCGCCCAGGCCAGCACCCGCTTCTTCGCACAGAACAGCTTTGGCGGCGTCCGCGACTACTACAACACGGAGTCCTCCGGGCGCTTGGATTTCACGCCCGCCGCCGAGACCGAGGGCACCGCGAACGACGGCATCATCACGGCCCCGATGGGGTTGCTCGCCGACATCGAGACCGACGGCGGCGACCTCGGCGGCGCCTTCGGTCGCCAAGCCATTACCAAGGCCAACTCGACCGATAGCTGGATCAACTTCAAGTCCTTCGACACGAACAACGACAACGTGGTCGACGAGCGCGAACTGGCGATCGTCGTGCTCACCGACACCGGCGACACGTCGAACTGCGGCGGGACACGCTCCATGGGCGCTTTCTCGCTGGACACCGTGTCGCTCAATCGCGAGTACTCGTTCGCATTCGCGCTGGAGAACAACATCACGGACGCTCACGAGCTGGCGCACCAGGCCTTGGCGACGCAGGACCAGAACTACTCCGCCGGGCCCTACGACATCACCGCGCCGACGTGCTCGACCACGGGCGCCCAGCTGTACTTCTCCTTCAACTCATGGCACAAGCTGCACCTCGGCTGGGCCCAGCCTCAGGTCGTGACGCGCGACGGCTACTACGACGTGCCCACCTGGACGACCAGCGGCAAATCGTTCCTGCTCTACGACCACGACCGCGGCGCCAACGACTACTTCCTGGTCGAGAACCGGCAGCGAGGCGGCTACGACCAGAACATCCGCGACACGGGCATGGCTATCTGGCGCATCGACGACTGGGCCTTCAACCCCAACCAACCGACGTACAACCTTGTCCGCGCGGATGGCTCGGCGATACCGCCCCCGGGCTTCTATAGCGGCAGTCCCACCGACCTGTTCAATCCTGCCGATTCTCAGACTCCGGCGCGCACGATGACCCAGCCGTGGAAAGACGGGACGCCGTCGCGAGTCGCGGTGCGGGCGATCGGCAACTCCGGCGCGACGATGCGCGCCTACTTCGACGTGCGCGGCCCCGGTGTGCTCGTCGACACCTACGAGCTGGATCCCGCTGGCGACGGGACCGCGGACCTTGCGCACCTCTCGCCGGGTGACGCCAACGAGCTCGAGTTCCCGGTCATGAACACCGGCGAGGCGGCCGACAGCTTCCAGTTCACGGTCACCGACCTGCCGGCCGGGTGGACCGCCACGAGCCCGACCGCGACGCTGCAGCCAGGCCAGCAGCAGCAGATGAAGGTGCAGGTCACGCCCGCGCCGGGCGCACGGGCAGACACCACGTACGCGCTCAAGGTCCGCGGCGCCAGCACGTCGGACGGCTCGGTCAGCTCGACGTCACCGCTGCGCGTGCGGGTGCTGCCGAAGCTCTCGATCGACGACGTGACGGTCACCGAGGGCGACTCGGGCACACAGGACGCGACCTTCACGGCCTCACTGTCGGAGGCCTCGGATCGCAGCGTCAGGGCCGATTTCGAGACGGCGGACGGCACCGCGACCGCGCCTTCGGATTACGCCGCGAGGGACGGCTCGTTGCTGTTCTCAGCGGGTGAGACGAGCCGTACGATCACCGTCAGCGTCCAGGGCGACACCGCCGTCGAGCCCGACGAGCAGTTCTTCGTACGGCTGTCGGACGTGTCGGGCGCCAAGCTCGTCGATGGCGAGGGCCGTGGCACGATCCTCACCGATCCCGAGCCGTCGCTGTCGATCGACGACGTCCGCATCGAGGAGCACGACGCGAACGCGACGTTCACCGTCGCCCTGTCGGAAGCCAACAACACGCCCGTCAGCGTCGATTTCAAGACAAGCGACGCAACGGCGACGGCACCCGGCGACTACAGCGCCACCAACGGCAGCCTCGACTTCCCGGTCGGCCAGACGCGCCGAACGATCGCCGTGCCGATCAAGGAAGACGTCGTGGACGAGATCGACGAGGAGACGTTCAAGGTCACGCTGTCCAACGTCGTCCACGCGACGATCGCCGACGGAGACGGCGTGGGCACGATCCGCGACGACGATCGCAACGGCGTCTTCTCCTGTCGCGCCACCGGCGTGCGCCTGGGCGACAGCGAGCGCGGCGTGGCCAACCCGCCGCGGACCCCGTGCCGCGACGACCGCGGCAGCGGGTTGCCGCTGCAGCTCGGCTCGGGCCTGCTGTCGGTGAGCAGCGCCACGGGCAGCGCTTCCACCGATCAGCAGCCCGACGACCTCACGGGAACCCAGCCCCAGATCGGCGACCGCGCGACCGCCCACGCCGAAGCGAGCTCGATCGTGATCCGCGTGGGCGTCAACGTCATCAGGCTGTCGGGTTTCGTCTCTGACGCCAGGGCCGAGTGCATCGGCTCAGGCCCACCGCGCCTGACCGCCGGCTCGCGCGTCACGGTCCTGGCGGTTGGCGGCAGCCCGGTCCTGACGACAACGGCGGCGACGACGATCCCGCTGCTGTTTGCGACGCTGCGGCTCAACCAGACCGTGGTCGATGCGAAGGGGATCACGCAGCGGGCGCTGGTCGTCGACAACGTGGTGGGCCCCGACATCGTGCTCGGAGAGGCCCGCGCCGGGTTCGACGGGACCGCCGTGCACCCGGGCGGTCACCCGTGCGTCGTCTGACCCTCGGCTGATTGCTGCGGCGGGTCGCCTACGCGCGCCGCGCGACGATGTTAAGTCGCACGTAGTCCAGCGTCGGGCGCTCGCCGACGCGTGCCATCACCGCGTCCAGGAGCCGTTCGTGCTCGTCGGGGGCCAGACGCGCCAGGTGCGGCCCCAGGCAGACCGTCTCCAGGTAGACGCGCGGCTCGTCGGGCACGATCGGCCGCGGCTCCAGCCAGCAGCTGATGTCAGCAAAGCCCGCGGCCCGCAGCCGCCGTTCGGTCTCCTGCGGGCCGGCGAAGTTCCATGGCCCCTCCCAGCCCGCGAAGCGGCCGGCCAGCCCGGCGTCGGCGGCAGCCGCCAGGGTTTGATCGTGCAGGGCGCCCACGTTGCCCGCGCCGCCGCACTGGGCGCTGAGCCTGCCGCCGCGGCGCAGCGCGTTGGCAAGCGCCGCGAACAGCGCGTCGTGGTCGGACAGCCAGTGAAAGACGGCGTTGGAGAAGATCGCGTCGACGTGCTCGCCGGGCGCGAGCCGCAACTCGCACAGGTCCGCTGCGCGCACGTCGGCGTCCTCCCCCAGCTCGCGGCGCGCCTTGTCGACCATCTCCGGTGACGCGTCGACCGCGATCACGTTGCCGTGCGGCAGGCGCTCGAGCAGCATCCGCGTGACGCGGCCGGAGCCGCAGCCGGCGTCGAGCACCGTCTCGTCGCCGCGCAGCTCGAGCCGGTCGAGGACCTCGCGCGCCATCGCCTGCTGCGGAGCCGAGACGCGGTGGTACGTCTCGGCGTCCCAATCGCGCACCGTCAAGCGAGTGCGGTCGTCACGGGACCCGAGCGCTCGCGATCGCGCTCGTAGGCGGCGATCGCGTCCTCTTGCTGCAGGCTCGAGCCGATCTCGTCGAGGCCGTTCAGCAGGCGGTGCTTCGTGTCGGGGTCGATCTCGAAGGCGACGGCGCGGCCGGCGAAGCGCACCTCCTGGCCCTCGAGGTCGACCTCGACCGGCTGCGTGCGATCCATCTCCATCAGCGCCCGCACGTCCTCCTCGCCGATCGCGATCGGCAGCAGCCCGACCTTCATGCAGTTGGACTTGAAGATGTCCGCGAACGAGGGAGCGATGATCGCCCTGAAGCCGTAGTCCTCCAGGCCCCACGGCGCGTGCTCGCGGCTCGAGCCGCAGCCGAAGTTGCGCCCGGTGACGAGGATCGGGTTGCGCGGCAGGTCCCAGCCGGGCTCCTTGGCCCAGTCATAGAACAGAAACTCGCCGAAGCCGCTGCGCTCAACGCGCTTGAGAAACTGCTTGGGCATGATCTGGTCGGTGTCGACGTCCGCGCGGTCGAGCACTGAGATCTGACCGGTGATGGTCCTGATTGGCTCCAGCAAGGTCATTTCCAGCTCCTGACGTCGACGAAGTGGCCCTCGATCGCGGCCGCGGCGGCCATCTCGGGCGAGACGAGGTGCGTGCGCCCGCCCCGGCCCTGGCGTCCCTCGAAGTTGCGGTTGGACGTCGACGCGCAGCGCTCGCCGGGCGCGAGCGTGTCGGGGTTCATGCCCAGGCACATCGAGCAGCCCGCTCCACGCCAGTCGAAGCCGGCCGCGCGGAAGATCTCGTCCAGACCCTCACGCTCAGCCTGAGCTTTGACCTGTGCCGAGCCGGGCACGACCATCGCCTGCACGCTCGACGCGACCTGGCGGCCTTCGACGAGCTGCGCCGCGATGCGCAGGTCGCCGATGCGGCTGTTCGTGCACGAGCCTATGAAGACGCGGTCCAGCGCGATCTCCTGGATCGGCGTGCCGGCGTCGAGGCCCATGTAGGTCAGCGCGCGCTCGTGGCCCTCGGTCGTCGGCTCCGGCACCTTGTCGGCGACGCCGGCAACCATGTCCGGAGCCGTGCCCCACGTCACCTGCGGGCTGATCGCCGCCGCGTCGACCGTGAGCTCGCGGTCGAACGAGGCGCCATCGTCGCTGCGCAGCGCACGCCACCCGTCGGGGATGTCGATGCCCGCACGCTCGCAGACCCACGCGAACGTGGTCTCATCGGGCGCCACCATGCCGGCCCGGCCGCCGCCCTCGATCGTCATGTTGCAGACCGTCATGCGGCCCTCCATCGACAGTGCCTCGATCGCGGCGCCCGCGTACTCGACGACGTGGCCAGCGGCGCCGTCGACGCCCATCTGGCCGATCGTAGCGAGGATCAGGTCCTTGGCCGTGACGCCGAAGCCCAACTGACCCTCGTAGGCGATGCGCATCGAGCGCGGCTTGGGGGCCACCAGGCACTGCGTCGCGAGCACGTGCTCGACCTCGCTCGTGCCGATGCCGAACGCCAGCGCGCCAAACGCGCCGTGCGTGGCGGTGTGGCTGTCGCCGCACACGATCGTCATGCCCGGCTGCGTGACGCCCAGCTCGGGCCCGATGACATGCACGATGCCCTGCCGGTCGGAGCCCAGCGAGTAGACGGGGATGTCGAACTCCTCGCAGTTGCGCTCGAGCGTCTGTACCTGCACGCGGCTGAGCTTGTCGGCGATCAGGGCGGCGGTCGGCGTGCCGTCGGTCGGCACGTTGTGGTCGGCGGTCGCCAGCGTGCGATCGGGGCGGCGAACCCTGCGGTCGGCGAGCCGCAGGCCGTCGAAGGCCTGCGGGCTGGTGACCTCGTGGACGAGGTGCAGGTCGATCCACAGCAGGCCCGCCGCGACCTCGTGGGCGGACCAGATCTTCTCGAACAACGTGCTGGGTGCCTTCATGCGCTGGGCTCCTTTGGCGATCTAGCTGCGGCGCAGTCCGGCGCAGACGACAGCGAGCAGGACCGCGTCGTCGCGGCCGGGATTCTCGAAGTGGTGGGGCAGGTCGGCGTCGAACGTCACGCAGTCGCCCGCGCCGAGCTCGTGGCGCTCAGCGTCGATCACAAGCACGACGGAGCCTTCATCAACAAGCGCGGTCTCGCGGCTGCCCGGCTCGTGCATCGGCGGATCGCCGGGGCCGCCGGTCACCGCACCCGGCGCGAGCACGTGACGCGAGAGCTCGGCGCGCTGGCCGGGTAGCGGTGGCGTCAAGATCTCGGCGTGGTGGCCAGAGCCGGGGTTGCTCGTCCCCGCCCGCCGCTCGGCCGCGCGCACGATGGCGACCGTGCCGCCCTCGTCGAGGCGCAGCAGCTGGGACAGGCGCAGTTCGAGCCCTGCCGCGATGCGGGCGGCGACCGCGAGCGTCGGGCTGGTCTCCCCCCGCTCGACCTGGCTCAGCATCGGCGCGCTGACGCCGCTGCGCTGGGCGAGATCTCGCAGGCTGAGCTGCATCGCGTCGCGCAGCGCGCGCATGCGAGGGCCGATCGGAACGAGCTCGACGGTGGCCATACGCATGTACGTTATCGCATACGGTTGTCTCGCGCACGCCCGGCGCTAGAGTCCTGCGCCGTGCCACCCCGTTTCCTGCTTGCAGTGGTTATCGCGGGCGCACTGCTGCTGGCGGGTTGCGGCGACGACAAGAAGGACTCTCCGAGCCCGAGGTCCGTGAGCGGCACCGGCTACAGGCTCGACCGGCCGCCGGACTGGCAGGACGGAACCAAGCAGGGGCGCCGCCAGGGCGTCTTCAACTTCGATCTCGTGCTGGTAAAGCCGAGGAAGCCGTTCAACACGAACGTGAACATCCTGCGCGCGAAGGCCCCGGGCGTGGACGTCGGCGACCTGCGTGACGGCTACCGCGCCGAGCTGGACAGCATCGGCGCCACCGACGTGACCGACTCCAAGCCGATCAGTGTCGACGGCGACGACGGCATCACCTACCTCTACCGCAAGAAGACGCCCAGTGGCGACGAGGTTCGTGGCCGCCAGGTGCTCGTCGTCCATGACGGCTTCGTGCACTCGATCACGCTGACCGCCCTCGAGGACCAGTTCGCGACGGCAGAGGAAGACTTCGACTCGATGATGAGCTCCTGGCGCTGGAGCTGACCAGGGCCTCGTCGACCGGCGCAAGCGGGCGTAAACAAAGGCGTCAAGTGCGTCCACTTTCGTGAGCGACAGGGCTAGCTCGATGATTCCCTGATTTGGCCGGTCCCGCCGCAGCGCGCGCGTGTGCAGCCTCAGTCCGTGGCCGCTTGGCTGAAAGCCGCGTCCGCGTGGGCCTGGACGGCCGTCCAATGAACGTCCAGATCCGGCCACTCGGATGGATGGATCGCTCTGGACGGCCGACCAATGGGGCATGGCCACGACCCCGCTTCGCAAGCGCACCCTCACAATCGCCGTTGTCGCTGTGCTCTCACTTCTCGCGCTGATGCCAAGTGTCGCGGCCGCTAAGGCGCCGCTGCAGTTCGGCGCCTTCTCACCCGGCGATCCCTACAACGGGCACACCCAGGGCACCAACAAGCTGCAGAGCAAGCTCGGCCGTCGCGTAACCCTCGTCAACTGGTACCAGAACTGGGGCGGCGGGGACTGGATCTCGTCGGTTCAGAATCACCTCGTCAACGCGGCCCTGCAATCCGGGCGCACGCCGCTGATCACCTGGGAGCCGTGGGATCCCGCGGCGGGCGTCAACCAGCCCAGGTTCTCGCTCAGCAAGATCGCCCGCGGCGACTTCGACGCCTATATCCGCAGCTGGGCGATCGCTCTGCGCGGCTTCGGCCGCACCATCAACCTGCGCCCGATGCACGAGATGAACAGCAACTGGTACCCCTGGGCCGGCAGCGTCAACGGCAACTCGCCGGAACTCTACGTCCAGGCCTGGCGCCGGATGCACGACATCTTCGTCCAGAACGGGGCCAGCAACGTGCGCTGGGTCTTCTCGCCCAACAACGTCGATGTCGGCGGCCAGCGCATGGAGCAGTTCTATCCTGGCGCCGGCTACGTCGACGTGCTCGGCGTCGACGGCTACAACTGGGGATCCAAAGCGCCCGGCAACGGCGGCTGGCAGAGCTTCTCGCGGGTCTTCAAGGGCGCCTACAAGCGGCTCGGCAAGCTCGGCTCGCAGCCGATTTGGATCGCCGAGGTCGGCAGCGCCCCCGAGGGCGGCAACAAGGCGGCATGGGTTCGCGACATGTTCTCCAAGGCCAAGAAGATGCGCCGCCTGAAGGCCATCATCTGGTTCAACGAGGACAAGGAGCAAGACTGGCGCGCCGATGCCTCGCACAAGATCGCCGCCGCGTTCCGTTCTTAAGCCCACGAGGCACGGCTGAAGCTCAGCGTCAACCGCGCAGAGTCGTCCCGCTCAGCAAGAGCTTCCGCGCCACCCGCGGCTGACGACCCAGGATCTCGGTGGCTAGCCCGTCAGCCGCTCGCATAGAGCCACCCACCACATGACGAGCGCGACGGGCCACCGTCGCCGCGGAGCTCGCTCAGACAGCCTGGCCGTAGTCCTCGTAGCCGACCGGCCGCTTGACAAAGTCGCGCAGGGCCGCCTTTCCTCCACCGACCAGCGGATCACCGTGCGCGAAGAGCAGGTAATCGAAGTCGCGCGTCAGGAGGCCACGAAAGGCACCCTTGAGACCCGCTTTGATCGCATCCGCGTTCTCGCCGATGAGCGCGTCCGAGACGAAGCCCAGTGCCTCGCCGTAGCGGACCAGCCCATCGGCGAAGGCGATAGCGCCCTCCGCGACGGCGATGTGCAGCGCGTACTCGTCGGGGCACAGCTTGCCGATGTGGATCGCGACGATCCCCGGTGCGATCTCGTCGCCCTCGCTGTAGCGCTGCGCGTCGAGGCTGCCCTCCAGGCGCTCGAGCGCCTCGGGCGAAGCGCGGATCACACACCCGAACGACTCGGCGAACCGCTCGGCATGGCGGGCATGCAGGCCGCTCGTCAGCACGACCTGCTGCGGCCGATCCCGGCCGGCGAACGCATCGAGCCCCTCGTCGGGCACGCGCGGGTCGATCAGCGCTCCCGCCGGCGCGAGGTAGTACGAGCTGACCCGGGCGGCGATGCCGTGCCTGCCGTGATCGCGCCGGGCGGCTCGACTGGGGTCATGCCCGCGTCGGCGGCGCAGTGCCGCGCCGGAGCGTTGCTAGTGGTCCGCGGCGGACGGAGAGCGAAAATAGGTCTTGGTCTGCGAATCAACTGCATCGCTGAAGAGAGGGAACCCGCGGCGGTGGGATTCGCGTGCATCAAGGCCACCCGATCACGACTTCGCAGCAGGTCCCCTATGGGCGGTTCAACTGCGAACTCGTGGCGTTGGGACCCGACGCGGGCCCACTCCCGACCGCGGATCCAGCCGCCTGCTAGTAGCCGCGGTCGTAGGTCTGGATCGGCGGTCGCAGCCATGGGTGCTTCGATCCCGCCAGTAGCTCTTGCAGAGCGCGGCCTCGCAGCGTGAAGTCGCGCTGGGGATGGCGCGCGTCGTACCAGACCAGCGCCTTGACGAGCGGGAAGCGCACCGGAGTCGAGCGCAGCGCGTCATGCACCCAGGCCGGAGCGCGGTTCTTCTCAGCCGCGACGGTACCCATCTCCGAGAACATGATCGGCTTGTTGTAGCCCTTGACGACGTCGTACGAGGGGCGGAAGACCTGTTCGTAGGTGAGCGAGTGGCCTTGGCGGCGCTTGCCCCAGTTGAAGCCGCTCAGACCCACCCAGTCGACGTACCTGGAGCCCGGGTAGTACGTATCGAGCCGGCCGCGCGGCGTTGGTTTGCCACCCGCGGATGAGTCCACCGAGAAGACCCAGCTGACGTTGGTGGCCCCTTGGCGGCGAAAGATGTCGTGGATGCGCCGCCAGGCTGCCTTGAACGCGCGCGCGCTGTTGCCGTTGAGCCGCGGCGACCATGGGTACCAGGTGCCGTTCATCTCATGCATGAGGCGCAGCATGATCGGCTTGCGGTAGGCGACGACGTCGCGAGCCCACTTGCGTATGTAGGCATCGTGGCGGCCGCGGGCGATCTGCTTGACGATCCCGCGCCGCTGGTTGGGAGAAGTGACCGAGCCGCGCGGCTTGCGCCAGGGCTCCCAGCTGACCATGGGCACGGCGCCGCGGTTCGCAACCCCCCTCAGCCAGCGCTTGCCGAGGAAGCGGTCGTCGCCCCACCACGCCTGGAAGCGGTGGACGATGCGCGTGCGCACGCCGGGGTAGCGGCGCAGCGTGAGCGGGCGATTGGGCGGACCGGCGGCGGAAGGGTGGAAGACACCGAAATAGATCCCGGTCGCGGGCGGGGCGAGCGCGGGGCCGGCCGGCTTCGCGGGTACCGCTGCCTGAGCCACGGCCGCCTGGGCGTCGTTCTTGGTGACGGTGCCCGAGTCCGACGACCACACCGACAGCCCCACGAGCAGTGCCGCAGCGACAGCCGGGGCCGCGATCGCGATCCGCAAGGACTGCGTCGACTCGCGCTTGAGTCCCAGCATGCTGCCCGGCGTTGCCAGCGCCACCGCCAGCACGCACGCCCAGATCACGACCGCCCACGATGCCTCACCGGGCTGGGCGATCGAGACGCCGATCGAGACGAGCAGCAAACAGAGGACCGTGTGCTGGAACATCGTGATCCAGCTGATCTGACGCTCGGCATGCTTGCGCGTGACGCCGCTCTGAAGGTTGCGTCGGCGCGACCGTCGGCGGGAGAGCAGCGCGCGCGGAACGGCGGCCGCGAACACCGGCGCGAGGAACGTCTGGATCTGTGCGGTGCGTAGCGCGGCGCGCCAGCCCACGTGGGCGCTCAGCAGGATTGCAACCGGCCCGAGGTAGAGCGCCAGTAGCAGCCCGTAGGTCCCCTCCGTGCCCGGCGCGAGCAGGCGCGCGTGCCCGAGGATCGACACGATCGGGCTCAGCAGGAAGATCACGTGCGCCGCCGCGACGAGATACCAGCCCGTCGTGTGGAAGTAATGCAGCCGCTGGCGCAGCGTGAGCCCGCGCTTGCCCAAGGGGTTGTCGAAGAAGAACATCCGTAGGCTGTCGGTTGCCCAGCGCATGCGCTGGTGGGCCATCTCGGCCGCGGTGCTGGGGGCGGTGCCGATGCTGACCGGGACGCTGACGTACGCCGACCGCCAGCCGCGCGCGTGCAGCTTGTAGGACGTGTGCAGGTCCTCGACAATGTTCCACTCTGAGAAACCGCCGACCGACTCGACCGCCGAGCGCCGGTACGCGACGCCGTTGCCGCACGAGAAGGCCGCGTTGTCGCGGTCCTTGGCGGGCTGGATCGAGCGGTAGAAGAGCGCCTCCTGGTGGCCCAGCGCGTCGCCGTTGTCCAGGCGGAAGCACTGGCGGCTGGCGACGAACGCCATGCGCGGGTCCTGGAAGTAGCCGAGCAGCAGCTCCGCGAGCTCCGGCTTGGCCATGTGGTCGGCGTCGAGGCAGACGATGAAGTCGCCGTCGGTCATGGGGAGCGCGGCGTTGAGGTTGCCGGCCTTGGCACGGGCGCCGTGCGTGCGCGTCAAGCAGCGCACGCCGAGGTCCTCGCACAGCGCCTCGACCTCGCGCCAGTTCTCACAGCGGGCCAGGCGACCGTCGTTGAGCACGAACGTGTGGTGCGGGTAGTCGATCGCCAGCGCGGCGCGCAGCGTGGCCTCGACCATCTCCACGTCCTCGCCGCAGACCGTGATGAAGACGTCGACATCGCCGCGTGGCGGGGCTCCGGGCACGGGGCGGCGGTAGGGGTGCCAGAACAGCACGACCGCGACCACGAGCGCCAGGTAGTTGATGAGCTCGGCGACGAAGAAGATCGCGGCCGGGGCGCCGAGGTCGGCGACCTGCCCGCCACGCCAGAACAGATAGGTGGCGCCTCCTGCGACCGCGGCGAGCGCAGCCGCGCGGGCGCCGTACAGGCGCATACCGCCCGCGCGCGAGCGCCCGCGGCGCGCCGGCCGGGGCCGGCTGGTCCGGTGGCGGCGGATCATCGGGTCGGCTCGGCTCGCACGAGCTGGACCGTCGCGTTGCCCGTGAAGCGGCGAGCGTAGACGGGCTTGAGGCCCAGACGTCCCAAGCCCGCGCGCAGGGCCTTGCGGCTCATGACCGGATCTGACACGACCCATAGGCGATGGCGGTCGATGGCCGCCCCGAACACATCAGGCGCCTCGCCGGCGGCCGCAAGCGTGCGGAAGGCCGCGACGTCGCGGGAGCCCGGCGGCAACAGCTTCTCGCCGTAATAGGACAGCGCGCCATCGAAGCCCAGCAGACCGAGACCCACGACGACGTCGCCCTGGCGCCAGTTATGGGCCACGGTCTCCATCGCCGCCCGCGTGTCGGGGTTGCGGCCCTCGTCGCGCTGGGCGGCCAGCAGGCCGACGCCCGAGGCCGCCAGCGTGCAGATGAGCAGGAGCGCAGCCAGAGGACGGGTCAGGCGGACGGCGACGGCAGCGATCGCGACGAGGATGAAGGGAACGGCGACGGCGGTGTAGCGCGTCAGCGCCACGGGCTGCGCCAGCGCGCTTGCGACGAGCACCGCCGCCAGCGGCACCGCGCCGCATGCCGCGATCAGCCAGCGCGCGCGCACGCCCCGGAAGCGCTCGGCCAGCGCCAGCAGCGCCAGCGCCTCGACGACGATCACGGCCCCCAGCTCGCGGGCGATCATGAAGCTGCCCGTGGCGCGCCCGTCGAACGGGCTGCCGGCGATCCGCACCGCGTTGAACATCGTCAACGACGCGTACGTCGAGGCGCCGTCGTGGTGGCCCTGGCTCGTCTGCTCCAGCGCGAGCGGCAACAGTGCCCCCAGCGGCAGCGCGCAGGCGGCGGCGAAGCCGATACGCCAGCGCAAGTCGATCTCGGGCTGATACCAGAGCCAGACGACCACCGGCGCCAGGACGAGCACAGCCGTGTAATGCAGCATGAGGCTGCAGATCGCCGCGCCGCCGGCGACGAGCAGCCAGCGCAGCGAGCGGTCGCGCGTGGCCTGCAGGACCGCGGCGACCGCGATCGTGAGCGCGAGCATGACGAAGATGTAGGCGCGCACCTGCTGGGCGTAGAGCAGCACGAGCGGGCTGACGGCGGCCAGCGTCGCCGCGATCAGCCCTGCGCGCCGCCCGGCGACGAGACCGCCGAGCCAGCACACGGAGGCGACCAGCGCGACGCCCGCCAGCACCGAGGGCATCCGCAGCACGATCTCGCTGTCGCTGCCCGCCAGCTGCATCCAGCCGTGCAGGAGCAGGTAGTACAGCGGCGGCGCGACCTCGTTGTACTGCAGCGCGTGACGCAGATCGTCCAAGCTGCCCCTGCTCGCCTGCCAGCTGTAGACCTCGTCGATGAAGAGGCTGGAATGCCCGAGTTGCAGGCCAAACCCGGCCGCGGCCAACAGGAGCACGAGGCCGAGCAGCAGGCCTGTCCGCTCGCGGGCGGCGGTCGCGGCGCCCTCCACGCGTAGCGCCAGCCCCTCGGGGCGTAGCGGTAGGCTGCGTGGTGGGGCGTACGTCGGCATCCGTGTCTCGGTTTCCGTGGCTATGGGCGTGTTTACGAGGCCCCGCTCACGAGCCCCCACCCGCGCTTACGAGCGTAGGTAAGGCCGGGCGCCTTTGCAACCTAGCGACTGGTAAACCTGAACCTTAGTTGCGTTACCCGCCAGACCCATGCACGACAATTAGGTCTGTGACGTGCAAACCTCGGAAACTGCTGGCGTTCTTGGCTGCTGGAGCGCTGTTAGTCAAGTCCCAGGATGTGGTGTAAGAGGAGGCGGGTCATCTCGTCGGTGAAGTGGTTGGGTGCTCACGCGGCGGCGAGCTCG
>Ga0136630_1000344_pt1 | contig 17435 bp, 18 predicted proteins | sample AntDrymUQ5682106_2_FD_105496 | JGI IMG/M metagenome (GOLD analysis project Ga0136630, IMG submission 105496) | Polar desert sand microbial communities from Dry Valleys, Antarctica - metaG UQ568 (21.06) | ecosystem: Environmental > Terrestrial > Soil > Desert | place: Antarctica: Dry Valley...
GCTGCAGCGCCGAGCCGAGCGTCGCGCCGCCGACGCCCTCGACGATCGCGTCGTAGCGATCGTCGTCCTCGAGGTCGAAGACGACGCGCTCGGCGCCGAGCTCGCGCAGCCCGCGGGCGCGCTTCTCGTTGCCTGACAGGCCCGTCACGTGCGCGCCCGCGCGCGCGGCGAGCTGCACGGCGAAGCGCCCGACACCGCCGCTGGCGCCCGTGACCAGGACGCGCTTGCCGGCGAGATAGCCACAGATCTCGAGCGCGCGCAGTGCCGTGATGCCCGCCACGGGCAGCGTCGCCGCCTGTGCGAGGCTGACGTCCTCGGGCAGCTCGGCAAGCGCGTTGGTGGGCACGGCGACGCGCTGCGCCCACGCGCCCTCCAACACCAGGCCGACGACCCGCCCGCCCGGCGCCGGACCGCTGCCATCCGCGGCCGCCCGTTCGACGACGCCCGCCACGTCCCAGCCCGGGATGACGCCCTCGGGCTTGTCGGGCAGCTGCCGTGTCTCGCCGCGATTGAGCGAGAACGCCCGCACCGCGACGAGTGCGTCGGAGGGCAGCGGTTCGGGCTCGGGCACCTCGCTCAGCGCAACGTGCGGCGGATCGGCGGTCGTGGTCAGCGCGAGCACCGCCGGAGCGTACGCCACGGCTGCGAGAATCCGGCCATGGATGCGACTACCGCCGAAGGGATCGTCGCCGCGCGCTTCGCGGCCCGCCGGCGCGCGTTCGAGGAGCAGCACCTGTCGGCGCTGGCCAGCCGCTCCTACCCGGCGATCAGGGCCATCGACGAGCCCGACTGCGCGCTGCGCACGCCGCTGCAGCGCGATCGCGACCGGATCGTGCACTGCAAGGCCTTCCGGCGACTGAAGCACAAGACGCAGGTCTTCGTTGCGCCCGAGGGCGATCACTACCGCACGCGCATGACGCACACGTTCGAAGTGACGCAGATCGCGCGGACCGTCGCGCGCGCGCTGCGCCTCAACGAGGACCTGAGCGAGGCGATCGGTCTCGGCCACGACCTCGGCCACCCGCCGTTCGGGCACATCGGCGAGGCGGTCCTCGACGCCTGCCTGGCCGAGCGCTTCGGCGGCGGCTTTCGCCATTACGAGCACTCGCTGCGGATCGTCGACGTGCTCGAGCGCGACGGTGCCGGGCTGAACTTGTGCGACAGCGTGCGCGACGGGATCGGCTGCCACTCCGGTCGAGCGCCGCTTCCGGCGACGCTCGAGGGCCGGATCGTGCGGATCGTCGACCGCATCGCCTACCTCAACCACGACATCGACGATGCCCTGCGCGCCGGCGTGCTCGATCCCGCCGCGCTGCCGGTTGCGGCGATCGATGCCTTCGGAGATCGCGGCTCGGCGCGCATCGACGCGCTCGTCCACGACCTCGTCGAGCGCTCCGAGGCCGCCGGTGACATCGTCCAGGGCGAGCAGGCGGCCGAGGCGATGGTGCTGCTGCGCGACTTCATGTTCGAGCACGTCTATCTGGGACCCACGGCGCGCGCCGAGCACGCGCGGATCGAGCGCGTCATCCGCACGCTGTTCGATCACTACGCCGCCGATCCGGCGGCGGTCCCCGACCGCGGCGGAGCACCCGGCGCCGATCACGCCCAGCGGGTGACCGACTACCTGGCCGGCATGACCGACCGCTACGCGGTGCGGACGTTCACCGCGCTGACGGTGCCCGAGTCGTTCGCGCTGTAGGGGCGGTCGTGGCGCTCTACACCAACGACTCCAAGGAGCGGGTGCGCGACGCCGTCGACATGGTCGACCTCGTCTCCTCGCGCACCGAGCTCAAGCGGGCGGGGGCCAACCGCCTGACCGGCCTGTGTCCGTTTCACGAGGAACGCACGCCGTCGTTCGGGATCAATCCGGACGAGAAGGTCTACTACTGCTTCGGCTGCCAGGCATCCGGCGACGCGTTCACGTTCGTCATGGAGACCGAGGGGGTCGACTTCAAGGGTGCGCTCGAGCTGCTCGCCGACCGCTACAAGGTGGCGCTCGAGCTCGAGGACGAGGATCCGCAGGCGGCCGAGAAGCGTCAGCGGCGCGAGCGCCTGCTCGAGCTGCTCGAGCGGACCGCGGCGTTCTACGTGCGCCAGCTGTGGGAGTCGCGCGAAGCCGAGCGCGCACGGGCGTACCTGGAGCAGCGCGGGCTGCACGAACAGACGCTGCGCGAGTTCCGCGTCGGCTATGCGCCGAGCGCGTGGGACACCGTGCTCAACGCAACGCGCCGGACAGGCTTTGCCAACAAGGAGCTCTACGACGCGGGCCTGGCGCAGCGCTCGCAGAAGAGCGGGCGCATCTACGACCGCTTCCGCTCGCAGATCATCTTCCCGCTGGCCGATCCGCGCGGGCGCGTGCGCGGCTTTGCCGGGCGCACGATGGGTGACGAGGGCGACCGCCGGCCGAAGTACGTCAACAGTCCCGAGAGCGATCTGTTTCACAAGCGCAGTCAGCTGTTCGCCGCCGACCTCGCACGCTCACCGGCGGCCAAGGCGGGCAGCGTCGTCGTGGCCGAGGGCTACACCGACGTCATCGCGCTGCATCAGGCGGGGCTGCGCAACAGCGTCGGGATCATGGGCACGGCGCTGACCGAGGAGCAGGTCGGCGAGCTGGCGCGCCTGGCGCCCGTCGTCCAGCTCGCGCTCGATGCCGACAGCGCGGGCCAGGAGGCGATGCTGCGCGCCGCGCGCTTGGCGGCGGGACGCAAGCTCGAGTTGCGTGTCGTCGCGCTGCCGGTCGGGGAGGACCCGGCCGACCTCGTTCAGCGCGCCGGCGCGGAGGACATCGAGCGTCGCGTCGCTGCGTCGGTGCCGTTCGTGCGCTTCCGCGTCCTGCAGGCGCTCGACTCCGGTGACCTGACCGACGCCGAGGGCAAGGATCACGTGCTCGGCGTGCTGCGCGGCCTGTTCGCCACGCTCGGGCCGAGCGTCATGCGCGAGGAGCTGCTGCGGATCGTCGCCGACCGCATGGACCTGTCGCAGGAGCTGCTTTCGTCGTTGCTCGCGCAGCGCGGTCCGGCGGCCGCTGCTCCGTCCTCGCCGCCGGGCGCGGAGCCCACCCCCGCACAGCAGTCCTCCCCGCAGCGCGCGCCGGCGGCGCTCGGCCGGCGCGAGGACACCGAGCGCAACTTCCTCGCGCTGTGCATCGCGCTGCCCGAGCTCGGAGCGCCGGCGCTTGCGCAGCTCGACCTCGAGGCGGAGCTGTCGACGCCGGCCACGCGCCGCGCGGCCGCCCACCTGCGCGAGCACCTCGCGACGCCGACCGAGGGCCTCGCCGAGGGCGACGCGCTCGCCGGGCTCGTGCGCGAGCTCGCGGTGCGAGCGGCCGGCTCGGGCGACGCCTCACCGGCGGCGTTCGAGATCGAGCGCCTGCAGCTCGCCCTGGCCCATCTGGACCGCGAGATCGCGGCCGCGCGCGTGGACTCGTCGGGCGCGGTGGCCGGTATCGCCGCTCGTAGATCAGCGATTCAAGATCAGCTCTCGCGGGCGATGGAAGAGGCGATGGGGGAGCGATCGGCCACGTCGTGACCGCGAAGGTCCAGGCCACCCCGGGGTCGCCAAACGCGCGCTTCCGTCCGTGACACGAACTAGTGTTCGTGCCGTGGACGATGAATTGATCAGGAGCATGATCTCCGAAGGCGCGAGCCTTCGTGTCATCGCCGATGCCTGTGGCCGGGATGTCTCCAGCATGCGCGCAAAGGTGCTCTCGCTGGGACTGGAGACGCAGCGCATGGCCTTGACCCGTGAATCGCGGGAGGCGCGGTTGCGCGGGGAGCGCGAGATCGCTCGAGCGTGTCCGTCGCATGGCGTCACGCAGTTTCAGCGCGATGCCCAGGGCAGCTATCGCTGTTTGGAGTGCCGGGCTGCACGCGTGAAGGAGCGGCGCAAGCGCATCAAGGAGATCCTGACGACGGAGGCCGGCGGGCGCTGCGTGCTCTGCGGTTACGACCGCTGTCTCCGCGCGCTCGGATTTCATCACGTGGATCCTTCACAGAAGGCTTTCGGCGTGGCCTTTCGAGGCGTCACGCGTTCGCTGGAGCGCGCTCGCGCCGAGGCGGCCAAGTGCGTTCTGCTCTGCGCGAACTGCCACATGGAGGTCGAGCACGGGGTGACGTCGCTACCCTTCGACGGCCACGATCGGGGGTAGCTCAATCGGCAGAGCAGGACGCTGTTAACGTCAAGGTTGAGGGTTCGAGTCCCTCCCCCCGAGCTCACTGGATCACGGCCCGGCGCCTCGCGCCTGGGTCGACCGCGACGGCGCGGACCTCGACCAGCGCTCCGGCCGTGATCAGCTCCGAGACGCCGATCGCCGACCAGGCCGGATAGGGCTCGGCGATGTGCCGATCCTTCACTGCGATGAACTGCGCGAGGTGCTCGCGCAGGCCGACGTGATAGCTGGTCATCTCGACGTGATCCATGGGACCGGTGTCTAGTCACGATCCCGTGCGAATACGCCCGACCGGTCGTGCGCGAAGCCCTGCAGGAGGTTGGCCGCGCGCACGGCGCCGTCGTTGGATGCCGCCCACGCCTGCAGCTCAAGCGCGCGCTCGTGCACCGCCGGCCGTCCGAGCGCTCGCCCGACCGCGAGCGCCAGCCCGCGCGGGCTGCACAGCCGCCGCGGCAGGCGCACCCCGGCGCCCGCCCATTCCAGGCGCGCCGCGTTCTCGTTCATGTCACCGCCGGCCGGCACCGCGACCACGGCGCAGCCGCTCGCCAGCGCCCGCGCGACGGTGCCGTGGCCGCCGTGGCAGACGACGACGTCGCACTCCGGCATCGTGCGCGCATAGGAAACCCATTCCACGACCCGCGCGTTCGCCGGCACCTCGATCGGCGGCTGCGGCGCGCGCCGGTTCCACGTCGCCAGCACGCGCACGGGCAGATCGGCGAGACCCGCGAGCGCCGCTCGCAGCAGCCGGTGCGAGCCGTCCTGTGACGTCGATGGTGCGACGAGCACGAGCGGCTCGTCGCCGGGCGGCAGCTCAACGTCGCCGGACGGCGGCTCCCACAGCAGCGGGCCGACGACATGCGTGCCCGCCCGCGGCGCGCGCGGGTACTCGAGCTGCGGGAACGTGCCGACGAGGCACAGCGCCTCGCTGATGCCGCCGTGGACGCGCTCGACCGCCGGCAGTCCCAACCGCGCGCGCGTCTCGTTGAGCTCGCGCCGGCCGCGTCGCAGGCCGGCTGCGAGCAGCGGGTCAGCGCCGTGCCACAGCATCCGTCCGACCCGGGTTCGCGGCGCCCGAGCGCCGGAGGAGTACGGCGCGCAGCCGGGCGCCAGCCGCGGGTCGACGTGGGGGATGAGGGTCGCGATCGCGACCCCTTCGAGCTCAGCGGCCAGCGCGGGCGCGAGCGTGAGGATGTCCGCCACGACGGCATCGGGAGCAACGTCGGCAACCAGCCCGACGGTCTCGCGCGTCGCTCGCTCGACGGCCTCGTAGGGCGTCAGCGGTCGCTCGCGGGTGGGGAAGACGTGGTACTCGGGCGCCGGCGCGAAGCGCATGCCCGCCGCCGCGACATGTTCTTGCCAGCGCGTCCATGTCTGCAGCGTCACGTCGTGCCCGCGCGCGGCCAGCTCGCGCCCGAGGGCGATCATCGGGAAGGCGTGCCCGGGATCGCCGAACGCGCCGAGCAGCAGGCGCCGGCTCAGGCCGCCAGCTCCGCGATCTGCCGAAGCTGCGCGAGCCGTTCGTCCTTGGTGAACGCCAGCGGGCTGACGCCCAGGGTGCCGACGCCGGCGTCGCGGTAGACGGCGAGCCGCTCGCGGACGCGATCGGCGGGACCGCACAGCGAGACCGCGTCGATCAGCTCGTGCGACAGACGCGCCGCCGCCTCTTCGCGCTTGCCGTCGAGGTAGAGCTCCTGCACGTCGCGCGCCTCGTCCTCGAAGCCGTAGCGCTGCACGAGCGCGTTGTAGAAGTTCTTCTCGCGCGAGCCCATGCCGCCGACGTACAGCGCCAGCATCGGGCGCAGCGCGTCGCGCGCGGCCTCGATGTCGTCGGTCACGAAGACGTTGACCTGCGGCGCGATGTCAAAGCCATCCAGCGAGCGCCCGCCGCGCGCTGCACCCTCATCGAGCAGCGGCTTGAACTCCGCGACGTGCTCAGGCGAGAAGAGCGTCGGGATCCAGCCGTCGGCGACCTCGCCGGCGAGGCGCGTGTTGTTGGGCCCGATCGCCGCCAGGTAGATCGGGATGCGCTCCTGCACGGGCGCGATCGTCAGCTTCAGCGCCTTGCCGGGCCCCACCACCTTGCCAGGCGGTGCCGGCAGCGGCAGCGTCAGCGTCTCGCCGTCGAACTCCAGCCGCTCGCGCGCCAGTGCCTTGCGCACGACGGCGACGTACTCGCGCGTGCGCTGCATCTGCCGGCCGAAGCGCTGGCCGTGCCAGCCCTCGGCGACCTGCGGTCCTGACGAGCCGATGCCGAGCAGCATGCGCCCGCCCGAGAGCTGGTCGATCGTGGCGGCGGTCATGGCCGTCATCGCCGGGCTGCGCGCCGGCATCTGGAAGATCGCGGAGCCGAGCTTGATCGTGCTCGTCAGCCCGGCCAGCCAGCCGAGGATCGTGGCGGCGTCCGATCCGTAGGCCTCGGCCGCCCAGACGGAGTCATAACCGAGGCGCTCGGCTTGCTCGACGATCTCGCGCTGATCCTGCGAGGAGAGCCCGAGTCCCCAGTAGCCGATGTGAACGCCCAGCCTCATCTGCAATTTACCTTTCAGGTGTAGGACTTCCGTTGCGATCAAAGACGGGCTCCCATACGGTGGCCGAGCCCCGACGAACGGAGAGAGAACCCTATGTCAAGCCCCCGCGAACTAGCGGTCGCCGAACTTCGCCGGTCGATCGACGTCCTTCCTGAGCGCACCCGCCGGGCAATGCTGTCAGGCGTCACGTCCAACACCGTGATCACGGGCGCGTTCAGCGACGGCAGCGGGGTTTGTCCGATGCTCGCGGCCCACCGCGAGGGGGGACGCACGAGCGTCGTCTCGTTCCCGGAGGCCTGGGACCGCTTCTGCGGGGTGCACGGCCGCGGCATCACGCGGCCGGCCACGCAGGAAGAGGTCACAGTGCTACGCGCCCAGATCGAGGACAGCCTCGGTGCTGGTGCCCCCGAACTCGACACGCTGCTCTCCGACGCGATCAGCGAACACCTCGCGATGGTCGAGGCCCGGCGCCACCGCACGCGCCGTGCGAGCGACGCGCCGCTGGATCTCGCCGACGCGATCGACGAGCACAGGGAGACCGCGCGTCAGCGCAGGTCCCGCGAGGCGACCGAGGTCGGCCTCGATTGGCTCTTCGAGGAGACGCTCGTGCTGCCCGACGACTTCGGCCGCGAGCCCGCGCCGGAGCCCGTCGACGAGCAGCTGGCCGACAGCGAGCAGCGCCCGGCCCTGCGCTAGCAGGCACGGCCTACGTGAGCAGATCGGGCGGCCCGCCTGAGGGCCGCTCGAACATGATCTCCGGGACGACGCAGCCCGCGGTCAGCGCCAGCAGCATGCGCACGCCGGCGACGATGTCCGCTGTCTGGATCATCGCCTCGGGCGCGAGCTGGCCCTTGAGGAAGTCGGTCATCGGCGTGTCGACGAAGCCCGGGCACAGCGCCGTGGACTTGATCCCCAGCGGATTGAGCTCGCGGTTCATCGACTGCGTCAGGCCGACGAGGCCGAACTTCGTCGCCGCATAGATGCTCAACCAGGGCTGGCCGCGCTTGCCGGCGATCGAGGCCGTGTTGACGACGAGCGCGTTGCGGTGCTCGGCGCCCGCCGCGCTGAGCATCGGCAGCGCCTCGCGGTAGAAGAGCGCCGCGGCCCGCAGGTTCGTCCCCAGCTGCTGGTCCAGGCGCCTCGTGCTCAGCTCGCCGATCGGCGCGCCGATCCCGACGCCGGCGTTGTTGACGAGCACGTCGAGACGACCATAGGCATCGCGGTGAGCGCCAACGACGCGCTTGACGTCCTGCTCCTCGCACACGTCGGCGCCGACCTGCTGGACCGTCAGCCCGTCGCCGGACAGCTCGTCGCAGGCGGCCTGCAGCCGCTCGGGGCGCCGCGCGGCGAGCGTCACCGCGTGGCCGCCCTCGGCGAGCATGCGTGCGATCGCCAGGCCGATCCCGCTCGACGCTCCGGTCACGATCGCGGCGCGATCAACCCGATCAACCATGGCTTCCTTCCATCCGGGGCCCGCGATTGGCGCAGTGGTGACGCAATCCAATCACGCGGCGCCTAGAGTTGGCCGCATGTCACGACTGCTTCCGGCGCTCGTGGCGGCCGCGATGCTGCTCTCCGCATGTGGGTCCGACGAGGGGGGGACGGCGCCTGCGCCGCCCCAGCCCGCCGCCGCTGCGCCGGCGGACTTTCCGTCAACCAGCGGGAAGACCCTCGAGCAGCTGACGAAGGGCGTCAGCGAGGGCGTGATCCTCAAGGTCGCGAGCCTCTACTCCCAGACGGTCGGGCGCAACCGCTTTTCGTTCGCGCTCGTCGACCGCGCCGACAAGCCGCTCGACGTCTCCGACGTGGCGCTCTACGTCGCCGACGAGGATGGCAAGCGTGTGCACGGTCCCTTCGTCGCGCACAAGGAATCGCTCGACGTCGCGGCGCCCTATCGCAGCCAGCTGACCTCGCAGGACCTCGCCAGCGGCGACACGTTCTACGTCGCCAACCCGACCTTCAAGTCGCCGGGCAAGCACCGCGTCGTCGGGCTGGCGCGTCTCGACGGGCGGCTCGTGGTCGCAGACAGCGGTCCCTCGGGCGCGGTCCCGGTCGGCCTGCGCAACGGTCCCCCGGACGTCGGCGACAAGGCGATCCGCGTCCATACCCAGACCGCCAGCGACGTCGGCGGCAACCTCAAGCAGATCACGACGCGTGTCCCGCCGGCTCCGGCGCTGTTGAAGAGCGACTTCGCCGAGGTCGTTGGCAAGAAGCCCGTCGTGCTGCTGTTCGCCACGCCCGCGCTGTGCCAGTCGCGCACGTGCGGACCGGTGGTCGACATCGCCGAGCAGGTTCGCGCGAAGCACGGCGAGGGCGTGACCTTCATCCAGAACGAGATCTACGTCGACAACAATCCGTCCAAGGGCCCGCGTTCGCAGGTCAAGGCCTGGCGACTGCCATCCGAACCGTGGGCTTTCGTCCTCGACCGTCGCGGCAGGGTCAGCCAGCGCTTCGAGAGCGTCTTCTCCGTCGGCGAGCTCGCGCGCGCCGTCGCGAAGGTCAAGTAGCTATAGCGTCCTGGGTGATGGCCGCCCTGCGGCCGTCGCGGGCCGGTAGCTCAGTTGGTCAGAGCAGCGGACTCATAATCCGTCAGACGAAGGTTCGAGTCCTTCCCGGCCCATGACGCCTGGGAGCCCGCCACCGCTTCCACCTCCCTTTGGCTCTACGCCGAGACGTCGACATCGCGGTGACGGAACTGCGCGATGCGGGCGTCCGCGTGGTTGCAGAGCCCACCGACCAGCCGTGGGGAGAGCGCGTGGCGTCGGTCGCCGACCCCGACGGTTACACCGTCCATCTGTGGCGACGCGCAGCTGATGCTGTCCCCACGCCCAAGTCTGCCGAATGGTCATCCGCTTCCTCAGGGCGAGTATCTTCCTCCCGTCGCGAACGCATCGGTGCCCATGAGTTCAGACGACCAGGAGGTCTGAGCGTGGCCGATCCACCCCAGCGGGGCGATCTGGCGGAGGAGATCACGAGGGAGATGCAGCGGCTGTTTCCGGCTGAGCGGATGCAGCGCATCGTCGAGCGCCTCCGCATCGAGGGCAACGAGGCGGACATCGAGTTTCTCGCCGACCTGATCAGCGCTGTGTTCACGCGCGGGATCGAGTTCGGCGCGGTGGAGGTCACCGCGCAGGAGATCGAGGCCGGCCGGGAGCTGAACTCGGAGATCAACGTCGTCCACGTGGACCTGCCATGAGCGACGGCGGATCGGTAGCGTTGATAGCCGACGTCGACGAGGGAGAACCCGATGGGTGAGATGCTCAAGAAGGCGCTCCGAGGCGACCCTGCGGAGAAGACCGAGGCGCAGATCGAAGAGGTCGCCGAGGCCGCGTTGATGATGCAGGAGCAGCTCGCACGCGACGTGATCTCGCTCGCGGAGGACTCGAGCGTGCGCAAGTCCGACAAGCGCGTTCAGCGTGCCAAAGAGATCTTCGAGAAACTGCGCTGATGGGCTACTTCTTTCGCAGGTACATGGGCTCGGACTACAAGGAGCTCTCCAAGGAGGAGCTGATCACGATCGCCGAGGATGCACTCCAGCTGCAGATCTCGCTGGCGCGCGACGTGATGGAGATCGCCGAGCTGCTACCCGTCCCGGCGGAGTACAAGGTCTTCGACCAGCGGATCGTCCGTTCCCGCGAGACGCTGAGGATCGCCGGGGTATAGCTCCGCGGCGGCCAGCCGGCCGGCGCGCTGCGCTGGCAGCGCTCGCGGCAATCCTGCTGAGCGGTTGCGGAGAGGATGGCGAAGACGCGCGCACGGCGCCGTCGGCAGATCAGCGCCAGCGCGCCGCGGCGCGGCCGGCGCTCTGCTCGCCGCTGCGTACGCGTGTGACCGGCCGCGTCGCGACGACCGCGGCGAACGAGCTGTCGGGACTCGTGCTGTCGCGCACGCAGCGCGGCGTCCTGTGGACTCACAACGACTCCGGTGACGCCGCGCGGGTGTTCGCGCTCGCGGCCGACGGCCGGGTTCGCGCCGAGCTCGCGGTCCCCGGGGCCAAGAACGTCGACTGGGAGGACATCGCGATCGGCGGCGCGGGCGGCGCCGGTGACACGCTCTACATCGGCGACATCGGCGACAACCTCGCCCAGCGCGCGCAGATCGTCGTCTACGCCGTGTCCGAGCCTCGCCTTGGCGACAGGCGCAGGTCCGGTGTCACCGCGCCGGCACGGCGCATCTCGCTGCGCTACGCCGATGGCGCACGTGATGCGGAGGCGCTGCTCGTCGATCCGCGCAGCGGCGCGCTCGTGATCGTCACGAAGTCCTTCGGCGGGGAGGCGAGCGTGTACTCCAGCCGCCCGCCTGCAGCCTCCGGGACGCTGCGACGGGTGGGAAGGCTCTCGCTCGGGATCGGCGAGGCGATCACGGCGGGAAGCATTTCGGCCGACGGGCGAACGGTCGTGCTGCGCAGCTACGGGAGCGCTTACGTCTGGCGGCGGCGGGCGCGGGAGCCCCTGCCGGCCGTGCTGCGCCGGGCACCGTGCATCCCGAGCGCGCAGCTCTCCGAGGGTCAGGGCGAGGCGCTTGCCGTCACACGCGACGGCCGCGCGCTCTACACGGTTTCCGAAGGAGCACGCTCGCCGATTCGGCGCTACGCGCCGCGCGGCTTGTGACTTGGCACGCGATCTTTGACGTGGGAAGATGTTTCGACCACCCAATGGTCGGGAAAACCGACTAGTGGACCGAGAGTGGGTTTGGCCACATATTCCCCCGCCACCCCTCTCGCAGCGCGCCCAGTGCCTTCCACTGGGCGCGCACCTTGTTAAGCGCCGCTTGCAGGCGCCGATCGGCGCCGTTGGGCAGTGAGAAAAGGATCGTGGGCGGACCCGTCGAAACAGATCCCGCCCATGAAGCGCTCAGCTACGCCTACGACGACCCCCGAGTCGCTGTCCACCTACATCCAGGTGCGCTTCGACGATTTCTCGCGTTCGCAGAAGGACGTGGCGCAGTACATCGTCGACCATCTCGACGAGGTCGCCTTCCAGACCGCGGAGGAGCTCGCCCGCCGCGCCAACACGTCGTCGAGCACCGTCGTGCGCTTCTCGCAGGCGCTCGGCTTCGAGGGCTACCCGGAGCTGCAGCAGTCCGCGCGCGAGGAATACCGCCGCCGCCACGCGACGACGCCGCCCGCGGGCATCGGTCCGGCGGCACCGCTGTTCTCGCTGGACCAGAACGAGTTCGAGACGCTGCTGGCGGCCGATCACGTCAACGTCGAGGACACCGCGCGCAAGGTCTCGCGCAGCGAGATCGAGACCGCGATCGAGGCGATCGCGACAACGCCGCGGCTGCTGATCGCCGGAACCGACCAGATGGCCTTCTTCGCCTCCTACCTGCGCCACCTGCTGATGCTGCTCGACCTGCGGGCCGAGATCGTGGCCAGCCCGTCACAGGAGGCGCTGGGCAGGCTGAGCCGCATCGACGAGCAGACGCTTGTCATCGGATTGTCGGCCGGCCGCCCGCACCCGCTCGTCGTGCGCGCGATGAAGCTCGCTCGCCACCGCAAGGCGATGACGATGGCGATCACCGACGCGACGCTGTCGGAGGTCGCCAAGCTCGCGAAGATCCGTCTGTACTACTCGTCCAACAGCCCCGCCTACGTGCGCTCGCACACGGCCCTGCTGAGCATGGTCCAGGCGCTCGCCTACGGCGTCTATGCCCGCGATGCAGACGGCTACGCGGACCGCATCAAGGCTTTCAAGCTGAAGTAGCTCATGTCGGCCGCCCGCCGAGCCTGGGGGTGCCGAGAACGTGTTTGAAGTCTCGCGCAGATAGGCGGACAATCGCTCGATGGACCGGCGCGTCTTCTCCGTACTGCTCGCTGTGCTGCTGTGCGCAGCCGGACTGGCCGCCGTCGCCGCGATCGAGCTGATGCCGTTTGTTTCTGGCTGGATCGATGCCGCGCTCGTCGCGGGCGTCCTGGTGACGATGCTGCTGCCCGCCTACCTGATCGTGCGTCCGCCCGACTTCCGCGACCAGGGCGATGACGACCCCGGCGGCGGCAAGGGGCCGCCCCCCACGCGCCCGGAGCCCCCGGGACCAGACGACGGCCTACCCGATCCGGACTGGTCGTCATTCGACGACCTACGCACGGATTGGGAACGCCAGCCCGTCGGCGCCTGATCGCGCCAGGCGGCTCAGATAGCCGCCGGTACAATCGACCATGTGAGAGACGAAGCCACGTTTCGTGTCAAGGCCGGGCTGGCGGAGATGCTCAAGGGCGGCGTCATCATGGATGTCGTCGACGCCGAGCAGGCGCGTGTCGCCGAGGCCGCGGGTGCGGTCGCCGTGATGGCGCTGGAGCGCGTGCCGGCCGACATTCGCCGTGACGGCGGCGTGGCGCGGATGTCTGATCCGGTGATGATCAAGGCCATCCAGCAGGCGGTCACGATCCCCGTGATGGCCAAGGCCCGCATCGGCCATTTCGCCGAGGCGCAGGTGCTCGAGGCGCTCGAGGTCGATTACATCGACGAGTCCGAGGTGCTCACCCCCGCCGACGAGCACAACCACGTCGACAAGTGGCCCTTCCGGATCCCGTTCGTGTGCGGCGCCACCAATCTCGGCGAGGCGCTGCGGCGCATCAGCGAGGGCGCGGCGATGATCCGCTCCAAGGGCGAGGCCGGCACCGGCGACATCGTCGAGGCCGTCCGCCACATGCGTGCGATCAGCTCGCAGATCAGGCGCCTGACGACACTCGACGACGCCGAGCTCGCGACCGCCTCCAAGGAACTTCAGGCGCCGCTGGATCTTGTCCGCGCCGTCGCCGCCGAGGGCAGGCTTCCGGTCGTGCTGTTCAGCGCCGGCGGCATCGCCACGCCGGCCGACGCCTCGCTGATGATGCAGCTCGGCGCCGAGGGCGTGTTCGTGGGCTCGGGGATCTTCAAGTCCGAGGACCCGCAGATGCGGGCGCGGGCGATCGTCGAGGCGACGACGCATTTCGCCGACCCGGCCCGCGTCGCGCGTGCGTCGGAGGGTCTGGGCGGGACGATGGACTCGCTGCAGGCGCGCTCGCTGGCCGGCGAGCAGCTGCTCGCACAGCGCGGCTGGTAGCTCAGCCGATGCTGATCGGCGTGCTCGCCCTGCAGGGCGGCTTCGCGGCGCACCGGCGAACCCTGCACGCGCTCGGCGCCGACGTGCGCGAGGTGCGCGTCGCGGCCGATCTGGAGGGCCTCGACGGTCTCGTGATCCCGGGCGGGGAATCGACGACGATGACGCTGGGGATCGCGCGCGAGCAGCTCGCCGGGCCACTGCGCGCGCTGGCCGCGTCGGGCACGCCGGTGCTCGGCACATGCGCGGGCATGATCATGCTCGACCGCAGCCACCTCGGGCTGATGGACATCGACTGCAGGCGCAACGCCTTCGGGCGCCAGGTGCGCTCCTTCGAGGAGGACCTCGACGTCGCCGGCTTGCATGGCCCGCCGCTGCGCGCCGTCTTCATCCGTGCCCCCTGGATCGAGTCCTACGGCGACGGCGTGCAGATCCTCGCCGAGCTCGAGGGCCATCCGGTCGCAGCGCGCCAGGGCTCGCTGCTGGCGGTCGCCTTTCATCCCGAGCTGGGGCAGGACACGCGCCTGCACGAGGCGTTCCTGCGCGAGGTCGTTCAGGCCGGCGCGGCGGCGGCCGTCGGGCCGCCGCCGCGACGCAGGTAACCGATCGCCTCGCGGATCAGCTCGCGCTCGACCAGCCACGTCGCGATCGCCGTCGCCAGCAGGTAGGCGACGAGCTCGGCAGCCGCCACGCCGGCACTGCGCTCGCCGCTCTCCAAGACGCGGGCGAGCAGCACGATCCCGACCGCCGGCACGGACGGCGTGAGCGCGCGCACCGCCTGACCCGCCATCGAGTATCCGGGAAACAGGCGCACGATGTAGACGATGCGCGCGACCAAGCCCGCGCCAACGGCGATGCTCAGGCCGATCGCCAAGCCGTCGAGTCCGTGGGAGAAGGTCAGCGGCACCGCGACCGCGAGGAAGATCGCCGTGACGAGAACGGCGACGATCGCGATCGGCGCGGTCTTGTCGATGGCGCGGTAGTAGGCCTGCCAGTTGAAGCCGAGGTGACCGAACGCCGCGATGGCGCCGAAGACCTGCAGCAGGATGACCGCCGGCTCCCACTTGTCGCCGAGAACGAAGTGCACGAGGTCGGGTGCGAACAACGTCAGGCTGAGGCCGAACGGCATCGCCCACATGAACGCGAGCCGGTTGGACTTCACGAACGTCTCGTAGAGCAGGTCCGTCTTGTCCTTGACCGCGCAGATCGCGGGGTACAGGGTCGCCGTGATGAGCTGGTCGAGGCGGTTGCTCAGCAGCGACACGCTCGAGGCGAGCGTCGCGGCGCCGGCGGCCGCGAGCCCGACGGCCGCCTCGCTGGCCAGCAGCGAGCCCTGCGCGAGCACGATGCCGCTCACGCTGGCGACGAACAGCGGCAGCGAGAAGCCGAAGTAGCTGCGCGCCGTGGCGCGGTCCCAACGAAGCGCCAGACGGTAGGGCGACAGCACCACGATCCCCAGCGCGCCGGCCCACGCGCCGGCGATCGCGCCGGCGACGAGCGACCAGTAGCCGGCACCGGCGGCGGCGAGTGCGACCGTCACGACGAATCCGACGATCGGCTCGATCGCCTGCAGCGTGCGCTGGCGGGCGAAGCGCAGCCGCCGGTAAAGGATCCAGACCGGCGCCTGCAGCGCCATCGCCGGCAGCAGCGCGACAAGCGCGAAGCCGGGCGCGAGCAGCCTGTCCTGGCCGTAGACGAGCGCCAGCACCGGCACGAGCGCGGCGAACAGGACCAGCAACCCGAGATTGACGATCAGCTCGAGCGTGAACGCCTTCTGGAAGGCGAGCTCCTGGTCGTGGTCGTCCTGCTGGATGTACTTGTCGCCGACGCCGGAGGGCTTGAGCACGGTCAGCATGGCGACCGTGATCGCGAGGATCCCCCATATGCCGAACTCGGCCGGCGTCAGCAGTGCCGCAACGATCAGGCCGCGGGCGAAGCCGAGGAACGTGAGGCCGGTCGTGAAGGCGCCGTTGATCAGCACGCCGCGGGCCGCGTGGCTACGGAGGCTTCGCCCACCGAGATCGAAGCGGCTGGTCGCCTCGGGCGCCGCTGGGGGGAGCATCTCGGTCATCTGCGGATCGTGCGCGGAACCTAGCAGTCCGTCCCGATCGCCTAGGCGGCACAATCTCTCCCGTGCGTACCGGCGTCATCGTCCCCGTGCACGGCTGGGCGCCACTGCTGACCGAGACGCTCGACGCGATCCTCCAGCAGGCCCCGCGGCCCGAGGTCGTGGTCGTCGTCGACGACGGATCACGTGACCGGCTGAAGCTCCATCCAGATCACGTCGGGGAGTGCGTGCTCGTCCGTCACGACGACTGTCGTGGGCTGGCGGCGGCGCGCGCGACGGGGCTGGCGCAGCTCGACACCGAGCTCGTCGCGCTGTGCGACGACGACGACGCGTGGGAGCCCGGCAAGCACGCGGCGCAGCTCGCCGCGCTCGCAGAGCACCCGGACGCGACCGTCTGCTTCGGGCACGCGCAGATCGTCGGCCTCGACGGGCGGCCGACCGGGGAGCGCTGGGACGAGCTGCCCGCGGGCCTTCACCGCGCCCACGAGCTGCTGCCGCTGCTGTACGAGCGCAACCCGCTGTGTGTGTCGAGCGCGCTGCTGCGTCGCGATGCGGTGCTCGCCGTCGGAGGCTTCTCCTTTCCGCTGCCGCGCGCCGAGGACTGGGACCTGTGGCTAAGGCTGCTGGGGGCCGACCACGCGTTCGTCGTGGAGCCGCGCGCGGTCGTGCGCTACCGGCGCAAGCCGGGCGCGCTGTCGGGTGACATCGCGGGCCTGGCGAGCGCGCAGATGCATGTCCACGAGTGCCATGCCGAGCTCGTGGGGGCGCAGGTGCGCCGGCGCGTGGAGGCGGCGGACCGGGCCGCGCGGGCGCGCGGGCTCGTGCGCGAGCGGGCGTTTACGGCGGCGCGGGCTGAACTGGGGCAGGCGGCGGCGCTGCAGGCACCGACGGCCCGCGACCGGGCGCTCGGTGTCGCGCTGGCCGTGCCGGGCGCGCGTGCCGCACTCGGGCGCCGCGATCCCTACATCCGCGCGCCCTCGCGGTTGCAGCGATGGCTGCGCGCGCGCCCGCCTCGCTCCAAGGACGCCGCCGAGCTTGCCTACTGGCGCGAGCGCGCGGTGCAGGAGGGCACCCTCGGCCACGACCACTACGAGCGCGTCTTCACCGACCACTTCGAGTTGAGCGCTGAGTTCTTCGCCGGCAAGCGCGTGCTCGATGTCGGCTGCGGCCCGCGCGGCAGCCTCGAGTGGGCCCACAGCGCTGCCCAGCGCGTCGGCCTGGACCCGCTCGCGGACCGCTACCGCGAGCTCGGCATCGAGCGCCACGCGATGCACTACGTGTCCGCGCCGGCCGAGCGCATTCCGCTCCCCGACGCGTCCTTTGACATCGTCGCGACGCTCAACTCGCTCGACCACGTCGATGACGTGGAGGCAGCGGTCGCGGAGATCACGCGCGTCGCCGCACCGGGCGCCACGTGGCTGCTCACCGTCGAGGTCGGCCACGCCCCGACGGCGACCGAACCGCACGCGCTGCACTGGGACGTGATCGAGACCTTCGCCGGCTGGCAGGTCGACTGGTCGGCGCGCAACGGGCTGCGCGACGATCACGACATCTACGCGAGCATCGACGAGGCGCTGGCCTACGTCTCGGGTCCGGGTCTGCTGCGCGCGCGCCTGCTACGGCGAGAGGA
>Ga0136630_1000345_pt1 | contig 17434 bp, 16 predicted proteins | sample AntDrymUQ5682106_2_FD_105496 | JGI IMG/M metagenome (GOLD analysis project Ga0136630, IMG submission 105496) | Polar desert sand microbial communities from Dry Valleys, Antarctica - metaG UQ568 (21.06) | ecosystem: Environmental > Terrestrial > Soil > Desert | place: Antarctica: Dry Valley...
CGCGTAGATCTGCTCGAGGAAGTGGATCATCTCCTCGGTGCGGCGAAACTCGGGGTTGTCGTGCTCGATGTCGCGCGGCGAGAGCTCCTTGACGCGCTTGACCTCGACGCTGTCGATCACGGCGGTGAAGACCTTCTCGCGCGGCGAGTGCTGATAGCCGATCGTGACGAGCACAGCCTGGTTCTTGCGGTACTTGTGCGATTTGTCGCCCAGTCGGATCGTGGCGGTCTTGCGACCACGCTTGAGCTGGTCGGCGAAGATCGTCGAGTAGAAGTTCAGCACCTGCACGGAGGGCAGGTTACTGGCCGGGATCGGCGCGCGACAGGATGCGCTTGACCATGTCGCGCTCGCCGGCGTAGCTGAGCGTCCGCGCGGCCTCCTCGGCGGGGAGCCAGCGCGCGTCCTCGACCTCGTGATCGTGGTCGGCGAGGTCGCCCTCGACGTAGCGCAGCAAGAAGAACTCGACGACCTTTGAGATCCGCCTGCCGTCGCGCTGGTACCAGTAGCGCACCTTGCCCAGGCCCTCGACCAGCTCGGCGACGACGCCCGTCTCCTCGCGCACCTCGCGCAGCGCGGCTTGCACCGCGGATTCTGAACCGTCGGGGTGTCCCTTGGGCAGCGCGAGCACCTTCGAGCCGTCGGCGGCGCGGCGCGTGGGCACGATCACGATGACCTCGTGGGCGTCGTTGATGACGACGCCGCCGGCAGAGAACTCCGACGCCATCAGTAGACGTAGCGCGCAAGCGCGTCCGGGTCATGGACCGTCAGGCGGCCGCGTCCCTGGCTCACGAGCCCGGCGCGCTCGAGCACGGCGAGAAAGCGGCTCGCCGACTCGCGCGAGGACCCGGCGAGCTTGGCGACGTCGGCCTGGGTGGCGGTCACCAGTACGTCGGCCTCGCCGGCGCCCTCACCCTGGGCCTGGAGCACGAGCTGGCGCAGCACGCCGGCGACGCGGCTTTGCACGGTCTGAAAGGACTGGCGCGCGATCCGCTCGTTGGCCTCGCGCAGCCGGCGACCGAGCGCGATGACGAGGCTGACCGCGATATCGGGATGCTCGCGCAGCAGGCGGCGCATGTCGGGTCCGAGCACCGCGATCGCGTCGAGATCGTCGAGTGTCTCGACGGTCGCCGAGCGGCGCTCGTCGTCGAACATCGCAAGCTCGCCGAAGATGTCGCCGGGGCCGAAGTGCGCGAGCGTGATCGTGCGTCCGTCCTCGTGGGCGCGGACCGCACGGGCGTGGCCGTTGCGCACGATGTAGCAGGTGTCGCTGGCGTCGCCCTCGCGGAAGATGACGTGCGCGGCGTGAAACGAGCGCGGGACCGAGACGGCCGCGACGCGCGCCAGCTGCGCTCGATCCAGCGTCTCGAAGACGGGAACCTGGGCGAGCAGCGCGACGGCCTCTCTCTCCGCGGTGGCCACCGTGTGAGCAATAGCACACGCGCTACCCCAGGATGGGGCGCAATCAGGTCGGGTCGAGCGCGCTCTCGCGCCGCCGGGTGCGGGTCACACGCGCCCCGAAGAGAATCGCGGCGCCCAGCAGGGCGAGCGGGATCGCGACGGCCAGCGCGATCAGCGCGATGCCGGCGATGACCTCGAGCACGCGCAGCGCGTCGCCGGCCGCGTCGCCGGGCGACCACGTGCCGCCGACCTGCTCGGCCTTGCTGTTGCCGCGCACGATGACGCTGACGCGCGAGTAGTTCGCGCGGCGCTGCAACGAAGCCATCTGACCCTTGGCCGAGGCGATCTGCGCCCGGACCAGGCGCAACCGCGTACGGATGCTCTCGATCCTGGCCTGGGTGGTCGCATTGCCGAGCGCTCTGAGCAGGGCGCGGCGCTCAGCGCGGGCCTCGTCGAGGCGCTCTTGCGTCGAGCTGAACGAGGCTGTGATGTCGCGCAGGTCCTGGCGGCGCTCAGCCACGTGGCCAAGCTTGGACAGCGCGCCGAGCGCCTCTTCGACGCGACTCGTCGGAATGCGCAGATCGAACGTCGCCTCGCCACCGCTGCGGTCATCGGCGGCGACCGAGGAGCGGGCGACGATGCCGCGGAAGCGGTCGACGGTCTGGACGACGTCGTCGGCGGTCGACTCGACCTTGTCCTTCGGGGTGGCCAGGACGAGGAAGACGCTGCGCTCGACCTTGCGCGCGCTCTGGGGCGTGAAGGCCGGGCCGGAGCGGCTTGAGGCTGCCGGGGCAGGAGCGGACTGGCTGCGCTGGGCGCGTCGCCCGGACGTGGGAGCCGATTCGTCAGCGGCTGCTGACCCCGGCGTCGCCCGCGCGGGTGCGTCCTTGCCGCCGCTCATCCCGTGGATGACAGCGTCCGACGAGTCGCCGTTACCGTTGCTGAGCACGATGACGAGTGCCACGACCGCCGCCGCGACCGTCCCGGCGGCTGGCACGAGCACCCAGCGCCTGGACCGCCGCGGCTGCACGGGCTCGGTAGCGCTCTCGGGGCCATGCTCGACCAGGCGTTCCAGGCGGGCGGCCAGCGCCGGGCTCATCTCCGGCGCCGTTGCGCGCACCTCGTGGACGAGGTCATCGAGCTCGCGCAGGTCGTCGTCGACGGGTTCGCCGGCGAGCGCGAGGTCGATTGCCTCGAGCTCACGCGCCTCCTCGGGCGTCAGGTGTTCACGACGGCGCATTGCACGCCTCCCTCAGTTTCTTGACGGCCCGGTGCACCCGGGTCCCGGCGTTGGATTCACTGGTTCCGAGCACGGCGGCGAGCTCGGCATTGGTCAGCCCGCCGTGGAACTTCAAGGCGACCAGCTCGCGCTCGCGCGCGGCCAGCCCGTCGAGCGCGACGCGTACCGTGGCGCGGCGCAGCGACTGCTCGGCCTGCTCGTCGAGCGCGAGCACCTGCTCATCGGGCACGTCGGCGATCAGCGGCGCCGCGCGGCGGCGGCGGCGCAGCTCATCCAGCGCCGCGTTGCGTCCGATGGCGAACAACCACGCGCGCTGGCTGCCGCGACGCGCGTCGAAGGCGGTGCGTTGGCGGTAGGCGCGCTCGAAGGCCAGCGCGGTGACGTCCTCGGCGCTGGCGTCGTCACGCAGCAACGTTCGTACGTAGGCGTACAAATCTCGCGCACTGTCGCGATACAGCGCATCGAAGCTCTGCATCGCGGTGTTCGAGGGCTGGGCCATGGTCAGAACTGCGTTCATGCGACTACTACGCCGCAGCGTCGAGATCATCACGCCTCGGCGCTACGATCGTTCGGTGTACGTCCGGGGAGCGACGCTGGCCGTGGGGCTGCTGGCCTGTTGCGCCGCTCCCGCCGCCATGGCGCAGGTCAACAAGCCGGTGGACCCGAATCCGCTGCTGTGGGCGACGGTCAACGTCTGCGACACGACGGCGCATCCGGACACGATCGGCATCCGCGCGTCGATGCCCGGGACCGCGAAGGGTCGCGAGACGATGTTCATGCGCTTCCAGGCCCAGTACCTGTCCAGACAGGACGACAAGTGGCACAACGTGTCCGGCGAGGGCGACTCGGGCTTCCTCGTCGCCGGCCGCGCCGACGTCAAGGCGCGCCAGAAGGGTCGCTACATCAAGATCAAACCGAGGACCGAGCGCGTTGTGCTGCGCGGCATCGTGACCTTCGAGTGGCGCCTGCAGGGCAAGGTCGTGCGCCGTGCTCAGCGGCGCACGCGCAAGGGCCACAGGTCGCGGGCGGGCGCCGACCCGCCCAACTACAGCGCCGCCAGCTGCACGATCAGGCGCTAGAGAACAGCCGCGGGTCGTTGGAGATCACGCCGCTGACGCCAAGGCGCTCGAAGCCGGCGATGCGCTCGGCGTCATCGACGGTCCACACGTAGAGATCGCCGCCCGCGGCGTGCATCGCGTCGGCGAGCCGCCTCGTCACGAGCCGCCAGTGCGACATCAATGCGTCGATCTCGCCGCGCCGCACGCGGTTGGCGGCGACGCCCGGCAGGGCGAGCCGCATGTACTGCAGGGCGATCAGTGCCGGCAGCGCGATGACCGGATTGCGCAGCGGGTCGCGTCGGATCCGCGGGACCGACCAGCCGAGCTTGATCTCCGCATGACGTGAGCGCAGCAGCGCGAGCGAGGGCTCCTCCATCGTCGAGACGAGCGTGCGCTCGGCGAGGCCGTGCTCGTGCAGGGCGCGCACGACGCGCCCCTCGTAGCCGGCCAGCTTGAGGTCGAGGACGAGCTCGACGGCGTCGTAGGCGGCGCCCGCAAAGTGCGCCAAGCCCTCCTCGAGCGTATGCGGCGTGCGCCCGGCGGCGTCCTCGCAGTCGTGCGCGAGCAGCAGCGCGCCGCTGCCGTCGGGGCGCTCGGAGATGACGTCGAACTCGATCATGTCGACGCCCGACTGCAGCGCCGCCTCGAACGAGGCGAAGGTGTTGCCCGGCGCGATGTGATCGGCGCCCTTGTGTCCGACGCGGCGCGTCACCGCTGGCAGGACGCGCACCAGAACGTCGCGCGGTTGTCGTCGCCCTGGCCGCGCTCACGGATCGGCGTGCCACAGCGCGGGCACGGCCGGCCGGTCGCCTTGTAGACGACGCGGTGCACGTCCTGCATGCCATCCAGCGCGGACTGCTGCATGCCCGCGCGCGTCGCGCGCACGATCGCGAGCGCCTCGTCGTCGGTCACCCGCCCGGTCGCGCGCCAGGGATCGATCGCTGCGGCGAAGCAGCCCTCGCACTTCCACAGGTTGCCGATGCCCGCGATCGTGCGCTGCTCCAGCAGCGCCTCGCCGATCGGTCGCGTCGGGTCCTCCTGGCGCAGCCGGCGCAGGAACTCGTGCTCGTCGAGCTCGGGGGCGAGGACGTCGGGGCCGAGCATCGCCAGGCGGCGGTCGAAGCGGGTGCGCGAGTCGCTCAGCAGCTCGAGCACCGGTCCGTCGAACTGGACGACCTCGCCGCGCTCGGTGCGCAGCACCAGCCAGGCGCGGTGCGCGGCGAGCGGCGCCAGCGCCTGCCGCCGCTGTACGTGCCCCAGGAACCGGTCATGCGCAGATGCGAGTGGATCGTCAGGTCGCCCTCGAAGCGCAAGAAGAGATGCTTGCCGTGCACGTCGACGGAGCGCACTCGGCGGCCCGCCAGGCGCTCAGGCCAGCGATCGCGGCCGAAGCGGGGGTGCGGCGTCGCCAGCTCCGGGATCTCGCCTTCGACGATCGGCCTGATGCGGCGCGCGGCGTAGTGGATCGTGTCGCCCTCGGGCACGCGCTCTAGCGTAGGGGGATGGACGAGCTCGAGCGCCTCGTCGGCGTGGAAAACGTGCAGCGCGACGTCACCGTCGGCGATCGCATGGTCAGCGGGACCGCTCGGGCGCTCGTGCATCCGGGCAGCGCCGAGCAGGTGGCCGAGGTCGTCGCCTGGTGCTACGCGCATGATGTTCCGATCGTCCCCGTCGGCGGTGGCAGCGGTCTCGCGGGCGGCGCGGCAGCGCTGAATGCCGACTCCGTCGCGATCGCGCTGCACCGCCTGGACGCGGTGCGCTCGTTCGATCCCCAGCTGTGGCGGATGCAGGCCGAGGCCGGCGTGACGACGGCGACGATCGCGCGCCTCGCGCGCGAGAACGGCCTGCTGTTCGGACCCGACCCAGGCGCGCCGGAGGACTCCCAGCTGGGCGGCATGATCGCCACAAACGCCGGTGGCCCACATTCGTTCAAGTACGGCGTGACCGGTGACTGGGTCACCGGGATCGAGGCCGTGTTCGCGCCCGGCGAGCTCGTGCGCGTCGGAGGTCCGCTGCGTAAGGACGTCGCCGGCTACGACCTGCGCGCGCTGCTGGTCGGGTCGGAGGGCACGCTGGGGATCGTGACCGCGGCGTGGCTGCGCTTCGTCCCCGCCCCCGAGCGGCAGCTCGCGGTCCTTGCCAGCTACGCCGATGTCGCGGCAGGCGTGGCCGCGGTGGCGCGCGTGCTCGCGAGCGGGGTTCAGCCGGCGGCGCTGGAGTACCTGGACGCCGCCACGATCGAGCTCGCCGGCGCGGCGTTCCCCGGCGGGGCGCTGCGCGGCTTCGTCGTGATCACCGAGGCCGACGGCGCCGCGGCCGAGGCCGAGCGAGTGCGCGACGAGCTGATCGAGGCGCTCGCGGAGGGCGCGCTGAGCATGTGGGCGCCGGACGAGCCGTCGCAGGCGCGGGCGTTGTGGCGCTGGCGCGACGGCGTCGCGCACGCGGTCAGCGCGGCGCGCGGAGCGAAGCTGTCGTGCGATGTCGCCGTACCGCTGGACCGCCTGGCGGAAGCGATCGAGGGAACGCTCGCGATCGGGGCGCGCCGCGGAGTCGACGCCTGCTCGTGGGGTCATGCGGGCGACGGCAACGTGCACGCGACGTTCCTGGTCGATACGGGCGACGCTGCTTCGCGCGAGCGCGCGGACGCCGCGGCCGAGGAGCTGCTGGCGCTCGCGGTCGGACTCGGTGGCAGCGTGACGGGAGAGCACGGCATCGGCGTGCTGAAGGGCGGCTGGTTGTCGCGGCAGTGGGGTGGCGCGGCGGTCGAGGCGCACCGGGCGATCAAGGCGGCGCTTGATCCGAAGGCGTTGTTCAACCCGGGCAAGAAGAACGGCTGAATCGGGGCCGTGCCGGGTTGACGGTTCGCATGAACAAGTGACGGATCGTTCGGTGCGCTTCCGCCATTGGCCACTTCTTCATCACATAGCTGAACGAGTGACGGACCGTTCGGTGCTCCGCGGCGATCCGTCAGTTGTTCATGTAAACGACCATGCCTCGCACCGCGCGGGCCGCTCCCTCTCTCCTTCATCGATGCAGTTCGTGAACCGCGCGCCTACGCGCTCAGCGTCAGCTTGCGCGGGCCGGGACGGAAGCCCAGCTCGACGAGCAACTCCTCGAACGAGGAGCCGACGACGGGCTCGCCGTCGATGCGCTCGAGTGACAGCTTGCGACCGCGGCCGCTGGTGATGAACGCGGCCAGCGCTTCGAAGGCGGGCTGCAGGCGGGCATCGTCGCGGTCGACGAGCGTCACGATCCCGTGACCGCCCTTCTCGACGTAGAGCACGGGCTCGGCGCCGGCGAGCACGACGTAGGCTCCGCGCACGCGGGCGGGGCGGCGGCGCTCATCGTCGCGGCGCGGCCATGGCAGCGCGGCGCCGTAGGGCTGCGCCGGATCGGTTGCGGCGAGCACGAGCGGCGCGGACTCTTCGACTGCGCGCTGCGCGCGCAGTCGCTCGACGGCGCCGGGCAGCGCGAACTGGGCCCCGCCGAGGCCCTCGACGAAGTAGCCGCGCCGGCAGACGCCGAGCGTCTCGAGCTGTGACAGCGCGTCGTAGAGGATCGAGAAGCCGCCGGCGATTCCCTCGGCCAGTACCTGCTCGCGGGTGACGATCCCGTAGCGCTCGAGCAGCAGCTCGGCGAGCGTGCGGCGGCGCTGCTGCACCTCGGGCTCGCGGCGGAAGATCGTGTCGGTCAGCGCCCAGCGGCCGGGTGGGTGGGCCCAGCTATTCGGCTGGGCGCCACCGCGTCGCGCGCCGAAGCGCCGCGCGCTGTGACGGTGTGCGCGCTGCGCCCGCGCGAGCGTCAGCCGCGGCGCGCGCAGCGGCGCGAAGGCGTCGTTGGTCACCTCGCCCGCCCAGACGAGATCCCACAGGGCCTCTTGGACCTGCTCGGGCGCGAGCTCGACATCGGCGAGCAGGTCGCTGAAAAAGCACGGCGAGGCGGCCAGTCGCGCGCGGACGGCGTCATGCTCCGCCCCGCTCGGGGGCTCCGCGCCGCGCGGGCCCGCGGGCGGTCCGATCGCCTCGGCGTCCTCGCGGAAGTACAGCGCGACGCGGCCGGTCGTGCGTCCGAGCGTGCCGGCGCCCACCCAGATGACCTCGCCCGACGCGCACAGCTGATCCAGCCACGTCGCGGAGTAGGCGCCCAGCCGGCGTGGCAGCACATCGCGCTCCCACACCTCGGCGGGCAGCGCCAGCCCCTGCAGCGGGACGAGCACCTCGCGCAGGCGGTCGATGCCGGCGCCCGCGGCCGGGTGGCGGTCGACGCCGTGCCATGAGGGCAGGAAGGCGGCCAGCGCGCGCTGGTCGGCGGGCTCGATCTCCTTGCGCAGCGCCGCCAGCGAGGCGCGCCGCAGGCGCCGCAGGACCTCGACGTCGCACCACTCGCGCTCGGACCCGCCGGGGCGCAGCTCGCCGCGGACCAGCTTTGCCGCCTGCCCCCCGCCGGAAGGGGGGTCGTGCTCCAGGCGCTCCAGGGCGGCGGTCGGATCGACGCCATAGCGCGCGCGGACCTCGGCCGTCGTGAAGGGCCCGTGCGTGCTCGCGTAGCGGGCCAGGAGCTTGGCCAGCGCGTCGGGCACGTCCGCGGTGAAGGCGTCGGGCAGGCCGCCCGGCGGCACCGCGCCGAGCGCGTCGCGGTACAGACCGGCGTCGTCGGCCGCGACCCAGCGCTGCTCGCCGCCGACGCGCAGCCGGATCGCACGACGCTCGGCCAGCAGCGCGTCAAGCAGCGCAGCGGCGTCGATGCCGGCGAGCACGCGATCGCGCACCTCGGCGTCGGTCAGATCGCCGACGCGGCGTAGCACGTCGGCGAGCGCGTCGCGCGTCTCGGCACGCGTGCGATCGGAGCGGTGTTGCAGGTCGGCCTCGACCTGGTCCAGCGCTCCCGGGTCGATCAGCTCGCGCAGCTCCTCCTGGCCGAGCAGCTCGCGCAGCAGCTCGCGGTCGAGCGACAGCGCGGCGGCACGCCGCTCGGCGTTGGGCGTATCGCCCTCGTACATGTACGTCGCGACGTAGTCGAACAGCAGCGAGGAGGCGAACGGCGACGCGGTCGGGGTCTCAACCTCGACCAGCGACAGCTCGCGCCCATGCAGGCTGCGCAGCAGCTCCGTCAGGCCCGGCACGTCGAGGATGTCGCGCAGGCACTCGCGGTAGGTCTCGAGGATGATCGGGAAGTCGGGGTAGCGCTTGGCGACCTCGAGCAGCGACTGCGACTTCAGCCGCTGCTGCCACAGCGGCGTGCGCTTGCCCGGATAGGCGCGCGGGATCAGCAGCGCGCGGCCGGCGTTCTCGCGAAAGCGCGCGCCGAACAGTGCGCTCGAGGCGAGCTCGGCGACGACCGCATCCTCGACCTCGTCGGGATCGACGAGCACGAGCTCCGCGCCGGGCGCCTGATCGGCGTCGGGCAGGTGGACGATGATCCCGTCGTCAGACCAGATCGCATCGGACTCCAGGCCGTACTCGTCGCGGATGCGGCGGCTCAGGGCCAGTCCCCAGGCAGCGTGCACGCGCCCGCCGAACGGCGTCAGCACGCACAGGCGCCAGTCGCCGATCTCGTCGCGGAAGCGCTCGACGACGACCGTGCGATCGGACGGCAGCACGCGCGTCGCATCTTGCTGCTCGCGCAGGTAGGCGAGCAGGTTGTCCGCGGCGAACTCGTCGAGGTCGTAATCGGCCTGCAGCGTCTCGGCGTTCTGGTCGACGGCCCAGCGGCTGAACGCGCCGATCGCCTCACCGAGCTCCTTCGGGCGGCCGACGCCGTCGCCGCGCCAGAACGGGACCGCGCCGGGCGCGCCGGGCGCGGGCGTCACGATCACGCGGTCGCGGCCGATCTCCTCGATCCGCCACGTGCTCGCGCCGAGCAGGAACGTCTGGCCCGGGCGCGCCTCGTAGACCATCTCCTCGTCGAGCTCGCCGACGCGACGGCCGTCGGGCAGCACGACCGCGAACAGGCCGCGGTCGGGGATCGTGCCGGCGTTCGTGACCGCAAGCTGGCGCGCACCCTTGCGCGCGCGGATCGTCCCGGCGACGCGGTCCCAGACGATGCGGGCGCGCAGCTCGCCGAACTCCTGCGACGGGTAGCGCCCGTCGAGCATGTCGAGCACGTTCTCCAGCAGCGGCCGCGACAGCTCGGCGTAGGAGTGCGTCCCGGTGACCAGCGCGTAGAGGTCGTCGACGGCGATCGGCTGGTCCTCGGGCGCGCCCGCCGCGATCGAGACGATCTGCTGGGCGAGCACATCGAGCGCGTTGCGCGGCACGACCGTCGGCTCGATGCGCCCCGCACGCATGAGCTTGCAGACGACGGCGCACTCCAGCAGATCGGCGCGGAACTTGGGGAAGATGCGCCCCTTGGAGACGTCGCCGACGTTGTGACCGGCGCGGCCGATGCGCTGCAGGCCGCGCGCGACCGACTTGGGCGACTCGACCTGCAGTACGAGGTCGACGGCGCCCATGTCGATACCCAGCTCGAGCGAGCTGGTCGCGACGAGGCATGGCAGCTCGCCGGCCTTGAGCAGCTCCTCGACGACGTTGCGCTCCTCGCGCGCGAGCGAACCGTGGTGGGCGCGCGCGATCTCGCGCTTCGGCTCACCCTCGGGGCGGTCGGCGTTCGCAAGCTCGTTCAGTCGCAAGGCCAGGCGCTCGGCGCCGCGGCGCGCGTTGACGAAGACGATCGTCGAGCGGTGCTTCCGCACGAGCCTGAGAATCTCGGGGTAGATCGCGGGCCAGATCGAGCGGTGGGCGCCCTCGGCGCCGGTGCCGACAAGCGGATCGAGCGGATCGGCACTGTGCGGGCTTTGCTCGGGCTCGACCATCGATTCGACCGGCACGTGGATCTGCAGGTCCAACGGCTTGCGGATGCCGGCATCGACGAGCGTGCAGCTGCGCCGCGGGCCGACCATGAAGCGACCGACCTCCTCGAGCGGGTTCTGCGTAGCGCTGAGACCGATGCGCTGTGGTTCTCGTCCCTCGCCCTGCAGCGCCGAGAGACGCTCGAGCGTTAGCGCGAGGTGCGCGCCGCGCTTGGTCGCGGCCACGGCGTGGATCTCGTCGACGATCACGGCCTCGATGCCGGTGAGGATCTCGCGCGCAGCGCTGGAGAGCATCAGATACAGCGACTCGGGCGTCGTGATGAGGATGTCGGGCGGGTGGCGGCGCATCGCGGCGCGGTCGCGCTGCGGGGTATCGCCGGTGCGAACGCCGACGGTCAGGTCGGCGCCGATGCCGCGCAGCGGCGCACGCAGGTTGCGGTCGATGTCGTAGGCCAGCGCCTTCAGCGGAGAGACGTAGACCAGCCGCGTCTGCTCGGCCGGCTCACGCGACAGGCGATCGAGTGCCCACAGGAACGCCGCCAGTGTCTTGCCCGAGCCGGTCGGTGCGGAGATCAGCGTGTGCTCGCCCGTGGCGATGACCGGCCAGGCCTGTGACTGGACCTCGGTGGGGCCCTCGAACGCGGACGCAAACCAGTCACGAACCGCGGGCGTGAAGTGCGAAAACGCCATCACCTCAGGCTACCCGGGCGACAACCCCTCCTTCTTCCAGGAATCGGCCAGCTTGCGCGCTTGCGCGAGCACGGCGTCGAGCATCGCGGGCGTCAGTCGCCCGGTGAACGTGTTCTGCTGACTGGGGTGAAAACAGCCCAGCAGCGCCGGCCCGGATGGAGCGGCCAGCCAATGGGCGCCGTGGCCAAAATGCGGCCGCGGGCGGGGCAGCTCATGCCCGCGCTCGGAGAGCAGCCGCAGACCCGCCGCCCACGCGAAGGCACCGAGGCAGACGATCACGCGCACGTGCTCGAGCAGCTCCAGTTCGCGCGCGGCGAACGGCAGGCAGCGGTCGCGCTCGGCCGGAGTCGGCTTGTTCGCGGGCGGCGCGCAGCGCACGGCCGCCGTGATCCAGGTGTCGTGCAGCGCCAGGCCGTCGCCGGCATGCACCGATGTCGGCTGGTTCGCCAGACCCGCGCGATGCAGCGCCGCGAACAGGAAGTCGCCCGAGCGGTCGCCGGTGAAGACGCGACCGGTGCGGTTGGCGCCGTGGGCGGCCGGTGCCAGGCCGAGGATCAGCAGCCGCGCGTCCGGGTCGCCGAAGCCCGGGATCGGCCGGCCCCAGTACGGCTCGTCGGCAAACGCGGCGCGCTTCTCGCGCGCGACCAGCTCGCGCCACGCGACGAGCCGCGGACAGCGCCGGCAGGCGACAACCTCGCGCTCGAGTGCTGCCAGCGTGTCGTTGCTCAACTGCTGTGTGGCTGCGACAGCAGCCCCAGGATCAGGCGCTCGATCAGCGGCAGCAGATCGAGCATCTGCGCGGGGTGACCCGTGCGCAGCTGGCGCGAGACGAGCTCGAACGTCGCGCCGACGATCGCAAACGCCTCGTCCGGGGAGGCATAGGCGGGTCCGCCTCCGCGCCGGGCGGCCTCCCTCGTCGCCTCGTACATGGCCTGGGCGAAGCCGGCCAGCGCCGTGTCGCGCAGGTCGGCGACGCGGGGCCCGGCGCCGACCGTCTCGACCAGGATCGCCTGCGCCATCGTCGGGTTGGCCTCGAGCGTCTCGAGGATCGCGCGCAGCCCCGCGCGGTGACGCTCGTGGTATTCGCGATCGGCACCGCGCGAGGCCTGCAGGAGCGCCTCGAGCAGCGTCGCGGTGGCGTGCTCGAACAGCGCCAGCAGGCACTCCTCCTTGTTTGAGAAGTGCTCGTAGAAGGTCGCCTTGGACATCCCGGCCTGGCGGCTGATCGCCTCCGCGCTGGCCTCGGCGTAGCCGGCGCGCGAGAAGACCTCCGCCGCGGCGTCGAACAGGCGGTCCTTCTGGACCTCGAGCCGGACCTCGAGCGGAGGGGCATGCCGCCCTCGAGGGATCGGCAACTGGGCGGATGTGCGGCCGGTCACCACAGCGCAGTGTAGATAGGCTCCCGGCCGTGAGACCGGTCGTCGCCCTGTGCGTGCTTGCCGTCGCCGTGGGCGGTTGCGGCGGCGCGAGCGCGGGCGATTCAGCCAAGGACTTCGACGGCCCGGAGCGCGCCGTCGCCAAGGCGATCGAGGAGCTCGAGACGGCGGCCGCCGCCGACGACGCCGCCAAGGTCTGCAAGCAGCTGCTCAGCGACAGCCTGCTGGCGGCGCTGCAGAAGCAGGGCACCAACTGCACGAGGGCGGTCAAGGAGGCCTTCGACGATGCCGACTCCGTGGAGCTCGAGGTCGATGACGTCACGATCGCCGGCGGTGGCCAGACGGCAACGGCCCGCGTCGTCTCGGGTCGCCCCGGAGCGGACAAGAAGACCGACGTCCTAAAGCTCGAGCGCGACGGGCCGGCGTGGAAGATCTCGGCGCTCGGCAGTTAGATGGTTGATTCCGACCATCTAGGCCGGGCGCTGGCGGCGTGTGTCAGCGCTTGATCTGCGAGCCGTACTGGCGCTCGTAGTACTCGCGATAGTCGCCTGAGCGGATCGGCTGCCACCAGGCGGCGTTGTCGCGATACCAGTGCACCGTCTCGGTGAGCCCGTCGGCGAAGCCCGTCTGCGCCTTCCAGCCGAGCGCAAGAACCTTCTCCGAACCCAGCGAGTAGCGGCGGTCGTGACCGGGGCGGTCGGTGACGTACTCGATCAGCGACTCGTCGGCGCCGCACAGCTCGATGATGCGCTGGACGACCTCGATGTTCGCGCACTCTTCGGGGCCGCCGACGTTGTAGGCCTCGCCGGGGGCGCCGTTTATGAGCACATGGCCGATCGCGCGCGCGAAGTCCTCGACGAACAGCCAGTTGCGCACCTGCATGCCGTCGCCGTAGACGGGCAGGCGGTCGCCGTGCAGCGCGTTGAGCACGATCAGCGGAATCAGCTTCTCGGGGTACTGGTAGGGGCCGTAGTTGTTCGAGCCGCGGCAGATCAGCGTCTGCAGCCCGTAGGTGTGAAAGTAGCTTGAGACCAGCAGGTCGGCGCCCGCCTTCGTGGCGCTGTAGGGCGAGGAGGGCGCAAGCGGCGAGCGCTCGGTGAACGAGCCGCTGTCGATCGAGCCGTAGACCTCGTCGGTGGAGACCTGCAGGTAGCGCACGCCGCGCGCGCGCGCCGCCTCCAGCAGCACCCACGTGCCGACCGCGTGCGTCATCACGAACGCGTTGGGCTCGGCGATCGAGCGGTCGACATGCGTCTCGGCGGCGAAGTTGACGACCGCGTCGACGCCCTCGATCGCCTCCCCGACCGCGCCCGCATCCTCGATGCCGGCGTGCACGAACGCCACATCCAGCCCCTCGAGGTTCTCGCGCCGGCCAGCATAGGTGAGCTTGTCGAGCACCACGATCTCATCGCCGTGCTCGCGCAGACGCATGCGCACGAAGTTCGAGCCGATGAACCCCGCGCCGCCACAGACCAGCAACTTCATCGCGAGGGAGCACCTTTCGGGTCAACGGCGACCACTGTCGAGCAATGACGCGCTGTCATGCCGTCACCCGGCTGGTCAGATACTGCGCCACGCCGTCCTGCCACGGCGGCAGCACCAGCGGCCGCGCGCGCTCACTGGCCAGCACGCTGTAGGCCGGGCGCTGCGCCGGGCGCGGGAACGCGTCGCTGGTCGTCGGCAGGACGCGGCAATCGATCCCGGCTCGCTCGAAGATCTCGATCGCCAGCTCGTTCCACGAGCACGAGCCGGTCGCGGCAATGTGGTGGATGCCTGTCTGCGAAGGGCGCTCGGCAAGCTCCACGAGCGCGCCCGCGAGGTGCCCGGTCCAGGTCGGGCAGCCGACCTGATCGGTCACCACCGACAGCTCCTCGCGCTCGGCGCCGAGCGTGAGCATCGTGTCGACGAAGTTGCGCCCCCCGGCGCCGAACAACCACGCCGTGCGCACGATCGCATGCGCCGGGTTGGCCGCCGCAACCGCGCGCTCGCCGGCGAGCTTGCTGGCTCCGTAGGCGCCCAGCGGCGCGACGCGGTCGGACTCCAGCCACGGCTCACGCTTGGAGCCGTCGAAGACGTAGTCGGTCGAGATCTGGACGATCGAGGCGCCGCTCTCGGCGGCCGCCGCGGCGACGTTGCCGGCGCCTGCTGCGTTGACGGCGTCGGCGCTCGCGCGATCGGACTCCGTGCCGTCGACAGCGGTGTAGGCGGCGCAGTTTACGACCGCCTGCGGGCGCTGCCCGAGCAGCGCCGCGCGAACGGCCTCGGCATCGGTGATGTCGAGCTCTGTGCGAGCGAGCCCGCAGACGTCGTGGCCGAGCCGCGTGGCCGCGTCGACGACGGCGCGCCCGAGCATGCCGCCGGCTCCGGTGACGAGCAGCTTCATCGCGGGCGCTGTCACAGGATCCCGATCTCGGAGTTGTCGCCGACCATGAAGCGATAGGCCCTGGGCTGGCGCACGCCGCGCGAGATCGTCACGTTGCGGCCCAGCAGCGAGGACTCCATGCGGCCCTCGAGGTTGCGCACCGAGCTGCCCGCGAGCAGGATCGAATGCTCGACCTCGGCCTCGCTGATGACGCAGTCCTCGCCGATCGCCGTGTAGGGGCCGATGTAGCAATCGGTCAGCTGCGCGCCGGCGCCGATGATCGCCGGACCGCGCACGCTCGTGCGCTGCAGCCGCGCGCCGCGCTCGACGACGACGCGCCCGTCGCACTGGGACTCGATCAGCTCGCCCTCGATGCGCGGCTCGATACGGTCGAGCACCAGCCGGTTGGCCTCGAGCATGTCATCCAGGCGCCCGGTGTCCTTCCACCAGCCGTTGACGATGTGCGGCTCGACGCGCCGGCCGCCGTCGACCAGATGCTGGATCGCGTCGGTGATCTCGAGCTCGCCGCGCGCGCTGGGCTCGATCGCGCGCGCTGCGTCGTGGATGCCGGCGGTGAACATGTAGACGCCGACGAGCGCAAGGTCGGTTGCGGGCTGCGCGGGCTTCTCGACGAGCCGCACCACGCGCCCGGCGTCAAGCTCGGCGACGCCGAAGTTCTCGGGATCGGGGACCGGCGTCAGCAAGATCAACGCGTCGGGCTTGCTGGAGCGAAAGGACTCCACGAGGCCGCTGATGCCGCCCTGCAGCAGGTTGTCGCCGAGATACATCACAAACGAGTCGCCGTCGAGGAACCGCTCGGCGGTCAGGGCCGCATGCGCGAGTCCGAGCGGCGCGTCCTGCTCGACGTAGGTGATGCGCACGCCGAAGCGCGAGCCGTCGCCCGCCGCGGCGCGGATCTCGGCGCCCGTCTCGGGCGCGATGATGATCCCGATGTCCTCGATGCCCGCCTCGGACATCGCCTCGATGCCGTAGAAGAGCACCGGCTTGTTGGCGACCGGCACGAGCTGCTTGGCGCTCGTGTGCGTGATCGGCTGCAGGCGCGTTCCCTTGCCGCCGGAGAGGATCAGGCCCTTCAACTACTAGACCCCGGCGGCGAGCTTGCGGTGGTCCCATGTCGCGCGCGAGCTCTCGCTGAACTGCAGCACCACGCGCTTGGGCGCCTGCGCGAGCACCATCGCGCGGGTGTCGTCGTCGAGCTCTGCGGGCTCGACGGACTGATAGCGCGCGAACAGCTCGATGCCGAACTCGGCGACGAGCTCGATGTCGCGATGGATCGTCACGTCGGTCTTCAGCATGACGCCTCGCAGATCGGAGTACTCCCTGCCCGCTTCGACCTGCAGCGTCGCGCGCGGATCGCGCTCGAGGTTACGAGCCTTCTGGGACTTGGCAAACGTCCACGACCACAGCTCAGCCTCCTGTCCCCCGAACGGGGGATGGCGCACGACGTACCACAGCGGCATGAGGTGCGGGAAGCCGTCGCGACCGTTCGTCGCGCAGATCACCGTGCGCTCCTCGGCGAGGAAGCCGGCGACCTCCTCGCCGGACATCCGGATCTGCTCGCGGCGGCTCACGGGCGGGACTGTAGTCAGCGCCGCGCATGGCCCGTAACGACTCGCTGGCTGTTGAGTGCGCTACCTCTCAGTCCACCGCCGCCGCGGCCCATTACAGATCCAAAGGGGGGGAGCCGTAGGGCCTGGTCATCAAGTCGACGCGGTACTCCTAGTTACGTACCGCAGAATGTGCGGTATCCGCCGAAGCTCGCCGGCGCCGGTGCGGCGTATGACGCCAGACCGGGTCGTTCGTCGAAGGGCTGGGCGAGCACGTCGAGTAGTCGTCGGAACGGTTGTAGGTCGCCGACACTTGCCGCGGTCAGCGCTTCCTCGACCTGGTGGTTGCGCGGGATGTAGACAGGATTGACTCGGTCCATCGCTTCGGCGATCGCGTGTGGGTCAGACGCTTGGGACGAGAGCTGTGCCCGCCAGCGGTCTGACCACGCGTCGAAGGCGGAGGGTTCGGCGAAGAGCGATCGCGCGGGTGCCGCATCTCCGAGCACTGCCGAAGACAGCACCCGGAAGCACGAGGTGAAGTCGACTCTCTGTGCATGCATCAGCGCCAGCAGGTCGTCGATCAGCTCGCCGTCCTGCCGTGGGCCATCTGCCACACCCAGCTTGGCACGCATCCCGGGCTCCCAGTACTCCTGATAACGGTCGGGGAACGACTGCAGCAGGTCGGTGGCCGCGACCAATGCCGTATCCGTGTCGACGTGGAACAGGGGTAGCAATGTCTCGGCCAACCGCGCCAGGTTCCATTGCACGATGGGCGGCTGGTTGCCGTAGGCGTAGCGGCCGCCGTGATCGATCGAACTGAACACGGTGGCAGGGTCGAAGGCATCCATGAACGCGCAGGGGCCGTAGTCGATCGTCTCGCCGGAGATCGCCATGTTGTCGGTGTTCATGACGCCGTGGATGAACCCGACGAGCA
>Ga0136630_1000346_pt1 | contig 17431 bp, 21 predicted proteins | sample AntDrymUQ5682106_2_FD_105496 | JGI IMG/M metagenome (GOLD analysis project Ga0136630, IMG submission 105496) | Polar desert sand microbial communities from Dry Valleys, Antarctica - metaG UQ568 (21.06) | ecosystem: Environmental > Terrestrial > Soil > Desert | place: Antarctica: Dry Valley...
GAAGGGGTGAAGTCCCGGTTCGGCACGGCGGCGCCTCCAGGCGCTTCGCCGGCCGCATCAGAAGGGGTGAAGTCCCGGTTCGGCACGGCGGCGCCTCCAGGCGCTTCGCCGGCCGCATCGAGCAACGACCACAACATCCCTGAGCAGGTGCTGGAGCTGGCCGCCCAGGTGGAGGACGCCCCACGGCACCTCGGCATCCACTCCGGTGGCATGGTGATCTGTGACCGTCCGGTGATCGAGGTGTGCCCGGTGGAGTGGGGGCGCATGGAGCGTCGCAGCGTGCTGCAGTGGGACAAGGACGACTGTGCCGCCGTGGGCCTCGTCAAGTTCGACCTGCTCGGGCTCGGGATGCTGTCGGCGCTGCACTACGCCGTCGACCTGATCCGCGAGCACCGAGGTTACGAGATCGACCTGGCGACCATCCCCCAAGAGGACGAGGTGTACGCCATGCTGTGCCGGGCCGACACCGTCGGCGTGTTCCAGATCGAGTCCAGGGCGCAGATGGCGACGTTGCCGCGGCTCAAGCCCCGTCGCTTCTACGACCTCGTGGTGGAGGTGGCGCTGATCCGGCCAGGGCCAATCCAGGGCGGGTCGGTGCACCCTTACATCCGTCGGCGCAACGGACAGGAACCGGTCACGTATCTGCATCCGCTGCTCGAGAACAGCCTCGGCAAGACGCTCGGCGTGCCGCTGTTCCAGGAGCAGCTGATGCAGATGGCCATCGACGTTGCCGGGTTCAGCCCGGCGGAGTCCGACGAGCTGCGCCAGGCCATGGGGTCCAAGCGTTCGGCGGCCAGGATGGAGCGGCTGCGCCAGCGGCTGTACACCGGCATGGCCGAGCGGGGGATCACCGGCGACGTGGCCGACGAGCTGTACGTGAAGATGAAAGCGTTCGCCAACTACGGGTTCCCCGAGAGCCACTCAGTGTCGTTCGCCTACCTGGTGTACGCCTCGTCGTGGATCAAGTACCACGAGCCGGCGGCGTTCTGCGCCGCCCTGCTCAACGCTCAGCCGATGGGGTTCTGGAGCCCGCACACGCTGTGCCAGGACGCCCGCCGCCACGGCGTCGTCGTGCGCACTCCCGATCTCGCCGCCTCCTTCGCCAAGGCGACCCTCGAATGGGAGGCGGCTCCGGCTGCCGTTCATGTTGCGGCCGGCGAAGCGCCTGGAGGCGCCGCCGTGCCGGACTGGGGCTTCACTCCTGAACGACGCGGCCGAGAGGGGCATGATGCGGCCGGGGACGTCGCCGTACGGCTGGGGTTGGGCTCGGTGCGTGGGATCGGCAGCGAGCTGGCCGAGGAGATCGAACAGCAACGGGTGACCAACGGACCGTACGCCGACCCGGAAGACCTCGTGCGCCGGGTCCCCAACATCACGCTGACCCAGCTGGAAGCGCTGGCCACGGCAGGCGCCTTCGGGGAGTGCTTCGGCCTCGACCGTCGGCGGGCACTGTGGACGGTAGGAGCGGTCGCCCAGTCACGCCAGGGCCGGCTGCCGGGCATCGTCACCGGTGAGCGTGCGCCGCAGCTCCCGGAGATGACCACGACGGAAGCAGCTGTCGCCGATCTGTGGGCGACCGGTGTGTCGCCGGCTGGCCATCCCACCCGGTTCCTGCGCGAGGCGCTCGACGAGCACGGCGTGGTGACGTCGGCAGGGCTGTGGGACCGCCAGCCGGGTGAGCGAGTGCTGGTCGCCGGTGTGGTCACGCACCGCCAGCGGCCGATGACCGCCCAGGGCACGACGTTCTTGAACCTTGAGGACGAGACCGGCTTGATCAACGTCGTCGTGTCGAAGGGTTGCTGGGCGAGGTTCCGTCGCGTCGCCCGCGAAGCTCCGGCGATGCTGATCAGGGGGCGCTTGGAGCGCAGCGAGGGTGTGATCAACATCGTCGCCGAACACCTCTCGTCGCTCATCGTGCCCGGCTCCACCATGCACGCCAGCCGCGACTTCCACTGACGTGTCACGCGCTCGCGCCATAGGTTGGGGGCGATGAGCTGGTTCGAGCCGTACACCGCTTCGGCCGATCTACGTGGAGTGCTCGTGTGCAGGTATTGCGCGACGACAACCGACGAGGCTCACCAGCTCATCCCCGACGGCAGCATGGACCTCTTGTGGATCGAGGGTCGAGGGGTGTTCTTGTGCGGCCCGGACACCCGGTCGTGGTCGTTCGAGTTGCCACCTGGCACGCAGGTGGCTGGGATCCGCTTCCGGCCCGGCGCCGCGGCAGGCGTACTCGGGGTCGATGCCGCCGAGATCCGCGACCAGCGGGTCGTTGCCGAGGACCTACTGGGTGGCAGGGCCGCTCAAGTGCTCGATGAGCGGGTGGCCGCTGGGCGCGACCGGCTGGCGCGCATGGATGTGCTCGAGCACCTGGTACGGCGCCGTGAGGGCGACTTCGACCGTGACGGGACCGTCGAGCTGGCTGCGCTGGTGGCGGCGGATCCGGCGTACGGCGTCGACAGGCTTGCTGCAGAGACCGGCGTGTGCAGCCGCCAACTGCGACGGAGGTTCGACCACACGGTCGGGTATGGGCCGGCGTTCTTCGCCCGCATCGTCAGGCTGCAACGCTTTGCCCGGTCCGCAGCCAGATCCCCACGGTGCAGCATCGCCGAGTTGGCAGTGCTCAGCGGATATGCCGATCAGTCCCATCTGTCCAAGGACTGCCGGTCGATCGTTGCCGCGACACCTCGAACGCTGATCGACATGCTTCCCAGGACATCGCTGGCGGTACATCTCGATGAGGTCCGATCGGTACAAGACGCGGCGGCGAAGGATCATCGACAATCGGCCGCATGAGCGACATCGCCGACCGATACCGCACCCTCGCAGACGCCTTCGAACGCAAAATCGCCGCCGTCGACTCCGAGCAGTGGTCCAACCAGTCGCCATGCGAGGCATGGACCGCTCGAAGCGTCGTCGATCACGTCGTCGACGTGCACGGCATGATGCTCGGCCAGATCGACCGAGGACTCAGCCCGGCACCCGTCGACGACGACCCGACGGCTGCCTTCCAGTCGGCGCGGGACGACGTGGAGGCGGTGCTCGACGACCCGGCGCTTTCCCACACGGAGTACGACGGCGCCTTCGGCCGGACGAACATCGCCGCCACCATCGACCAGTTCCTCGGATTCGACCTGGTCGTTCATGGCTGGGACCTCGCCAGGGCCACCGGCCAGGACGACACCATCGACCCGTCCGAGGTCGAGCGTGCCTGGGCGTTCGCCCAGCAGATGGGCGACAACCTGCGCACGCCAAAGGTGTGCGGTCCAGCCGTCGACGTTCCCGACGGGTCGCCGATGCAGGATCGTCTCCTGGGGCTACTCGGCCGGCACCCAGGCTGATCCGGAGGGCACGACGTCGCTCGTCGCGCGATCAGGGACGGATCTCGTAGAAGGCGTTGATTGGATGGTCGATATCGAGGCGCCGGAATCGAGTGAATCCGGCATTTCCTGCCATCGTCTCGGCGCGTTCGGCGGACAGGCCGAGCGTGCCGAGCCCGGCACCACCTGGCTCGGACAGCGACGAGGCCAGGCACGTGATCACGCTGGTCCCGTACATCATCGCCGCCATCGGGTTGTGTTCGAGGTTCTCGGAGAGCGAGTCGTAGGCCTTGATGTCGACCAGCAACCACGTGCCGTCGGCGTCGAGCGCTCGCCGGATCGTTGCCATCATCCCAGCCGGGTCGGTCATGTCGTGCAGGCAATCGAAGGTGGTGATGAGCTCCAGTGAGCCATCGTCGGGCAGCGGTGCCTCGTGCGGGTCATGGAACTCGGCGTTGGACAGTCCGCGCTCGGCGAGCCGCTCGCACGCCCGAGCGAGCGCGTACCGCGAGATGTCGTAGCCGGCGAAGCTGCTGTTCGGAAACGCGGCTGCAAGTTGCAAGACCGCACCACCAGCACCGCAGCCGACGTCTGCGGCACGGGAGCCGGCATGCAACCTCGACTCCACCTCATCGAGCAACGGGATCACGTCGGCGAGGAGGTGGGCACGCATCCACGGTTCGAAGCTGCGCTCCATACCGATCGCCGCCTCCGGCCCGTGGTCGTCGTAGTCGTGCCCGGTACCAGTGCGGAAGCTCTCGGGGAGCACCTCGACCCTGCGCAGGTCTTGGGGCAATTGGTGGAACATGCCGATCAGGCACATGTCGTGCTGCTCGTCGACGAGCACCGCCACGGCCTCCGCCGAGAGCGAGAAGCGGTCGTCCTCGTGGCGCACGAGCCCGGCAGCAGCCTGGTTGTACACCCACTCACGCACCCATCGCTCAACGAGTCCCGCAGCGTCGGCCAGCTCCTCTGACGTGAGGGGCTGCTCTGCTGTAGCCAACGCCTGGTAGAGGCCGAGCTTGTCGCCGAGATGGATCATCGCTGCCGTCACGGCGCCCGACATCTGGGTGGCCACCTGGTAGGCGAACAGACCAGTCTGCTCGTCGGAAGGCGGCTCGACGATCGGCGACGTGGTCATGGCGCTCCACAGTACGGTGACGCCGCGCCAGCCGCGATGGCTGGTGGGCCCGAAAGCGTGACTTGAGCGGCCGATGTCGGCATCGCGAGCACACAGTTCGCAGGTGGGTCGGTCGGTTGGGGCGGTCAGATGGGGTTGGCCAGGCCGTCGACGATTTCGACACCGGCCACGGTCTCGAGCATCGAAGGGGGACCGACCACCTTGCACGAGCGACTGCCGCCACCGATGACGATCCTCTGACGCTCCATCACGCCGGCGTCGACCCACACGGGAACGCCGTCGGGCAGGGCCAGGGGCGTCACCCCTCCCGGCGTCATCCCGGTGAGCTCCATCGTCGCTTCTGGCGAAGCGAACGATGCCTTGCGCGACCCGAGGCGCCGGCGAACGGTGCGGTTCACGTCGAGTCGCGTCGTCGACAGCACGAGGCACACGGCGTACACCGCAGGGTCGGCCTTGCCGGCCACGACGATGGCGTTGGCGGAGTCGTCGGGAGCGAACCCGTACGCCTCACAGAACGCCGCAGTGTCGGCGAGTGCCGGATCGCAGTCGACGACCTCCACGCCCTCGACACCGGCAGTCCGGAACTCGTCGACCGCCGCCCGCACACGCATCTCGATCTCATCCACCCGGGCGAGGGTACCGAGCGCTCGGTGTGCACGCCGTCAGCGATCGGCGGCGATGCTGCGTCCGAGCGGAAGGCGCAGCCGGGCGGCGCCGACGGCCATCACGGCGCCGGCCGACGGTCCAGCTGCGGTCCATGCAGGCAGGGCGTCGGCACCGTGGAGCGGATCGTCGCTCACGACGCCGAGCAACTCCGGGTCGGGCTCACCGCATAGCGTGCTGGCGACGAAGCGGCGTACGAGCTCGTTCCAGTCGCCATCGCGACGCAGCAGGGCGTGGCTCTCGCCGGCTACGGAGAACAGGCCGACGGGCAGACCCTGGCGCCGGGCTCGCGACACGTACTCAGCCGTCAAGCGGGCGCTCGTGATGCGATCCCGATCGCCGTGCGCGAACACGATGAACCGTCCTGACAGGTCCACCAGGGGCTCGCCGCTCGGCAGCCACGGCGCCAGCGCCAGGACACCCGTCACGAGAGGATGATCGCCGGCAGCCACCACGGCCCGGCCGCCCATCGAGTGACCGATGAGTGCGATCGTCGGGACGCCGTCATCGCCGACGGCATCGAGCACACCCCAAAGATCCTTGGCCGCCGCACGATCGTTCCATCCCCGGTGCCGGTAACGCACCAGACCGACGAGCGCCTCCGGTGCGTTCGCACGGGCGACATCGGCGAACGGCCACATGCGCAGGATCGGATGCCCCCAGTCCGATGGAACAGACTGCGAGCTCTGCCGGCCGCCATGGGCGAGCACGATCGCCGTGGTGGCGTCGACGGGCTCGGCCAGGAGGTCGAGGCGGGGGAGCGTCACGACGTCGTCAGGCGCGCACGTGCCTGCGGATGATGTCGTTGACCACGGCAGCGTTGTCCCAGTTGCAGAAGTGGGCGCCGTCGATCAGCTCCAGCGATGCCGCCGGGATGCCGGCGGCGATGACCTCGGAATGCTCGGGCGGTGTGTTCGGATCGTCACGACCGACGACGACGACGCAGGGGACGTCGATGCCGGCGAGCTGGGGTCGCAAGTCCATGGAGGCGATGGCGCCGCAGCAGTTGGCGTAGCCCTCGGGATCGATCGACGCCACCATGGCGGCCAGGCGGTCACGGGCGTCGGGGTGGGCCTCGGACCACCGCGGTGTGAGCCATCTGGACACCACCATGGTGGCGATGGCATCCATGCCCCGCTGACGGACGGTCGCTGCGCGGTCCTCCCATCCGGCGTCGGGGATGAACGCCGACGTGCTGAGCAGCATGGTGCCGGCCACGCGCTCGGGATGTTCGGCCGCAAGCCACATCGCCGTCATGGCGCCGAGCGACAACCCGACGAGGTGGACGCGCTCGATCCCGAGATCGTCGAGCGTCTCGAGCACGTCGCCGCCGAGATCGGCGATCGTGTACGGACCAGGCGGCGTGTCGGTGGCCCCGTGCCCGCGGTGATCCATGAGCAGGACGCGCAGCTCACCGTCGAGCACCTCGACTTGGGGCCCCCACATGTCGATCGTGCTGCCGAGGGAGCCGAGGAACACGACAGGTGGGGCGGCGTCAGACCCCAAGATGCGCACAGCGAGCTTCATCGGCGCCCTCAGTCGGTCGGCGTGCCGGACAGGCCGTCATTGAACGCCCGGTACAGCTCGTAGACGTCCTTGCATGCCTGGCACAGGGGGAGTTGGCGGGGATCGCGAGCAGGCACCCACACATGACCGCACAGGGCTTCGAGCGGCGTGCCCGTGATCCGGGCCTCGAGCACCTTGGCTGCCGCCGATTCACCCGGATCCGTCTTGACGATGTGAGCGGCTGACGGTTCCTCGGTCTCGGTCGATTCATCGGTGCGCGTGATGATCTTCGGCTCGGCGACCGTCGGCATCGGGGCGGGCTGGCTCATTGGTGCAAGTGAAGCACACGATCGTCCGGTCGCGGCCCGCGACGGCTGTGACCCGTGTACGATGCGGGACGTGCTGACCGTGCTGGCCACCTCTGCCACGATTGCTGTCGTGGGTGTGTTCGGTGCCATCGTCGCCGCCACGTCCCGGGTGCCCGCTTTGATCCCGATCAGGGTGAGATCGCGCCGTCCCCGCCGACCCGAGCGCTGACGCCGAGCGCAGCCAGCTCAGCGGCTACGTTGGCGCGCGCTCGCGCCTCCCAGCGCTGCTGCGCCGCGTCCGTCGCGTAGATCTGCGTCCGTCCCACGAACGAGCGCAGCACGGCGCCGCGGCCCGTGCGCCAGCGGTCGTCGTCCACATGGGCGTACTCCCGCCGCACGCCGTTGACGTAGGCCCCGTAGTCGGCGGGATCGGTGGCCAGTACGGCCAGATCTGCATCGCACAGCACGGCGGCGTCCACGTCGTCACCGGCGCGGTGCTCGACCGTGGCGCGCACGAGCTCGGCGACGCGCGCGCAGCGAGCCGGGTTCCAGTTCAGAGCCGAGAGATCCGCGACGGCGATGTCGGCACTGCGTGCCTCGTTGGCCGTTCCCGTTGGCTCGTACACGGCGTCGTGGTAGAAGGCCGCCGCCACCGTCGCACCCGGGTCGGCGATATCGACGCTCGGCTCGGCGGCCAAGGACTGCACGTGGCGCACGACCCACACAAGGTGGCGCAGGCCGTGGTACACCCGATGAGGCTGGCGGTAGCGCGCCAGCAGCTCGTCGCCGGCTGCCCGGCAATCGGGCTCGGCGCCGACGTTCGTGCGCCACACTGCTTCCATCTCGGCGAGATCTCCGCTCACAGCACCAGTTTGCCAGCGACGTGATGGCGACGACACGATCGTCGCCCCTTGCTGGTGGAGCAGCTACAGCTCACGGACGTGCGGTGCTGGCGAAAGGACGAAGCGGCATTCCGGGCACCCAGCCGATCGCGTTGCTCCGTTTCCTCGCCTCCCGACGGTGGCACCCAGCTATCGGCGGAAGCGTCGGCCTCGGGCGTGCCGGCGACCGCGAACGGCCTGCAGCACGAGCAGCAACAGGATGGCGCCGAGAGCGGCGACGAGCACGGTGCGCAGCGAGAACTCGTTGATACCCGGCCGGTCGGCTGCTTGCATCAGCGCCCCGCCGATCAGCGCCCCAATCACGCCGACAGCGATCGTGTACACGCAGCCGCTGCGCTCGTCCTTGACGATCCAGCGCGCTAGCACGCCGGCGATCAGGCCGGTCAGGATCCAGTACAGGATGCTCAAGGGCCGCACCGTACCCTGGCGGTGTGGCGGTGCTCATCGACGAGGCACGGTGGTGGCACCGGGGCCGCAAGTGGTGTCACATGGTCAGCGACGAGTCGCTCGACGAGTTGCACGACTTCGCCGGCCGTGTCGGCATCCCCCGCCGCGGGTTTCAGGGTGACCACTACGACATCCCGGAGGAGTACCGCCCCAAGATTATCGCCGGCGGTGCCCTCGTGGTGGAGAGTCGTGAGTTGGTGTGCCGCCTGCGCGCCGCCGGCCTGCGGTTGAGCCCGGCCGAGCGCCGGTCCCGCCAGGCGTACTGAGCGATCACCATCGCGGGCGCTCGCCGGTGTCGTCGCGCGGGCAGCGGATGCGCTCGGTGGTGTCATCACCGCTGATGACGAACCACTCGACGAGCTCCAGACCGCAGGCGTCGACGATCTCGCTGGCCTCGAACCAGTGGTCGGGGTCATCGTCGAGGTTGTCATCGGCATCGTTGGCGTCGTCGGCATCATCGGCGCCAGCAGGCCGAACGGTTGCCAGCACCAGCGCCTCGACCGGAGCGGACCCGGCGACGGCGTTGGCGATGCACTCGGCGACGACGACCACCGAGTCGGGGTCGACGGTGCCGTCGACGACGACCACGGCGACACCGCGGCGTTCGGCGTCGAGAGCCAGGACGAGCGTCTCGTGACGCAGTGGTCGGTGCATCGCCATCGACACCACGGCCAACGCCGCGCCCGGCGACGAGATCGGGTCGACGCCGGCCCGAGGGAAGCGGCGCCAAGCACAGAAGGAATCCATTGCAAACCCCACGAACGATCGAGGTGTGGGGGAAGTCGGTGCGACGGACCCTACGGCTGGGGTGTGACGGCAGCGCCGCTCGACCGAGAACGGGCGACGTCAGTCGGAGGCGAGATCCCTGGCGGCGACCGAAGCGTCATAGCCGGTGAGCTCGATGTGAACGTCGGCGTCATCGATGAGTGCCAGCACGCCACTGGCAAGGGCGCAGTACTGCACGTCTCCGCCGCCCAGCGGGATCACGACGCATGTTGCCGGCTGCCCGGCGATCTCGGTCTGCTGGGCGTCCGTGGTCCCGGTCCTGGCGCCGGCGTCCTGGCGCAGCCGGATGGCGGCCTCCTCGGCGTAGAAGCGGTGCGTGATCTGCAGGTCGCTGATGCGGTTGTTCTTCACGCCCGACGCACAGTCGCCCGACGCCAGATTGCACGTCGATCTGTCGGCGCCGTCGAGACGGAACTGGACGTCGCCGATCGTCAGGGTGCGACGGTCCTCGGATAGCTGCACCACCTCCGCATCGGTCTCGATCCCGCCGAAGCGGGTCAGGATCGTGAAGTCGGCCGAGAACCGCGCCGACGGCGCCGAGTCGAGCAGCTCGAGCACGGCGTCGATGGCGGCATCGCCGGTCGGCTCGCCGGGCGCGCCGGGCTCCTCGGACAACGAGGGCCGCTCGCCGATTATGCACCCCGAGAGCGTCGAGATGGTCAGCGCACCCACGAGCACGGCGAGGGGTCCTGGTCGGGCCATGGGCGCCTCAGGCTACGCCGTTACCCTGCCACTTCGTGATTCGTCTCGAGGTTGCCACGGTGCTGCTGCAGTGGGCGACCGGAGGGATGTTCTTCTGCTGGTTCACGACCCGCCGCCGGGTGGTCGGTCTCGGGTACGGATGGCTGCTGCGGGGGACGTTCGCCGTCATCGCCGTCGGATCCCTCGTGACCGGGCTCCGTTACGACAGGGTGCCCGTGCGCGACGTAGCGTCGGCGGTTGTCGCCGCCACGTGCCTGACCGGCCTGGCGATATCGGTGATCCGCCGTCGGGCCGACGTGCGGAATCGACGCGCTGACCATGACCGCCGAAGTGAGCGGGTGGCCGAGATGACCGGCATCGTTCGCCAGCGCAGCGACGCCACGGGCACAGGACCAGAGTTCCCGCCGCTCGTCGACCTGCTGCCCGTCGTGGCCGGCGTCGTCGGGCTCGTTGCAGCGGCAGGTGACGCGGCGTCTGGTTCTGCCGAGGGTTCTGGCAGGTACGTGGCGGTGGCCCTTGCACGCACGCTCGTCGGGGCGGCGTTCATCGGGGCGATCACCGACGCCATGCTGCTCGGCCACTGGTATCTGGTGCAGCCCGGACTGCCTCGCCGTCTGCTCAACGAGTTGGTGGGAGCGCTGGGATGGGTGTGGCCGGCCGAGGTGGCGGTGATGCTGCTGCCGACGGGGATGCTGGCCGTGCTGGCCGGCAACGTCGATGACGGTTGGAACGGCACGCTCGGCTGGTTCTGGGTGGCCTGTGCGCTGAGCACCATCGTGCTCGTCGTCGTCACGAACGCGGCGCTGCGAGAGCGGCAGTACTCGGCCGTGATGGCCGCCACGGGGCTGCTCTACCTGGCGCTGCTGACAGCGTTCGGCACCGACCTCGTGGCTCGCGCCGTGCTCGCCGGATGACACCGACGAACGTCCGTTCCTTCCGGTGTGGTCTCCCGTGGGCTGATCAGGCACAATGGGGACATGCCCCGACCTGTGTGGACCGGCACGATCAGCTTCGGGCTGGTCGCCATCCCGGTCAAGCTGTTCAACGCCGTCAAGCGCAAGAGCGTGTCGTTCAACCAGCTCGACGAACGCACGATGAGCCGCATCCGGTACCGCAAGGTGTCCGACGAGGACGGTGAGGAGGTGCCCGACGAGCACATCGTGAAGGGCTATGAGGTGTCGAAGGGCCGCTACGTCGTCGTCGACCCCGAGGAGCTCGAGCCGCTGATGCCCTCGGCCACGAAGACCGTGGAGCTGGAAGAGTTCGTCGACCTGTCCGAGATCGATCCGATGTACTACGACGGCACGTACCACGTGGCTCCCGATGCCAACCCCAAACCGTATGTGCTGTTGGCGAAGGCGATGGAGGAGAGCGGCAAGGTCGCCATCGGCCGGTTCGTGATGCGCAACAAGCAGCACACGGCTGCCATCCGCGCCGTCGACGGTCGGCTGGTGATGTCGACCCTGGCGTATGCCGACGAGGTCGTCGACGCCGAGGACATCGAGGAGCTGGCGACACTCGACGACGTGAAGGTACAGAAGAAGGAAGTCACCATGGCGGAGTCGCTGGTCGACTCCCTCACCGCTGGGTTCGAACCCGACAAGTACCACGACGAGTACCGCGAGCAGGTGCTCGACCTGATCGAACGCAAGGCCGGGGGCGAGGAGTTCGAGGTGCCCGAGGTCAGCAGTGAGAAGCCAAAGGTCGTCGACCTGATGGCGGCCCTCGAAGCGAGCGTCGCCGCAGCAAAGAAGTCGCGCAAGAGCGCGTGACCAAGCCCGTCGAGTTCGCCGTCGGGGGGCGGACACTGAGGCTGACGAATCTCGACAAGCAGCTCTATCCGAGTGGCTTCACGAAGTCCGAGGTCATCGACTACTACGCCAGGATCGCGCCGGTACTGCTGCCGCACCTCGCCGGGCGGTGCATCACGTTCAGGCGCTTCCCCGACGGCTCCACGAAAGATGGGTTCTTCGAGAAGCGCTGCCCCAAGCACCGCCCCGAGTGGGTGGACGTGTCGTTCGGGCCCGGCGACCGCCGGGGTGGAGTCGAGTACTGCCGGCTCGAGGAGGCGGCGGCGCTCGTGTGGGCGGGCAACCTTGCCGCGCTGGAGCTGCACGCTCCGATGGCCCTGGCCGACGAGCTCGACACGCCCCGCGCCGTCGTGTTCGACTTCGACCCCGGCGCCCCGGCCGCCATCGCCGAGTGCTGCGAGGTGGCGCTCGCTGTCGCCGAGGTGCTCGACGTGGCGGGTCTGCGAGGGTTGTGCAAGACGTCGGGATCCAAGGGTCTCCAGCTCTACGTGCCGCTGAATGTCGACGGCCCGACGCACGACGGCACGGCCGACTTTGCGCTGGCGATCGCCCAGATCGTGGAGCAACGGCTGCCCGGCCGAACGACGACGATCATGGCCAAGGCCGTACGGCCCGGGAAGATCTTCATCGACTGGAGTCAGAACGCGTTCCACAAGACGACGATCGCCCCGTACTCGCTGCGCGCTCGGCCCGAGCCGACCGTGTCGACGCCCGTCACCTGGGACGAGGTCCGCGCAGCGGCGGCCGGCGACGTCGAGTTGCGCTTCCAGGCGTCAGACGTGCTGAGTCGGGTGGGCGAGCACGGGGATCTGTTCTCGGACGTTTTGTCCACCACCCAAGAGATGCCGCAGCTCGGCGGATGACGGCATGATGGTGTGGTGAGTCGTCCCCAACGCGCGCTACCGGCGCGCATCGGACTCGTGCTGACGATGGGCGTCGTCGGCGCCTGCGCGTCCACGGGCGCCGCCGGTAACGAGCAGGACGATGTTGCGTCCGTCGCCTCGACCGTGGCGCCGCAGCCGACAACGCTGCCGGTGGCGACGAATACGACGGTCCCGACAGCGGCGCCTCAGAGCACCACCGCACCGAGACCGACGACGACCGGGCCGGCAACCACGGTGCCAGCAACCACGGTGCCAGCAACCACGGTGCCAGCAACCACGGTGCGGGCAACCACTGTGCCGGCGACCACGTCCACCACATCGCCGGTCAAGCGTGCGGACTGGGCGGTGTTCGACTACGCCTTGGCCGACCGTCTGATCGGTGGCGGCGACCAGGCGGCCTCGGTAGCCGTCGCCGTCGACGGCAAGATCGTGCATCGATCCGCCTTCGGCTCTCGGGTGCCCGGCGAGCGCGCCCACCCGGCCGACCGCTTCCGCATCGCCAGCATCTCCAAGGCGATGGCCTCTGCGGCGACATTGCGACTCGTTGAGGCCGGGAAGTTGAAGCTGGACCAGCCGGCATTGGCGCTGGTGGCGAAATCGCTGAACGTTCCGGTTGTCGATCCCGTGGCCAAAGCGGTGACCGTGCGTCAGCTCCTTGGCCACAAGTCGGGCATCGGTAGCTTCGAGTTCGAGTTGCTCTACGCCGGATCGAATTCCTGCGAGCACGCAGCGCGAATCGCCCTGTCGGAGTCGCTGGTCGGCAAACCGGGCAAGTCGTACCGCTACAGCAACATGAACTACTGCCTCATCGGCCTCGTCTTGGAAGCTGTGACAGGTCAGCCCTACGAGACCGTGATCCGCAAGCAGGTGCTCGATCCTGTCGGTGCCGGCGCCATGCGTGTCGCCGGCACCCGTGACAGGAGCAAACGCTCGGTGCTGCACGTGACGTCACCAGGTCGCAACTACATGGACACATTGGGAGCGTCGGGTTCGTGGATCTCGTCAGCCAGCGATGTCGTGCGGTTCGCCGACTCGCTCGATCCCGCCAAGGCCGGCTGGCACCCGGTGAGCAACAGGACATTGGCGCTCATGAAGGCGCCGGTGACGAAGCGCCACAAGCGCGGTCGGCCCCGTCTGTCGTGGTACGGATTGGGGCTGGTGGTGTTCTCCGACGGCTCCTACGGGCACACCGGCACGCTCGAGAACACCCACGCGATGGTTGTGGTGCGACCGGACGGTGTCACGTGGGCGGTACTCGTCAGCGGTGAGAACCCGTGGGAGACGTCAGATCTGCGAACAATGGTCGACAACGCCCTCTTCGCCGCGCTCGCCCCTCGCTGAGACCCGCGCGCGGTCGTAGATCGTGTCGTCGAGGTGCTCCATCGCCATGCGAGCAGCGCCGGCGGCGATCACGAGCAGCACGATCGAGGTGGCGGTGAACACGAAGGCCATCTCGGGCGATACCGAGAACGGCAGCAGCATCGCCACGAACGCAGCAACGAACGCGCCGTGCCAACGACCGAGCGCCGGATGATCAGCGCCGATGCTGCGCGCCGCCGTCCCGAGCTCGAGGAAGGGGAGCACCAGGTGTCCGACGGGGATCACCCATCCGAGAGCGGCGATCGCCCGCGACCCATCGCCGCCGAGCAGGATGACGTTGTCGACCGTGCGCCGCGACCAGGCGGCCAACGTCAGCGCAGTGGCGATCTGTGCGCCGATGAACACCGCATAGACGATCCGCACGAACTGCACTGCGTCTGGATCGGCTGCGTCGGCGCCGAGGATGGCGAGCGCCAGCACGCTGACCACAACGTCGATGATGATGACCGTCGTCATCAGCCGGCCGGCGAGCGACGTCAGGCGGTCGGTGCGCCGCAGCTCGACCATCAGTGGATGTGCGGTGTGTCGATCCATGCTGTCGATGGGGGTGCATCGCCCGGCGGAACGGCAAAATCCGGCCCGGTTAGCATCCCGGCGACATGGACAGCCGCAGCTTCCTCGGGCTCGAGGCCACGCACAACCCGTTCCGTTGGACGCTGCCGGTGACGCAAGGGATCTCCACCTCTGGGAACTTCCTCTTCGGTGGGTGCGGGCTCGGCGCAGCGATTGCTGCGCTCGAGGGCACGTCGGGGCGGCGCTGCGTATGGGCCACCGCCCAGTACCTGTCGTACGCGGCGCCAGGAGAGGTCGTCGACATCGACGTGCGGATCGCCGTATCGGGCCATCAGATCAGCCAGGCCCGCGCCGTGTGCCATGTGGCCGACCGGGAGATCCTGACTGTCAACGCCGCTCTGGGGGATCGTCCGTTGGACCGGTTCGGCCAATGGCAACGGGCACCGGATGCCCCACCGCCCGATGACTGCGAGGTGCGCCCACCGCGGCACGGTCAGGCGGGCAACATCAACTCACGGCTGGAGCAGCGCGTCGTCAAGGTCCGCGCACTCGAGCAACTCGACGGATCACCGGGTGACGGCAACGTGATCGTGTGGTCGCGGCTATCCGACGTGATCGAAGGCGTCGATGCGGCGTCGCTGGCGATCCTCGGCGACTTCGTCCCGTTCGGCGTCGGCCAGGCGCTGGGTCTGGAGCGCGGCGGTAACAGTCTCGACAACACGCTGCGCTTGTGCCGCCTGGTGCCCACTGAGTGGGTGCTGCTCGACATCCATGTGCACGCCGTCGAGCGGGGATTCGGGCATGGGCTCGTGCACATGTTCGCCGAAGATGGCACGCTGCTCGCCACCGCCAGCCAGAGCTGCATCATCCGCCTGCGCTAGAACCGGAGGCTATGAGCCCTTCCCCGCGCTACGGCATGACTGTTCCCCTACCCGGGCCGTTGCACAGCCATGCGGACAAGCTGCGACAACTGGCCGACATCGGGTACACCGACGTGTGGTCCGCAGAGGCCGACGGCGCCGACGGCTTCACACCACTCGCCTTGGCGGCTGCGTGGGAGCCCCGGCTGCGGCTCGGCACGGCGATCATCCCGGCGTTCACGAGGTCGCCGGCGTGTTTCGCCCAATGCGTGGCCAGCATGGCCGACGCCGCGCCGGGTCGTTTCGCCATCGGCATCGGTGCCTCGAGCAACGTGATCGTGGAGCGCTGGAACGGGCTCGCTTTCGAGGAGCCGTACAAGAAGGTGCGCGATGTCGTGAAATTCCTGCGCGACGTCCTGGGCGGCGAGAAGGTGACGCGTCAATACGACACCTTCGAGGTGCAGGGCTTCCGCCTCGGTGTCCGGCCAGAGCAATCGCCGCCGATCCTCGTGGCGGCACTGCGGGAGGGGATGCTGAAGTTGGCCGGGCGGGAGGCCGACGGAGCCATCATCAACTGGCTGGCCCCGACCGACGTGGGCCGGGTGGCGGGCATCGTGCACGAAGCTGCCGGCGGCGCCGAGCGCGAGATCGTGGCACGGATCTTCGTGTGCCCGAGCGAGAACACCGACATCGTGCGCGCTGGCGCCCGCTTCGCCATCGCCGCCTACATGAACGTGCCCGTTTATGCCGCCTTCCACGAATGGCTTGGTCGCGGCGACGTGTTCCGCCCGATGTGGGACGCATGGGCGGCCGGCGATCGCAAGGCGGCGATGGCCGCCATCCCCGACGGGGTCGTGGACGAGCTCGTCGTGCATGGCTCCCCCGAACAGTGCCGGGCCCGCATCGACGAGTACTTCGCCAACGGCGTGACCACCTCGGCGCTGGCGGTGCTGCCCCTCGACCCGGACCTCGACCCGTGGCAGGCGATCGTCGGTCTGGCGCCGGCGGGCTAGGCGGCGCGGGGCGGGCGCTGGTGGCGCTGGGGTATCGGCGTGACACCCTCGAGCTCGTAGTTGTGAGGGGAGCTGGCGAGCATCTTGCGGATCTCGGCGATGTGTCGCCGGCCGCGCTTCACGGTGTCGTCGCTGAGGCGAAAGCGCGCCGGCAGCGTGGGCGCGGGGAACAGGTTGAGCTGGCGAGAAGAGGTGGTCGTTGTCATGATGTCAGCATCTCAAGTGGGTGTGACACATGCTCCGAGCAGGCACTTTGCGTTGGCGGTCACATCCGGGAGACGGTGACGGCGACGCCGATCGAGATGAGCGCAACTGCGACGGGGGCGACGTACGGCGCCCACTTCGGGAACTTCCATGGCGGCGCCATGACCACGAGGGAAACGGCACCGCCGGCCACCACGCCGCCCAGATGACCGCCGATCGAGATGCCCGGGATGCTGAACGTCAGCAGCAGGTTGATCAGCAACAGTGGGCCGATGCTGGTGGAGAACGGGTTGATCCCCCGGTACCTGAGCCCCACGGCTGCCGCTGCCATGAGCCCGAACACGGCGCCAGACGCCCCGCCGTGCAGCCCCCTCGGCTCCAACAGCACAGCGCCAGCCGACCCGCCGAGCAGCGCCGCACCGTACAAGAGACCGAAGCGGACGCGGCCGATCGCCGGTTCCAGCAGCTGACCGAGCTGGAACAGCAGCAGCATGTTGAAGGCGAAGTGCACGATGCCGAAGTGCAAGAAGCCGGCCGACACCAGGCGGTACCACTCGCCGTCGGCAAGCAATCCCCTGGCCAGGCCGAGGTCGAACTGCACGCCGCTGATGCGGTTGCGCAGCCCGATCGATGCAGGGTCGTCGATGCCCATCCAGATCATCACGGCCACATTGACGGCGATCAACGCGTACGTGACGAGTGTGATCTGGCGGGCGTTCCACACCTTGGCCTTGAACGTCGCCGACGGACGGGCCTGGCGGGCGCAGTCGACGCAGTGGCTGCCGACGGCAGCTTGCACCAGGCATTCGGTGCAGGCCGCTCGTCCGCAGCGCGTGCAGCGCCGCCCGGCCTCTCGGTCGGGGTGGCGGTAGCAGGAGGTCCGGGTGGACGCGGGGGGCTGGGGCAGCGACATCGTTCCTCAGGGTACGAACTCGGGAGCGCTGTGCCATCGCGGCATCAACGGTCGTACTCGCCGATGGCGCTCGTGCGA
>Ga0136630_1000347_pt1 | contig 17427 bp, 18 predicted proteins | sample AntDrymUQ5682106_2_FD_105496 | JGI IMG/M metagenome (GOLD analysis project Ga0136630, IMG submission 105496) | Polar desert sand microbial communities from Dry Valleys, Antarctica - metaG UQ568 (21.06) | ecosystem: Environmental > Terrestrial > Soil > Desert | place: Antarctica: Dry Valley...
CGGCCACCGCCACGACGGCGAGCGTCCAGTTAACCGTGCCCGGCGAGGAGCGCCGCGCCTTCTCACCCCAAGGCCTGGCCGCGCCCGGGCGCGGCGCGTACTCGTCACGCCACGCGCGTGACCCGCATCATTCTCACACGCGGCATCTGAGTGGCGTAGGCTCGCTGCTTGGCGGCTCCCCCCGGGTTTGGCCGGGGCCGTCGATCCGGGCGCGGGAACTGCGTTCGTCCCGAGATGGGCGAACGTCGGGGCTCGCTCCCGTTGATCTCAAAACTGACCACTACCCATCGCTGCGCAGCTGACTCCTGCAGGCCTTGCCGGGGCGCTTGAGCAGGCGCAGGTCAGTCATCGTCCTCGTGCGGTGTGATCGAGGACCGCAGTCGGCGCCGGGCCGCGTCCAGGCGCGCGGCCGCATCTTCGGCGCGATCGGGTGCGGCAGGGGAAGCTCGTTCGGGCGCGGACGGCGGAGGCGCAGCCCCGGGGACTTGGGCCGACCCGCCCCCACCGCCCCGTGCCAACCTCCGCAGCCGCGCGGCCAGCCGGCGCGCTTCGTCGCGCTTACCGTGCAGTGGAGGTCTCATCGACGCCGGCGACCACCGAGGTCGTCCAGTCGATCACCGACGTCGGCTTGACCACGTGGCGCTGCAGGCCGAGCTGGTCGGCGGGCACGCCCAGCGCGAGGCCGACGAGCTGGGGCAGGTGCAGGACCGGCATGTTCAGCGCGCGCCCGACGACGCGCTCTGCGAGCGGCTGTTGCAGGTCGAGGTTGAGGTGGCAAAGCGGGCACGGCGTCACGAGGCAGTCGGCGCGCGCGTCGAGCGCGTCGCCCAGGTGGCGGCCCGCTTGCTTCAGCGACGCCTCCTTGTTCATCGTGATGATCGGAAAGCCACAGCACTTGTGGCTGCCCGCGTAGTCGATCACCGTGCCGCCCAGCGCCTCGATCACGAGCGCCAGGTAGGTGTCGCGCGGAAGCTCCTCGTCGATCCCCAGCCGGTCGATGGGCCGCACGATGTAGCAGCCGTAGAACGGCCCGACGTGCAGGTCGGTCAGCGGTCGCTGCACGCGCGTGCGCAACTCGTCGAGGCCGAACTCCTCGACCAACAGCCAGAGGAGGTTCTTGTTGGTCAGGCCCTTGTCGTAGGAGAGGCCCTCGTCCGCCAGCGTCTCGTTGACGTGCGCGCGGTACTCGGCGCTGGCGTCCAGTCGCTCCTGGCACTCCGTCTGCGCGCCCTGGCAGGTCGAGCAGATGTTCATCATCATCGCCGCTCCGTCGACCTGCTGGGCGAGCGCGAAGGTGCGCGCGTTGAGCGTGTCGGCAAGCTCTTGGTTGTGCTCAGCGATGACCCCGGCGCCGCAGCACGCGCCGCGGTCGATCTCGACGAGCTCGATGTCCAGCAGCGGTGCGATCCGCGCCATCGAGCCATGCAGCTCGGGCGTGAAGCCGCGCGAGACGCAGCCGGGCCAGTAGGCGACCTTCATCGGGTCGGGCTCCCGCCGGGCGTCTGGCCGGGCTGGCCGTGCTCGGCGGAGGTCTGGGCGTCGCCGCCGACGGACGCGTCCGCGGGCGACGCGGTCGCGCCTTCGAGCTCCTCGTCGTAGCCGCTGATGTACAGGTTCAGCTCGAAGCGCTGCTCGCGACCCTCGACGGTTTCGTAGATCCGCTTGATCTGGCGCAGGTCGTCGCGCGCCAGCTTGTGCGGCTTGAGCACCGCCGCCGGCGTGACCTTGCGCCGCAGCAGCGCCTTGCCGATCGCGGGCAGCGAGCTGACGAGCTCCTTCTGCGCCGACGGCTTGAACTTCGCCAGCGGCGAGTCGCCGCCGTAGGAGCGCGGCAGCAGCTCGGCCTCGTTGAGCAGCCCGTACTGGCGCACCAGCGAGACGAATGCCTCCTCGTGGCGCTCGCCGTTGTTGGCATCTTCGATGCCGTGGTCGCTGCCCGCCAGGCGGCGCAGGCGCATGATCTGGCTCATCGGCGCGACGCCCTTCGGGCAGGCATCGATGCACGCAAAGCAGTGCGTGCAGTCATAGATGCCGTGCGGATCCTCGGCCAGGTCCTGCAGGCGCTCGAAGTGCTGATCGTCGCGCGGATCGCCGACGAAGCGATAGGCCTTCGCCAGCGCGGCCGGCCCGATGAACAGCGGATCGACCTCCATCGACAGGCAGTCCGAGACGCACGCCCCGCACTGGATGCAGGCCATCGACTGCGTGACATCGATCATCGTCTCCTTGGGGACGATGTACTCGCGCTCGGGGGCGGGCTGTTTGGCGATCAGCCACGGGGTGACGCGCTGGATCTTCTTCCAGTGCACCGACTCCATGTCGACGATCAGGTCCTTGATGATCGGCATGTTGCCCATCGGCTCGACCTCGATGACGCCGTCGCGGGCCTGGCGCTGTGCCTTGTCCAGATGCGTGTGGCAGGCGAGATCGGGTTTGCCGTTGATGCGCACGCCGCACGATCCGCAGATCGCCGCGCGGCACGAGCAGCGGATCCCGATCGAGCCATCGAAGCGCGCCCTGGCCTGCAGGATCGCCTCGAGCACCGAGCGGTGCGGCTCGAGATCGACCGTGTGCTCCTCCCAGTAGGGCGGGGCGCCGGACTCGGGGTTGTAGCGGCGCAGCCTCAGGATGAACTCGGACATGACCTCTTCAGTACTTCCTCTCTTCCGGCTCCCACTGCGTGATCGTCACCGGTGACTCTGAGATCTGCGGACTGCCGTCGGCGCCGCGGCTGATGTTGATGTGCTTCAGCCAGTCGGCGTCGTTGCGCTCAGGGTAGTCCGTGCGGAACTGCGCCCCGCGCGACTCCTTGCGCTCGATCGCGGCGATGACCGTCGCCTCGGCGCAGGTGAGCATGTAGTCCAGCTCGATCGCCCCCAGCACGTCCTGGTTGAAGACTGTGCCGCGGTCGTCGACGTATGCGCTCGAGGCCTCCTCCTGCAGGCGCCGCACGATCTCCAGCGCCTGGGTCAGGCCGGCCTCGTCGCGATAGACCGCGACGTACTCGTTCATCGTTGAGCCCAGCTCGTCCTTGATCTCCGTGATCCGCCGGCCGCCGTCGTCGCGAGCGATGATCGAGGCGATCTGCTCGACGTCCTCGCGCAGCCGCGACTTGGCGGCGTGTGGCATCGCCATGCTCTTGCCGCGCGCGGCGGCGTGCTCACCGGAGCGGCGGCCGAAGATCAGCGTGTCGAGCAGCGAGTTGGCGCCCAGGCGGTTGCCGCCGTGTACCGACACGCAGGCGACCTCGCCGGCCGCGTACAGCCCGGGGACCGGCGTCTGCCCGTCGGAGTCGGTCTTCACACCGCCCATGATGTAGTGCTGGCCGGGCCGGATCATGATCGGCTCGCGCGTGATGTCAGTCCCCGCGAAGTCGCGGCCGATGTTGACGATCTCGCGCAGCGACTCGAGCACGCGCTTGCGCGGCACGACCGTGACGTCGAGGTAGATGCCCTGCCCGTCGGCGCCGACGCCACGGCCCTCGTTGATCTCGGTCTGCTCGGCGCGCGAGACGACGTCGCGCGAGGCGAGCTCCATCTTGCTGGGCGCGTAGTCCTCCATGAAGCGCCGGCCCTCGGAGTTGAGCAGGTGCGCGCCCTCGCCGCGTGCGCCCTCGGTGATCAGGAAGCCGTTCTCGGCCAGCGTCGTCGGGTGGTACTGGACCATCTCCATGTCCATCAGCGGGGCGCCGGCCGCGTAGGCCTGCGCGATGCCGTCGCCGGTACAGATCAGCGCGTTGGTCGTCGGCCGGTAGCACTGGCCGTTGCCGCCGCTGGCGAGGATCACCGACTTGGCGTTGAAGCTCTCCATCGCGCCGGTGCGGACGTCGCGTGCCACTGCGCCCGTACAGTGGCCGTCGTCGTCGAGGATCAGCGACGTCGCGAACCATTCCTCGTAGCGGTCGACGGTCTCGTGGAAGCGCATCAGCTGCTCGTAGAGGACGTGCAGGATGGCCTGGCCGGTGATGTCGGCGACGTAAGCGGTGCGCTTCTTCGACGCCCCGCCGAAGGCGCGCAGGTCGAGCTCGCCCATGTCGTTACGGTGAAACGTGACGCCGATGTGCTCGAGGTGCATGGCCTCCTTCGGCGCCTCCGAGCACATGATCTCGATCGCGTCCTGATCGCCGAGGTAGTCCGAGCCCTTGACGGTGTCGTAGGCGTGCTCGGTCCAGTCGTCGTCGATCGCGATCGCGGCGTTGATCCCGCCCGCGGCGGCGACCGAATGCGAGCGCACCGGGTGGACCTTGCTGAGGATCGCGACCGATGCCTCGGCCTCGGCGGCGGCCAGCGCGGCGCGCTGGCCGGCAAGTCCGGCGCCGATGATGAGCACGTCGTGGGCTGGCATCGAGCGTGGACTCTACGCAGAGCGAGGGAGCGCTGCCGTGACCGCGCGACCGACGTGCTCGATCGTCACGACCCCCCGCAGGACGCCCTCCGGATCGACGACCATCAGCGCGCGGCGGTCGCGCAGGCGCTCGTCGCCGAGCAGCGTCTGCAGCGGGAGGTCGGAGTCCACGCGCCAGTCGTCGGCGTCGCCGATCTCCACGACCTCGGCGACCTCGAGCGCAGGCCTGCCCGCGGCGATCTGCTCGTCGACGGCGTCCTTGCGCACGATTCCGAGGAAGCGATCATGCTCGTCGACGGCGGGAAACCAGGGCCAGCCGTAGCGCAGGAAGTACTCCTCCTCGGCGCGCGAGAGCGGCAGCTCGGCCGGCATCGTCACCGGCTCGGAATCCATGATGTCAGCGGCCGTGATCCCGTCGATGCGCTCGGTCAGCTTGGTCGTGACGATCGCGCTGCGTGCCGACTGCGCGATCAACCAGCCGAGCACGGCGAGCCAGATGCCGTCGAGCTCTTCGCCGCTGGCGACGAGGAAGACTCCGAAGCCGATCAAGAGGTACGCGAAGCCCTCGCCGATGCGCCCGGCGACGCGCGTCGCCCGGTTGCGGTCGCCGCTCAGCTTCCACACGATCGCGCGCGCGACCCGCCCGCCGTCGAGCGGATAGGCCGGAACCATGTTGAACAGGAAGACGGCCGCGTTGATCGTCGCCAGGAAGCCCAGCAGCGCCAGCGCCGGTGAGATGTCCACCGAGCTGGAGAACAGCAGCACGTCGAGCACCGGGCCGTTGCTGATCGCGGCAACCAGCGCGGCGCAGACGCCGACGATCGCGATCGTTACGAGGGGTCCGGCGAGCGCGACCTTCAGCTCCGTGCCCGGTGAGTCGGTGTCCGAGCTCATCCTCGCCAGTCCGCCGAAGAACCACAGGTCGATCCCGCTGATCGTGATGCCCAGGCGCTGCGCGACGACCGCGTGGCCGAGCTCGTGCAGCACGATCGAGGTGAAGAACAACAGCACGCCCGCGACGGCGACGAGATAGGCCTGGGTGCTGGAGCCGTCGAGCACGCGCTGGAACGTGTCCGACATCAGGTAGATGAAGACGAACAAGACGACGAACCAGCTTGGGCTCGCTCCGATCCGGATGCCGAAGATCCGCGCGAGCTGGATCGAGGAGCCGCCTGTGAACATCGTGCCTCACATGGTCGCAGGCGTGTGACGCGCGATGATCGTGCCACGCCCACGCTCGCCGGTGCCCGCCTCCACGTCGATAGCATCGCCCGTCCCCAGCCCTGCTCCCAAGGACCACCCCACATGGCGCATGACGTGACGTTGATCCCCGGTGACGGCACCGGGCCCGAGCTTGCCGAGGCGACCCGTCGTGCGCTCGAGGCCACCGGCGTGAGCTTCAACTGGGATCTCCAGCAGGCCGGCGTCGACGAGTACGAGGCCCACGGCAATCCGTTTCCGGACGCCACGCTCGACTCGCTCAAGCGCACCGGGGTCGGCATCAAGGGGCCGACGACGACCCCCGTCGGGTCGGGCTTTCGGTCGGTCAACGTGCTGCTGCGCAAGGAGCTCGACCTGTACGCGTGCATCCGCCCCTGCAAGGCCTACGAGGGCGTGCGCACGCGCTTTCCCGAGACCGACCTCATCATCGTGCGCGAGAACACCGAGGACCTCTACGCGGGCATCGAGTTCGAGCGCGGCTCGCAGGACAACGCCGCCCTGCGCGAGAAGCTCGCCGAGCTTGGCTCGCACGTGCGCGACGACGCCGGCATCTCGATCAAGCCGATCAGCGTCTTCGGCAGCGAGCGCATCGTGCGCGCGGCGTTCGAGTACGCGATTGCTCACGGTCGCAAAAGGGTGACCGCCGGCCACAAGGCCAACATCATGAAGTTCTCCGACGGGCTCTTTCTGGAGGTCGCGCGCAAGGTCGCCGAGTCCTATCCGCAGATCGAGTTCGAGGACCGCATCATCGACAACCTCTGCAACCAGCTCGTCTCGCGTCCGGAGGAGTACGACGTCATCGTGCTGCCCAACCTGTACGGCGACATCGTCTCCGACCTCGGCGCCGGCATGATCGGCGGTCTGGGCTTCGCGGGTGGCGCGAACATCGGCACGAAGGCGGCCGTCTTCGAGGCCACGCACGGCTCGGCGCCGAAGTACAAGGGCCTCAACCGCGTCAACCCGACGGCGCTCATGCTGTCAGGCGTCTACATGCTCGACCACCTCGAGGAGCACCACGCGGCGCGCGCGCTCGAGGACGCGATCGCGGCCGTGATCCGCAAGGGCGAGAAGGTCACCTACGATCTCAAGCCCACCCGCGACGACCCGACCGCCGTCGGCACGAGTGAATTCGCCGACGCGGTGATCGAGGAGATGAATGCATGAGCAACGCTGCGCCCGTCAAGGTGGCCGTCACCGGCGCCGCCGGCCAGATCGGATACGCGCTGCTGTTCCGGATCGCATCCGGTCAGCTGCTCGGCCCCGAGACGCCGGTCTCACTACGGCTGCTCGAGATCCCGCAGGCGCTCAAGGCGGCGGAGGGCACCACGCTCGAGCTCACCGACTGCGCGTTCCCGCTGCTGGCCTCGGTCGACATCTTCGATGATCCGGCGCAGGCCTTCGATGGGGTGAACATCGCGCTGCTCGTCGGCGCGCGGCCGCGCGCGAAGGGGATGGAGCGCGCCGACCTGCTCGAAGCCAACGGCGCGATCTTCAAGCCCCAGGGCGAAGCCCTGAATGCGGTCGCGGCGGACGATGTGAAGGTGCTCGTCGTCGGCAACCCGGCGAACACGAACGCGCTCATCCTGGCGGCCAACGCGCCCGACCTGCCCGCCGAGCGGATCACCGCGATGACGCGCCTGGACCAGAACCGCGCCGTCGCACTGCTGGCCCAGAAGCTCGGCGTCAGCGTCGACGACGTGCAGGACCTGGTCGTGTGGGGCAACCATTCGCCGTCGATGTTCCCCGACCTTTTCAACGCAACGGTGAATGGTGAACGTGCCGTCGATCTGGTCGACATGGAGTGGTATGAGAACGAGTACATTCCGCGCGTCGGCAAGCGCGGCGCGGAAGTCATCGAGGCGCGCGGCGCCTCGTCGGCCGCGTCGGCGGCCAACGCCGCGATCGACCATGTGCGCGATTGGGTGCAAGGCGCCGACGGCCGGCGTTCGATGGCCGTCAGGTCAGACGGCTCCTACGGCGTGAGCGAGGGACTCATCTCAAGCTTCCCCGTGCGCGTGAGCGGCGGGGGGTACGAGATCGTGCAGGATCTCGAGCTTGGCGAGTTCGCACAGGGCAAGCTCGATGCGACCGTCCAGGAGCTCGAGGGCGAGCGCGCCGCGGTGCAGAAGCTCGGGCTCGTGTAATGAATACGTGAAATAGACCTAAAAACGGCCTATCCAAAAGGCGAAAGGGCCTATCCCGTTCCCCCTCGGGATAGGCCCTTCTTATCAATTGCTCTCAGGCGGCTTGCTTGGGATGCCAACCGCGTCCGTCCTTCGCGACGAGGCCGTCCCGGGCGAGTCCGGGTAGGACTCGGTAGAGGTAGTTCTGTTTGATGCCCATCTTCTCGGCGAGCTCTGGGATCGTGATGCCCGGATTCGCCTTGACGAGCTGCAGCGCCTCGTTGCCACGCGTGCCGCTGCCCTTGGGCCTGCCGCGCCGCTTGCCCGTACCGCCGCTGCTCTTGGCTTTGGCGCTGCTGCGCTTACGCGAGCCACCGGCTCGTCCGGCAGCGCGACGAGGGGTACTCGGCGCGGATGTGTTCGCCGGTACGCCGTCAAGCGCCGCCGCGGCGGCCTGCAGGCGCGTGTACTCGTCGACGAGCGGCTTGAGCTCCTTCAGTCGTGAACCAATCTCCGTACGTTTCTCGTCCAGGAAATCTGCCATCAACATTCCCCGTTTCAATGGTCACAAGTTAACATCACTAAGCGTACCAGTCGGCGCTCACCTGCTCGGGCGTTCAAGCATTTGCTTGAGCCGTTGCAGCGAGGCCTTCGCTTCCTTCTCGGGGATTCCTCCGACGAACGCCCGCGACGCGACAGCACCGATCGGTCCCAGTGGTGTACGAAACTCATTCTGATAGTCAAACCGCGTCACGCCATTTCGCGTGATCAGGCGATCCTCGATCACCGCTGTGGAGCGCGCAGGGCCGCGGCCCTCCCAGCGCGCGTAGCGTGGCGGCTCGATGTGCTTGAGCGTCCAGTGCACCCTGAGGCTGATGCCGCGAATGCACAGCGTCTGGTCCATCCGGTAACCAGGCCGCAGCGGGCCGGCGTCGACATGGTCGATGCTCTGCACGATCGTCACCCAGTCGTTGATGCGGTTGGGGTCCATGACGGCATCCCACACCTCCTGCTGCGGGGCGGCGATCTCGATGCTGGCAATCACGATGGACACGTCTCTGAATCTATTGCTTTGTTGCTAGCGGGCCCGGAGCCGCTCGACGGACTCCCATTCGCGCAGCGCGCGCTCGACGGCGCGGTCAAAGCTGTGCAGGCGCACGCCGAGCAGACCAGGCGCGCGATCGTCACGCGGCAACAGGTCGGTGCTCAGGCTCTCCATCAGCGGCACGATGAAACCCGGGTCCTCACCGGCGACGCGCGCCGCGAGCGGCGCGACGAGCGGCGTCGCGTTGCGCGCCAACCGCAGCGCCGGGCGGCGGACGAGCATCAGGTCGGCGATCCGTTCGATGATCTGCTCGTAGGTCAGGAGATCGGGCCCGGCGATATCCAGCGACAGCCCGCCGGCGGCGTGCTCGGTCGTCGCGGCCGCGGCCAGGAACGCCACGACGTCGCGCACGTCGATGGGCCGCGTGTGGTGCGCGCGCCAGGCCGGCAGCGCAAGCACGCTCATGCGCTCGACGAGGTGCACGAGCAGGCGAAACGAGCGCGAGCGTGAGCCGATGACGATCGAGGCGCGCAGCGCGACGGCCTCGGGCAGCGCGCTCAGCAGGATGCGCTCTACCTCCAGGCGGCTGCCCAGGTGACGCGACAGCGGGCGCTGCTCGGGGACGATCCCGCCGAGGTAGACGGCGCGCCGCAGGCCGCTGCGCTGCGCCGCGGCGACGAAGTTCTCCACTGCGTGGCGCTCGCGGCGCGCAAAGCCGTTCTCGCCCTCCATCGAGTGGATCAAGAAGTAAGCCACGTCGACGCCCTCCAGCGCCTCGTCGAGGCCGGCGCCGGTGACTGCGTCGCCACGCACGACCGGCACGCCGAGGCGCACGCGTGTCGACGGACGTGCGAAACCGCGCAGCTCGTGGCCGGCGTGCAACAGTGCAGGCGCCAGCGCGGAGCCGATCGAACCGCTGATGCCGGTGATCAGGATGCGCATCGGACGTACCATCGTGGCCGATGGAGCTGCTGCGCTCTCTAGAGGCGAAGGCTCGCGGGCGATTACAGGAGGCATATGCCGACTACTACGCAGGCGGAGCCGGCGACGAGCAGACGCTCGCCGAAAACGTCGCGGCGTGGCGCAAACTATGGATCAGACCGCGGGTCATGGTCGATGTCAGCACGGTCGACACGACGTGCACGCTGCTGGGGCAACGGCTTGCGCTGCCGCTGCTGCTCGCGCCGGTCGCCGCCGCACGGCTGCTGCATCCCGAGGGCGAGCTGGCCGCCGCCCGCGCGGCCGGCGGCGCGGGCACCGTCTACTGCCTGTCGACGCGCGCGACGACCGACCTTGCGCAGGTCGCCGCCTGCGCGACCGGGCCGCTGTGGTTTCAGCTGTACGCCGATCGCGATCGCGCCCGCTGCGAGCGCATCCTGGCGCGCGTTGCCGAGCACGGCTTCGAGGCGCTGCTGCTGACCGTCGACTTTCCCGTCAGCGCCCGCCGCGAGCGCGAGCTGCGTCACGACGCCGTGCCGCTGCCGCCGGGCGTCGCGCTCGCCTCGCACCTGGGCGAGCAGCTGACCGGCGACACGAAGCCCGTCGGCGGCTGGAACGCCTCGCTGACGTGGGATGACATCGCTTGGATTCGCGAGGCCTGCGGCCTGCCCGTGGTCGTCAAGGGCGTGCTCACCGCGCAGGACGCGCAGCTCGCGCTGCAGGCGGGCGCGGAGGGGATCGTCGTCTCCAATCACGGTGGCCGCCAGCTCGACGGCGCGATCCCGACGGCGGTGGCCCTGCCCGAGGTCGCCGCGGCGGTCGCCGGCCGTGCGCCCGTGCTCGTCGACGGCGGCATCCGCGACGGCGCCGACGTGCTGCGCGCGCTCGCCCTCGGCGCCGACGCGGTGCTCATCGGCCGGCCGTACGTGTGGGGTCTGGCCGCCGCCGGCGAGACCGGCGTGCGGCGCGTCATCGACGCGTTCGCACAGGACCTCGGCCGCGTGCTCGCGCTGAGCGGATGTCCGGGGCTCGCGGACGTCTCGCCCGACCATCTGCGCGCGGCGCCGTAGTCCCACGGAGAATTTCCTCACAACGAGCGAGAACGGGCGCGACACGGCGGGGCGAGATTCGCTTCTTCGCAACCTGTGCTGGGCAGCAGAGTGGTTTCGTCCGCCATTTGCGGGCTGCCCAGATCCAAATCTCCCTGTGAGCGGAAAACGCCGTTGACGTCCCCTTGAGCGGGCCGCTGACGCATGGTCGAATGGCCACCGCAATCGATCAGCGATGGGAAGGATGAAGGCAAGCATGGCGAGGACGAAGACGACGAAGAAGGTGTGCTGCGAGGACTGCTTCTTTCGTCGCAACCTGCTGTGCGCGCTGGAGCTCGACGAGCCCTGCGCGACCTTCCGCCCCGACAGCCCCGAAGGCCTGAGGCCGCCCCAGCAGCTGCGCTTCAGCTTCCGCCAGGAGCGCCGCACGCAGGCCGCATGGGCGTTTCCCAGCGCCCAGGAGCAGGCGACGATGCACGCCGCGCTGACGCGCTGAGCGACGGCGCCCTAACCGACGTGTGAGCCCCGCCAGCGACGGGGTACTGTCCGTGTCCACCATGGCACGCGAACGCGACCTCTTCGCCAACTTCGAGCGCATGCGCCGGGAGATGGACGAGCTCTTCGGCGACGTCTTCGGCAGCGTCGGGCTGACGTCGCGGCGCAGCGGCTTCTCACCGGCGGTCGACGTCTTCTACGCCGACGATCCGCCGCGCGCGATCGTCCACGCCGAGCTGGCGGGTATCGACTCGGGTGACCTCGGGCTGGAGATCCAGGGACGCGAGCTGACGCTCACCGGCCACCGCCGCGGAGCCTCCGATGCCGAGGGCCGCGTCTACCAGCAGCTCGAGATCGAGCACGGTCCGTTTCGGCGCACGATCGCGCTCGGCACCGAGGTCGTCGCCGAGCAGGCGCGCGCCACCTACCAGGACGGCATCCTGCGCGTCGAGCTGCCGCTCGCCGATGTCGAGTCCCAGACGCGCTCGGTGCCGATCGAACGGGGGCGTGCCACCGCCCCCCCGCGCGAGATCACGGAGTCATGATCGACGTCATCAACGACGGCAACCCCGCGCGCGAGATCGACGTCGGCACGCGCCAGGAGCTGCCCGGCAGGCTGCCGGTCCTGCCGCTGCGCGAGACGGTGCCCTTCCCGGACACGCTGACGCCGCTGGCGATCGGCCAGGAGCGCTCGATCCAGCTTGTCAACGACGCGCTCGCCGGCGACCGCATGATCGCGATGGTCGCGAGCCGCGAGCCCGACGTCGAGGAGCCCGGCTCCGAGCAGCTCTACGACGTCGGCGTCGTCGGTGTCATCGCGCGCATGATGCGCGTGCCCGACGGGACGCTGCGGCTGCTCGTGCAGGGCGCCCAGCGCGTGCACGTCGACAGCTGGGTGCAAGACAGGCCGTACCTCGTCGCCGAGATCTCCGAGCAGCCCGACGTCGTGGAGGAGAGCCCCGAGTTGACCGCGCTGATGCGCAGCGTCCAGCAGACCTTCTCGCAGATCGTCGAGGCGGTGCCCTACCTGCCCGAGGAGCTTCAGATCGCCGTCGCCAACGTCGATGAGCCCAACGCGCTCAGCCACCTCATCAGCGGATCGCTGCGGCTGCCGACCGAGCAGAAGCAGCAGCTGCTGGAGGAGACAAACGTCGCCAAGCGACTGCGGCGGCTCACCGAGCTGCTCGCGCGTGAGCTCGAGGTCATCTCGATCGGCAGCGAGATCCAGAGCCAGGTGCAAAACGAGATGGACCGCACGCAGCGCGAGTTCGTCCTGCGCCAGCAGCTCAAGGCGATTCAGGAGGAGCTGGGAGAGTTCGACGAGTCGGCCGCCGAGGCCAAGGAGCTGCGCGAGCAGCTGGCCGCGATCGAGCTGCCCGAGGACGCCCGCAAGCAGGTCGACCGCGAGCTCGGCCGGCTGGAGAACCTGCCGCCCGCCGCCGCCGAGCACGGCGTGATCCGCACGTACCTGGAGTGGATCGCGTCGCTGCCGTGGGACAAGGCGACCGCGGACAACCTCGACCTCGACCACGCCGCGCAGGTGCTCGACGAGGATCACTACGGGCTGGAGCAGGTCAAGGAGCGGATCCTCGAGTTCCTCGCGGTGCGCAAGCTCAACCCGCAGGCGCGCGGCTCGATCCTTAGCTTCGTCGGGCCGCCCGGCGTCGGCAAGACGTCGCTTGGCAAGTCGATCGCGCGGGCGCTGGAGCGCGAGTTCGAGCGCATCAGCGCCGGCGGCGTGCGCGACGAGGCGGAGATCCGCGGTCATCGGCGCACGTACATCGGCGCGATGCCCGGCACGATCATCCGCGCGCTGCGCGACGCGGGTTCCAACAACCCGCTGTTCATGATCGACGAGATCGACAAGATGGGCTCGGACTTCCGCGGCGACCCCGCCAGCGCGATGCTCGAGGTGCTCGACCCCGAGCAGAACGAGAACTTCCGCGATCACTACCTCGACCTGCCGTTCGACCTGTCCAGCGTGATGTTCATCACGACGGCCAACACGCTGGACACCGTCCCGGGGCCGCTGCGCGATCGCATGGAGACGATCGAGATCGCCGGCTACACCGCCGACGAGAAGCTGCAGATCGCCAAGCGCTATCTGCTGCCGCGCCAGGCCGAGCGCAACGGCCTCAAGCGCGGTCAGCTACGGATCACCGATGCCGCGCTACGCGCCGTGATCGCCGACTACACGCGCGAGGCGGGCGTGCGCGAGCTCGAGCGCGAGATCGGCGCGATCGCGCGCAAGGTGGCGCGCGAGATCGCCGGCGGCGGCACGCCGAAGGGGTCAATCGGCGAGGCGCGGGCGCGCGAGCTGCTGGGCCGCCAGCGCTATCACTCCGAAGCCAAGCGCCGCACGCGGCTGCCCGGCGTCGCGACGGGCCTGGCCTGGACGCCCGTCGGGGGCGACGTGCTGTTCATCGAGGCGCAGGCGTTCGACGGCGAGGGCAACCTGCAGATCACCGGCCAGCTCGGCGAGGTCATGAAGGAGTCCGCGGCGGCGGCGCTGTCCTACGTGCGCGGCCATCTGCCGGAACTGGCGCCGGGCTTGCCGTCGGACTGGTTCAAAACCCACGACATCCACATCCACGTGCCGGCCGGCGCGATCCCCAAGGACGGGCCGAGCGCGGGAATCACGATGGCGACGGCGCTCGTCTCGCTGCTCAGCGGTCGTCACGTGCGCGATCAGGTCGCGATGACGGGGGAGATGACGCTGACCGGTCAGGTACTTCCGATCGGCGGGCTGAAGGACAAGGCGCTGGCCGCGCAGCGCAACGGCATCACGACGATCATCGCCCCCGAGCTCAACGAGCCCGACATCGAGGAGATCCCCGAGCATCTGCGCAACAGGCTCGACTTCCGCTTCGTCGGGCAGATCGACGAGGTGCTCGACGTTGCGCTGGAGCCGGTCGACGGCCCAGCTCCGAAGCGGCGGCCCAGCTCAAAAGGGGCTGAGCCCTCCGAGGACCGGGTATATGCTCAGCACGCCGAGAAGAAAGCGACCTGAGGTGAGTGGAATGGGAGCAAAGGACAAGGCCGGTGCTGCTGCGGCCGCTGCGTACAGCCAGCGCAAGAATCCGTATCTGCAGCGCATCGTGCAGGACGCGGAGCTGCGCGACAACGTGGTCGTCGCCGTGGATGCCGCCCGCAACGCCTTTTCGCGCCTGAACAACGGCAAGACGCCGACGATGGCGATCCTCGACGACAAGAAGCTCCACAAGGATCTCAAGCGCTCGGCCGACGCGCTGCGCGAAGCGACGAGCGCCCTGCGCGAGGCGCCCAAGCACAGCAAGCCCAAGAAGCGCAAGGGCGGCCTGGGCAAGCTGCTGCTGCTCGCGATCATCGGCGGGGCGATCACGCTCGCCGTCAGCGAGGGCATGCGCAACAAGGTCCTCGACGCGCTGTTCGGCGCCGAGGAGGAGTTCGACTACACGTCGAACACGGCGCCCGCCTCACCCGACGCGCCGGACTCGCAGCCCGTCAGCTGACGCTCAACGCGATAGCAGTCGTTTCGAAGGCGCCGTCAGCGGCGTCTTCGTCGTTGTTGGCCGTCGACATGCGCAAGGCGCTTGGCATCGGGAGCGCGCGCGGCTCGGAGGGCGCGGTGACGACGCATCTCGTCGGCCAGGGGGCGCTGTGGGCGGGCCTGCAGGAGGTGTCCAAGGAGGATCTGCAGACCGCCGAGTGCAGCGGGTCCTGCCACACACCGAGGTCGAGCGGCTGAAGCCGGTGCTCGAGACTTCGACCTGACGCTAGGACTCGTCGCGAACGAGCGAACGGTCGCCGTACAGGCGCGCATTTGCTGCGAGCTGCTGGAAGATGCCCGGGTCGGTGAAGAGCTCAGCGCTGACGCGCCAGCGCGGTTCGATGCCACCGCCCTCGAGCGCGGCGACGACGTGCACGGTGTTGATCCCGTCGTGGCGCACGGTCAGCTGCATCGCGCCGGCTTGGGACTGCCACGTGCGCTCGTCCTCCCAGCCGAGCCGCTCCTCGTAGAGCTGCGCGAAGAAGTCGGCCAGCGTCTGGCGCTCCGAGTCGGACTCCGGACAGACGAGCGTGGCATCGAGGCCGAAGCCGGTCAGCTTCACCTCCCACGTCGGCAGCACGGCATAGGCGCCGTCGAACGGATGCTCCGTCGGCGTCAGCTCGAGCACGACGCTGTCGTGGCGGGAGGGAAGAACGAGCGAGCCCATCGGCGCGCAGGCTAGTTCATCGACCGACGCCCGCTGCGCCAACCCGCCGCTCAGCCCTGGCGTGGCTTGAAGCGCGTGCCGATCGTGATCAGCAGGTGCGCGACGCCGATGATGATGAAGAACGCCGTCGGGGCGTTCTCGTCGGAGAAGGCGAACAGGAACGGCGCCGCGATCAGCACGGCGGCGAGCGCGAAGTCGAGCAGCACGTGCACCGACGTCGGGATGACGGCGATCATGCCGGTCTGTCCCTCGGTGCTCGCGGCGACGGCGAGCACGACGACGCCGGCGAGAATCGCGACGGCGGTCGCGGCGCCCGAGTCGAAGGCGAAGAGGAACGGCGCGGCGATCAGCAGCACGCCCGCCAGGTACTCGATCACGCCGTGAAAGAAGCGAGAGATGGGACCCTGGCGCAACATCCCGCGGGAAGCTACTCGAACAAGCGCTGCAACTTCAGCAAGACACGCGGATCGCCCCATGGGCGCAGGCGGCCCTTGAGCATCATCGACGGTGGCCCCGAGCGTTTGGAGACAAGCTCGGCGAAGTCGTCAAAGCGCATCCGCATCCGCACCGTCGGCTTTGCCAGCCGCCCCTGCACGGCCACCTTGCTCTTGCCGTTGAGCTCCAGATACCACGGTTCGGCGTCGCGAAACTCCCACTGGATCGTCGTGCCGTGCGGCACCTCCTCGCCGCGTGCGTTGACCGCGAGCAGGTCGAACAGGACGTGGACGGTCTCCGGGTCGCGCCCGATCGCGCCGTTGCGCTGGCCGAGCAGCCCGGCGCGCAGCAGCACCAGCGCGCGGCGGGCGCGCTCGCGCGGCGAGACGTTCATCGGAAACGGGAAGTGCGCGATCTCGTCGGGGTCGAGCCCGATGGCCCGCAGCCGCGCCTCGTTGGAGCGCGCGCCCTCCTCGAAGAGGTCGAGCAACGAGAAGCCGAAGCAGTTTGTGTAGGACTCATCCCAGCCGGGCGGGATCGGCACGCTGAGCGTGTACTGCAGGACCTCGCGGATGATGTCGACGATCGCGTCCTGCGTTCCCTGCGGATCGGCCTTGTACAGATCGGCGAGCAGCTTGACGCCGAAGGCGATGTGGCGCTGCTCGTCGAGCGCCACGTTGCGGATCCCCTCGCAGAGGCCGGGCATCAGGTCCAGGCGCTCCAGCGACGTCTCGATCATGTGCTGCCCGGGCTGCGCGAGCGTGCCCTCGACGACCAGGTGGTACAGCGCGATGGCCGAGGCGAGCTTGCGCGGCGAGCGATCGTGACGCAGCTCGTCGGCCATGCGATCGAGGCGCTTGAACAGCGTGCGGTGCCCCCAGGTGAGCTCGGGCGCCGTCGCCTGCAGGCCGCCCGACAGCGAGCCGTCGCCGACGCCGACGACCTCGTGCAGGAAACGGTGAAAGAAGACCGCGTGGCGCGCCTCGTCGACCTGCTGGGTGGCGAGGAAATACTTCTGCTCCTCCAGCGGCGCGGCATCGATGTAGGGCGACAGGTTGTCGGCGACGGAGTCCTCGCCGTGGAAGAACAGCGTGTAGAGCCAGAGCGCGCCACGCCGCTGCTCGTCGGTGAACTTGTGCAGCCAGTCCTCCCGGTCCTGGGAGAAGTCGATCTCTGTCGCGCACCAATTGCTCCGCTCCCAGCGTGCGTACAGGTCCGCGTAGTCGATCTGCTCCGTCGCGGCGGGGACGGTCACTGCCATGGACGACCTCCGGTCAGACAGACTGGCTGGCCGGCCAACGGTACACCGCGCCCGGCGTGACAGTGGCGGTTTCGCCGTCCGGTCGCCGGAACCGGCGACCTCCACAGTGGCGGTTTCGCCGTCCGGTCGCCGGAACCGGCGACCTCCCGGCGACGTTACCTATGAGACGGCGGCGAGCTTCGGTGAGCGCCACGGCGCCGCCAGCCGAGCCGTCAGCACGTCGCCGAGCTCGTCGACCGCGACGCGCTCCTGGTGCAGCGAGTCGCGCTCGCGCACCGTGACGCTGCGGTCCTCGAGCGTCTGATGGTCGACGGTGACG
>Ga0136630_1000350_pt1 | contig 17346 bp, 18 predicted proteins | sample AntDrymUQ5682106_2_FD_105496 | JGI IMG/M metagenome (GOLD analysis project Ga0136630, IMG submission 105496) | Polar desert sand microbial communities from Dry Valleys, Antarctica - metaG UQ568 (21.06) | ecosystem: Environmental > Terrestrial > Soil > Desert | place: Antarctica: Dry Valley...
CGAGGCCCCGTCGGAGTACGAGCGCCGGCGCCGCTATGCGCGGGATCGCCGGCACGCGCTGCGCTCGGTCCCCGAGTGGCTCGAGGCCCAGGACCTCGTGGCGCTCCCGAGCGTCCACGGCGAGCTCGTCTAGCCGGGACGACCGCAGAGCCGCCGCGGCCTGGAGATCCGGGTCGCGGCCGGCGCTCTACAGGACCGTGAGACCGCTGGGCCGGGGCCGCGCCCTACGCCCCCTTACGGGGGCTAGGGCGATCTTACGCTCCAAATAGGTTTAGCGGAATATGGTAGAACTACGGAGCCAAGTCGTCAGATTCCGACTTGGAGGAGGAGAGGCCATGACCACTCACGTCGCGGAGCCGCTGGTTGTGCGACCGGCCTGCGATCCGGGAGGGGCGCTCACGCTCCACCTGGATGCGGAGCGGGGGAGGCTCGTCGTCGACGACGACGGCAAGAGGACGCGCTTCTCGCTGTGCGAGGGGGGCGAGGAGATCGGCTGGGTGCGGCGCGGAAGGCCGGTAGAGCTGCGCGAGGTGCTCGCCCACTGCCTGCGCGACTGGAGCGCCGAGCAGGCGGTGCTCTGCATGTCGAAGGCGGCCGCCGACCGCGCGGGCTCGGACCGCGGGTGCCGGCTCGCCGAGCAGGTGCGGGCGGCGCCGAGGGCCAGGGCGCTTTCGGTGCTGCCGTTTCAGCGCTGGTTCCTGTACCTGAGCTCGCGGCCCGGTCCCGAGCGGCTGTGCCCGGCCGAGGCCGCGGCTCGCGCCGGCTACATCGACCGCCGCCGCGGGGTCGCCGACACGGCGCGGCTCCTGCGCCGGCTTGGGCTTCAGACCCAGCACACCGGCGGGCGCGGAGCCGCCCCGCCGAGTCAGTTCGTCTCGGAGAGGACCGCGCTCGCGCTGTGTCGGGCGCTCGATCGTGACCCCGCTGAGCTCGGGGTCTAGGGGAGGGGAGATGGAGGAGACGATCGCCACCTACACCGACGCGGCGGATCGCCCGCACGCCGTCGTGCTCGTGATCCATCCCGGCGGCGCCCTCGTCGTCGACCGGGGGCCACGGAGCGTGTGCGTCGTGTGTGCGCTCGAGACCGACGAAGGGCGCGACCAGGCGCTCGCTGTGCTCGAGGGCGGCGCCTACCTCGAGCGGGCGCGGGCGTCGCGACGCCCGCTGTGCCGCGCGCTCTCCGAGGAGGAGCGCGCGATGATCGCGGAGGCGCGGGCGGAGGCGGGCGGGCGAGGGCCCGCCCGGGCCGCGTGATGGCCGCGAGCCGCGCCCACGTCGTCCACGCCGACGGGCGGTCGCGGCGCGAGCGCCTGCGCCCCGACGTCGAGGCGGCGCTGTGGGGACGGTGCCTGCACGCCGGGGCCGAGGGGCTCGTCGAGGTCGTGGCGGCACGCCGAGAGGCCGACGGCTCGCTTCGGATGCGCCCGCGCTCGGACCCCACCCGCTTTCCGCGCGCCGGCGACGGGCGGGCGCTCGTGGGCCTCGTCAGCGCCCACCGCGCCCGGGGGGAGGAGGTCTTCTGCACTCCACTCGCCCGCCGCCGCCGCGTCCCCGGGCTCGCGGGCGACGTCTGCCCCGGGCGGGTCGTGTGGGTCGACCTCGACGAGCCCGAGGCGCTCGAGCGACTGCGCGAGTTTCCCCACCGCCCCGAGCTCGTCGTCTACTCGGGCTCGGGAGGCGCGCACGCCTACTGGCGGCTCGCTCGCGTCGCCGATCCCGAGCAGATCGAGGCGGCGAACCGCAGCCTCGCCCACGCGCTCGGCGGCGATCCGGCCTCGACCGACCGGGCGCGGATCATGCGCCTGCCGGGTACGCGCAACGACAAGGCGGGGCGCGACGCGCGGCTCGCCCACGTCGACCTGGCCGCTCACGGCCACGAGCTCGGACAGCTCGTTCGGGGCCTCCGCGACCCCGACCCGCCGCCGCCCGCGCCGAGCGAGGACCAGGCGAGGCGCCGGGCGTGGTACCTCGCCCGCGACGAGGCGGCGCGCATCCCGCCGCCCGAGTACTTCCGCGTGCTGGCGGGGCGCGAGGCGCCGACCCGAGGGGGGTTCGTGCGCTGCCCGCTGCACGCCGAGCGAGTGCCTTCGTGCATGGTCTACGCGAGCCCCGAGCGCGGCTGGCGCTGCTTCGGCGGCTGCGAGGCGGGCGGCTCGATCTACGACCTCGCGTCGCTGCTCGAGGGCGGTCCGTCGGGCCGCTCGCTGCGCGGCGAGCGCTTCCTCGAGGTCCGGCGAGCGGTGCACGAGCGCTTCGGGCTCGGGGCGTAGGGGAGCTCAAGGGACGAAACGCCGGCGCGGGGCGCGGCCGGTGAGGGTCGCCGGGTCGAGGCGTCGATCGACGGGCGCCGGGCGGATCGTCGGCGCGGCAGCTCTGCCTTTCGCCCTCGCGCGCAAGCCGAGGTCGCTCCGGTGGACGCCCAGCGCTCGACGACCTCGAGCGCGCCCGCCCACGGGATGCACCCGCCGGCGCTCGCAGCAGCAGCAGGACAGGCGCCGCCCCCGGGCGAGCGCACTTCGTTCGAGGCCGGCCGTGGGTCCGGCAGAGAGGAGAGGCATGGACCATGAGGTAACGAGACTGGACGCCGCGGCGCGGGAGGCCCTGCGGTCGATCGCCACGCGGCTCGGGGCGGCCTCGACGCGCGAGCTCGCCGGTGCGCTCGGGTGCAGCCAGGCCGAGGCGTGCGAGCGCCTGATCGAGCTCGAGCAGGATGGGCTCGTCGAGCCCGTCGTGTGGCGGGTGACGGCCGAGGGCCGCGCGATGGCGGGCTTTGGGGAGGGGCGGTGACGCGCTCAGACGTCGGCTGCGCGTCGTGCGGCGCCGGCGCTCCCGAGCTCGACCACGACCAGCGCGAGGCCGTGGCCGCGCCCGCGGGCCCGCTGCTCGTGCTCGCCGGCGCGGGGTCCGGCAAGACCAGCGTGCTGACCGAGCGCGCCGCGCGGCTCGTCGCGAGCGGCGAGGTCGAGGCCGGTGCGCTCCTGTGCGTCACGTTCACCAACCGCGCCGCCGAGGAGATGCGCACCCGGCTCGCCCAGCTGCTCGACCGCCGCGCGGCGCGCCTCGCCACGATCGGGACCTTCCATTCGCTCTGCTACCGGATGCTCGCTCGCAGCCCGCGCCGGACGCAGCTCGAGCCGGGCTTCTCGGTCTGCGCCCAGGCCGAGGCGCGCGAGCTCGTCGCCCGCGCGCTGCGAGAGACCGCGGCGGGCGAGGACCTGCCCGCTGCGCTGGTCGCCCAGCAGATCGGCCAGGCGAAGGCGAGGCTGCTCGACCCCGACCGCTACCGCGGTCTGCGGAACTCCGAGCGGGTCAGGCGTCTCGCCCGCGCCTGGGAGCGCTACGAGGAGCTGCTTCGGGCCTCGAACGCGGTCGACTTCGACGACCTGATCGTCAGGGCGGTCGGCCTGCTGGCGGAGCCCGACCTGCTCGAGCGCTGGCAGCGGCGCTTCCAGGGCGTGCTCGTCGACGAGTACCAGGACACGAACCCGGCCCAGTGCGAGCTCGTGCGCCGCCTCGTCGCCCGCCATCGAAACCTGACCGCGGTCGCCGACGCTGATCAGGCGATCTACCGCTTCCGCGGCGCCGAGGTGCGAAACGTGCTCGGCTTCGAAGGCGACTTCCCCGCCGCGCGCGTCGTCGCGCTCGAGCGCAACTACCGCTCGAGCCGGGCGATCGTCTCCGCCGCCGCGCGGCTGATCGCCCACAACGCGCTGCGGCGTCAGACGACGATGCGAAGCGCGGCCGAGCAGGGACCCGCGATGATCGCTCACCGCTACGAGCGGGTCGACGACGAGGCGGCGGCCGCGGCCGGCTGGTGTCGCGCGCGGATCTCAGGCGGCGAGCCTCCCGCCGAGCTGGCGGTCCTCTTTCGCACCCGCCGCCAGGCGCAGGCGCTCGAGGACGCGCTGTCGGCGCTCGCGCTGCCCTACCGCGTCGTCGGGGGGCGGTCGCTGTACGAGACGGCCGCGGGGCGCGACCTCGTCGCCTACCTCAAGCTCGTCGCCAATCCGCGCGACCAGGGGGCGCTCGCCCGCGCTCTGCGGACTCGCGCGGGCGTCGGAGACCGCTCGGTCGCGCTCGTGCTCGGCGCCGTCGGCGACGGGCGAGACCTCACCGAGGCGGCCCGGACCGCGGGGCTCCCGCGAGCCGCGGCGCGGTCGATCGACCGCCTCGCCGGCGCGCTTCGGGCGCTGCGCGAAGAGGGGGTCCGGGGCGCCGTCGAGGGGGCGATCGCCGAGCTCGAGGCCGCGCGCGCTCGCCCCTCAGAGCCCGAGCGGCGCGAGCTGCTCGCGCGCGTGGCCCGCCGGGCGCGCGCCTACGAGCAGGAGGCCGAGGCTCCCGCGCTCGCGGACTTCCTCGTCCGCACGGCGCTCGAGGCCGGCGAGGGGCCGGAGCCTGGGGCGTGCGTGACGCTCGCGACCCTGCACGGCGCGAAGGGCGGCGAGTGGGCGAGGGTGTGGATCGCGGGGCTCTGCGAGGGCGTCCTGCCCCACGCGCGGTGCTCCCAGGGCGAGGCGCTCGAGGAGGAGCGGCGCCTCGCCTACGTCGGCATGACCCGCGCCAAGCGCGAGCTGTGCCTGTCCTCTGCGCGTCGCGACGCCTGGAGGCCCCGGCGCGCGAGCCGCTTCATCGGCGAGGCGGGGGCGAGCGCGGGCGGTGGGCTCGCCGCGGCCGCGTAGCGCGCCAAGCCGGCCTCTCGCCTCGGCGGGCGAGGAGCCCGAAACGCCGCCTCCTCGATCCAACAAGCCAGTTCCAAAGCAACAACCAAGAAAGGACACAGATGTCGCAGACAAACGACGTCTTTCCGGTGGGGACCCTCTCGGAGGCGCTCCCCCAGCTCCGGCGGCCGATGAGGCCCGAGGCCGTGCACTTCAAGCCGCAGTCGGAGTTCGCTCGCGGCGCGCTGGTCGTCGGCTACATCGACGCCCGGCTCGTCTACGAGCGGCTCAACCTGGTCGTCGGCGGCGCCTGGTCGTGCGACTTCGAGCCGCTCGCGCAGGCGCTGTGGCCCGAGCCCGAGCTCGACCGTGGGGGAAAGCCCAAGCCCCTGCCGCGCTACGTGGTGGCCCGGCTGACCGTCTGCGGGGTGACCCGCGAGGACGTGGGCGAGGGCTCTGACCCCAAGGGCGCCTACTCGGACGCGATCAAGCGCGCCGCGGTTCCGTTCGGCATCGGTCGCTTCCTCTACGCGATGGGGAGCCCGACCCTGTACGAGGGCGACAGGGAGAACGAGCTGCGGCGCTCGAAGGGCCGCAACCCGCGGCTCGTGGTCGACAGGCGCAGCGAGCGCTGGCTGCGGGGCCGCTACGCCGAGTGGCTCGAGCGCTCGGGGCGCGCGTTCGGCGCGCCGCTCGGCCACGGCGACGACCCCGAGGCGGTGCCGCCCGACGCCCAGGGCTCCCAGCCCGAGGGAGAGGCTCCGCCCGACGGCGAGGTCGAGACCGGATCGCGCGAAAGCCGTGAGCAGCAGGGAGCGAGCGTGGTCTCGCTGCCCGAGCGCCAGCGCGCGGGCTACGGCGAGCAGGCGGTGGCAGAGCTGGCCGCGCTCCTCTACGAAGGCGAGCCCGACCGCCGCGAGCTGCGCGACACGCTCGAGACCGCGCGCGCCGGCGGCGTCACCGACAAGCAGCTGCGCGCGGCGATCGCCCGCGCGGCCGGTCGCGAGGACCGCGCGGAGGCCGGCTTCGGCCTGCGGCGCTGGCTCGCCAGGCGCGTGACCGCGCGCGGCGGTGCGCAGCAGGCGGCGTAGGAGTCGTCAGCACCGCGAGTACAACGAAAAGGAAGCGATCGCGGGCGCATTCGCCCGCAGGGAGGAGCCACCCGATGGCCTCAAGCATCAACCGCGTCGTCCTGACCGGCAACCTCACCCGCGACCCCGAGCTTCGCTCGACGGCCTCGGGGACGTCGGTGTGCGGCCTGCGCCTGGCGTGCAACACGCGCCGGCGCCAGGACGGCGAGTGGGTCGACAAGCCCAACTACTTCGACGTGACGGTCTGGGGCGCCCAGGCCGAGAGCTGCGCGAGCTACCTCGAGAAGGGCCGGGGCGTCGCGGTCGACGGCCGGCTCGAGTGGCGCGAGTTCGCAGACCGCGACGGCAATCGCCGCCAGGCGGTCGACGTGGTCGCCGAGTCGGTCCAGTTCCTCGGCGGAGCGCCGGGGGGCGGGCCGAACGGATCGCGCGCGCGCTCGGACGCGCGCCCCGACGCCGAGCGCGAGCCCGCCCCGGCCGGGGGCAGCTCCTCGGCCGACGAGGACGACTTCCCCTTCTGAGCGCACGCCCTCGCTGCGGTCCCCTCCAAAGGGCGGGTCCGGAGCGGGCCGTGTGAGCGGCGCCCGCGGACAGGTGCGGGCGCCTCGACCGACAATCGAGCGGACGGAGCGCCGGGTCCCTCATCGGGACATGCGGCGCCCGTCCGCTCTTGCCTTTCAAGGAGGGCAGAGCGATGTTGCCAGACGGATTCGCGCGCTTCGAGGACCCCGATCGCCTCGCCGAGCGCGCCGATGACGAGCGCGAGCGCTTCGAGCGCGAGCTCGAGCTCGCCGACCGGATCGCCGAGCAGGCGTCGCTTGCGCCGGGCGCGCCGGAGGCGCGCGAGGAGGCGAGGCGCCGGCTCGGCCGGGCCCGCAGCGTGTCTGCGGCACGCGCCGAAGAGCCGAGGGCCGCGTGATGGCCCCGCGGCCACGCCGCGCACCCGCCGTCGTCCATGACCCGGCGCTGCCGCCGACGATCCCGCCCGGGATGACCGTCGACGAGTACCGGCGCCGGGCAGCGGGCCGGCGAGCACGCAGGCGGCGGATCGGGACACCGCCGCCGCTCCCGCCCGCGCCGCCCGAGCTCGCCGTGCGCCACCTCGGCGAGGCCGACCTGCGGGCGCTTCGCCGCGGGATCGCCGCGGCGCTCTTGGAGATCGGGATCGGCTCGCCGGCCGCCCGCATGCTCGGGCGGATCATGCGGCTCGCGGGCAGCGAGCTGCGTCGGCGACGGTGTCCCTGACCGACCCGCAGCTGACGAGCGCGACCGCCCCTTCGAGGCGCGGCGTGCGCAAACCCACCCAGAAGAGAGGAGGAGGCGCTGACCTCCACCGCCGTGCCGCCCGCCGCGGGCGGCCAGGTGCTCGACCGCGCGAGCGGCGAGCTGATCGACGTGCGCGAATCCTCGACCGACAGGCTCGCGCGCTTTCTCGACGAGGCGACCGAGCTGGTCTCGCTGATGAGCGAGGCGAGGGCGCAGGTCGATCGCGAGCTCCTGCGGCGCATGGACGCCGAGGCGACCTGGACCGCCCGGGTCGGCGACTTCGAGCTGCGGGCGCCGAGCCCCGAGGCCGGCATGACTCACTACGACCCCGAGGCGCTCGAGGACGCCCTCGACGGGCTCGTCGAGCGCGGGCTCGTCTGCGAGCAGGCCGCCGCCGCGGCGCTCCAGGTCGAGACGAACGTCGAGCGCACGCCGAAGCGGCGCGGCATCGCGGCGCTCCTGCGCCTCGGCGGTGAGGTCGCCGAGGCGGTGGCGGCGTGCGAGCGCCGGCGCGAGGAGCCGCCGAGGCGCTCGGTCCGCGTGCGCCGCCGGCGCGACTAGCGCTCGAGGCCGGGCCTCCGCACATGGCGGCCACGACACCACAACCGACAAGGAGGAACCCTATGAACCCTCGACCGAAGCGCGCGCCGATGACGCGCGCGCAGGCGGAGGCGCTGCTGCGCGCCAACGCGCCAGGGCGCGGCGACCCGCCCCAGGCGCTCCCGCCGCTCGCGGTCGCTCTCTGTTGGCACGAGAACGAGGGGCCGCGGACGCTGTTCGAGGCGCGGCGCTCAGAGCGCCCCGCGCCCGAGGACCCAGCCCAGCTGTGCGAGCGGCGGGTGACCGTGCGGCCCTTGCCGAGTCCGCTGCTCGCCGCGGCGCTCGTCGCGCGCTGCGGCGCGAGCGCCACCGGGCCGCGGTCGTTCTCGGTCCCGGCGGCGGTCGACCTGGTCGGGCGCGCGCTGTGCTCGATGGCGCCCGAGTGCCTCTACGGCCCGCGGGGGCTCGAGCAGGAGCTCAAGGCCGGCGGGCGCCAGGCCGAGCTGACGCGCTTGGTGAAGACGGAGATGATGCTGCCGGCGCGGCTCCCGGCGCTCGTCGAGGCGGCCGAGGAGGGCCCGCTCGCGGGCTGCGCGGTGGTCGCGACGCCCGTCGGCTCGGCGCTCTCGGGCTACTCGGCGCTGTCGCTCAAGCTCGTCACGGTTGCGCGGGAGGGCACGGCGATCGAGCGCCTCGGACCGCTCGACATCTGGCCCCGCGGAGCGCCGCACCGTCCCAGGGCGCTGTACCCAGACGAGGCGGTCGAGCTCTGCCACCGCGCCGCGCAGGATGGGCTCGAGGTGCTCGATCCCGACGGGCTGCGAGCGGCCCTCGAGGGCCTCGTGCGCCGCTCGGCGGTGGTCCGCGCGCGGGCGGGCTTTCCCAACCGCGCGTATCTCGTCGAGGGCCAGCGTGCGGGCGCGCCGTGCCGGCGCGCGGAGACCGACGCCCGAGCCGCGGTCCGGGCCGCGGAGCGCCGCGGCGAGGCGGGCGACGTCGTGTCGGTCGACGAGCGCGTGCGCGACGTGGCGCGGATGGCGTGCGCCGAGCGGGTCTCCGACCCGCGCGCGATCGGGCCCCAGGCCGAGGCGGTCGCGCGCTACCTCGAGACCGACTACGGCGTCGTGCTGGCGCTCGGGACGGGCTGCGGCAAGACGCCGACGTGGCTGTTCGCCTGCGATCTGAAGAGCCGCCGCCTCGAGGGCTGGCGCGGCCTCGCCGTTGTGCAGAAGCAGCTGCGCTCGCAGTGGCTCGCGGAGATCGCCGACAAGTTCCCCAGAGCGAAGGTCGTCGCGCCGGAGCCGGGGGAGGGGTCGATCGCGCGGGCGCTCGTGCGGGCCGACCGCGAGGCGGGACGCGCGCCCCTGCTGTGCCTCGCCACCTACGAGCAGGCGCGCTCGCGGCCCGAGGAGCTGCGCGCCGTCTACCTCGACGACCTCGCGGTCGACGAGGGCGGACAGCTCGACAAGCCCGAGACCCGCCTCGCGCAGTCGCTGTGGCTGCTCAGAGAGCGCGCGGCGACTGCCGCGGTCCTGTCGGCGACGCCGATCTCGCGCGGCATCCGCGACCTCGAGTGCGTGCTCGCCTGGGTGCGCGAGGACCGCGAGCTGATCGAGCGGCGGCTGCTCTCGCGCGAGTTCGCCTCGCCCGACTCGCTGGCGATGGAGCGCTTCGCCGCGGTCTGCGGGCCGACCGTCGTTCGCTTCACCCGCGAGCACCCCGAGCTGCGCGAGAGGATGCCCCAGCTCGAGGCGGCGACGGCGGTGCTCGTCGACCCGACGCCCGAGGAGCGGGCGCTGCACCGCGCCCTGCACTCGGAGATCGCTCGCCACTACGGCGAGCTGCTCGAGCTCGTAGAGCGACTCGGGGGTCTACGGCCCGACGACGCGCAGGTGGTCGAGGCCAGGGAGGAGCTCTCTGGCAGGCGCGCCTCGGCGCAGGGGATCGTCCTGTCGGCGATCCCGCTGGCGCTCTCGGCGGCGTGCGCGCCCGAGGTCCTGCGCGAGTCGCAGTCGATCGTCGCCAAGCTCTGCCGCTCGGCGGGCCTTGTCGAGCCCGCGGTCAGGGCGGGTGGGGCAAAGCGCGAGGTCGTCGCCCAGACGATCGCCCAGGCGGTCGGACAGGGCGAGCCCGTCCTGTGCTTCTGCTCGAACGCCGCGGCGCCGCTGGGTCACCTGGCCGAGACGCTCAGGCGCGACCACGGCGTCGAGATGGGTGTCCTGACCGGCGAGACGCCGCAGGCCGAGCGCGATCGCATCGGCCGGCGCTTCATGGCGGGCGGACTCTCGGCCCTCGGGCTCTCGCGCGCCTTCATGCGCGGGCTCAACCTCCAGCGGGCGAAGGTGGTGATCCACCTCGACCTGCCGTGGCTCTACAGCGAGTTCGAGCAGCGAAACGGCAGAGCCGCCCGGCTCGGCTCGGAGTCGCTCGCCGGCGTCGCGGTGCTCGTGCCGGTGATGCGCGGGCTCGTCGACGAGAAGGTCGCCGAGCACCTGCTGCCGCGGGCGCATCTCGCGCACTCAGCGCTCGACGCGGCGCGCGGCCAGGCGGTGTCCGAGTCAGAGGTCGCGCGCCAGCTCGGCGCGGTGGCCGGCGAGCTCGCCCGCGACCGCGAGGCGAGCCTGCGGCTTCGGATCGCCGCGCAGATCTACGCGGAGGCGGGGGCGGGCGACTGAGCGCCCGGCGGACTGACTCGGAGAACTCGTTCCCCACCCACGGGGACCGGGCCCTTGGTCGGGATGGGGCCGGTCATAACCGGCGTTCAAGTCCCCGGCCAGCGCCCGTGAACGCGACGATGCGCGATCTCGTAGACCGTACGCGCCCTCGACCCCTTCGGCTGGTGGCCGACGCCGAACGCGAGATAGGCGAGCTCGAGTCCGCCCGCGACGATGACCGGCGAGAAGAGCATCCGAAACGGGGGCTCGACGGCCTCGGGCGGGAGATAGACCTTGACGCGGCCCGCGAGCTGCGTCCCGTCGCGGCCCTCGGCGGCGCAGGGCTCGAGCTGCGTTCGGTGCACCCCCTCGGAGGCGAAGGCCTCGCGCGCCCTCTCGGCGGCCACTCGGGCCGGCGTGCCCGGCCGGTAGCGGGCGACGTCGAGCGCGAAGGCCTCATCGTCGAAGCGGACGCGCAGGCGCCGATCGGCCCGCCGATCGGCCACCGCACTACCCCTCGCCGTGCGCGGGGGGCTCGCCGAACTCCTCGGCGAACTCCTCGGATGTGAGCGCTCGCCCTCCGACCCGCTGGAGAATCGTCTCCTCGGAGGGCCCGGTGTCGGGCTCGAGGAGAAGGCGTCCGTCCGGCAGGCACTCCACCGCGTAGGTGCCGGCGAACTCCGGGTCGTCGAGGGTGATCGTCCTCACGGCTCGGATTGTCGCAGGCGTGCGGCGAACCAGAACCACCCCAGCACGGGCACGGGAGCCGGGACTCTCGGCCTTTCGCACGTAGTGGTCGAGGAGGCGGTGCGGCTTCGGGATAGCCGCGCAGATCTACGCCGAGGTGTGGGGCGGCGCCTGAGCGCCGGCTGCCCTGCCGGTGCGACAATCGCCACCAATGGACGCAGGCATGAAAGTCCGGATCAGCTGGCCGGACCTCGATGGGGACTACTTCCTGGATGAGCGCCGCGATGACGGCAGCCTCGTGCTGCCCCCGGACACCGGGGCCGCGGCGATCCGGAAGCGTCTCGGCAGCGAGCCGATGAGCGCCGAGGAGTTCGAGCGCCACTTCGGCCATCCCCCTACCGACGGGGAGGGCTAGCAGTGGACGACTCAGCAGAGAGCTACACGGTGGTCCTGAGCCGAGGCGAGGACGGCATCGTCTGCGCCCAGGTGGTCGAGGTGCCGGAGGCGATCAGCCAGGGCGACACCCCCGAGGAGGCGACCGCGAACGTCCGCGAGGCGCTCGAGCTCGCCATCGAGTGGCGTCGCGCCGAGGGCGAGGCGGTGCCCGAGCCGACCGAGGTCAGCCTCGGCTCGCTCACGCTCGAAGCGCCCTAACGGGCGCAGATGAAGCGCCGAGAGCCGAGCGCTGGCTGCGCTCGCACGGCGCCGAGCCGCGGGCGATCTGCGCGCAGCTCGGGATACCACGGATCCCCAAACGCTAGGCCGAACGCGAGGGCGCGGCGCCTGAGCGCCGCCACGAGTCCCCCGCCGACGGGACCAGGCGCGTCACGCAACACACCGAACCGAGCCCGGCCGCAGGCCGGGAGAAAGGAGAGTCGATGGCAACGGCCCTCGACCAGATCATCGAGCGCCAGCACGGCGTCTCGCTCCCCGGGCCCGTCACGAGCGGGCCCGCCCCCACGCAGTCAGAGCGCTACGCGCTCGACCACCCCGACGGCTTCGACTACCTCAGCCGGACGGTCTGCGGCATCCCCGAGGTCGCGGTCTTCCGCGCCGCCGAGCGGGCGGGGCTGCAGGTCTGCCTCGCCGGCCCGCCCGGCACCGGCAAGACCTCGGCCTTTCGCGCCTACGACCCCGACGGGATCGTCGTCGAGTGCGACGAGGGGACCTCGGCGGAGACCCTGATCGGCGGCTTCGTCCCGACCCCCGGCGGGCACTTTCGCTGGGACGACCGCGAGCTCACGATCGCCACGCGCGAGGGCCGGCGGATCCTGCTCGACGAGGTCGTGGCGGTCGACCCGCGCGTCCTGTGCCGCCTGCACGCGCTCTTCGACGCCCGCCGGCGGATCACGCTCAAGGAGCACGAGGGGGAGGTCGTCTGCGCCCGCGAGGGCTTCTGGCCGATGCTCGCCTACAACCCCGATCTGCCGGGGATGGAGCTGCCCGACCCGCTGCGCTCGCGCTTCCACCTCCACATCGAGGTGGGGACCGACTACGCGGTCCTGCACCGCGAGCCCGCCGATCTCTGCCGGGTCGAGCGAGCCGACGACATCCCGGCGCCCGAGGTCCGACTCGGCGGGCGCGGCGAGGGGCTGCTCGGGATCGACCGCCGCATCGTCCAGGCCGCGCAGAAGCTCGACGAGGACCGCCGCCGCGGGCTCGTCGGGTGGGCGCCGCAGCTGCGCGAGCTCTCGCACCTCGCCGCGGTCGAGCGGGTCTTCGGGCTCGACTTCGCGCTGCGAAACCTGGTCTCGGGGGCGCGGCCCGAGCACCGCGAGGCGCTCACACAGACCCTGCACGTGGTCGTCGGCGAGGAGCTCGACCTGCGACCGCTGTGCTTCGACTAGGGGGGCCGAGATGACCGACATCAGGCAGGTGTTCGTGGGCGAGGCCAAGCGAAGAGAGCGCGCCTCGCGCCACGGCGAGTTCTGGCTCGCGCTCTCGCGCGCGCTGACCGGCGTGGCGCTCGGGCTGACGCGCGGGCACGTGCTCGCGACCGGCGAGCGCTGCCCGCTGACCGTTGTGCGCTGCATGCCGCGGGCGACGCGGGGGATGGCCGATGCCGCGGGCCTGATCGACCTGCGGACCTCGATCGTCTACCTCGACGGCGAGCGGCTGCTCGGCGATCCCGCCGCCTACGACGTCGCCCAGATCGCCGAGCGCCCCAAGCGCCGCCTGGCGGCGCTGGGGGGCGTCCTGCGCCACGAGATCGGCCACCGCCGCCACACGCTCGAGCAGGCGCAGGCGCGCATCCCCGAGGAGCTCCGCTCGACCTGGCGGCTGCTCGAGGAGCCGCGCATGGAGGCCCAGCTGTGTCGGCAGGACCCGCGATCGCGGGCTCTGCTGCGCTGCTCGGCCGAGGACGTCGTCCTGCGCGAGCTCCCGACCGACACCGCGACCGCGCCGCGCGCGAGGGCAGCGGCGGCGCTGTGCCTCGTCTACGGACGCGCGGCGGCGGGGGTCCTGCGCCCGGAGCAGGCGCGCCCGGCGACAGAGCTCGCCGAGCGGGCGCTCGGCTCAGACGACGCCCGCAGGCTCAGGGAGCTCCTCGACCAGGTCGTCTGGGTGGGCGACGCCGACCACGAGCGGATGGCCGAGCTCGCCCGGCGCTTTCGCGAGATCGTCGGCGAGGACCCGCCCGAGGAGGGCGCCGTCGGCGAGTGCCGGGCCGGCGACGGCGCGGGCGGCGACCGGGGCGAGTCGGGCTCCGGCGAGGGCCAGGGCGACGGCTCGGGCCGATCGGGTCGAGGAGGCGGCCCGGGCCTCTCGGCCGCAGAGCTCGAGGAGGAGCTCGAGCGCGTGCGCGAGGCGGTCAGAGGGGCCGCCCGCGAGGCCTCCGACCGCGGCGCAGGCGAGCCCGAGGCCCACACCGCGGCCGACGAGCTCGAGCAACAGCTCAAGCGCGCGCTCGCGAGCGAGGAAGCCCCGCGCGGACCGGGCGGCCTGCTCGCCGGGCTCCCGCGCGGGAGCCTCCCGGCCGCCGGCGAGCGGCGCGCGCCGAGCCCGCCCGAGCGCCGCGCGGCGGAGCGCCTCGCCGCCGAGCTTCGCCGCATCAAGGTGCACGCCACCGCGCTCGAGGGCCGCGTCGTCCCGCCCGGGCGCTTCTCGGGGCGAGGCGCGGTGCGCCAGGCCTCCGAGCGAGCGCGCGGCGCCCCGCTGCGGGGAGAGGCCTTCCGGGCGAGGGTGACCAAGCCCTCGGAGCTGTTCGCGCCGCACGTGGCGGTGGCGATCGACACCTCGGGCTCGATGTCGGCGGCGGCGCCGGCGCTCTCGTCGGTCCTCTACGTCCTCGCGCACGCGATCCGCTCGATCGGCGGGCGGCTGTGCGCGGCGGGCTTCGGCGATGGCTTCGCGCTGATCCAGGGCGCCGCCGAGCCCGCGCTCGGCGTCCCGGCGATCGCGTGTCGCGGCGGGACGGCGTTCCTCGCCGAGGCGCTGTCTCTGTGCGAGGACGAGGTCGACCTGCGCTCGGCGCGCCGCCCGCGGCTCGCCTACGTCGTCTCCGACGGGGCGTGGGTGGATTCGGAGGCGGCGACCCGCCGCCAGCGCGAGCTGCGCGAGGGGGGTGTTGCGCTCGTCCACGTGGGGCTCGCCGCGGCCCCGCAGACCCACGACGACGAGGCCGAGGTCGTGACCGTCGCCGAGGCGCACGAGCTCGCCGACGTGATCGCCGCCGGGACGAGGCGAGCGATCGAGCGCCGATAGCCGGCGCGCGAGAGGGGCGGGCGCCCGAGCGGAAACGAGCGCGCCCGCCCGCACGAAGACCAGCAACGACTACCGCCGGCCCTCGGAGCCGGCAGGAGGTGATGAGACGTGGCGCAGATCGCCACCCACGACGGCCGGCTCGCCGGCCAGCAGTGCCTTTCCGACGCCGGGCGAGCGCCCGGCGTCGAGGTCAGCGCGGTCGAGACCGGGCGCATCCATGAGATCGAGAACATCCGCTCGGTCAGCGACGAGCTCGTCGAGGCGATGGCCGCGGCGATCCGCGAGGAGGGCCAGATCCACACGCCGCTGAGGGTCGTGCGCCTGTCGGAGGTCGGCTTCGACCTGCGGCGCGAGTTCGGCCTCGCGCTGTCCGAGGAGGACTACGAGCGGGGCTTCGGCGTCGTCGGCGGCCACCGCCGGCTGGCGGCGGCGCGGCGGCTGGGACTCGACACCGTGCCCGTGACCTGCGTCTCGGCGCGGCGCATCCGCGGGCGGGCGGACCTCTTCCTTCAACAGGCGGGCGACAACGCCCACCGCGCGCAGGCGACGCCGATCGACGAGGCGCGCTTCTATCGGGAGTTGCGCCGGTGCGGGATGACCGTCGGCGAGATCGCCGCCTGTGACCCGCACCGAAACTCGCAGTCGACGATCCGAAAGCGGCTCGAGCTCCTGAGGCTCCCCGGGCCGGCAAGAGCGCTCGCCGAGCGCGGGGAGCTGCGCCAGGAGGCCGCGCAGACGCTCCTCGCCGTCACCGACACGGCGCCGCGGGTGGGCGAGGAGCTCGCACGCCGGCTCGAGCGCGGGGAGCTCTTCGCCCGCGAGGTCGAGGCGCGCCCGGGGCGGGCGCTGCGCGCGCTCGCCGCCGACCCGGACCGACCGGCCGACTGCGTCGTCGTCCCCTTCAACGCGCGCGAGGGGGAGACGCTCGACGCGCGCGAGGTGGCGCAGGCGGTGCACTCGGCGCTCGGCGCCGGCGCGGTCGCCGAGGAAGAGCGCGAGCGGGTCGAGGAGGACCTGACCGCGGTCGGCGCGCGCCTCGGCGAGCTCCCGGCGGGGGTCGACCCGCTGCTCACGGTGTCGGAGGCCGAGCGCATGGAGGCCGAGTCGCTCGGCGGGATCGTGCGCGTGGGGGAGGGGCGCTTCCACGAGGAGGCCTTCTGCACCGAGGCCGACTTCCTCGCGGGCTGGCTGCGACGCGCGGTCAGCCGTCTCGAGGGCGCGGGCGACTTCGAGACCGCCCAGCAGGCGCCCGCGGTGCCCGAGCAGGAGCAGGAGCAGCGGAGGGACGAGCGCGAGCGCGAGGCCGAGGCGCGGGCGCGAGCCCGGCGGGCCAACCTCTCGTTCGGCGAGCGGCTGTGGCAGCGCCTCGGGGCCGGCGACGGACTCCCCGACGCGCTCGTGCGGCTGCTGTGCGCCCAGCTCACCCAGGCCTACGGCCCTCAGATGGCGCTCGGCGCGGCGCTCGCCTTCGAGCGGATGCGGGTGCGGGAGGAGCGCATGGTGCGGGGCGCGGTCGAGACCCGCGAGCGCCTGCCCTCGCGCCAGGAGGCCGAGCGCCTCCTGCACGAGCTGCTCGGCTCGGCGGCCGGCGCGCACGAGGCGCTCAGGCTCTGCGCGGGGGCGCTGTGCGCGGCGGCGGTGTGCGATCCCGGCGAGGCGCCGGCGGAGTGGGCGCGGCGGCTGCTGCCGCTCGAGCTCCCGGTCGGCGGCGAGGGCTCGGCGGCCGAGGGCCTGCCGGAGGAGCTCTGGTGCGAGCTCGAGCCGCTCGTCGGCGAGCACCTCGACGCCCTGCGCCGCCTCGACTTCGTGCCGGACGGCGCCGAGGTTGTGCGCCGTGACCGCCGGGCGGCGCGGCACCGGTAGCCCCCGCCGGCGAGGCAGGGGCCGGCTCCAACACGAGATCCACGGCGGGGCGCCTCGGGGGCGGCGCCACCTGGCGCTGCGCCGGCGGCCACGGCCGCCGCGAGGGGCTGGCGGTGATCCCCCGGCGCCACCGAGGGCCGGGTCGACCGCCACCTGCGCCGCGCGCACCCCGGATCCAGGCACACGCCGCGGCGGGCGCCGCGGCACAGCAATCGAGAGAAGGAGAAAACGATGACTACGAGAGCTCTTGTCCTGGAGCAGGACAGGCGCGTGCGTGAGCAGCTCGTCGAGCAGCTCGCGCGCGACGGACTCGACGCCGACGGGCGCGACTCGGCCGCCGGCGCCCGCGTGCGCTGTGCGGGCTGGGCGCCGGACGCCGTGATCGTCGGCGAGCTCGAGGCGCCCGGCAGGGGGCTCGCCTTCGTGCGGGCGATCCGCGCCGGGGTCGCCCGGGCCCCGATCGACCCCGGCGTCGTGGCGATCGCGGTCGGGTCGGGCGGCGAGCTCGAGCTCGTCCGCGCCTTCGAGGCGGGCTGCGACGACTTCGTGCGGGCGCCGGTCGCCTACCTCGAGCTGCGCGCGCGCCTTCAGGCCGCGCTCGCGCGCCCGCGCCGGCGCGCCTGCGAGCGGATCGAGGTCGGCGGGCTCACGGTGGACGGCCGCTCGCGGACGGTGAGCTACCGGGACCGGCCGGTGCTCCTGAGCGAGCTCGAGTTCGGGCTGCTCGCGCGGCTCGCGCGCGAGCCCCGGACGGTCGTGCGCCGCGAGGAGCTGTGGCGCGAGGTGTGGGGCTGCGAGGTGGGCCCGCGCAGCCGGACGATCGACGCCCACGCCGCGCGGCTGCGGCGCAAGCTGAGCTCGGCCGGGGCGGAGGGGCTCGTC
>Ga0136630_1000352_pt1 | contig 17299 bp, 12 predicted proteins | sample AntDrymUQ5682106_2_FD_105496 | JGI IMG/M metagenome (GOLD analysis project Ga0136630, IMG submission 105496) | Polar desert sand microbial communities from Dry Valleys, Antarctica - metaG UQ568 (21.06) | ecosystem: Environmental > Terrestrial > Soil > Desert | place: Antarctica: Dry Valley...
CATCGACGGTGACGCGACCGACGATCAAGAGGGGGTGATGAAGAACTCGAGAAGGCGAGCTAAGCTCGCCAAGTACGCGGATGATGCGGTGGTTTCTTACACCACTTCAGCGGGCGGGACCGCGGGTCGCCCTGCGCTGAGCTTTCACGCCGGCACATGTCATTCCTCTTCCGCCGGCACGTCGTACGCGCCGGCGGTCTAGAACTGCTTCGAGGTCAGGCGGCAGATTCTATCTGACGACGCGCTGTGGCCCACGGGGACACGCTGGGCCGTGGAGGACGGCTTTAGGCCGATACTCACTTCTCCTCCACTACTTCGTCGAGATGGGCCATGAAAAGATCCAGCAGCACGGGGTCGAAGTGCGATCCGCGGCCCTCGTTCACGAGCTTGATCGCGTCCACCAGTGCAAACGCTTTGCGGTACACACGATCCGACGTCAAAGCGTCGAACACATCGCTGATAGCGGCGATCCTTCCCTCGAGCGGGATCTCGTCTCCCTTAAGGCCCCGCGGATAGCCCGAGCCATCGCACTTCTCGTGATGGGTCAGCGCGATCGTTGCCGCTAGGTCGAGCAGCTCCGACTTAGTCCCGGACAAAATCCGGAACCCGTACTCAGCATGCTCTTGCATCGATGTGTACTCGTCCGGGGTCAGCTTGCCGGGCTTGAGCAGGATGCTGTCGGGGATTCCGATCTTCCCCACATCGTGCATGATGCTGGCAGTCCGCACCATCTCCGAGCGTTCCCGGTCGATACCCGCCCACCTGCTGAGGAGTCCGCAGTAGCGGCTCATCCTCTTGATGTGGCTTGCGGTCTCGGCGTCGCGAAACTCCGCCGCAATGCTCAAGCGCTCGACCGTGCCTTCGTGCGAAACCTTGAGATCGTTCTCACGTCGCTCGACTGTTTGCAGCGCCGTCCACAGGTCCGAGGTTCGAGCTCGAACCTTCTCCTCGAGAGTCGCTCGATGCCCACGGTTCTCGATCTCCAACTGGCGCCGCCGTAGCGCATTGCTGATACTGATGAGCATCTCGTTCTTCCTGAACGGCTTGATGATGTATCCGTATGCACCCAGGTCGAGGGCCTGATCGGCAAGCTGCGTTTCGTCGATACCTGTAACCATCACCGTGGCCAGGCAAGGCTGCTCCTCGAGAACCTGCATAAGTAGATCCAGACCCGATCCGCCCGGCATCTGCATGTCGGTCAACATGAGGTCGAAGTGGTTGTGTGAGACGAGGCTCTGCGCTTCCTTACTGCCCGAGGCCATGGAGATGTTCGTGTAGCCAGCGCGGTTGAGTACGCGCGCGATCAGCGTCCGAACCGACTCTTCATCATCCACCACCAGGATGGCGGCGGAACTCATCGTCACCAACGCGGTCAACTTCCGTCCAACAGCGAGCGGACGCTAGCGACGATATCATCGCTCTTGAACGGCTTCTGGATGAGGTGTTCGCCGCCGGCCAGGACACCGCGCTCGGCAATGATCTCGTCGGTATAACCCGACATGTAGAGGGTCTCGAGGTCTGGCCGCATGAGCTGCAACGACTCACTCAGCGTCTTTCCCGACATCCCCGGCATCACCACGTCCGTCACTAAGAGATCGATGCAATCTACGTTCTTGCTGCAGTAGTCGAGGGCGTCGGCCCCCGCGGCGAACGAGACCACATCGAAACCTTGTTTCGACAAGATCCTCTCAACAAGGGTCCTCACCCCATCCTCATCCTCTACCACGAGAATGGTTCCGTGCCCTCGCGCTTTCGGGGCGGCATCATCCAGGGCGCTGGTCTGTGAGTCAAGCTCCGAGCCGGTCTCAGATGTGACTGGGAGATAGACCGAAAAGGTCGTTCCCCGATCGAGGGCAGAGTCGACATAGACCCCGCCTCGTGCTTGCTTGACGATTCCGTAGACGGACGCCAGTCCGAGGCCCGTTCCCGCGCCGCGTTCCTTGGTCGTGAAGAATGGTTCGAAGATGCGGTCTGCAGTGCCCTTGTCCATCCCCTGACCAGTGTCCGTCACTCTCATGCGAACGTACTGTCCTTCGGCAAGCCCCGGTCGTCCGGACTCATGGACCATCTCGACGCCGGTAGAAATCACCAGTGATCCGCCGTGAACCATCGCCGCCCTGGAGTTCACGGCAAGGTTGAGGAGGATCTGCTCGAGCTGGCCCGGATCGGCCATGATGAATGGCAGCTCAGGATCGGCTTCGAAGCGCAGCTCGATATCCTCGCCGAGCGATCGCCGGAGAATGCTGTGGAAGTCGGCGATCACCTCGTTCAGATCCACGATCCTTGGCTCGATCACTTCCTTGCGAGAGAAGGCGAGGAGCTGGTGGACGAGCTCGGCAGCCTTGCGACCCGCCTTGGCGATCTCCTGTACATCCGCAAGACGCGGGTCACCGGGATCGAGATCCTCGGCGAGGAACTCCGCGTAGTTGAGGATGACCGCAAGGATGTTGTTGAAGTCGTGGGCCACCCCGCCGGCGAGCTGCCCTACCGCCTCCATCTTCATCGATTGTCTTAGTTGGCCTTCGAGCTTCTCTTTCTCCAATGCCGTCTTAGCCCGATCTGTAATGTCAGTTGCGATCGCACACAAGGCGTAGCACTCACCGTTTCGGTCGAACAACGGGAACCGGACCGTCAGATATGTATGCGCGTCTCCGTTCGGGTGAACGGTAAGTTCCTCTGTTTCGACAGGAACAAGCGCGGCGAAGACCCTGGCGTCCGCGTCCGCAATCTCTTTCGCCGGCTCATGAGGGAGAAGTTCGAAAACGGTCCGACCGATCACTGCATCGCGCGCGAAACCACGCGCCTCCAACATCTTGTCGTTGGCCAGCAAGTACACACCGTCTCGATCCTTGATATGGATCAAGGCAGGAGAGTTATCGACGACGGCCTGCAACAGCTTTCGACTCTCCTCTAGAGCCTGCGCGGCTTTGTCCCTCTGAGTCACGTCGAGCACGTGCGTGACGAAGTAAAGCGGAGCCCCACATTCGTCACGAACTAGAGAATCAGATATCTCCACGAAGATCGTCTGGCCGTCTTTGCGGATGTATCGCTTGTTCAGGTGCTGAATCGTGGGTCCCTTGGCCATCATGTCCTCCACGAGGGCGCGATTGGCCGCGAGGTCATCAGGATGCGTGACGTCCGTCCAGGCAAGGCTCAAGAGCTCCTCGCGGGAATAGCCCAGCATCTCGCAGAGGGCCTGATTCACGTCGACGTAGGTGCGCCCGTCTGCACCGATCAATGCGATGCCGGTACGAGCTGCGCCAAAGGCGCCCCGGAACAGAGCCTCGCTCGCCCGGAGGTCCTCCTCGATCTTCTTGCGGCGGGTAACGTTGCTGAAGTTGACGACCGCGCCAACGAGACCATCGGGATCCATGATCGGATGCGTTGCATACTCGGCCGGGAAGCTGGTTCCGTCTAGCCGCCACAAGACCTCGTTCTCGAACGAATGACCCTCTCCCGTCTGGAACGCGCTGCAGACGGCGCACTCTTCTGCCGGGTAGGGAGAGCCGTCTTCTTTCGTGTGGTGAGTCAGGGCGTGCATCGACTCCCCAACGAATCGGCCGGCTTCTCCGCGAAAGAGGTCGGCCGCCGCCTGATTCATGAAGGTGCACAGGCCGTTGCGATCCACGCCGAATATGCCCTCGCCGGTGGAGTCGAGGATGAGTCGAGACTGATCGGCAAGCTCCTGCTCCCGCAGAAGTAGCAATGCTCGCTCAATCTCGGCTTCTTTTCGCTCGGTGATGTCCTGGTTAGTGCCCATCATCCGAACCGGGTCGCCGTCTTGGTAGAACATCTTGCCGCGTGCATGTATCCACGCCATCGAGCCGTCCGGCTTGACGACACGGAGTTCGGAGTCGAAATGCCCCGTCTCGATCGCCCGGCTGTTGTGCTGAAGAAAAGTCTCTCTATCATCCGGATGAACATGCGTCGCCACGAGCTCGTAGCTGGGCTCAACCGAGTTCGGCTCGTACCCGAAGATCCTGAACAGCTCATCGGACCACACGATGTGGTTGGTCTTCACATCCCAGTTGAAGGATCCGATGTGCAGCAGCGCCTGTGCTTCCGCCAGGGAGCGCTCACTCTCCCGCAATCGGGATTCGGCTTCCTTACGCTCCGTGATGTCGTGATAATTCAGGACGATCCCGTTGATCGCAGGGTTTTCCAATCTGTTCGCTGCGCGCAACTCGATCCAGATCCATGAACCACCCTTGATTCTCGTTCTCACCTCGGTCGTTATCGTCTCGCTGGGCAGCGCCACGATCTCAACGAGCCTCAATGCGGCTTTTTCTCGATCTTCTGGATGGATGAACTCGAAGCCTGAAGCTCCAACGATCTCAGTTGGCACGTAGCCACTCAGATCTTCCACCCCAGGACTGACGTATGTGCAGATACCCCCAGAATCAATCACTGCTATCACGTCACGTGAGTTTTGAACCAGCGATCGAAATCGCTCTTCACTCTCCCGAAGTGCCGATTCCATCTGCCGACGCTCGGAGATGTCCCTGATGGTGGCGGCGAAGACGGGCCCGCTTGGAAGCTGCATCTCGGTCACGGCAAGCTCGATAGGAAATTCGGTGCCATCCGCTCTCATCGCCTCGAGCTCGATATGCCGCCCCATGATATCGCTCTGACCACTTCCCAGATAGCGCCTGAGGCCCTCTTCGTGCGCACGTCTAGTCCGAGCCGGAATCAGAACCTCGGAGACCAAGGTCCCAAGGACTTGCTCGCGGGTGTACCCGAACATACTCTCAGCGGCGGGATTGAACTCGATGATTCTTCCGTTCAGATCCATTCCCACTACGCTGTCCCAGGCGGACTCGAGAGCCAAGGTCTTCAGTGGCTCAAGAGCGATAGCCACAGTCACAGGCAATCCCTCTCCTATGTGTCGTTTGACACTGTCAGATGCATCATTCATCGACAGTGTCACGACTACTCTTGAGTCGCGGGGTGGCTCCTCGCCGGACTGCCGGCCGGAGCTCGAGACATCGGAAAGGGCACCCGCGCGGGGGCGGGCGAAGCCTAGCCGGTGGCGGGCGGAGCCCCGAGCAGTACCTCAGCGGGGTTCTTGTAAGAGTCGTTGGGGACGACTTCGTCGTCCGACCGTATTTGGGGATGAACCTGGTTCGTCTGATCGATGACCTTCTCGTGCACGAGGCGTTCGTCGTAGGGACACAGAACCGTGACGGGGAGGGGGCCGAAAATCAGGTCGAGGAGAGACTCAAAGACCACGAGGATGCGCGTCTCGTCGTCATTGCGCCCGTGCCATGGAGTTTCCGAAACGATGCGCGCCCAGGGCGTCCCATCGATCACGCTTCTATCCACGAAGGATCGATAAAGGGAGAGCGCCTGTGGCGGCTCGCCGTAGAAGGCCGATGAGTCGGTCAGCTGAATTTGATCCACCTTTGGGCCCAAACGCCCCTGGAGGAGTTCCACGTTCTTGGTCTTCGTCGCCACGAGGACTGCCTCCGACCGGCTAAGCCCCTCGTCGATGAAGCGCTCGACGGCACTTAGGAAGTGGTCGTCAGTTTGGTAGGAGAACTCCTCATGACCGAACATCCTGGGCAGGTCGGCCCCCGCTCCGAGGAGATACTCGATAGTCACCCCGAGAGATCGCGCCAGCGCGAGGAGCGTGTTCGAGCGTGTATTCGTCCTCCGTCCCGACTCCATCTGGGCGATAGCTCCCCAACTCACGCCGGACCTGGACCCGAGGGTTTCCCTGCTCCATCCGAGTCGCTCACGGGTGGCGCGGATGCGATTCCCGATATGCGGTTCCGGGCCCCCAACCACAGCTCGAACCCCTTTCGCTTTCCCGGACGCTCTGACTGTGCGCCTCGAAGCACACGATTGACGGTACGTAATGTAAACGGTCTTCGACGAGATCGAGGGTCTCTTGCTCTATGGCAGCACGCCCCGACTGCGCCCAACGCTTGCGGGCGCTGTCCAGAGCAACCCGGTACTCCCTCAACGCTTCGCTGAGCCTCCACATCGAATTCGGTTCCCTTGCAACTACGGGCACCGCCGCCACTCCCACCGAACAATGGTTGGGTCGTTACGAACGGATATCGAGTACCCACTCTCGCAGCAGGGCGTCGAGCTAGCGTTTGTCTCTTCTAACCTCGTAGATCGTCGTCGTGCCAATGACTTCATTGGCCACTACAACCAGGGGCTTGTGGGTCGAGCTCTCGTTCCTCGGAATGAAAAGGATCCCTTCCGGACCTAGATCGCCGGCAGTACCGGCGGCGGGATCACCGTCGAAGTCACGGCTGGTCGCGTAATCAACGAACCGCGCGTTCGCAGGCCTAGACACGTCGTACACCATCACGCCACCGACCCGCTCGAGGCCGATGAACGCGTAGGTGCGGCCGGCCACACGCCCAACGTCTACGCCTTCCGGCTCGGGACCTTTATCGTCGCTGCGCGTATCGAAGCTGTCGTTCTCATCATTGTTCGAGTTGAACTCGTCGGGGAGCAGTGCCGCCGTCTTCTTCTCGAACTCCTTGCCGCTGTCGAAGAGCAGGCGTCCTCTGGCATTCCGTATCGAGAAGGACCGAGCTCCGAAGGAGTAGATCTCGGTGTACTGGCCTTCGTCGTTCGTGGGGGACGTAGTCGTCGTCTTCAGGCGACCAAGGTTGTCGTCTTGTTGCAGCTCCGCGGCGTTCGGAAAAACCTGGGGATCGAGCTCGAGGTCGGCAGCGCGAGCCTCTTCCGCATAGCAATCGTATTCACGGGCATCGCCCTCGTTGGCCATGATGAGCACGTCGCGCCCCCGCACCCTGAAACTGTCGATACCGTCGGGCATGTACATACCAGACGTCGGGTGCGAGGTGATGTTGATCGCACCATCCTCGTCGCTGGCATCGAAACCGTTACGGGGACGCCAATGGTCCTTGAGCCCAAGGGGGACGATCTTCTTCACGCGAGCGGCGTCAAGATCCACAATCGCCAGCGCGTTGTTCTCTTGGAGTGCAACCCAGGCCCGAGAAGAGTTCGTGGACACCGCCACGTACTCCGGCTCGAGGTCCTGCGCAATGGTCGCGCCGGGGCCGAAGATGCGAACACCCGAGGCCCGGAGCTCATCCTTCCTGCCGTTGAAGGAGGTAAAGGTCGCCGTCTTCACGTCAGACTGTTTCACGTTACGCGCTTTGCCTCTGACGTCGATGATGCTGACCGAGCCCTCTGGGTCCTCGGTACCCTCGCAGTAGCCGGCGGGTTCACCTTCGTTGGCGACCACCACCTTGGTGCCATCCGGAGTGAACGTAAGCATGTCGGGGAGCGCCCCAACCTTCACTTCGCTGAGGAACTCGCCGTCGGTGTCGAAGAAGACGACGCTGCCGGGCTCTTGTGACGGATCCGCCTCCACTGCGGCAGCGACGACGTCTTTCCTCACGTCGACGCTGTTAACCACGGCTCCATACTCGGTCGCGTCGATAGCGAACTCGAGAGTCGGATCGGAAGGATCCTCGATATCAAGAACGTCAACTGTTGCGTTAGCAGCATTGACCACGAACAAACGCTGAGTCCTTGGATCGTGCGCAACGATCTCGGCCGCGCTCCCATCAAAGACTCCGCTCGCGTAGGTGCCGAGCTCCTCGAGCGTTATGCCGGGAGGACCCTTTCCAGGTGCGGGTGCGGCGCCGAAGGCGACCACGGAACAGCCAACGAGAAGGGATGAGATGACTCCGATTTTCTTCATGAGCCGAAGCTATGTTCGGTTCATGAACCGGACGCGACGTCAGAGTTAAATCCAGCCGCTGGACGATTCGCGCCTGGTTCTAGAGCTCACCTGCGATGGTTATCTCAGGGTGATCTGGGTATTGCCGCCAGAGCAGGTTTGTCGGGTGAACTCCAACGGCGTGGCGGATGACGGGGTCCAATGCCTGGGAACGGGGCCAAGAGAGAGACGGGCACCAGGGCGGAACACGCCCTTCGGTGGATCGAAATGCGCGGCGTCCTCTATGTGCTGACTCAGGCGCCCATGATCGCCCTCATCGCCGGCTATCTCCTCGACTGGATCAGTTTCTTTACAGCCTCCCTGCTGTCGATGGTCGTCCTTCTCGGACCCTTGCCGCTGTGGGTTCGCCATCGTCGTCAGCGAGCGACCGATCCAAAAGACCCGGCTCATCACATAGGCCGTTACGCCCTCTTCGCACTGGTGCCCGTGGCGGTCTACGACTTCGTGCGAATCCCGAACTTCTACCTTCTGGACAGCCCCTATTGGGATCGCTGGTACGACTTCGGCTTCCAGCTCACCGGACAACCCGCCGATTCGTCGTCGGCCCTCGTCGCAGGAACGCTCGTTCATTTCTTGCAGGGATGGTCCCTGGCGCTCGGCTTCTACGTCCTCTTTGCCCACCACGTGCTGCCGGGAGCGCTCGCCTACCTCGGCGTCTTCCTCACAGTTGTCTACGTCGTGCTCTTCGTACGGTACGCGGATTCCTCACCGACCGTCTTGTTCATCTACAAGGTTGCATGGGACCACTTCTGGATGGCCGTGGCGGCATGGGCAATGACGCGGGGCTACGAACGGATCTGGTTGAGGCACCGCCGGCTTGACCCTCGTCTTGTGACTCTGGGAATGGTCTGCTGGGTCGTCCCGTTCCTGTTCGCCTTCGTGCAGGCGACACCCTGAAATAGCCGAGTCGGTCCCATATCGCATAAGATATGGTCATGGACCAGGTGGGACGTATCGTCCGAGAGCTTCGCAAGCGGGAGGGTGTCAGCCAAGAGAGCCTTGCACGTCGCGCCGGAACCACCCAGGCGGTCGTCAGCCGCATCGAGCGAGGCCAGGCGAGCCCCACACTCAGGATGCTCGACAGGTTGCTGCTGGTCCTCGGCTACGAGGCCGATCTCACCGCTCGAGAGCTCGAGCGCGAACACGACCCCGTACATCTCGCGGAGGAGTTGCGGCTGCGGCCCGAAGAGCGGTTGGAACGTGCCTTCGCCTGGGGACGTTTCAACGAGAGGCTTCACGCTGCCGCTTCGCGCGCGACGCGATGAACGAGCCTTCGGCTGAGTTCGGTTTGAGTCGGCCGGAACGGATATTCGAAGTGTTCGCCGATAACGAGGTCGACTATGTGGTGATCGGAGGGGTGGCCGTCATCGCCCATGGTCATACGCGCAACACGCGCGACGTCGACTTCATCGCCCACTCCGAGCGTAGTAACCTCGAGCGCCTTGCAGCATCCTTACAGGAGCTCCGCGCAGAGTTGCGAGGTGTGGACGCCCACCTACCCGGAGTCGATCTGTACGACCCCGAAACGCTCGGGGCCGGAGGCAACTTCACCATGACCACGGTTGCCGGAGCGCTCGACTTCTTCAACGAGGTCCCCGGCGGTGCGCCTTATGCACAAGTGCGAGCCCGTGCTCTGCGCATCGAACTCGATCATGTCCCTATTCTCATCGCCGGGATCGACGACCTGATCCGGATGAAGGCGGTGGCCGATCGACCCCGTGACCGCATGGACATCGCAGCACTACGAGATATCACTCGCCATCGTCGTCGCGGGTGAGAATTCACAGTGAAAGGCAATAGCGAACCGCCCGGCTCGTGCGATCGACGGGGCCCCGCGGGTGAGCGAGGGTTGGAAGGGGGAATCAGCAACACGCCGTGTTAGTTCTGGAAAGGAATCACATGAGGAATTTCGTCGATAGCTTGCGAGGTGGGCAATGACTCCCCAGGACGCGCTCGAGTTCGTGGGTAACAACCATCGTGCGGTGCTGGTCACCCGCAAATCCCGTGGGGGGGTGCAGACCTCACCCGTCACCGTCGGCATCGACGATCACGGCCACGTCGTTATCAGCAGCAGGGAAACCGCCTACAAGGTGCGCAACCTGCGCCGGGACCCGAGCGTGACGCTGTGCGTCTTCAACGACGGCTTCTACGGGGAGTGGATCCAGATCGACGGGACCGCGGAAATCGAGTCTCTGCCCGAGGCGATGGAACCGTTGGTCGACTACTACCGGCGCATCTCCGGAGAGCATCCCGACTGGGACGACTACAGGAGCGTCATGGCCGAGGAGAAGCGGGTCCTGGTCCACGTCTCGATCGACAAGGTCGGTCCCACCAGGGCCGGATAACGCCGAGGGGATCCCATGGCGGGGGTCAACGGAGCCGAGATCGACACCGACCGCGTGGGCGGCGCTAAGTCAGCGAATCAAGCCCAGGCAAGCCGTTTTCCTAATGTCCGATATGCACCTCTTTAGACCCTTGACAGCCAGGGGGCGGGAGCAAACAATCAACCTGTCCTAATGCAAGGGGGGGACAACTGCTGGCCTTCGCGGGCTCCGCGATATCTTCGCCGTCCGCTTGAGCAGGGAAACCATCCCGTGAGTTCGAGGAGGAAGCTTTTGCGACCACGTATTCGATCATTGGTGCTGGCGGCAGCCATGCTGGTGGTTGTCGCGGTACCGGTAACCGGCTGGGCGGATCACGACAACCGTGAGGCGACACCCAACATGATCCCCAGAGGTCACAGCCCACAGGAGGGAAACTTCTTCGACCCCCGAGGCACCGTCACGGTCAACTCGGACCTCGGCTTCTGGGGCGACACGGCGATCAACGGTAACTACAACGGGTTCCGACTGATCGACATTAGCAACCCGGACAATCCCGACCTGATCACCTATTACAACAAGTGCAACGGCGACCAGGGCGACATCCTGATCTGGGAGAACCTCGTCATCCGATCGTGGAACAGCCCTGTATCCACTCCCGTTCCGCCTCAGGTTGATCAGTTCTGTGGTGAAGAGGAGGGTGAGCCGAGGCCGGTGCCGCTGGGCTTTGAAGGACTGCACATCTTCGACATCAGCGACACAGAGAACATCCAGCTCGTCGGTGAGGTCGAGATCACGGACGCCACGGCCGAGGCGAACAAGGTCCCAGGGACCTTCAACCCGGCTCCCCCGTCGCCGGTGCCAACGGTAGCCCGCCGCACCGGTTGTGGGTCGCACACGGCCTCGCTCGTGCCCGACGTGGCCAACGGCCGCTTGCTCGTCTACAACTCCGGCTCCAACGCAAACTGTCCGGGGATCGACATCGTCGAGATTCCCCTGGACAACCCGGGCAACGCCGAGTGGTTGCGTCGCGAGCAGTCCGGTCGTTCCTGCCACGACACCGGCGTGTTCCTCGGTGACGTCATGCGTGCGGTCTGCGCCGGCGGCGACGGCTTCACCGTGTGGAGGATGAACGAGAAGCCGAAGGACGAGCACCCTGTGAACCTCGTGAATCCCCAGACCGAGTACACGATTCCGCTGAAGGATGTAACCGTCGGTCACTCCGCCTCTTTCACGTGGGACGGTAAGCGCTTCGTGTACGGTCACGAGCCGGGCGGCGGCGGTCGGGCAGAGTGCCAGGAGTCCAGCCTCGATCGCAACAAGAAGCTGTTCATGTTCAACACCAAGACAGGAAAGCAAATCGGCACCTGGTTCCTGCCACGGCCACAGAGCGAAGTCGAGAACTGCACCCAGCACAACTACAACTTCGTGCCGACGACCGATGGCAAGGACATCCTGGTGGCGGGCAACTACCAGGCGGGTACCTGGGCGGTCAACTGGTCTAACCCCGCCAAGCCCAAGGTGGTTGGGTTCTCCGACCCGCCGCCGCTCGACGAAACCCAATTCACTCTCGGTGGAGCATGGTCGAGCTACTGGTACAACGGCTTCATCTACGAGTCCGAGATCACCAAGGGTCTGAACGTCTTCGAGCTCGACGACCCAGTCGTCGACAGCGCAGTCGATCTGCCCTTCCTGAACCCCCAGACTCAGATGGAGCGCATCCCGCAACAGCTGAGCGCGGCGTCGAAGGTGAGCCTGAAGCACACCAACAAGCCGCATCGCTTCAAGGGCGAGGTGAGCTCGGCCAGGAACGGCTGCAAGGCCGACCGTTTGGTGCGCATCAAGAAGGTTCGTCCCGGCAAGTCCGCCAGGACCGTCGCCACCACGACGACGGGCAACAAGGGAGGCTTCTCGGTGAAGCACACCAAGGGCGGCAGGGGCCTGTACTTCGCCCAGGCCGGCAAGAAGGTCTTCGCCAAGGACATCCACACGATCACGTGCACGAAAGCTAAGTCGGGCAACGTCAGGGCCAATAAGTAAAGGCGACTTAGCTGCAAGCCAGAGGGGCGGCCCGACGGGCCGCCCCTCTTTGCGTTCATGGAAACCCGGTAGATCGATCCGCGCCCTCTTCGCGTGAGAGCTGTCAGTAATCTCTTAGTCACATCGCAGGAGCGCTGATTGCTGCTCCTTCTACGGCCTCTTGGGCTTGCACTTCGACCGGTTGTAGGGATTGCCCTTGCAGGGCTTGATGACCTCGAAGCGATTCTTGTTGCGGCCCTTCTCGAGCAACGACTCGCGCCCACCTTCATCGAACCACCGAGCGAACATCTTGTAGTCGCGCACCTTCGACTTCTTACCGACGCTCAAGGCCAGCTTCTCTCGCAGCTTGTAAAGGAAGTAATTGTCGCCCGGGTTCTTGATTCCCTTGCCGAACCACTGACGCTTGGAGCAGCCTGCCTTCGTGAACCCGTCCCCGTTCCACCATGCGCAGTCACCGTTCTTGAGGCGCTTGCGCAGCGCCAGATGGGCGGTCAGGACCGGTAGCTGTGGATCCACGGCCTTGGTGAAGATGTGGATCTCGTTGAGGAAGGGATAATTCTGCGGATACTTGAGATCCTGCTTGGGGTGATGGAGCTTTCCCTTCGGTCGGAGACTGGGATCCAGGCCCCCGGAGTCGTCGTCCAGGATCATCACCGTCGCCGAGGTCGGTGCCACCGCCGAGTCACCGGTCAAGATGACGTCGAAGGTCTCGTCCTCTTCCTTCCATTTGTCGTTGACGATGTCGATCGGAAGCCAGGCCAGCCTCTGCCCGGCGGAGAATGAGAGGGTGCCTCCCGGGTCCTCGATGTCCGCCTCGGGATCGGCCGGATGTTCTCCCGAGCCAACGACGTCGTAGGTGACGGTCGCAACAGTGGCCGCAGGGCCTGCACGAAAAACGGGGATACGGATCCCTCCCGTGGTGGAAAGCTCGCCGCGCATGTAGGTCATCCGGCCGGCCCCATCGAGGGTCGGCTCGAACGAGATGCGCTGGACCCCATTGACGTCCGTTACGTGCACGGGGGCGCGCGCTGGTTCGCCCAGGCCTAGAGTGCCGCCGGTAAGCTTGAACTCAAACGATTCCACCGCTGCCTCACCGACGGAGTCGTGTAGCAGTGGAATCTGGACCGTGTGACTTCGGGGCTTAGCCGGGTCGCAGTAGCTCGGTTCGTCCGGGTGAAGGTCGTCGCACATCATCGGAGTGGTACCGGCGGTCTCGGTGTAGTCGCCCCCGACTGTTGCAGTCCCGTCCTCGGTCGCGTAGGTGCCTCTGGCATTCGTGCCGCCAGTGACGCAATCTCCCGGGCGCATCGCTATCGTCGCCGGGACGGACTCCCCCTCGGCTCCCTGATAGAAGAAGGAGGCCGCTCCGCTCGGTCCCGTGAACCCTCTCAAATAGAGGTTGCCTGGGCCAGCCATACAGCGCGCAGCCGTCGTCGAAGAGGTCGAAGCGGAAGCGAGCGAGCTTGCCTCTGCGTCGCTCGAGTTCGACTCGAGGACGGCGGGTGCCATCAACCCGGCAGTCACACCGGAGGCCACCAACACCGCTAGAAACAGTTTGCCCTTTTCCCTCTCCACCGCCCGGATGTTAGCACCGTCGTTCGCCTAGCTCGGTTTACGAAACGGACAAATGGCACGCCCTCAGGCTCGACCCAGGGACCACCGATCCTCTCTCGGGTGATGACGGGTCGGTGCGGCGTTTGGGGCGCACAGCAGCCATGTGGCAGCACTGGCCGGTTCCGGCGCGGCCGGGCGGGGCAAGCTCGGGAACATGGATACCGGGATCGTCTTGCTCGTTGCAGTGGCCATGGCCGTCGGGCTGGTCGGCACTCTGCTTCCGCTGCTGCCCGGCCTTCCGATCATCTGGGTGGCCGCGCTCGTCTACGGACTGCTGACCGAGTTCGGTACAGCCGGGTGGGTCGCCTTCGCGCTCATCACGGTTCTGCTCGTCGCCGGGATGGTCGCCGGCGTCGTGCTGCCGCACCGCCGGGTCTCTGCGGGAGGGGCGCCTATGACCACAGTCGCCGCCGGCGTCGGCCTCGGGATCATCGGGTTCTTCGTGATCCCTGTCATCGGTCTGCCGCTCGGCGCCGTGGTCGGGGTGTTGCTCGCCGAGCGGGCTCGGACCCAAGGCTGGGACGTGGCCTGGACCTCCACGAAGAATCTGCTCGTCGGCTTCGGCATCGGGGTAGCCGTCGAGTTCAGCGCGGGCGTGGCGATGATCGGATGCTGGATCGCTTGGGTCCTGCTCAACTAAGAGTCAACGCTCGGAGGAATGAGCCGCGCAGGGCCCAACCGAGAAGAGCCGGTTTCTGGGCGTTCCTGGTGGGCGGAGAGGGGCCGCAGAAGCCGGAAGCCGAAAGCAGAGGACCCGGCTGGAGTGCCGGGCCCTTTGCATGCGAGTCGCGATTAGGCTGACTTACGGATTGAAAAGCTGGCCTCTGATCGCTCCGCCCGGAAACTCGGCGTTGTGAACGTTGACGTAGTAGTGACGAGGCCTCTTCACGATGTCTGCAACAAGAGCCCTGTCAACCTCGTCGATGCAACCGCGAGCCAGTCGGCGCTTGCCAGACTGCCCCCCCTGGAACAGCGTCACGACCACGGGCCCAGCCACGTCCTTCGTGCCCTCGTGGATGTGGGCTGCCGTCGGGGAACCGATCCTCTTCCAGTTCACCCGATAGCAGACTTCACCGGCGTTCGCATGGAGTCGAATGCGAGCCGTGCCTCTGCCGTCCGGATCGCCGGGGCCGGGCACCTCCTTGGCGCCGCTCAGCCTTGCGTTTCGGCCGACGAAGCGTTCGAATCGCTTGTCGGTCCGGCCCGTGAACTTGAAGATCCACAGCCCGCTGTCGCGATCGCTCGCGAGGATGAGCTTCTGGTGTGTTTTCGGCAGGAAGTGCACTTCGACGCCCCAGAAGTCGTTGCCCTTCTTGTCGATATAGTGCCCCACCTCTTTGATCCCGCGGTCGCCGTAGCGGATGACGCGAAGGCCGCCGGAGTAATAGGACAGGTAGGCAAGCCCCTGCTCCACGGGGTCGACCGCGACCTCGTGGACCGACAGATCGCCAAAGCCGAAGGCGAAGTCGGGATCGAGTGCTTCGTCGATGGCATAGGCGTCGATCTCCTCCAGCGAGTTCCTGTCCAAGAGCCGCACGTAACCCCATCCATCGAACAACGCAGAGGCTTGAATGTCTTCGCCGAGAGTGCCGATCGGCGGAGCGTCGTCATCGGGGCCCTCGTATCCGGGCGTGGTGTTGAAGAGCAAGTGGAAGGCACGGTGGCCCGTGCACGCAGCCGCGATCTCAGGCGTGAAGTCATGGCCCTGACCTCCGCAGAGCGATGCGTCGGGGTTCTCGCCGAAACCTGAACCCGCATGGTGATTGGCGATGACGACTGCGTCGTAGCCTGCTTCCTGCGCCACCTCGATCTTCTCGGAGAAGAAGCACAATCCGCGCAGCACGACGAGGATCCTCTCCTCACCCGGTTCGACGTCGAGCGTCGATGCGTCGGGAACCGGCGGCTGCTCCCCATAATCCTCATTGGACGGGCATGCGCGACCGCCGTAGATCGTGGGACCGTTGATCTCTTCGTCGGGATAGGTCGCTATCGGCACGGTGAATCCGAACTCCCCGCCGGGGAACGAACCGGCGTTGGGTCCGCTGGTGACGTTGAAAGCCTTCAGTCGGTAGGGCGAGAAGTCCTCGTCCGTGCCGATTATGAACTTGCCGTTGGGACTGAACTCGGCCTGGTGGGCGTTGCCCTCGGGGAAGGGAACCTCCGGGATTAGCGAGTCCGGGTAGGGGTACTCGGAATCATCGATGAAGACAGGATTTGCCGGATCATCGACGTCGAGGAGCACCCAGCCGCCGTCCCAGTACGACAGCAGCATGGTCCATTTCCCGTTGATCTCTTTGACCACCATGTCGTGCAGGAAGGAACCTTGGAAGTTTCCGTTGTTGAGCAGCTCATCTTGCGCGACGTCGAAGTCGTTAAGATCAAGCTCGCTGATGAACACAGCGTTGGTCGGATCGGTGATCTCGAAGATGTCGACGTCTGTGAACTCCTCGTTGTCCACGATCACGACATACGCCTGGTCCCCTGCCTGCCACGCGAAAGAGCTGTGGATCTGGTTGAACTCGCTCACGAACCCGCCGGGGTCGTTGTCACCGCCATGCGCAGTCAGCACGACAGGGTTCGCCGGGTCGGTGACGTCCCAAAGTGAAAAGCCTCCCTCGCCACCAAGGGCGCAGATCTCGTTGTTGAAGACCAGCACCTGACCGGTGAAGGATTCGGTGTCGAGGTCGACCACCTGGGCGCCCTCACCAGGAAACGAGCCCTCGGTTGATTCGATGAAGCCAACCTGAGCAGGCTTGCGGGGCTTGGAGATGTCCATTATCGCGACGCCTGCGTCGCTACAGCCTTGGGGATCCCGTACCGTCAGGTACGCGAAGTTGCCGAATGCGGCCACGTCCGCAACCCGCCCGGGGGCAGCGCCTTCGATGTCGGCTCTGCCGAGCAGCTTGACGTCGTCGCGGGAACCGGGCAGATGGCCTCCCTCGGCTCCGTGCTGATCATCCTTAGCGACATCGACGTCCATCGGCGTGTCGATGAGCTGGTCGGTCGTGGACCGCCGCTGTTCGCCTGCCTCTTGTCCGCTCTGTTTCTTGTGATCTGCGGCCGCCGGCAGCGCCGATGCAACGAGCACCCCGACAGCAGCTAGGAGCGCAATACGACGAGTGAGTCTAAGCACGCGAGCCTCCCCAGGCTGGGATCCTCGTCGTCGAGGACCAGTTTTCGCAACCCAGCCACGGTATTCGCCAGGTCTTCCCAAAGTCAAGATCCCGGTCCTCGATCTTCGGTGAAGTTAGGAGCGGTATGTCCGCTATTCGACCAGGGCGTTCACGAAACGCTTGGGGGGGGTGTGTGATGGCCTCAGCTCAGGCGCGGCGCCTCGATTGCTTCGCCCGTTGATTGGGGTCGAGCATGACCTTGCGCAGGCGCACGGTCTTGGGTGTGACCTCGGCGCACTCGTCCTCACGGCAGAACTCGAGCGACTGCTCGAGAGAGAGGTGACGGGGCGGTATCAAGTGGACGAGCTCGTCCCCCGTCGACGAACGCATGTTGGTGAGCTTCTTCTCTTTGGTGGGGTTGACGTCCATGTCCTCGCTCCGTGAGTTCTCGCCCACGATCATGCCCTCGTAGACCTCGA
>Ga0136630_1000353_pt1 | contig 17291 bp, 20 predicted proteins | sample AntDrymUQ5682106_2_FD_105496 | JGI IMG/M metagenome (GOLD analysis project Ga0136630, IMG submission 105496) | Polar desert sand microbial communities from Dry Valleys, Antarctica - metaG UQ568 (21.06) | ecosystem: Environmental > Terrestrial > Soil > Desert | place: Antarctica: Dry Valley...
AGCGCCTCCAGCGCGCTCGACGTCGCCGAGTTGCAGGCGACGACGATCAGCTTCGCGCCGAGCTCGAGCAGCACGTCGGCGATCTGGCAGCTGAACGCCTGCAGCTCGCCCGCCGTGCGGTCGCCGTAGGGGAAGCGCGCCGAGTCGCCGAGGTAGAGGAAATCCTCCTGGGGCAGCGAGACGAGCAGCTCGTGCAGGACGGTGAGACCGCCCACGCCGGAGTCGAAGACGCCGATCGGGGCGGTGCGCTGCGGGGCGGGTGCCACGGGCGTCTCATGTTCCCAGACGGGGCAGGCGTGGCGGCGTAGGCTCTGCGACGTGGGCAAGTCGGTGGCGATCCTCGGCGGTGGCGTCGGTGGCCTGAGCGCCGCCCACGAGCTCGCCGAGCGCGGCTTCGAAGTGACCGTCTACGAGGCGCGCGAGCCGGGCGGCAAGGCGCGCAGCATGCCCGTGCCCGACTCCGGCCGGGTCGTCGTCATCCCAAAACGGATCGCGGCAGAGATCGTGACAGGGGCGACCGCGTTCCTCGAGGGCGAGAAGGCCTTCCGCGCGATGCTCGCAGAGGAATACGTCTCGTTCGGGGCTGCGGAGCAGCTCAAGGAACACGGCTACAGGTTCATCTGATCGGCTATCGCGACACCCCCGCTACGCGCGAAGAGCGAGCGCCGGAGGTCGGGCGCTGGAGCCGTTGGGTTCGCGGCGTGTGTCCGCGGCGGCGGGTAGCGTCGCTGTGTGGCCAAGAAGTTCAGGGAGTTGCGGAAGGCGTTGCGCGACGACGGCTGGATCAAGGTGCGTCAGGCGGGTTCACACGAGACTTGGCAGAGCGCCGACGGTGCACGGACGGTTACGGTGGCTGGCAAGGACTCCGATACGATCCCTGTCGGCACGCTCGCTGCGATCCGCCGAGCGACAGGACTGCGAGATCTGCGTTGAAGGACTACCTCGTCATCTACGAGCAGGGCGAAGACGGAGCCTGGGGCGCGCACAGCCCCGACGTTGACGGCGTCTTCGCGCTGGGCCCGACGCGCGCTGAGGTCGAGTCGCGGATGGCCGAAGCGCTCGAGGCGCACTTGGCGCATCTTCGTGAGTCCGGTCGCCCGGTTCCAGATCCGCACACCGACGCCGGGCGAATCGCGGCCTAGCCTAGCCTCGCCACGTCCGGCCCGCGCCGCGTTACCGGCGACCGTTGGCACCAGTGCGACGTCATTACCGCGCTTGCGCCATGCGCGAAGAGGCGCAGGGTGGGCCGCTCCGCACCTGCTCCTAACCCTCGTCCAACGGAGCAACTCGTGATTCGGATGCCGAGGCGGCGGGCCTCGACGCCCTTGCCGCGAACCGTTTTCTCGCGTTAGCCGTGCGAAAGCGCCGCGTCCCCGCACAACGACGTGCGCGAACATCCGCGCGAACCCTATTGTGCGCTCCGCACTGAGGGCGATCGGCGATCACAGACCGCCGATCGCCCTCACGCTATTTCCCGCCGACCGACTCGATCGTCTCCTTGAGCTTCGCCGCGATCGTCTTGGCGAGGCCCTCGTCCTTGAGCTTGCCTGCGGCGACGACGACGCCCGTCAGCAGCGTGGCGAGCAGGAGCATGAGACCGACGTACTCGACGGTCCCCTGCCCGAGCTCGCGATCCGTTGGGTCGCGCTCCACCCCGTCGTGCAGCAGGCGCGAGACGGTGGCGTGGATCCAGCCCATCGTGCGGTACGGCATGTGCGGCCTCCCATTCGTGTGAGGCATCGATGCTGCGCGCGGTCGCGTGCCGACTCCAGACGCGCGTGTGGCAACTTCGCGGCGAAGCTGCGGCGACTCTGTGAACCTGCGCAACCTGGGATGCGCGCGCTCGTCGTGACCAACATGTACCCGTCCCCGGCGCGGCCCGCGCTCGGAAGCTTCGTGCGCGACCAGGTGCAGGCGCTGCGGCGCATCGACGGGCTCGACGTGCAGCTGTACGCCTTCGCCCCCGGCGGGCCGCGCAGCTATGCGCGCGCCGCGCGCGACCTGCGCCGCCGCTACGGCGCGGCCGAGCCGTTCGACGTCGTGCACGCGCACTTCGGCCTGACGGCCTGGCCGGCGCTCGCAGTTCGCGCACGCAAGCGCGTCGTGACGCTGCACGGCAACGACCTCTACCACCCGCGCTCACGTCCGATCACGACGGCAGTGCTGGGACGGATGGACCTCGTCGCCACGCCAACGGAGCGCTTCGCCGCCGAGGTGCCGGGCGCCGGCACGCGCCACAGCGTCGCGATCCTGCCCTGCGGGATCGACGTCGAGCGCTTCCGCCCGCTCGATCGCCACGCGGCACGTGAGCGACTGGGGCTCGAACCGGACGGGCGCTACCTGCTGTTTCCCTATGACCCCTCGCGACCCGTCAAGCGCGCCGATCGCGCCCGCGAGCTGGCGCGCAGCGCCGCTGCCGAGCTGCTGACGCTCGGCAACGTCGAGCCCGACGAGGTCCCCTACTGGGTCAACGCCGCCAACGCCGTCGTCTGCCCTGCGGACTGGGAGACGTTCGGGCTTGCCTGCCTCGAGGCGCTGGCCTGCGACGTCCCGGTGCTCGCCCGTCCCACGGGCGCGCACCCAGAGGCGCTGCGCGGCGTCGCCGGCACGTACTGCGGCGAGTGGGACCTCGCCGCCTGGCAAGCCGCGCTGGAGCCACACCTCGCCGCGAGCGACCCGCGCGTGCAAGGCCGGGCGCGCGCGCTGGACTTCTCCTCCGATGCGCTGGCCGAGCGGGTCGCCGTCGCCTGGCGCTGGCTGGCCTCGGAGAGCCCGGCGCCGCCGTTATACTCGCCGACCGAGGCGCCGACTGAGCCACCGCGCGGCGCCCTCCTTTCATGACAGGCCTGATGAAGCGCATCTTCAGGCGCCGCGCCGCGGACGAGCCGCGCCGAGCCGGCGTCGCAAGCTGGTTCGGCGGGCGCGCCCGCGGCCAGCGCCTGCCCGGATACAAGCGGCTGCCGTCCCTCGGAGGACTCGCCCGCCTGCGCGAACGGTTGCCGTGGAGAAGGCCGTCGGCGCCGGTCGACCCCACGCAGCAGACCGATCCGGTCGGTGCGCCGCTGGCGCCGCCGCCAAGCTTCAAGGACCGCAGCAGGCTGCGCAGGCGACTGCGCTTCCTGCGCCGCACCCGTGAGCTGGGCTTCCGCGATGTCGGCGGGCTGATCTTCGACATGCGCCGCTTCAGCGCCAACCGCCCCGACCTGCTCGACGCCAAGCTCGACGCGCTGCTGGCCGTCGACGGCGAGCTGCGCGCGCTGGAGCGCGTGCTCGACGACCGCCGTCCGATCCATGAGCTGCGCGAGCCGGGCATCGCCGCCTGCCCGCGCTGCGGCGCGCTGCACTCCAGCGAGTCGAACTTCTGCCCGCAGTGCGGTCTGCAGATCTCCGGGCCGCGAGCGATGGGCGAGCTTGGCGGCTCGATCGCCGCGCCGCCGGAGGCCCCGCCGGCGCCCGCCGAGCCGGTCTGGTCGTGGCCGAGCGCGCCGCCGATCGACCAGCCCGCGGCGGCGCCGGTCACGCAGCCCGAGCCCGCGGACGAGCAGCCGACGGCCGCGCAACCCGAGCCCGACCAGCCGACGATCTCCTACGCGCCCGCGTTGGGGAAGGACGCGCCCGCTCCGTCCAAGCCAAAGCCCGCCGCCGGGAAACCGTCGCCCAAGCGTGCAGACGAGCCGACGGAGACCCGCCCGCCCCCGCAGGCGTCCGACGGATCGTGAGCGCGCAGCCTCCGAACCCGGGTCCGCCCGACACGCCCGATGCCCCGCCGCCCGGCACGATGCGCTGTCCGCGCTGCTCGGCGACCGTCGCCGAAGAGCAGGACTGGTGCCTGGAATGCGGCGCGCCTGCGCGCACGCGGCTGGCCCCGACGCCGAACTGGCAGGTTCCGGCGATCGCGGTCGGCGCGATCGTGCTGATCGCCGGCGCCCTGCTGGCGTTCGCGTTCGTGAAGCTGACCGGTGACGACGGCACGACGCCGTCTCAGGGCGCCCCGGTCATCGCGACGCAGCCGGCGGCAGCGCCGCCGCCCGTTGTCACTCCGACCGCTCCGACGACGCCGACGCAGACGGCAACCACCCCGTCACAGACGCAGACCACGGCGCCGCCCACGACGGTGCCCGGCCAGCCGCCGGCGGGCAGCGGCGCCACGCAGACAACGCCACGGCGCGAGCGCGAGCCTTGAGACGCCGCGCGCGGCCGTCGGCCACGCGCATCGCTCAGTCCCCCGCGAGCGCCGGCCAGTAGCTCTCCGCCAGCCGGGTTGCGGCCTGCTCGGCGAGCGGATGAACGGCGACATCGGGCGCCACAGGCGGCTCCGCTGCGCCTGCCGTCTCGAGCGTGAGCGTCACGCAGCGCGCCAGCGCGCCGAGGTCATAGCCGCCCTCGAGCACGATGCCCAGCGGGATCGCCAGCTCGTCGGCCAGCGCGCGCACGGAGGCCGCCATCGCCCGGTAGCCGTCGTCGCTGACCTCGCAGCCGGCGAGCGGATCGTCGGCGTGCGCGTCGTAGCCGGCGGACAGCAGCAGCAGATCCGGGCGATAGGCGCGTCCGAGCGGCGCCACGACGTGCTCGACGAGCGAGCACCAGACCGCGTCGCCCGATCCGCCCGGGACGGGCAGGTTGACCGCGTACCCCTCCCCCGCGCCGCGGCCGACGTCCGACGCCGGTCCCGTGCCCGGATACAGCGGCGACTGATGGATCGAGCAGAACAGGACGTCGTCGCGCTGCGCGAAGAGCGCGTTGGTGCCGTTGCCGTGATGGACGTCCCAGTCGAAGATCATCACGCGCTGCGCGCCGCACGCGTCGAGTGCGTGCTGCGCGGCGATCGCGACGTTGTTCAGCAGGCAGAAGCCCATCGCCCGCTCGGCCTCGGCGTGGTGTCCGGGTGGTCGATGCAGCGACGCGGCGATGCCCGCGCGCTCGTCTGCGAGCAGCACGTCGACCATCTGCACGGCGCCGCCGGCGGCGTGGTGGGCGGCGACGCACGAGCCGGGGCTGACGACGGTGTCCATGTCGATCATCCCGCCGCCGCGGGCGCACAGCGCCTCGATGCGGTCGATGTGCCGCGGCGGGTGCAGGGCCTCGATGCTCGCGCGCGCGGCCGGCTTGGACAGGCGTACGTCGAAGCCCAACCAGTCGCGCTGCTCGAGCGCGCGTTCGATCGCGACGATCCGGCGCGGCGACTCGGGATGACCTCCGGTGTCGTGATCCAGCGAGGACGGATGGCGCAGCAGGACCGGCGTGGACATCGCGGGATACGGTACCCCGACCTTGGCCGCGGACTCCGAGCTCTCTCATGACGTCGCAGTCGTCGGGGCAGGCGCGGCCGGTCTGTACGCCGCGCTGACCGCCGCCGGCGCAGGCGCGTCGGTCGCGCTCGTCTCCGCGACGCCGCTGGCGCAGACGGCCAGCTACTGGGCCCAGGGCGGGATCGCGGCGGCGCTCGCGGTCGACGACTCGCCGGCGCGCCACCTCGCCGACACCGTGCAGGCTGGGCGCGAGGCCGTCCGCCGGTCCGCAGCCGAGGTGCTGTGCGACGAGGCGCCCGAGCGAGTCGCCGACCTCGAGCGCCTCGGCGTGCACTTCGACGCCGACCGGCGCGGCGTGCTGGCGCTGGGACTCGAAGGCGGCCACTCACTGCGTCGCGTCGTGCACGCCGGCGGCAGCGCGACCGGTCGCCGCGTGGTACGCCAGCTGTCGGCGCTCGCCGTCGACGAGCCGCGCATCGACGTGCTGGAAGGGGCGCGCGCGGCGAGCGCACGAATGCGGGACGGCCGCTGCGAGGGGATCGCGCTCGAGGACGGCCGGGCGCTGCGCGTCCGCGCCACGATCCTCGCCACCGGAGGGGCTGCGGCGCTGTGGTCGCGCACAACGAACCCGCCGGGGTCGCTGGGCATCGGGATGGCGATTGCGCACGCCGCCGGAGCCGACGTCGCCGATCTCGAGTTCCTGCAGTTTCATCCGACCGCCGTGATCGGCGTTGCCGGGCGCGAGGGGTTCCTCGTGACCGAGGCGATCCGCGGCGAGGGAGCGACGCTGCACGGCGCCGACGGCGAGCGCTTCGTCGACGAGCTCGCGCCGCGCGATGAGGTCGCGCGGTCGATTGCGACGCTGCTCGCGCAGAGCGGCGCGACGTCGGTCGGCCTCGACATGCGCGCGATCGACCCGGCGCGCTTTCCGAACGTCGTCTCTGCGCTGCGCGATGCGGGCCTGGACCCGACGCACGAGCTGATCCCGGTTTCCCCCGCGGCGCACTACATGATGGGCGGGGTCGTCACCGACCTGCACGGCGCCAGCACGACTGCGGGGCTGTACGCCGTCGGCGAGACGGCCTGCACTGGACTGCACGGCGCCAACCGCCTGGCCTCGAACTCGCTCAGCGAGTGCTTGGTCTTCGGTGCGCGCGCCGCGCTGGCGGGGCTCGACGAGCCCGAGCGGCCGGGCGCCACGACGAGCGCGACGACCGAACCGCCCGCCGTGCCGCTCGCGCGTCCCGGCCGCGCCACGCAGGAGGCGCTGTGGCGCAACGCCGGCATCGTACGAACGCGCGCGGGACTGCAGAGCCTGCTCAACGACCCGCATCCGCTGGCGCGGCTGATCGCGCTGTGCGCACTGCAGCGCGAGGAGAGCCGCGGCGCCCATCAGCGCGCCGACTTCCCGCACTCCGATCCTGCGCTGAACCACCACCATGCGGTCGTCGGCGCCGACGAGCGCCCGCGCCTGGCCGAGTGGCACTGACAGGCCGCTTAATACGAACTCAACATTGCTGTCGTTCTTACCTTCATGAGGCCGCGCCACACTGCGCGCCTGCTGCACGCACGAAAGCCAGCAGTCCGGAAGGAGACCCGCCGATGTACCAGTTCAGCCGCGCGATCTATCGCGAGCTGTCCCCGCTCGTAGCCGACGGACCGGCCAGCCGGGACGGCCACGCGCAGTTGCTGCGCGCCTGCGAAGCCACGATCGAGCGTCTGGCCACGGACCGCCACTACTTCGCGCGGCCGGCACGAACGCTGTTCGGAGACATCCGTCCGCACTTCCCGATCGCCGCCCAGACGCGCGTCTGGCAGGTCGTGTCGACCTACCTTGAGGCCGCCGACGAGTGGCTCGCGAGCCAACCTCTGCACGGCCACGACATCCACGGAAATCCGCTGGAGTGCCGCGCGACGACGCGCCGCGGGACGCCGTGCCAGCGCATGCCGCTGGCCCGCAACGGCTACTGCCCGTCACACCAGCACCTCGCCGAGACGGAGGGCTTCGAGCAGCCGATCGCGGCCTAGGCTTAGGCTAGGCCCGTGTTCCTGGGCGTCGACGTCGGCGGCACGTTCACCGACGCGGTGCTGGCGACCGGCGGGCGGCTCGTGACCGCAAAGGCGCCGACGACGCCGGCCGATCAGTCCGACGGCGTGACGGCGGCCGTCGAGGCGGCACTCGCGCGCGCCGACGTGCAGGCCGCCGACGTCGAGGGCTTCGCGCACGGGATGACGGTCGCGACGAACGCCTTGCTCGAGGGCCGCGGCGCGCGGACCGTGCTCGTCGCCACGGAGGGCTTCACCGACCTCGTCGAGCTCGGCCGCCAGGCGCGCGCCGACCTCTACCGCCTATGCGCCGCGCGCCCGGCGCCGATGGTGGCACCGCCGCTGCGCGTCGCCGCGCCGGAGCGCTGCGGGCCCGGCGGCGTGCTGCGCGAGCTCGAGCATCCGCAGGCGGTCGCCGCCGCCGTGGCCGCACACGAGCCCGAGGCCGTGGCGGTCGTCCTGCTGCACGCCTATGCGCATCCGGCGCACGAGCGCGCGATCGCCGACGCGCTCGCCGAGCGCCTGCCCGACGTGCACATCTCGCTCTCGCACGAGGTCGTCGGGACCTTCAGGGAGTACGAGCGCGCCGCGACGACCGAGGTCGACGCCGCCCTCTCGCCGCTGCTGGCGCGCTACCTGCGGCGGCTGCTGACACGCGCGGGCGAGGCCGGCCTGCCGCAGCCGCGCATCATGCAGTCAAGCGGTGGCCTCGCGTCAGCGCAGCTCGCGGCGCGCCACGCCGCCTTCACGGTGCTGTCCGGGCCGGCCGGCGGCGCCGCGGCGGCAATGCTCGTCGCGCGGGCCAGCGGCCACGAGAACCTCGTCTGCTTCGACATGGGCGGCACCTCGTGCGACGTCTGCGTCGTGCAGGACGGCGCTGTGCGCGAGACCGCCTCGCGCGAGGTCGGCGGGCGGCCGCTCGCGCTGCCGATGGTCGATATCCACACCGTCGGCGCGGGCGGTGGCTCGATCGGCTGGCGTGACCCGGGCGGTGCCCTGCGCGTGGGGCCGCGCAGCGCGGGCGCCGAGCCGGGCCCCGCCTGCTACGGGCGTGGCGGCAACGAACCGACGGTCACCGACGCCAACCTGCTGCTCGGGCGGCTGGGCCACGACCGGCCGATCGCCGGCGGCGTCGCGCTGGACCACGCGGCCGCCGAACGCGCGCTGCAAACGCTCGCGGCAGAGCTGGGGCTCGATCCGATCGAGTGCGCGGAGGGAATCGTGCGCGTCGCCGACGCCGAGATGCTGCGCGCCCTGCGCGTCATGACCGTCGAGCAGGGCATCGACCCGCGCGGCTTCGCGCTGCTCGCGTTCGGGGGAGCGGGACCGTTGCACGCGGCCGCGATCGCCGGCGAGCTGGGCATGACGACGATCCTCTGCCCGCGCGCATCGGGCGTGCTGAGCGCCCTCGGTCTCGCCGCCGCCGATCGCCGCGCGACCGAGCAGCGCTCGGTGCTGCTCAGCGACGAGGGGCTGACCGACGAGGCGCTCGCGCGGGCACGGGACGAGCTGATCAGCACGACGGTCGCGACGCTGAGTGGGGGCGCGACGACGCCCCCTGCCGACGACATCAACCCGCCGGCCAGCGTCGTCTACGAGCTGCGCTACCGCGGACAGGCGCACGAGCTGACCGTCCGCGACCTGCGCGACGCGCGCGTCGCGGACGTGCGGGCGGCGTTCGAGGCGCTGCACGAAGAGCGCTACGGCTACCGCGACGAGGCCGCGCCGATCGAGGTCGTGACGATCCGCGCGACGGCCAGCGAGCCGGGCCCCGAGCTCGACCTCGCCGCCGCCGGCGCGGCGGCCGCGGAGCGCTCGCGGCGCACGGTGATCTTCGACGGCGAGCGCCATGACGCCGAGATCGTGCACGGCGAGCTCGCTGCAGGCGAGCAGATCGCCGGTCCTGCGGTGTGCGAGCTGCCCGAGGCGACGCTCGCCGTGCCGCCCGGCTGGCGCGGCGCCGTCGACGAGGCGGGGACGATCATCCTGGAGCGCGAGCGATGACCCTCGACCCGATCGACCTACAAGTCGTGACCGGCGCCCTGCGCGCCGCCTGCGAGGAGATGGGTGCCGCGCTCGTGCGCAGCGCGCACTCGGCCAACATCAAGGAACGCCGCGACTGCTCGACCGCGCTGTTCGATCCGGCGGGCCAGATGGTCATGCAGGCCGAGCACATCCCCGTGCACCTAGGCGCGATGCCGGCCGCCGTCGCGGCGGTGCTCGACGAGGACCACTCCGCGGGGCTGCCGTGGATCCTCAACGACCCCTACCGCGGGGGCACGCACCTGCCCGACATCACGGTCATCACGCCGGTGCTCGCGCAGGGCGGCGCGCTGCTCGGCTTCGCCGCCAGCCGCGCGCACCATGCCGATGTCGGCGGCCGCGTCCCCGGCTCGATGCCGGCCGACTCCACGACGCTCGACGAGGAGGGCGTCGTGATCGCCCCGCGCCCGCTCGACGACTCCGCGATCGACGAGCTCGCGGCGCGCATGCGCCAGCCCGAGCAGCGCCGCGCCGACCTGCGCGCGCAGCTTGCGGCCAACCGGATCGGCGCGCTGCGCCTGAACGAGCTGGCCCAGCGACTTGGACATGAGGCGCTGCACGAGGCGACCGCCGCGGTGCTCGACTACGCCGAGCGGCGCACGCGCGCCTGCCTTGCCGAGCTGCCCGACGGACCGCGCGAGGCCCGCGACGTGCTCGAGGCGGTCGAAGGTGACCTCGAGCTGCGCCTTACGGCGACCGTCGACGGCGACCGCCTGACGCTCGACTTCGCCGGCAGCGCCGATCAGCACCCCGGCAACCTCAACTGCCCGCTGGCCGTGACGCGCTCGGCGGCGTATTTCGCCGTGCGCGTGCTGACCGATCCCGATGTGCCGCCGAGCGCCGGCGCCTACCGGCCGATCGAGGTCCGCGCGCCGGAGGGCTCGTTGCTGCACGCGCGCTCCCCGGCCGCCGTCGCGGGCGGCAACGTCGAGACCTCCAGCCGCGTCGCCGACCTCGTCCTCGCCGCCTTCGGCCGCGCGCTCGGCCAGGGCACGATGAACAACCTCACGCTGGGCAGCGAGGACTTCACGTACTACGAGACCCTCGGCGGCGGGCAGGGCGCGTGCCCAGACGCCGACGGCCCGAGCGGCGTGCACGTCGCGATGTCCAACACGCTCAACACGCCGGTCGAGGCGCTCGAGCTCGAGTTCCCACTGCGCGTGACCCACTACGCGATCCGCCGCGGCTCCGGCGGCGCGGGCGAGCACCGTGGCGGCGACGGCGTCGTGCGCGAGCTCGAGGCGCTCGCCCCGATGGCCTACTCGCTGATCACCGAGCGTCGCCGTCACGCCCCGCCGGGCGCCGCCGGCGGCCAGCCCGGCGCCCGCGGGCGCAACCTGCTCAACGGTGATGAGCTGCCCTCGAAGGCGACCGGCGAGCTGCAGCCGGGCGACCATCTGACGGTCGAGACGCCGGGCGGCGGCGGCCACGGCACGCCGCGCGCCTGACTAGCATCTCCGCGATGGCGACCGAATCACCCTCCACCGCCGAGCGCGTCGGCTTCGTCGGCCTGGGCATCATGGGCTCGCGGATGGCGGCCAACCTCGCGCGGGCGGGCTATGAGCTGACGGTCTTCAACCGCACGCGCGCGACCGCCGAGGCGTGGGTGGCCGAGCACGGCGGAGCGGTCGCCGACACGCCGGCGGACGTTGGCGCGGCCAGCGACATCGTCATCAGCATGGTCGTCGACGGCGACCAGGTGCGCTCCGTGCTGCTCGGCCCCGGTGGCGTCGCCGACGGCGCGGCGCCGGGCGCGCTGTGCATCGACATGTCGACGATCGGCCCCGACCAGACGCGCGCGATCGCAGCCGATCTGCACGCGCGCGGGCTGCGCCTGATCGACGCGCCCGTGTCGGGCTCCTCACCGAAGGCCCAGGACGGCACGCTGACGATCATGGCCGGCGGCGAGCAGCGAGACGTCGCTCGCGCCGAGCCGCTGTTGCGCGTCATGGGCGAGCTCGTCGTGCACGTCGGCGAGCTGGGCCAGGGCGAGGTGGTCAAGCTGATCAACAACGCCGTCGGCGCCGCGAACGCGACGGCGGTGGGCGAAGCGCTGCTGGTCGCGCAGGCCGCGGGGGTCGATCTCGACGCGCTCGTCAGCGTCCTGGGCGCCTCGTCGGGCGGCTCGGCGCAGCTCGCGCTCAAGGCCGATCCGATGCGCCGCCACGACTACACGACGCTGTTCAAGCTCGAGCACATGCTCAAGGACGTCGATCTGTGCCTGCAGGCCGGCCAGGCCGCGGGCGTGGCCTTCCCGTCCGCCGCCCATGCCCGCGACGTGCTCGTCGCGGCGCTCACGCGCGGCCATGGAGATGACGACTACGCAGCCTTGATCGAGGCGCTGGAGGGCCTGACGGGCACCCGCCTGGAGTCCTGAGGATCGCCACACTCGTTACAATCAGGAATGCGCTAATAGTGCTCTTTTGCAGGGATATTTGGCCGTTTGGGGTCACATGTGGCACAATGTCGCGCGTCCCGTCGTCGATCGGTCTTTGATCTCGCCGACGGGTTTACGTTGGTTACATCCGTCCCGTCGTCGTCGTCAGGTCTCTATGCCTATTGCGTTCAAGGAATGGGCGGTCACCGTCCGTGCACTCGCCGAAGGTGAGCAACTGCTAACCCTGCGGAAGGGTGGTCTTCGCGAAGCCGACAAGCGCTTCCGCGTCGAGCACGATCGCTTCTTTCTGTATCCCACGTTCGACCATCAGCGCCAGGATCTCGTCCGCGAGTCGCACGTCCCCGAGCTGTCACGCGCGCTCGAGGAGGGGGTCTGGGCCGACGCCGAGCCGCCGCTGCGCGATGTCGACGGCTCGGGCGTGCTGCCGCAGCCCGACCGCGTGCGCATCCGCGCGTGGGCGCAGGTCGCCGGACACTTCACGATCACCGATCCGCGTTGCGTCGACGCGCTGTCGCCGTTCTACGTGTGGAGCACCGACTACGCCGAGAAGCGCCTGGCGTGGAAGCGCCACCACCCGCTGCACGTCCTGCTGCTGCGCACCTACCGCATCCCCCGTCCGGTGACCGTCCGCGTGCGCAACGAGTACGGCGGCTGCCGCTCGTGGCTGGAGCTGCAGCGCGACCTGCCCTTCGAGGGCACGCCGGTCCTGTCAGACAACGAGTTCGAGCGCGCCGCGGAGGCGATCGGCGAGATCGCCGACGGCGGCGTCCCGGCGCTCCTCTAGTCCCGCGATGCTCAGCGCGCTCGGCTCCGCCGGGCGCGTCCTCGCCGTAGGTATCGGCGGTGGTGGGGACGTCGTCGGGGCGCTCGCGGTCGCCGAGCTTGCGCGCCTGCTGGGAACCGAGACGATCGTCGGCGGGCTGAGCTGGGAGCGCCATCCGATCGACCAGCTGCACGGTCCGCGCAGGATCAGCGAGATCACCGCCGCCACGCCGCTCAACGACGCGGTCGCGCTCGCGGGGCCGGACACGACGGGCCCCGGCGGCTTTCTCTTCGCCGAGACGCACATGGCGCGCCACCTCGGCCAGCCGGTGCTGCTGCTCGACCCCAGCGACGGACCGCCGGCCGTCGCGCGCGGGCTCGCCGACGCGGCGGCGCAGCTGCGCTGCGATCTCGTCGTGCTGCTCGATGTGGGCGGCGACGTCCTCGCCCACGGTGACGAGCTGGGACTCGCAAGCCCCGTGGCCGACGCGGTCTGCCTGGCCGCCGCGCCGGCGCTGGCCGCGGCCGGAGTCGCGGTCCAGGTGGCGGTCTTCGGGGCTGGCTGCGACGGCGAGCTGACCCCCGCGGAGGTGCTCGAGCGCGTCGCCGAGGTCGCAGCAGCGGGCGGGCAGCTCGGCGCCTGGGGCCCGGGGGCGGACGCGCTCGCGCGCCTACAGGCCGCCGTCGACGAGATCCCGACCGAGGCCAGCGCGATGGCGCTGCGCTGCGCCCGCGGGGAGACCGGCTTGACGACGATCCGCGCCGGCCGGCGCACCGTCCAGCTCACGCCGGTCGGCGGCCTGCTCTTCTTCTTCGATCCGCTGATCACGTTGCGCAGTGCTGCGCGCTGTGCGGCGCTCGTCGAGCACAGCGGCTCGCTCGCCGAGGCCAGCGACATCCTCGTCGGCCGCGGGATCGCGTCCGAGTACACGCGCACCATCGAGCTCCCCTGAGCGGAGCAGCAGAGCCGATGGCCTGGACCGAGACCAGCTCGCCGAACTTCACGGCACGTCATGCCGACAGCCACGAGGATGACCTCCGCGGCGTGCTCGAGCTGCTCGAAGAGACCCGCGAACGCCTCGGAAACGCCTTTCCCGCGTTGCCTGAGAACGTCACCGTCGTTGTGCATGACAGCCGCCTCGAGCTCGAGCTGGCCCAGCCGTTCCTGCCGCTCATGCGCCGCATCACGACGCCGGCCGCGCGCCGCTATCTCACCGGCTGGGCCGGACGCGGCGCGCTGCATGTGCTCGCTCCGCGGCTGCTCGCCGAGCGCGCGGCCAACGTCGAGGGCTCGCGCGAGATGCTGCTGCTCACGCCGGCCGCGCTGTACTGCCAGCTCGTCGTCGCCGCGAGCAACCCGGCGTTCCCGCCGCCGTGGAATCCGCGCAGCACGATCCGCGGCGCGCGCTGGGCGTGGCTCGTTGCCGGTGCCGCGCAATGGTTCTCCGGACAGACGGCACATGCGCGGCCGGCGATCGCGCGCCGCCTGCGCGAGGGCTCGCCGCCTGACTTTCCGCCGCGCCTGCGCGATGCCGTGCTGCTCGGCGGCACCGTCGTCGATCTCGTCGCACGCGAGGAGGGCGAGCTCGCCGCGGTCAAGCTGGCCTGCGGGCTACCGGCGGGCGGCCCGCGCCAGGCGCTCGTCGAGGTCTTCAAGGGTCGCGCGCTGACGCACTCCGAGGGCACCTGGCGGGCGCACCTGGCGCGGATCGCAGGTCAGTGACGATGGAGCCGATCAGCCCAGCACGTCCGTCCCCAGCCACGCGATCAGCGCGACGACGGCTAGCGCGACGAGCAGCCACGCCAGCACCCGCGACGGCCTGGTGATCACCGGCTGCTCGTCGCCGACGAGCTCGGCCTCCAGCAGGACCTCGCGCGCAGCGGCGTGGCCGGACTCGGGAACCATGATGTCGCGCGGACCCGCCGCGAGCATGTCGGGAACGTCGAAGCCGCGCGTGCGCCGCAGTGTCGACGGCACGCCTTCCTCGAGCAGCATTCCCTGGATGAACTCGGCCTCCGCCTGGTGGCGCGCGCCGGCCACGCGCACGAGCGCGCCCTCGGCGTACTGCGGCTTGATCTTGCGGGCTCGCGCATGGCGATCGGTGATCGGCTCGTCGGCGCCGGGCGAGTCGCTGTAGACGAGCGGCATACCGCACGAGCGACAGAAACGCTCATCGGATGAGTGGCCTTCCGCGCAGCTCGGACAGACGAGCGCTCGCGTGCTCGAGCTCACGTCAGCTCGAGCTCGACTTCTGAGATCTGCCCGTCGTCGACCAGGTAGGAGTGGACCTCCGTCTGGCCCTGCTTGTCCACGCCCACGATGATCCACTCGACCCCCGGCCAGTTGCTCGCGAAGTTGACGTCGGTCTGGGAGGGGTATGGATCCGAGCGCGTGTGCGAGTGATAGATCGCGCCCACGTCTGCCCCCGCGGACTCGATGTCGTTCCACAGCCGGATCAGCTCTGAGCTGTCGACCTCGAAGCGAAAGGGGCTCGCGGCAACATTCTCCGTCGCGTGCACCGCCGTGGCCGCTCCGTCGCGCACGGCGACCATCCCGCAGCACTCGTTGGGAGCGTCGCGGACGGCGTGCGCGACGATGTCGTCGAGCAGGACGCGGTCGATCTTCACTGCGCCAAGGCTAGACGCTCTCCGCCTTGAGCTGCTTGGGATCCTCGGCGTCGTCGTCCTTGCCGCCCATGTTCGAGACGGAGTCCTTGAACTCGCGCATTCCCTTACCGAGCGACTTGCCGACCTCGGGCAGCTTCTTGGGACCGAGCACGATGAGGGCGATGACGAGGATGATGATGATTTCCGGCGCTCCGATGGGCATTGTGAGGACTCCCTTGCTCGTTATTTGGAACCGGTCTCGAACGCGTTCGGAACCGGAGGCTTGTTTAGGGCTTGGCGCAGCACGACGAGGTGCTGGCCCTCGCTGGCCATGATCGACGCGACGGTCTGCAACAGCTTGGCGTCGTAGAACCTCTGCTGAGCATCGTGGTAGGCGGCCACGGCCGCAGTCTCGAGCTCGATCGCGAAGTTGAGGATGTCGGCTTGTGAATCGATCTCGCGGATGCCTTCGACGACCGAGTCGATGTCTTTGGCGGTCGGCGGTGGCGGCGGCTGCAGGCGCAGGTCGGTCAGCGCGGTCGTCAGCGCGCCGGCGTGCTCGCGCTCGTGAGCGGCGATCTGCTTGACGAGGCGCTCGACGCGCGCCGACAGCAGACCTCTTGCGATCACCTGGCCGTAGGCGAGCACCGCGATCCGCTCGAGCCGGATCGCGTCGGCGAGGATCGTCTTGTCGGCCTCGCCGGCGGCGGCGAACGCGTTGCGGACCGACAGCAGCAGCGGGATGCTCGACGCGGCCGCGACCGCGCCGCCGAATGCCAGGCCGCGGCGGATGAGCTCGCGCCGGTCGCGCTCGAAGGCGGCGATCTGGGCGCTGTCGGCGGCGCCGTCGACGATGCTGATGCGCTCGGCGCCTGTCATGGCTGCGGCGACCACTAGGCCGCCTCACCGGTGACGAACGCACGCGCAGCCGCCGGTCGCCCGAGCACACCGAGCAGAACGGAGAGGTGCTCCGCCTCGGTGGTCAAGATCGCCGAGGCTGTACCGCGCAGGTCGGTGCTGGTGAACTTGGGCAGCGCGTCGATGTAGGCCGCGACAGCGGTGTTCTCCAGCTCGACGGCGAAGCGCAGCGCGTCGCGCTGGGAGCGCAGCTCGGGGAAGTCGTAGGAGGACTTCGCCCGGTTGGGGGTTCCGCCGGCATCCTTGATCGCGCTCGCGAGCTCGTCGGCGTGCTCCTGCTCCTGCTCGATGAAGAGCTTGCCGATCTGCAGCGCCTCTCCGCGCAGCTGCGCGGCACCGGTCTTGTAGCCGGCGACGGCCATCAGCTCGAGGTCGAGGACTCCGTTGAGGATCTCGACGTCGGCGGCCTCGGCCTCCTTGCGGACCGTCGGGGCGGCATCGTCGTCGCTACACGCGGCCAGAAACATCGCCGGACCAGCGGCGATGCTCACACCCGAGCTTGCGAAGAAGCGCCTGCGCGACTGTCGGTCGCGCAGGAAGCTGTCGATGTCCATCCTCTGCCAGCCTCCTATTGGGATACCAAGACCCGTGAAGGACTGCGGGCGGCGGTCCCGGCCGGATCACCACCAGACGGTGGAGTCCAGATCCTCGAGCTCCTCGATCGGCTTGGTGTAGATGCCGGAGGAGAGATACTTCCAGCCGTCGTCGCAGACGATGAACACGACGTTGCCCTCGTCGAGCTCGCCCGCGATGCGCACCGCGACGCGGGCGATCGCCCCCGACGAGACGCCGGCGAAGATGCCCTCCTCGTCGAGCAGCTTCTTGGTCCAGATGACCGCGTCGTGGTTGGTGACGAAGATCTTGCGATCGAGCACGCTGAGGTCGATGATCGGCGGGATGAAGCCATCGTCGAGCGAGCGCAATCCCTGGACGGGCTCGCCCTGCATCGGCTCGGCGGCGACGATCTTGACGTCGTCGCCGAACACCTCCTTGAAGCGCCGCCCGTTGCCCATCAGCGTGCCGCCGGTGCCCAGGCCGGCGACGAAGGCGGTGATCTCGTCGAGCTCCTCGAGGATCTCCGCCGCCGTGCCGTTGTAGTGCGCCAGCGGGTTGGCCTCGTTGCCGTACTGGTAGGGCATGTAGTAGGTCTCGGTGTCCTGCGCGATCTCGTTGGCCATCGCGACGGCGCCATTTGAGCCCTGGTCGCCGGGGCTGTAGACGATCTCGGCGCCGTACATCTCCAGCAGCTGGGTGCGCTCCTGGGTGAC
>Ga0136630_1000355_pt1 | contig 17237 bp, 17 predicted proteins | sample AntDrymUQ5682106_2_FD_105496 | JGI IMG/M metagenome (GOLD analysis project Ga0136630, IMG submission 105496) | Polar desert sand microbial communities from Dry Valleys, Antarctica - metaG UQ568 (21.06) | ecosystem: Environmental > Terrestrial > Soil > Desert | place: Antarctica: Dry Valley...
AGCGCTTCTCGTTCATGTGGGACGTGCTCTCCGAGGGCATGGATGGCTACGTCCTGCTCACGGACCTCTCGCGCCCTGAGACCTTCGCGGAAGCGCGGTCGATCCTCGACCACTTCCGCGCGATGTCGGACGTGCCGTTCGTGGTCGCGGCGAACCGCTCCTCGAGCCACCCCGAGCCGCTCTCGGCCCTCGCCGATGCGCTCGGCCTGGACGACGACGGCGTCGTCGTCCCCTGTGAGGCCGTGGACCGCGAAGCCGTCAAGGAGGTCGTCGTGACGATGCTCCTCGAGGTCCTCAGCCGCGAGCCGGTGATGGCCGAGTGAGCATTCAGGAGCTCGGAGCACGAGGGTCGGCCTCCGACGAGGTGCCCGCCATCCAGCAGACCATCTCCGACCTGCGCCGTCGCGCGCACGACGTCTCGGGCGTCATGGTCGCGACCTCAGACGGGCTCCCGCTGGCCCACGACCTGCCCCCCGAGAACCACCTCCAGACCGCGGCCATGGCGGCCACGGCGGTCGGGCTCAGCCGCCGGATCGTCGAGACGTTCGGTCATGGTGGCTTCGAGGAGGCCGTCGTGCGCGGACGCGAGGGCTACCTCGTCGTCTACAGCGCGGGGCCGCGAGCCGTGCTCGCCGTGCTCGCTTCGGGCGAGGCGAACCTCGGTCTCCTGCACCACGTCGCTCGCCGCGCGGCCTCGCACATCTCCGAGCTGCTCGTCTAGGTGAGACGGCGAAATCGCCGTTGAAGCTTTGAGCCGAGCTGCCGATACAGACATATGGCCGATATCCAACAGAGTCTCGACGGGGTAATGCTCGTCCCCGGTGCCCTGGCCGCCGCGCTCGTCGATACCTCGAGCGGGATGACCCTCGGGACCGCGGGCAACGGGCACATCGACATCGAGCTGGCCGCCGCGGGCAACACCGAGGTCGTGCGGTCCGAGTTGATGACCCTGGGCAACCTCGGGCTCGAGGACCGGGTCGAGGACCTGCTGATCACGCTGAGCACGCAGATCCACGTCATCCGCCCCTTGGCCTCGGCGGCCGGAGAGGGTCTCTTCCTCTACGCGGTGCTCGACAAGGAGCGCTCGAACCTGGCGCTGGCCCGGCGCAATCTTCAGCAGATCGAGCGGGAGCTCGAGGTCTAGGCCGGACCGCTTCCCGGCTCCCGACCGCGACCGCCCGATGTTAGGCCAGACACAGACCATGCCCAGGGGCGTCCTGACGGTCGTGACCGACAAGCAGCGCGCGCGTGGACTGCTCCAGGCCTCGCTCGAGCGGCTCGGCTATCGCGTCGTGCCCTTCGACGACGTGCGCGAGGCGGCGGCCTACGTCGAGGCCGACCTACACCTGCTCGACTGCGGCTCGACGCGCGACCTGAGCGCCGACCTGCACCGCCTCGAGGAGAGCGCGCCCGTGCTCGTGCTGATGCCGCCGGGGACCATCCCGGCGCCGGCCTTTGGCCAGGCCAGCGCGGGCTCAATCGCGATGGCGGCCCGCCCCGAGGAGTACGAGCGGCGACTCGACATCGCGCGGAGCTCGACGTATGCCGGAAGCGGCTATCGCCCCGCCGCGCCCGCACGCCTGCCCTCGCCCTCCCGGGCGCCGGCCCCGACGTTCGCATCCGTCCCCACCCCCTCTAGGTTGAAGGAGATCGCATGAAGCCGTTTCGCGGCGCATTCCTGGGCCGACCCCAGGCCGACGAGTTCGACCCCAGCCCCGCACCGAGGCTGGCGAGCCCCGCGCCGGTCGCCGAGGTCGCTCCGGGACTCGTACCTCCGCGGCCCGGCCCCAAGCACCTGCTCTGGGAGGTCCTCGTCGAGCTCGGATTCGTCGACGAGCGCCGCGTTCTCGAGGCCGAGGCGGTGGCTCGAGCCGCACGCCAGGACCTCGGCGCCGTGCTGCTCGAGCGTGGACTCGTGTCGAGTGAACAGCTCGCCCGCGCGGTGGCACAGCGGGAAGGGGTCCTCTTCGCCGACCTCGAGACCTACGCGGTGGACGAGCGCGCGGCGAGCCTGATCACGCCCGCGGTCGCCGAGCGCTACGGGGCCATCCCCATCGGCTACGGGCCGGGCGGAGAGGTTCTGGTGGCGCTGGCGAACCCGCGCGATCGCCATATCGTGAACGACATCTCGATGATGGTCGAGCCCTCGGTGACCCGCGTCGTGGCAACCCAGGAGAGCATCGATGCGCTGATCGGGGCCCGCACGGAGGAGACCTACGAGACCGAGCCGGGGGAGGGGCTCCCCGACGCCGGGGTGGAGGGCGAGGTCGTGGAGACGACTACTGGCGACGCCGATGGGAGGTCGGAACCGGTCGCCGAGGCCGCCGACACCGTAACGGCGGGGAGTATGGCTCCGCCGGACGAGCCCACGGCCTACCCGCCTTCGGCTCTCGAGCCCGGGTCCGCCGGCACGAACGAGCCGCCCCAGTGGTTCGACGCCGAGATCCCCTGGCAACCTCCGGTCGAAGAGGAGGTCCCGATCGCGCTCGTGGGCGATCTCGAAGAGGAGCCGGACGCCCTCGGCGCGCCGAACACCGACCGTGAGGCTGACGCCTTCGTCGAGTCGAACACAGACCGCGAGCCCGACTCCTTTCACGAGTCGAGCCCCGACCGCGAGCCCGACTCCTTCCACGAACCGAGCCCCGACCGCGAGCCCGACTCCTTGCACGAACCGAGCCCCGACCGCGAGCCCGACACCTTGCACGAGTCGAGCCCCGACCATGAGCTGCTCGAGTCGCTGAGCCGCAGCGTGGGGGAGGTCGAGCGGCTCGTACGCGAAACCGCACGTGGGCGCGACGCCGATCTGGACGCCGCGAGCGCAGAGTCCGAGCGCCGCCTGTCCGAGCTCCTAGCCGAGACGGAGCGCGAGCGCGCCGACCGAGCCGAGACCGAACGCGCCCTGCGCGAGCAGCTCGAGACCGAGCGCGCGACGCGCGACGAGTCCGAACGGAAGCTGCGAGAGGACTCGGAGGTCGAGCGAACCTCGCGAGAGCAGTGGGAGCGAAGCCTGCGCGAGCAGCTCGAGACCGAGCGCGCCACGCGCGGGGAGTCGGAACGCGTGCTGCGCGAGGAGCTCGAAACCGAGCGCGCCACGCGCGAGGCGCTCGCCACCGAGCTCGCGGCCGTGCGCACCGCCCGTGACGACCTCGCGCGCCGCGTGGCCTCGGCCCGTGACCTGCTCGAGCTCGGAGCCCGGCCGTTCGTGCCCCTGGACGGCCGCGAGCGGTAAGGAACCCAGGGGCCGACGCTCTCAAGTCGCCGCCGGCCCGTGCCGATACCACCGCCATGAACTTCGACTTCGCAGACGTCCTCATAGAGGTCATGGAGCTCGGCGCCTCCGACCTTCACCTCACCGCGGGCTCGCCGCCCATGGTCCGCAAGCGGGGCCAGCTCCAACCGCTCGACTACCCGATGCTGACTCCCCAGGTCACCCGCGAGACCATCTACTCGTTCCTCACCAACGATCAGCGCAAGAAGCTCGAGAACGAGCTCCAGGTCGACCTCTCGTACTCGATCCCCGGCCGCGCGCGCTTTCGCGTCAACGCCTACTTCCAGCGGGCCTCGCTGAGCGCCGCCTTCCGCCTCATCCCGACCGAGATGCCGCGCTTCGAGTCGCTCGGACTGCCGGCGACAATCCGCGAGTTCACCAAGAAACCGCGCGGGTTCGTGCTCGTGACCGGGCCGACGGGCTCGGGCAAGTCGACGACGCTGGCCTCGATGATCGACCTCATCAACCGCGAGCGCCACGAGCACATCATGACCGTCGAGGATCCGATCGAGTTCCTCCACCGCCACCAGAGCTGCATCGTCAACCAGCGTGAGCTTGGCGCCGACGCGGAGTCCTTCGCGCTCGCCCTCAAGGCCGCCATGCGCCAGGACCCGGACGTGATCCTGGTCGGCGAGATGCGCGACCTCGACACGATCTCGACCGCCCTGACCGCCGCTGAGACCGGCCATCTCGTCTTCGCGACGCTGCACACCCAGGACGCCGCCCAGACGATCGACCGCGTGGTCGATGTCTTCCCGCCGACCCAGCAGCACCAGGTGCGCATGCAGCTCTCGGTGACGCTTCAGGGCATCGTCACCCAACAACTGCTGCCGACCGCCGACGGACGTGGCCGGACGGTCGCCTGCGAGGTGCTCGTGCCCACCCCGGCGGTCCGCAACCTGATCCGCGAGGGAAAGACGCACCAGATCTACTCGGCGCTCCAGACCGGCGGGGCCCACGGCATGCAGACCATGGACGCCGCGCTCGTCCAGCTCGTGCGCGAGCGCAAGATCACCCGTGAGCTCGCCGAGTCGCGCTCCTCGACCCCGCAGGAGCTGCGGCGCCTCATGGGCACGGTCCAGGCCGCTTAGGCCGCCCGCATGGCCACCTACGCCTTCAAGGCCATCGACCTCGCGGGGGCTCCCACGAACGGCGAGCTCGACGCCGGCGACAAGCAGGCGGTCGCCCAGAACCTGCGCGCCAGGAGCCTGATCGTCCTCGACATCGAGGAGCTGAAGCCCGCGAGCGCCGGCGACCTCCTTGCTCGCTTCAAGAAGGTCAAGGCGCGCGACCTGACCGTGGCCACGCGCCAGTTCTCCTCGATGGTCAGCTCCGGCATGTCGCTCCTGCGCTCGCTCTACGTGCTCGAGGAGCAGGTCGAGAGCGAGCAGCTCAAGGAGGCGCTCGTCGCCATCAGAGGCGACGTCGAGGCGGGAATCTCGCTATCCGACTCGCTCGCCAAGCACCCGCGCATCTTCAACGAGCTCTACACGGCGATGGTGGCCGCTGGCGAGACCGGCGGCATCCTGGATGAGACCCTCCACCGGGTCGCCGACCAGCTCGAGAAGGACGACGCTCTGCGCCGCCAGGTGCGCGCGGCGATGATGTACCCGGGCTTCGTGGGCGGCTTCGCGCTCGTCGTGCTGCTCGCCCTCGTAGCCTTCATCGTTCCCGTCTTCGAGAAGGTGTTCAAGGACTTCGGCGGCGAGCTGCCGGCGATCACCAAGGTCTCGGTCGGCGCGTCCCACCTCGTCACCGGACGCTGGTACCTGCTCATCGGCGGCACCGTGCTCGCGATCTACGCCTTTCGCAAGTGGAAGAACACCGAGCGCGGACAGGTGCAGTGGGACACCTTCAAGTTCAAGCTCCCCATGAAGATAGGCGGCATCATCCAGAAGGTCGCGCTGGCGCGCTTCTCGCGCACCTTCGCGGCGCTCGTGGGCGCGGGCGTGCCGATGCTCGAGGCCATCGAGATCACCGGGCGTACCTCCGGCAACAAGGTCGTCGAGCTCGCCATGCAGGGGGTGCACGACTCCGTGCGTCGCGGCGGCACGCTCGCCGAGCCGATGCGCGGGGCCCGCCTGGCCTTCCCGCCGATGGTCGTGCAGATGATCGCCGTGGGGGAGGAGACAGGCGGTCTCGACCACATGCTGAGCAAGATCGCCGACTTCTACGAGGACGAGGTCGCCGCCGCGGTCAAGGCGCTGACCTCGATCATCGAGCCGGTGATGATCGTCGTGGTGGGCGTCATCGTCGGGTTCGTTGTGATCTCGATGTACATGCCGATGTTCAAGGTCTACGACCAGATCAAGTAGGCGCGTCGTGGCCTGCGTCGTCGCGGAGGTGGCCGGCCCAGACTTGTTGCATGGCGGCGGCGATGACCACGGGAGTGGAGATCGACAGCGGGTTGCTGGCGAGGTTGCGTGCGCGGCATCCAGCGAAGGATGACCGTGCGCTGATTGAGGATCTTGCCCGCGTCGATCTGGGGTTCAACGCATTGCGGGTCGCGCAGCAGCGCAACGCCCTCGGTGAGCAGGACGCCGCCGATCTCGCGGTTCACGAGTCGCGTCGCGCCGCGGGGTGAGGCGTCTCGTTCTCGACGCCAGCGTGCTGCCAGCGGGCAGCCTGCCCGGTCGAGGTGGGGCCGATAGGGTGAGCGCGTGAGGCGCCGCGACCGACGCACCCGGTGACCCGACTAAGGATCGTGGGTGCCGGGAGCGCGCGCCACGGCGCCACCGTCGCAGCCCTGTTGGTGTGCGTCTTCGGGATCCAGGCCACGGTCCAGGACCTGGCGATCGGCGTCGGCTACTTCTATCTGCTGCCCACGCTCGCGGCCGCCCTCTGGTTCGGAGGTCTCGGCGGGCTGGCGGCGGGCACCGCCAGCACCTGCCTCTTTGTCCTCGGCGCGGCCCTGGGTGGCGAGGAGGAGTTGCTGACCGGGACGCTGGTGCGGCTGCTCGTCTTCTGCTCCGTCGGTTACGCCTTCGGAGCGGTGGTCCGCAGGGAGCGGGGCGCGCGGCGCGAGCTCGCCGGTCAGACCAGGGAGCTCTCGGAGCTGCGGGCGCTGCGCAGTGCGCTCGTGCCCGCGGAGGTGCCGGAGCAGCCGGCGGTCGACCTCGCCACCTGCTTCGTGCCCGCTCAGGAGCGGGTGGCCGGGGACTTCTTCGTCGTGCAGGAGGGCCCCGACGACTCGACGGTGGTCGTGGTGGGGGACGTCGTCGGCAAGGGGCTCGAAGCGGCGCGTCGCGCCGCCTTCGTCCGTGCGACGCTCGCGGCCTACGCGCCGTACGAGGGCGATCCCTGCCGGCTGCTCGAGCTCGCCAACGCCGCGCTGGTCGAGAGCACGGGCACCTCGGAGGACTTCGTGACGGCGGTGTGTGTCGTCTACCGCCCGGACGATCATTCGCTGTCCTGGGCGCTCGCCGGCCATCCGCCTCCGATGCTGCTCGACAGGGGAGGGCGCCTGCACGGGACCGAGCCCGGTCTTCCGCTCGGCCTCGCCGACCGGATCGACTGCACCCGCGGCGAGCGCAGCCTTGCCGTGGGCGACGGCGTACTGCTGTTCACCGACGGGCTGACCGAGGCGCGGCGGCCCTTCTCGGAGTTGCTCGCCGCCGGTCAGGAGCGGGGGCGCCCGCGGCCCGAGCTCTTCGGCGACGACCGGATTACCACAGTGCTGGCCGAGCAGGCGGGCGAGGAGCCCCGTAGCGTCCTGGGGGCGCTGCGCGCGGCGGCCGAGCGCTTCACGGGTGGAGACGGTCTGGCCGATGACCTATGCATGGTCGCGGTGCGAGCCAAGCAGAATGGCCTCACGCACTGACGGTGCCGTTCGCCACAGCATCCCGTCCACTAGACGAATAGCCGACTCAAGGCGCAGGTAACGGCGCCGATAAACAGTGCAAAGGCCAGACCACGGTGCTCAGGGCAAACCCGTCGCGAGGCGGGGGCGCAAAGCTCAGGAGCTAGTCGGTGGGGAAGGAACCCCAACGGCGAGCCGGCCGAGTTGCCACCGTAGTTGCCGCGGAGCTGGCGCAACGTATCGAACTCCCAAGGAGGGGTTGTTTCATGATTCAGATGCTCCGCAGGCGCATGTACCGAGAGGAGAAGGGCTTCACGCTCATCGAGCTGCTCGTCGTCATCCTCATCATCGGCATTCTGGCCGCGATCGCCCTGCCGGCCTTCCTCGGTCAGCGCGCCAAGGCCCAGGACGCCTCCGCGAAGTCCGCGGTCCGCAACACGATCTCCCAGGTCGAGTCGTGCGCCGTGGACACCGGCGGCAGCTACGTGGGCTGCGACACCGCCGCCCAGCAGGTCTACGGTGCCACCATCCCCACCGTCACCGCGACGAGCTGGACCATCCAGAAGCTCTCGGGCTCGGGCGCCACCTGCTCGCAGACCAAGGGTGGAGCCCTTGCCTGTGCTGTCGCGGCCCCGGCCCCGTAGTAGCAGACATCCAGCACTCGAGCAGTACGCGAGGCGGGCCTTCGGGCCCGCCTCTCGTCGTTTCAGGCTCGACGAATCCCGCCCTCGCTTCAACGCAGCCCCTGTAAGGAGGCTTCCATGTGTCGACCGGGCCAGCTCTCCGATCCTTACCTCAAGCGAACGAAGGCCGTGCCGATACAGAGCCCATGGCCGCTCCGCGCTCACCTCAGGCCGTCCTCCGCTCGGGCGCCCGCGGCGAAGCCGGCTTCAGCCTGATCGAGCTGCTTCTGTCGTCGACCCTTCTCATCGTGGTCCTCGGCGCGACGCTCAGCGTCCTCGACACTGCCAACCGCCTGGGTCCTCGCGACCAGGAGCGTCCGCTGGCGGTGAGCGAGGCGCAGGTCGGACTCGACCGGATGGTGCGCGAGCTGCGCGAGGCTTCGAGCGTCGTCGGCACGACCTCGACCTCGATGAACGTGCTCGTGGAGAAGGGCGGCGTACAGCGTCAGGTGCTCTACCAGTGCGGCGTCGCCGCTCCGAACGACGCGAGCAATCCCTACGACGACACCTACAAGCGCTGCGTTCGTCGCGAGACGAGCTCCGGCGGTGCCTTCACCGGAGCGGGGACGGTCGTGGTACAGCGCAGAATCAACCAGCCCGTGTTCACGTTCTCGCCCAGCACGACGCGGCCCGAGTACGTGAAGGCGAGGATCGTCGTTCCGGCTCGCGGCGAGCGCCGCGAGGGCTACGCCCACAACATCACCCTCGACGATGGCTTCTACATCCGCAACGCCGACCTGTGAGCATGCGAGTCTGGAGATACATCAGCAGCAGGTTGCGCCGCCGAGCCGGTCGTTCCGGCGAGGCCGGCTTCACGCTGATCGAGGTCGTCGTCGCCGCGCTCCTGATCGGCATCGGCCTGCTGGGCGTCCTGGCGTCGATGGACTCCTTCCGCACGCTCGCCAGCACCGCCTCCGCCAAGGAGGAGGCCACCCAGGTGGTTGAGCAGGAGGTCGAGCGGCTGCGAGGGCTCGGCTCGGACCTGCTCGTCATGACCGGCGACCCCAGGACCTCCGGCGACCCCGGCACCCTCGGCGATCCCGACGATCCCCGCTCGGGCGTCAGCGGGACCCCGCCCCACTACCGACCCAGCGACGACGCCGCCCTCGAGGAGCTGGACATCGGCACGACGGCCAACCAGGTGACTCATCAGGCCACGCCGTGGAGCTCGGACACCGCGGGCGGAAAGCTCTACCGATTCGTCACTACCCAGGATTGCAACGAGGATGCGGGCTGCCCCAAGCGGATCACGGTGGCGGCGACCTTCAGCTCGCCCGACGACCCGAAGCGGCCGCTGGTGGCCTCGAGCCTGGTCACCGACCCGGACCTCGTCGACGGCGCCGGCAACCCCAACTACGAGAGCGGCTCGCCGCCGACCGACGCGACCAAGACGTGGTACGCCTACGACACGTACGCCAACAACCTGCTGCGCCAGCTACAGACGGCAAGTCACGCGACTCACGCAACCGCGCAGGCCGTGACTGGCCAGGACCGCATTCCCGACCTCCTGGGGACCACTCCCGCGCCCAACGGGTCGTCCGGCCCCTACAACTACTCCAACGACGTATCGGGCAGCTACCCGCTCGGCGGGGCCGCCGTGCGCCGATCGAACGCAGGCTGTGACGGCAGTGTGCCGAGCGGATCTGCCGCAGGCGAACTGAACCGGCGTGCCCACTGGTGGGTCACTCCGGGAGGTCAGTCGCAGACGATGACCCTGACCGGCAACGGCGCCCTGTCGTTTCCGACCCAGACCGTCGGCGCGACCGCCGGATCGGTGAAGATTTGCGTGGGCGTATACCGCATGGAGCTCGAAGCGACCGGCAAGTTCAAGAGTTCGCAGCTGCTCGGCGAGGTGAGCTACAGCCTCCCGGACTGGCCGACCGCCCCGGAGACGGTGAGCTTCCCGTTCCGCTTCCTCGCCGCGGGGACGACACAGCAGATCGCCACCAACCGCCGGCTCGGGTTCCGCGTAACCGTGGACGCGAGCTCCGCGGCCGACGTCGCCTTCCTGTACGACCATCCGACATTCCCGGCCAACTTCCAGGTGGAGACGCGATGATCCGCCGCCTGCGCGCACGGCTGATCGACGAGAGCGGGCTGGGCACCGCGCTCGTGGTCATCGTCATCTCGATCACCATGATCACCGCGGGCTCGCTCCTCACGGAGAGCGTCAACCTCAGCGGCAACAGCAACAAGGACGACCACGCCAAGAGTGCCTTCCAGGCCGCGGAAGCGGGGCTCGACACCGCCGTCCACGGGATGAACACGCTCGAGGCTCCGATGCCTCCCGGTCAGTGCTTTGCCAACGGCACCTCGGCCGTCCCCAACGCGAGCGGATGGTGCGGGCCCACCGAGGGTGATTCGGACGCGCTGGGCAAGGGGCAGACCTTCAAGTACTGGACCTCGACGTCTCCGCCGCCGGGCGGCTGCGCCGGCACCACCGGTGCCTACTCCGACGCCGAGCGGTGCATAGTTGCCGTCGGCACCGACGGTGGCGTGCCCCGCCGGACGGAGATGCGCGTCGGGACGCGCACGGGCTCCCTGGGCGGCTCGGAGGCCAAGGGCCTGCTGGGACTCGACGGCGTCACGCTCGAAGGGGCTCCCAGCCTCCCTCAAGCGGCCACCGCCAAGCGCTCTCAGGTCGGCTCGAACGGCCCGATCGTCCTCGGCGACAAGACCGAGGTCGACGGCAACGGCAACCCGCTGACAGCGCTGCTCCTCGGCAAGGACGCGCCCGACCCGGTCTTCGGCGCGGGGACGAAGCCCGCCAACGGCAATCCACCCTTGACGCAGCGGCTCCCGTACAACTTCACCCTTCCGCCGCCGGACTTCGTCGACACTCCGACCGTCAACGCCAATTCGTCCGTCGTCGGCTCGAGCGGGGGCAGTCCGGTCGGGGTCTACTCCGACACCCCGCAGGCGCCGCGCCACTTCAACGTGCCCGCCAACACGGCGGTGACGCTCGGGTCCCTCAACGGGCAGGTCTACAACTACAACTTCTGCCAGATAACGCTCGGGGCGGGCGCGGTCGTCAACATCCCGCACGGTGCGAAGGTCCGGATCTTCCTCGACTCGCCCGCGCGCACCGGCTCGGGCTGCGTCCAGGGGCAGGGGAGCATCTCCGCGCCGGCGAGCTATCCGCCGGAGGGCGCCGCGAAGTTCGAGAGCAAGGACAGCGACCCGTTCGCCCTCTGGATCATCGCCTGGGGCAACGGGCCGAACCCGCCGGAGGGCACCCCCGAGCACGAGATCCTCGTGCCGAACCCGGCGGCAGGGACGACCGCCAGCCCTCAAACACACCGCTGGGGAGTCGTGGTCTACGCGCCCTACTCCCACCTCAGGTTCCAGCACTACGGCGACATTCGCGGCGCGATAGCCGCCAAGCGGATCACCATACATTCGAGCCCTCCGGCGTCGGGCTACCCGGGAAGCAGCCACTTTCACTTCGTCGACGACGACACCGTAGAGCTCGATATCCTGACCAAGGCGGTCTGGTATCGCACCGTTTGGCGCGAGTGTCCGCCGACGTTCTCCGGGTCCGATCCCAACCAGGGCTGCTGAGGGCCTCGGCCGAGGCGCGCCGGCTCGAATGGTCATCTCCGCCGGCCTGGTCGGGGCCCTTGTGGGCTCGTTCCTCAACGTGGTGATTCACCGCGTTCCCCTGCGCCAGTCGATCGCCTTCCCGGCGTCTGCATGCACGGCATGCGGCGCTCGCATCGCGGCTCGGGACAACGTTCCGCTCCTGTCGTGGCTCGCGCTGCGCGGACGCTGTCGAGCCTGCCGAGACCCGATCTCGAAGCGCTACCCCGCGGTGGAGCTCTTGACCGCGGTGCTCTTCGGACTGATTGCGCTCGTCCGCGGCCCCGACCTCGATCTCGTGCTCGAGCTGCCCTTCGTGGCGATGCTCGTGGCGGTCGCCGGCATCGATCTCGAGCACCGGATCGTGCCGAACCGACTCGTGGCGCCCGCGGCCGTGCTCGCTCTCGTCGGCGCAGCGATCATCGAACCGGGCAGGCTGCCCGAGCTCCTGATCGCCGGCGCGGGGGCGTTCGCCTTCCTGCTCGCGGCAGCGCTCGCCTATCCCGGCGGCATGGGCATGGGTGACGTCAAGCTCGCCGGCGTCATGGGTCTGTTCCTCGGCGTGGCGGTCGTCCCGGCCTTGGCGGTCGCCTTCCTCTCCGGCACGATCGTCGGCGTGGTGACGATGGCGCGCCAGGGCATCGGGGCGCGCAAGCAGGGCATCCCGTTCGCGCCGTTCCTCGCTTTCGGTGGTCTGGTCGGGCTGCTCGCCGGCCCGGAGCTGATCGACCTATACGCGCGAGCGTTCCTGAGCTAGCGAGCCCGCGGCCGAGAGGTTGGGGCCGTCTTCGCCGCGGCCGTTCGCTCCGTACCCCTAAAGGATCGGGCCGCCGGCGCCGACAAGGAGGAGAGACTTTCCATGCTCTCCCTGATCAAGAACAACCGCTCGCCCCGCGGCTCACTCGGCCTCGACCTCGACTCCGGCTACCTCGCTGCCGTGCAGCTGGCCGACGGGCACATCGTTCGCACGACCAGCGCCGACCTTCCGCCGGGCGTGGTCAGGGACGGCGAGATCGCCGACGTGCCCGCGCTCAGGGACATCCTCAAGGCGTTCTTCAAGGAGCGCAAGCTGCCGCGGCGGGTACGCCTCGGAATCGCCAACCAGCAGATCGTCGTTCGCCACCTCGAGTTGCCGAAGATCAACGACCCGGTTGCCCTGGCCGCGGCCGTGCGCTTCCAGGCCGCCGAGGCCATCGCGATGCCGCTCGACGAGGCCATCCTCGACCACCACGTCGTGGGGGAGGGGATGAGCCCTGAGGGCCGCCCCGTACTCCGCGTGCTCGTGGTCGCCGCCCGCGCCTCGATGATCGACCGCTTCATCGACGCCGTCCGTGGCGCTGGGCTGCGCCCGGAGGGCATCGACCTGAATGCCTTCGCGATGGTGCGCATGCTGACGAAGGACTCGCGGCCGGAGCAGGGAGCCACGGTTCTCTGCCACCTGGGCGGCACCACGAACCTTGCGGTCGCGATTGCGAACAGCTGCCTGTTCACTCGGCCGCTCTCGACCATCTGGGACGAGGAGGGCGAGCACGTGGGTACCGCCCTCGCGGAGGAGATCCGCATGTCGATCGACTTCTACATGAGCCAGTCGGACGCCCCGCCCGTGGAGTCAGTCCGCCTGTCCGGCCCCGGAGCCCGGCGCGAGGGCCTGCTCGAGGAGCTCGAGGGGCCGATCGGCCTCCCCGTCGCCCTCGCCGAGCCGCTCGGCGCCCTCCCCGGCGAGCTCGCGGCGAACGAGGATCCGTTCCGTCACACGGTGGCTGCCGGCCTCGCCCTGGGGGCGGCATGAGGCCCGTAAACCTCCTACCCGAGCACCTTCGCCCGCGCGAGCGCTCGGGCAATGCCGGCGGCGCTTACATCATCCTCGGGGTGCTGGGCCTGCTCCTCCTCGGCACGCTGGCCTACGTCGTCACGGCCAACGAGGTGACCTCACGCCAAGCGGAGACTGAGCGGCTCGCAGCCGAGACCCGGGCTGCGGACGCGCGCGCGGGTGCGCTGGCTGGCTTCGGCGATTTCCGCAGCGTCAAGGAGGTCCGTGTGGCGTCAGTCAAGACGCTCGCCGCCGGGCGCTTCGACTGGGAGCGGATGAGCCGCGAGCTAGCTCGCGTGCTCCCGAGCGGAGTGTGGCTAACCGAGCTCAAGGCGACCGCCACCGGCGAGGAAGCCGCGAGCGCCTCGAGTGGATCGAGCTCCTCTGGTTCCTCAAGCTCGTCGAGCTCCAGCAGCGCCGACTCGGGTGAGGAGGAGTCCCAGCCGCGACTCACCATGATCGGGTGCGCCTCCACCCAGGAGGCCGTGGCCGAGACGATGGTACGCCTGCGTCGCGTGCACCAGGCCCAAGAGGTCACGCTCGTGAAGTCTGAGCGCCCCGCCGAAGAGGCGGCGCCCGAAGCGGGTGCGGCTGACGAGCACGCGGAGGACTCCGGCGAAGCCGCTGCCCCCGCGGCTGAAGCAGGCGGCTGTGGGGCTAAGCGCGGACGAGCCAACTACGAGTTCGAGGTCAAGGTCGTGCTCTCACCGAGTGCCACGCCTCCGGTCGGCGGCGACGATGTCCCGTCCTCCCTCGGAGGCGGGGCATGACCTTCTCCGACCGCGACAAGAAGATCCTGCTGGTGGTCATGCCGCTCATCCTCGTCGGCGCCTTCCTCTTCCTCGTGATGAAGCCCAAGCGGGAAGAGGCGGTCCAGGCCACCGCGGCGCTCGAGAAGCAGCGCGAGAAACTGGATGTGGCAATGGCGCGTGAGCAGGAGCTGAGCTCCGCCAAGCAGACGTTCGCCATCGACTACGCGACCGTGGTTCGCCTGGGCAAGGCGGTGCCGACCGACGTCGACATGCCGAGCGTGCTCGTGCAGCTCGAGGGCGCCGCACGCGGGACGGGCATCAGCTTCGGGAAGATCGTGCCGGGCGCCCGCATCCCCGCTGCGGGCGGTGCGCCGGCAGCGGGGGGCTCGGACTCGGGCTCGGGCTCGGGCGGTTCCTCTTCCTCCGCCGCGCCGGTCGCCGCGGGCGGTGAGTCCGCCCAGAGCTCCTCCGGTCAGACTGTCGAGAAGGCCAACGACACCGCCGCCGGCGAGAACCAGTCGGCCGCCTCGAGCTCGAGCACCTCCGCCGAGACCGGCACGCAGACCTCTACGTCCGCCAAGCCGGGCGGGATCCCGGTGGGCGGGGCCGCGGGGGGCTCGAGCGCTGGAGCAGGGACGGACGGCCCTTCGGCCGTGGCGGGTCTCGACACGGTCCCACTCGAGCTCAGCTTCAGCGGAAGCTTCTTCGACCTCGCGGATTTCTTCAATCGCCTCAAGCGCTTCGTCCGTGTCTCGAACGAGCAGGTCGCGGTCCGCGGCCGCCTGATGACGATCGACTCCTTCAGCTTCTCGAGCGACACGACCTTCCCGAAGATCGAGGCCGAGATGAAGGCGCGCATCTTCCTGACGCCTGCGCAACAGGGAGCGACCGCCGGCGCCTCGCCGACGGAGCCGGATTCCGCGACCGCGTCAGGCGGGACGGCGGCCAGCTCGCCCGACTCGAGTACCCCAACCGCCGCCGCGGCGCCGTCCGGCACAGGCCCGTAGAAGGAGAGCTTCCGTGAACGACTACGTCCTCAACGTCTGGCAGGACCTGCGCGACAAGCGCCTCTGGCCGTTGGCCGTCGTCCTGGCGCTCGCGCTTGTCGCCGTTCCCGCGCTGCTCCTCAAGGGCAAGCCCGACGAGCCTTCGGCAAGCCGCGGTTCGGCGCCGGGAGCTGACTCGCAGCAGCTACCGCTCGTTGGGTCTGACCCGACCGCGATCGCCGGCAGCTCGAAGCTCGGCTCCTTCGGTTCCAAGAATCCTTTCCGCTCACCGGCCACGCCTCCCGACGACGCCCCTGCGGCGGGCGGGACGCCGGGCTCCGTCGCCGCCGGCGGCTCGAGCGCAGACGCGAGCGGCGGTCTCGCCGCCGGTGAGGGCTCCAGCACCGGTGCCACCGGCGGTATCGAGTCGGCAGGGGACACGCCCCAGCCCGGAGGTACCGGCGGCGGCTCCTCCTCTGGGGGCTCACCCCAGCCGAGGGGAGGCTCTGGCTCTGGCTCGACGCCGTCGCCGAGCGAGCCGCCCGAGCCGCCCGAGCCGAGATACTTCACCTACGCAGCCGATGTGTCATTCGGCCCGAAGGGCGAGGAGGAACGGCGTAGCCTCGAGGCAGTGGCCCCACTCGTAAGTGAGAACGGCAACGTGGTTGCGGTCTACCTCGGCCAGACGGCGGAGAACGAGTCGGTCTTCCTCGTCAACCAGAGCTTCAGGGTGAAGGGCGAGAGGCACTGCCGCAGCAAGTGCGCCTTCGTCTACCTTCGGCCCGAGAGCGGTCAGAACGAGGTGACCTTCGTGGGCAGGCCCGAAGCCGGCGTCGACGACGCGGGAGCCGAGTACAGGCTCGTCCTTCGTGGGGTACGCCGCGTCCTCGACGAGCGCGAGGCATCGTCCCGCTCCACGTCCGCCGACACCAAGCGCCGCCGCGCCAAGGCCGCCGAGGCCCGCTCGCGCTCGCCCAAGGCTCGGCGCCGCACCGTCTTCGACTTCAGCATTCCGCTCATCGCCGGCCGCCGCCGCTGAGTGCCCGCTCGATGGCGCGTGCGCGGAGGTCATGATCAGAGTTCCGAGCTTCTTCTCTCGCCTGAGCCCGCCGCCGAGACTCGCCGCTGCGACCGCTCTGCCGGTCGCGCTGCTCGCGCTGCTGCTTGCCCTCGGCGAGCGCGACGCCGCACGCGAGCAAGCGGTCGCGAAGCATGACGCGGCGATCGCCACCCGTCTCGGGGCGGCGCGGATCACCGGGCTCGACCGTCTCGGCGGTCGGCTCCGTGGAGCCAAGGCCCGAGCGCTCGCTCGCGCGCTCGGCCCGATCGCCTCCCCAGGGGAGGGGTCGGTGAGGCTGTGGACCCGCAAGGGCGACGTGATCTTCACCGCCGGTCAGCCGATCGCGGGCCGAGCGCTCGCGACGGACGAGCTCATGGTGGCGCTGGAGTCGTCGCTTCGGGGCGAGAGCGCCTCGGCTCTGATCGACCCGAGAGGAGGATCGGACGAGCGGCGGATCGCCACCTTCGTCCCCTATCGCGCCTCGCCCGGCGGTCGTGTCCTCGGCGCCTTCGAGCTGGACCGACCGTGGGAGAGCGTCGCCGCCGGCGCAGACGGCGAGGCGCTCGCGGACCTCGCGCCCTTGCTCGGCGCCCTGGCGCTGTTCTGGGCCGCGTCGCTCGGAGCACTCGTGCTGATGCAGCGCGAGGGCGGCGCCCGGCCCCCCGACAGCCGAAGCGAGGCGAACCTCGACGCACTCACCGGCCTCCCCGACCGCGCTAGCTTCCGCGAGCTCCTGCAGAGCGCGACGCACGCGACCAAGCGGAACAAGGACCTCGCAGCCGTCCTGATCATGGACCTCGACCGCTTCAAGGAGGTCAACGACACGCTCGGCCACTACAACGGCGACATGCTGTTGAAGCGAATCGGGCCGCGGTTGCGAACCGTCCTGCGCGACCAGGACACGGTGGCGCGGCTGGGCGGAGACGAGTTCGCAATCCTCATGCCCGGCCTACCGGACCAAGCGGCCGTGCTCGCCGCGGCGCAGCGGGTGGCGACGGTGTTCGAGGAGCCGTTCGTGCTCGGCGGGCTCGCGCTCGAGGTCGAGGCCAGCGTCGGGATCGCGTTTTACCCTGAGCACGGGGACCGCGTCGACACGCTCCTCCAGCACGCCGACACGGCCATGTACGCGGCCAAGACGGCCCGCACCGGGTTCGCCGTCTACTCCGATCAGCAGGACCAGGGATCGCGCCGGCGCCTCGCCCTCGCCGGCGAGCTCAGGCGGGCGATAACCGAGGACGAGATCGTGCTCCACTTCCAGCCCAAAACGCGGATGGCCACCGGCGAGGTGACCGGCGTCGAG
>Ga0136630_1000356_pt1 | contig 17211 bp, 18 predicted proteins | sample AntDrymUQ5682106_2_FD_105496 | JGI IMG/M metagenome (GOLD analysis project Ga0136630, IMG submission 105496) | Polar desert sand microbial communities from Dry Valleys, Antarctica - metaG UQ568 (21.06) | ecosystem: Environmental > Terrestrial > Soil > Desert | place: Antarctica: Dry Valley...
CGCCACGCTCGGCACGTTCCTCTCCCTGTACGTGATCGGCTCCATCACTGACGTGTCGATCTTCGCCATCAACCTGACGACCGCACTCGGCTTGGGACTTGCCATCGACTACAGCCTGTTCATCGTCTCGCGCTACCGGGAGGAGTTGCACAAGGGCCGTACCGTCGAGGGCGCCGTCGTGCGCGCCGTCGAGACGGCCGGGCGCACCATCGCCATCGGGGCGCTGACGGTGGCAGTGTCATTGTCGGCACTGCTGGTGTTCCCGCAGTACTTCCTGCGCTCGTTCGCCTACGCCGGAATCGCTGTCGTGCTGACGGCAATGGTCGCTTCCCTCGTGTCGCTTCCGGCTCTGCTGGCTGTGGTCGGGACACGCATCGACGCCCTGCGAATCTTCCGCAGGCGGAATGAGCACCGTGAGGAGCAGGGCTTCTGGTATCGCACGGCGCAGCGCGTGATGCGACGCCCGATCGCCGTTGGCGTCGCCGTCGTGGCCGTGCTGCTGCTGCTCGGATCACCATTCCTCGGCGTCAAGTTCGGAAGCCCGGATGCCCGCATGCTTCCCGAATCGGAGCCCGCCCGGATCGCGGCAGAGGCGATACAGCGCGACTTCTCCGGCGACGCATCAGAGTCGTTTCCTGTGGTCGTCGAAGACATCGAAGGCGACCCCGGGCCGGCGTTGACCGACCTGGCCAGCCGGGTCTCGGATCTCGACGGGGTCGAGCGGGTCGAGACGGCGACTGGAACGTTCGCCGGCGGCGAGACCGTCGGCCCGAGTGGGCCACAGTCGGCGCAGTACGTCGACGATGACGCCGGTTGGCTCTCGGTCGTGCCGTCCGTCGAGATGGGGTCCGACGAGGGTGAGTCGCTCGTCGAGGCCGTACGAGCGCTCGACGGGACCGAAGACGTGTTGGTGGGTGGCCAGACGGCCGAGCTGGTCGACAGCCGGGCTTCCATCTGGGAGCGGCTACCGCTGGCGCTCGGCATCATCGCCGTCACCACCACGGTGCTGCTGTTCCTCCTGTCCGGGAGCCTGCTGGTGCCGGCCAAGGCGCTGGTGCTGAACCTGCTCAGCCTCACGGCCACGTTCGGGGCGATGGTGTGGATCTTCCAGGACGGTCACTTGTCGGGCTTGCTCGACTTCACGGCCACCGGAGCCATCGACACGACGACTCCGATCCTGATGTTCTGCATCGCCTTCGGCCTATCGATGGACTACGAGGTGTTCCTGCTCTCTCGCATCAAGGAGGAGCATGACCGCACGGGCGACAACGACCACGCCGTTGCGCTCGGCCTGGAGCGAACGGGACGGATCGTGACGGCGGCGGCGCTGCTGCTGTCGGTGACGTTCTTCGCCTTCGGCACGTCGGGCGTCAGCTTCATCAAGATGTTCGGCATCGGCTTGGCGATCGCCGTGTTGATGGATGCGTTCGTGATCCGCGGTCTGTTGGTGCCGGCGTTCATGAAGCTGGCCGGTGATGCCAACTGGTGGGCACCTGGTCCGTTGCGTCGCCTGCACGACCGGATCGGCATCAGCGAGGCCGAGCCCATCGAGCCCGTCGATGATGCGGCCGGCGAAGGCGCTGGAGCGCCCGCCGTGCCCGACCGGGTCTTCACCTCTGAATGACGCGACCCCTGGTCCCGTCGAACCGGTGCGTGTCAGTAGCGGCCGCTCCGGTCAGGAGCCGGGCGACGGCTGACGCCTGACGCCTGACGGCTGCCACAATCGTGGGCATGGCCGACGACGAGTCCGATCACGAGGAAGGGCCCGGTGGCGGGAGCACCGGGCCCTTCGATGTCCGCATGAACGGCCCTGGATCGCGTCGTTCAGAGACAGAGACCCGGTTCTGCGCAGGCTGTTCATGGCCGGCGCCTCCAGGCGCCTCGGCGGCCGCATCATGAACGGCCCGCTTGCGGACCTGCGGGTGCTCGACGCCTCGACCGTGCTGGCTGGTCCCAACACGGCGCGGTACCTGGCCGACTTCGGCGCCGACGTGATCAAGGTCGAGCGGCCTGGAGGCGACACGCTGCGCAACATGGCGTGGCGCGACCCTCGCGACGGCGTCGGGCTGTGGTGGAAGCTGGTGAACCGCAACAAGCGCACCGTCGTGCTCGACCTCAAGGACGAAGGTGACCGCACCACGTTCCTGGCCCTCGCAGCCGACGCCGACGTACTGATCGAGAACCTCCTTCCCGGCACGATGGAGCGCCTAGGACTCGGGCCCGACATCCTGCTGGCCGGCAACCCACAGCTGGTGATCGTGCGCGTCACCGGCTTCGGTCAGGACGGCCCATACGCCGGGCGGGCCGGGTTCGCCAGCATTGCCGAGGGGATGTCCGGTCTGGCCTCGATCTCGGGCGAACCAGACGGCGGCCCGATGCTTCCGGCCATCGCCCTCACCGACGAGATCACCGGACTCGCCGGTGCCTTCGCCGTGATGGTGGCGCTGCGCTCGGGGCGCGGACAGGTCGTCGACGTGAACCTGATCGAGTCACTGTTCCAGATGATGGGTCCACTCCCGAGCGTGTGGGGCGTGCTCGGCGAGCAGCAACCCCGCCTCGGTTCCGGCCTGCCGTACACGGTTCCTCGGGGTACGTATCGCTGCCGCGACGGGCAATGGGTCGTTGTGTCGTCGAGCAGCGACATGGTGGCGGCGCGGGTGATGGCCATCCTCGGGCTCGACCACGATGCGCGGTTCGCCACGTTCGCCGGCCGCACCGAGCACCGCGATGAGCTCGAAGCCGCCACGGTGGCGTACTGCGCCGTTCGCGACCGTGAGGACGTCATCAAGGCGTTCACTGAGGCTCAGGCCGCCATCGGGCCGGTGTACGACATGGAGGACATTGCCGCCGATCCCCACTTCCGCCAGCGCCACATCATCACCGAGGTCGACGGCGTGCCGATGCAGAACCTGATCGCCCGCCTCTCAGCCACGCCGGGTTCGATCCGCTGGGCCGGCCGTGCCCTCGACGCCGACGGCGACGAGATCCGCGCCAACGGCTGGAAGGGTCAGGAAGTGAGACCGATGGGGCAGGAGACTCCCGTGCCGCCGATGCCGCAGTAGCCGTTGGGGTTCTTGGCCAGGTACTGCTGGTGGTAAGCCTCGGCGTAGAAGAAGTCGCCGAGCGGGGCGATCTCCGTCGTGATCTCGCCGTGGCCGGCATCGGTCAGGCGCTGCTGGTAAGCGTCGCGGCTGGCCAGCGCCACTTCGGTCTGCGAGGCGTCGGTGGTGTACACGGCACTGCGGTACTGGGTGCCCGAATCGTTGCCCTGGCGCATGCCCTGGGTCGGGTTGTGCTCCTCCCAGAACCTGGCCAAGAGCTGCGTGTACGAGATGACGGTGGGATCGAACACGACGAGCACCGCCTCGGTGTGGCCCGTACGGCCAGAGCACACCTCCTCGTACGTGGGGTTCGGCGTGAACCCGCCGGCGTACCCGACGGCCGTGGACCACACGCCCTCGGTCTGCCAGAAGATGCGCTCTGCCCCCCAGAAGCACCCCATGCCGAACACGGCAGTGGCGTAGCCCTCCGGCCACGGCCCCTCGATCGGGTGTCGGTTGACGTAGTGCTCGTTCGGGACAGTCATCGACTTGTCGGTCCGACCGGCGATCGCCCGGTCGGGCTGGACCATCTCAGCCTTGCGAAACCACATGCCGCCCATGCTACGAGCTGTCGTCGTAGGTGACGCCGCGAGCTCACGGGAGTAGCAGGGTACGGATCCGGCGGGCGGCGATCGAGACGCCGACGCATCCGATGGCGGCCAACACGGCGGCATGTCCCAGCATGGACCAGGAGAGCTCGCCGAAGTTGGCCGCCCGTACGAGTGCCACGCCGTGGTACAGCGGGCTGAGCTGTACGACCCAGCCCCAGTCTCCGTAGCTCGACAGCGGGTAGAACGTGGCCGAGAACAAGAACAGTGGCAGCACGGCAGTCGGCACATACTCGAAGTCGGCCCATGAGCGCATGTAGGTGGTCGCTGCCATCCCGGCGGCGGCAAACGCAAAGCCGATGAGCACGCAGGCTGGCAGCGCCAGCACCACCCATCCCGAGCCGACCATACCGAGCGCCCACATCGTGCCGAGGAACGCCACCGAGTAGAGCGCTCCTCGCACGACGGCAAATCCGATCTCGCCCAGTGCCACGTCGGGCGCCGTCATCGGTGTCGCCAGCACCGAGTCGTACAGCTTCTGGTGCTTCATCTTGAAGAACACGTTCATGGTGGAGTCGAACACGGCACCGTTCATCGCCGAGGAGGCCATCAACGCCGGTGCAACGAACGTCGCATAGTCGACCACGCGGCCGCCGTACTCCACGTCACCGATCAGCTCTGAGAAGCCGATGCGGATCGACAGCAGGTAGAACAGCGGCTCGAAGAACCCGCTGACGACCACCAGCCACGTTCGCCGGTACACCATCAGCGAGCGCTCCATCATCCGCTGGGGACGGCGGGCCGCCAGCACCTCTGCCGGGATGATCCGCAGCACCGCCGTCATGTCGCCAACCTTCGGTGGAACGAGCGGCGGCACATGAGTGACCCGCCGACCACGAACGCTCCGAGAGCGGCGAGGTGGCCGAGCGAATCGAGTGCGCCGAGCGTGCCGAGCACCGCGCCGCGGCACAGCTCGACGCCGTGATAGATCGGCGTCACGTAGGCGAGCGGCCGCAGCCACGCCGGCAGCTGATCCACGGGATAGAAGGCGCCGGCGAACAGGAACATCGGGATGATGCCGAAGCGGATGATCGCCGGGAACGAGATGTCGGATGTGCGCGTCGAGCTCCAAGCGGCGATGGGCAGCGTGAACGCCAGACCGTTCAGCACGGCGAACGCAACGGCCGGGATCAGCCCCCACGACCTGGTGTCGTCGAGCAACAGCAGTGCCGCGGCCACTCCGGTGGCGGCGATGGCCGAGCGCGTGGCGTGCCAGAGCGTGAGGCCGCTCACGATGTCGGCAGGCCGCAGCGGCGTGGCCGAGATGGCGCGGTAATGGTTCGACCACATGAACCCGTCCATCACCGGCCACAGCGAGTCCTGGGCGCAGATCATCATCGTCGTCACGGCGAGGATGGACGGGGCGAAGAACGCCACGTACGAGACGTCACCGAGCTGTGCCGCCGATCCCGCCCGCTCGTCGACCAGCGAGCCGACGCCGATACCCATGCCGAGCAGGTAGAGCATCGGCTGCACGAAGCTGCCGAGCACGTTGGACTTCCAGACGCGCCGGTAGAGCGCCAGCTCTGACTCCCACACCCTCACCGCTGCTGGCGTTGCCATCATTCCACCAGCGTCCGCCCGGTGAGCCGCAGGAAAACGTCTTCCAGTGTGCTGCGGCGCACCAGAGCGCTCTCCGGGTCGGCACCGCGCCCGTGGGCGGCCGAGAGCGCCGCCTCGCCGTCGTTGGCGTACACGAGGACCCTGTCTGGCAGCACCTCGGTTCGCTCGCCGAGGCCTTCCACGATCGCCGCCGACGCCTCGTTGCGGTCTGCCGCGAATCGCATCTCCAGCACCTCGCGGGTCGAGTGCTGGTCGATCAGCTGGCGCGGAGAGCCCTCGGCCACGATGCGGCCGCGGTCCATGACCACGAGCCGGTCGCACAGCTGCTCGGCCTCGTCCATGTAGTGCGTGGTCAGCACGAGCGTGACACCTTGCTGCTTGAGCCGGTACAGCTTGTCCCACAGCACATGGCGGGCCTGCGGATCGAGACCGGTGGTCGGCTCGTCCAGCAGGATCAGCTCGGGGTTGTTGATCAGCGAGCGGGCGATCGTGACCCGCCGCTTCATGCCACCCGAGAGCGGATCGACCTTGCTCTGGGCCCGGTCTGTGAGCTGCACGAAGTCGATCAGCTCGGCCGCCCGGCGCCGGCACTCTGCGCGAGGGATGTCGAAGAACCGGCCGTAGATGACCAGGTTCTCCTCGACCGTCAGCTCGGTGTCGAGCTGGTCCTGCTGGGGCACCACGCCCATACGAGCCCGGATCTGGCGGCCCTGGCTGACGGGGTCCATGCCGAACACCGACAGCGTGCCTTCTGTGGGATCGGACGTGCACCCGATCATCCGCATCGTCGACGACTTGCCGGCGCCGTTGGGTCCGAGGAAGCCGAACGCCTCCCCCGGCCGCACCTCCACATCGATCTCGTCAACGGCCGTGAAGTCACCGAAGCGCTTCACCAGGCCTCTGGCGCTGATCAACGCTCGCGCTGTGCCCGCCAGCACGGGTTCGACGGTTCGCACGGACACGTCCGCGGACTGTACCGGCACCCCCCGACGCCCATCCCGATCCGTTCTGTCACCCGAACTGTGAGCTCTCGATACCGACATCGGCTTCCGGGATCACAGTTGCGGGCGACCGGTGGCAAGTGTGAAACGTCGATGCCGGAGTGAGCGTGGAGCGCTCACACTTGTTCGGCGAGACGTCAGCCGGTGCGGCGATCGGGGAGGAAGCGAAAGTGGTCTCGCAGCTCGGCGACCTCCGAGGCGTGGACGTCGGCGAGCAGCATGGTCTCGATCTCGGCGGCCGAAGCCAGCACGTCGCCGTTGGGGTGCACGACGACGCTGTCACCGGCGTAGGCGATGCCTCCACCCTCGCCGACGCGGTTGACGCCGATCACGTATGCCTGGTTCTCGATAGCCCGCGACCGCAACAGCGCCTGCCAGTGGGTCCGACGCTTGGCCGGCCAGTTCGCCGGGACCAGGTACACGTCGGTGGAGCGGGCGGCCTGCCAGAACTCGTCGGCGAAACGCAGGTCGTAGCACACGAACGGCGTGACCCGCAGGCCGCCGATGTCGACGGTCATGATCTCTGTACCTGCCCGGAACGTCTCGTGCTCGCCGGCGTGGGTGAAGGGGTGGATCTTGCGGTAGCGGTGCGTCGTGCCGTCCGGCCCCGCCAGCACGAGCGAGTTGTACGGTCGCTGGTCGTGCCCTGCATCGGCAGGGATCTCCGGGCACGAACCGACGACCCACACCCCATGCTGGGTCGCCTGGCGGGCGAGGAACCGTGAGGACGGTCCGCCCTCTGGTTCGCCGAGCTTCGGATGATCGACGGCGAAGCCCGTGGAGTATGTCTCGGTCAGCACGACCACGTCGGCGCCGGCAGCGGCGGCGACGGCGATCTTCGGCGCCAGGCGTTCGAAGTTGGCACGGCGGTCGGTCCAGACGATGTCGTGCTGGATGGCGGCGAAACGGGTCATCGCTGCGTCATTCTGGCAGTTGGAATCTCCGACCGCGACGTTCAGAGGTGAAGACCCGATTCTGCGCAGGCTGTTCATGGCCGGGCGCTCCAGCGCCTTCGCCGGCCGCTTCATGAACGGTGAAGACCCGATTCGGCACGGTGGGCGCTCCAGCGCCATCGCCGGTCGCTTCGTGAAGGGCCTGGGCGTCTCCGCTCTACGCTTGCCCGATGACCTCCGGCGCCTCCCCGGCCTCCGCCGTCACGTCACCGCTCACACCAAAGCTGGCCGGGTTCGGCACCACGATCTTCGCCGAGATGTCCGCGCTTGCCGTCTCGACGGGCGCCATCAATCTCGGCCAGGGCTTTCCCGACACCGATGGCCCGGCCGAGGTGCTCGAAGCGGCGGTCGCCGCCATTCGCAACGGCGAGAACCAGTACCCGCCCGGCCCCGGTATCCCGGCGCTGCGCCAGGCCGTCGCCGAGCACCAACAGCGGTTCTGGGGCATCGACGTAGATCCCGATCGAGAGGTGCTGGTCACGGCCGGGGCAACCGAAGCACTGGCCGGCGCCCTACTCAGCATGCTCGACCAAGGCGACGAGGTCGTCGTGTTCGAGCCGATGTACGACAGCTACCAGGCGTGCATCGCCCTGGCCGGCGCCCGATCGGTGCCGGTGCTGCTGGCGCCAGGGGACGACAGGCGCTACCACTTCGATCCCGACGAGCTCGGAAGGGCGATCACCGACCGGACCCGGATCTTGTTGTTGAACTCGCCGCACAACCCGACGGGCAAGGTGTTCGTCACCGACGAGCTGAATCTGATCGCCGAACTTGCCATCGAGCACGACCTGATCGTCGTCACCGATGAGGTGTACGAGCACCTGCTGTTCCCGGGCGCACGTCATGTGCCGATGGCGACGCTGCCCGGCATGGCCAGCCGCACTCTCACCATCTCGTCAGGCGGAAAGACGTTCAACACCACGGGCTGGAAGATCGGGTGGGCCGTCGGACCGGCGCCCCTCGTCGATGCCACGAAGACGGCCAAGCAGTTCCTCACGTTCGTGAACGGCGCCCCGTTCCAACCGGCCATCGCTGTCGGCCTGCGCCTCCCCGACGCCTACTTCGAGCATCTGGCCATGGACTTGACGGTAAAGCGGGACCGCCTCGCAGAAGGACTCATCGCCGCAGGGTTCGACACGTTCGTGCCCGAGGCCACGTATTTCATCACCGTCGACATCCGCCCGCTCGCACCCGACGGCGATGGGATGGCGTTCTGCCGGCGTCTGCCCGAATGGTGCGGCGTAGTCGCCGTGCCGAACGAGGTGTTCTACGCCAGACGCGAACACGGACGGCACCTCGTTCGCTTCGCCTGCTGCAAGCGCATCGAGGTGATCGACGAAGCCGTCGACCGGTTGCGCACGCTGGCTCGCTGACGGCGTTCAGTTCGACGCCGACGAGGCGCTCACGCCGATCGGCTCGCCGATCCGCTTCGCCGCGTACATCGCCGCGTCGGCCGCTCTCACGAGATGGTCGATGTCGGTGCCGTGTTCGGGGAACACAGCCACTCCCGCCGTGGCCGACACCTGGCGACCGGTCAGCGTGGTAACGCTGGCCAGCGACTCTCGCAACGCTCTCGCTCTGGCTGAAGCGACGTCGAGGGTGGCACCGGGCAGCAGCACGGCGAACTCATCTCCGCCCCACCGAGCAACGACGTCACCGTCTCGCACCGTGTACACGAGCCGCTCGGCCACCGCCGCCAGGACGGCGTCACCGACGTGGTGGCCGGCTTCGTCGTTCACGTCTTTGAAATGATCGAGATCGACAAAGATCACGGCCACACTGCGTCCCTCGGCGGAGGCAATGCCGACGGCCTCGGATGCCCGGCGATGGAACTCACGCCGGGTGACAAGTCCAGTGAGGTCGTCCGTGACGGCCCGCCGCGAGAGGCGGCGCTGGTTGACGACCAGGACGCTGATCGACATCTGGAGCGCCAGACCGCCCGCTGTCACCAGGAGCGCGAACAGATTCCGCTGGCTTGACGACATCCCGACCTCGGCCTCCACCGACGCCAGTACGTAGCGCGGGCCATCGGCGAACTCCGTTGCGACCGGCAGGGCGAAGACCCGCCGGTCGCCCCTCGTCGTAGGCCCCTCCTCGATGCGGGCCACGTCGGCATCCACGAGGCGGGGTGGCCGCAGCGGTTGCGTCGGGATCTGAGAGACGTCGACGGTCAACAGTCGCCGAGCCGAGACGTGAGCCACATACGTTCGCCCCCTGCGTGCGAACGCCACGACCACGACCTCGTCGGTGACATCACCAGTCCCCGCCACGACCGAAGCCTCACCCGAGGCTCGCGACGCCTGGTCGGCTCGCTCGACGGTGCCGCCGTCGGCCAGCGGCTGCCGGCGGGCGCACTCGCCGCCCGACTCGGTGCCGGACTCGACGATGCAGGCGTTCACACCCTCGCCCAACACGGCGGTGACGTCGGTGGCTGATGCGTCGCCGGGCACGGCTCGTAACACGTCGGCGATCCGTGCCAATTCGGCGTCGACCCCGGCCACGCTCAACGCCGTGACGGCGCCGAGCCGTTCGTCGCGCTCGATGCGCAACTCCCGGAGTGTCGAGGCGGCGCCGACGAGACCACCGGCAACGAGTGCCATGCTCGCCGCCAGCGCGACGAGCCAGCCGAGCCGCATGTCTCTGTATCGACATCCCCGAGCAATCCTGAAGCGACAGTTCCATGACGGTTTGATCGATGAGCCCGCTCGCCGACCGCGCGGCCGATGCTTGGATCGAGGGCGGCGCGGGTACTGGCGGGGTGACCCGATCCACGAGGAGGACGCCCATGTCCAGTGAACTACAAGGCAAGACCGTCGCCTTTGCCGTGGCCAGCGAAGGCACCGAACAGGTGGAGCTGACCGACCCGTGGAAGGCGGTCGTGGACGCCGGCGGTACACCAAAGCTGCTGTCGATCGAATCCGGCACCGTGCAGGCCGACGATCTGCCGGCGTTCTGCTCGAAGATGGTCGAGACCATCGCCACCGGCCGCACCGCGTCCCCAACCGCCGCCAGCTGAACCGGCCGATCCGGCAGGATCTCATACGCATGCGCATCCTGATCTGGCACGGCTACCTGCTCGGGGGTACGGGATCGAACGTGTACACGCGGGCTCTGGCCCGGGCATGGAGCCGCGCCGGTCACGACGTCGTGGTGCTCTGTCAGGACCCGCATCCCGAGCGTTACGACCTCGGCGGCGCCGCAGTTGTTCGTCCGTCACTCGCCGGTCCGCTCCCTGTGTTCATGCTCGACCGTTACGAAGGCGTACAGGCCGAGCTGCTCACGGAGATGTCCGAGCTGGATCGGCAGCAGTTCGTCGACGCCAACGTCGCAGCGGTGAAGGCGCAGGGCCCGGCCGACCTGCTGTTCGTGAACCACGTGCTGCTCGGCGCTCCTGTCGGGGCCGCGTCTGGGCTCCCGTACGTGGTGAAGGCGCACGGCTCGGAGTTGGAGTTCGCCATGCGCGGTCGAGACGACCTGTGCCAATGGGCGGCCGCCACCCTGGCAGACGCCACGGCGATCCTGGCAGGGTCCGAGCACATCGTGGGAGTGCTGGAAGATCTGGTCGCTCCCGAACGATCAATGGTGCATGTCGTGCCGCCCGGCGTCGATATCGACGAGTTGCGCCCCGCCGACCGTGACGCCGCCAAGGCAGCGCTCGTCGAGGAGTCACGCGCCGACCCGCCGAATCCGCAAGAACATCACGACGAGCGACGACCCGACGAGGGCAACGCCGAGCGGCTCGCCGACTTCTTCGCCGGCGACCGAAAGACGGTGCTGTACGTCGGCAAGCTGAGCCCTGAGAAGGGCGTGTCACTGCTGCTCGACGCCGTCGCCGACCTCGACGCTCGCTGCGTCGTCGTCGGCTTCGGTTCCACCAGGGCCGAGCTCGCCGCGTCGGCGGGTCCTGACGCGCTGTTCACCGGTCCGCTCGAGCACCGACACCTCGCTCATCTCTGGCCGCTTGCGGACGTGAGCGTCACGCCGTCGGTGTTCGCAGAAGCCTTCGGAATGGTGGCCGCCGAGGCGGCCGCCTGCGGCTCGCCGCCGCTCGTGGCCCGGCACTCGGGCCTCGCCGAGATCGCCACCCGTCTCGAGGCCGAATATCCGACCAACCTGCGCCACCTCGCCGCTTTCGAACCGGGAGACGGCGACGACCTGCGTCGCAAGTTGGCGGAACTGCTTGCGTTGCCCGATGATGATTGGCGCATCCTGTCGGAGGCCGCCCGCCGCACCGTCGAGCGCCATTGGAGCTGGACGAGCATCGCTCAACGCGTCCTCGATCTCGCCGCCCCTCGCTGATCGCAGCTCGATCGACGTGGTGACCGGCTGCCGCAGGTGTCTCACAATCACCCTGGCAGGCAGGGTTTCGGCAGCGTGACGACAAATCGTGCACCGAGCGTGTACTCCGCATCGACAGCGATGGTTCCTGCGTGTCGCTCGACGAGGTCACGAGCGATGGCCAGTCCGAGACCAGTGCCTCCCAACGACAGTGACCGTGACTCGTCGACGCGGCCGAACCGTTCGAAGATGACGTGTTGCCGGTCGGCGGGGATTCCCGGCCCGTCGTCGGCAACTGCGAGCGTGATCGTGTCGCGACGTTCGGAGAGGCTGACCGTGACCGAGGCTGATGCGTGTCGCACGGCGTTGTCGAGCACGTTGCGAACAATCCGTCGCAGCTGATCTCGATTGCCGACGACCTGAGCGCCAGAGACGTGACTGACATCGATAGCCACACCCGTCCGTCTCAACGAGCGGACCTCGTCGAGAAGCACGTCGTCGAGATCGACCGGGCGTCGCGCATCTATGTCGTCGCTCTCGTCCCCTCGCGCGAGCACCAGCAAATCGTCGATCAGTCTCTGCAACGCTTCCACCTCTTCGAGCATGCTGCGCAACGTCGCCGGGTCCGATCCGTCAGCGTCAACATGGATCGCCGGATGTGACAGCTCGACTTCGAGCTCTGAGCGGATGCGGGTCAGCGGCGTGCGCAGTTCGTGCGAGGCGTCGGCGACGAAGCGCTGCTGCTGGCGCATCGACACCTCGAGTCGATCGAGCATCTCGTTCATCGTGGTGGCCAGACGGGCGATCTCATCTCGACCTGGCGGCCGCGGTACGCGGCGATCCAGCCCACTGCGACCGATCTCAGCGACCTCCGCCCTGATGCGTTCGACGGGGCGCAACGTGCGACCGACGAGCACCCAGATCAGCATCGCCAGCACACCGGTGACGATGGGGACGGTCGCAGACAACGAGACCACGAGCGCACCCACGGTCTCGTCGATGTCGTCGCGAGGGGACGCGATGTGGATGACGAACGTTCGTCCATCGGCCGCCGGCACGAGCCGCGAGAGCACTCGGTACTTGACATCGTCGGTTCCAATACTGCTGCTGGTTGCGAACACATCGCCGACGCCGTCAGGGATCTCGCCCAGCGGCGACGTGACGGCCAGGCTTGGCGATGATGCGACGACGTCGCCACTCGGGGTCATGAGTTGCGCGACGGCATCGTCGTCGCCGGCGATGACGAGATCGGCTGCCGTCGGTGAGGTGCCCAACTCGTCGACCAGTCGATCGGCGTCAGCGGCGATCGCCTCGTCGAGCTGCTCGATCAACACGGACCGCTGCTGGGCGACCAGCGCCACGCCCGTTGTGACCAGTACCACTGCGACGGCGAGCGTGGCCAACGCCGTGACGCGTCCACGCACTGTGCCAGGCCACCGCAATCGACGGCTGTGATCAGTTGGCATCGTCAGCCAGGCGGTACCCGGCGCCTCGCACCGTCTCGATCAACTGACCGCACCGATCGCCGAGCTTGCGGCGCAGTCGGCCGACATACACCTCGACGATGTTCGGGTCCCCCTCGAAGTCGAACTCCCAGACTCCAGCAAGGATCTCGCTCTTGGACAGCACCTGACCCGCCCGACGCATCAGACACTCCATCACGTCGAACTCGCGAGCCGTCAACACGACCTCGTCGGCGCCACACCACACACGCCGACGCCCAGGGTCGAGTCGCAACGCCTCGACCTCGAACGGGGTCGGGTTCCTGCCGACCGAACGCCGCAGCAACGCTCGAATGTGAGCGATAAGGACCGGGAACGAGAACGGCTTCGTGAGATAGTCATCGGCGCCGGTGTCGAGTGCCTCTGCCTCGTCCAGCTCTCCGTCCTTCGCGGTAAGCATCAGGATCGGCGTCCAGTCCCCTGCCCGGCGCAGCTCGGAACAGACGACGAAGCCGTTGCGGCCGGGCAGCAGGATGTCGAGCACGATCAAGTCGTAGTGGCTCTCGGTGGCCATCCACAGGCCATCGTTTCCGTTGAAGGCCACCTCAACGTTGAAACCATCGGCCTCGAGACCGCGCTTGATCGCCGTGGCGATCTTCATGTCGTCCTCGACAAGAAGCAGTTTCATTGGAACCTCCGCCACGAGTATCGCCCGGGTTTCTGAACGCAGGCTGAATCAGTGCTGCCTGCTGTCAGGAAACAGTCAGCCACGCTGTGCGCAGGGTGTCACCATGGAACGCAAACGCACCTTGCTCAAGTCCACGATCGGGCTCGGCCTGCCGGTCCTTCTTCTCGCCGCCGCGTGTGGAGACGACAGCCAGACGTCCTCGACGAGTAGCGCTGCCAATAGCAGCACGCCGGGCACCTCTGCGGCGCCGGGCACGACCGACCCGACGAGTAGCCCCGTCAACAGCAGCACGCCGGGCACCCCTGCGGCGCCGGACACAACTGGCCCGACGAGCAGCTCGTCGGACACCGCCGCGTCGCCGCCGGACACGGCAGGAGAGGCGGTGATCGACCCGGGCGACGGCGGTAACTACGAACCGAACGTCGACCCGGCCGCGTTCGTCGCCACGATCGACAATCCCTACCTGCCGCTGTCTGTGGGGTCGCGATGGGTGTACGAGGGCCGCGACGAGGAAGGGACCGAGCGGGTGGAGGTCGTCGTCACCGACAAGCGCAAGCAGGTGATGGGCATCACCGCCACGGTCGTGCGAGACACCGTGCACATCGGCGGCGAGCTCGTCGAGGACACCTATGACTGGTTCGCCCAAGACCGCGACGGCAACGTGTGGTATCTCGGCGAAACCGTGAAGAACTACGAGAACGGCAAACTCGCCGACACCGATGGCAGCTGGGAGGCCGGCGTCGACGGGGCCCTTCCTGGCATCGTCATGCCAGCGCAGCCCGCCGAGGGCATGGCCTACCGGCAGGAGTACTACGAGGGCGAGGCCGAGGACATGTTCGAGATCAAGACGGTCGGTGGCAGTCAAGACGTGCCCGCCGGCAGCTTCGACGACGTCATCACCACGACCGACTGGAACCCACTCGATCCTAAGGTGATCGAGGAGAAGCAGTACGCGCCAGGAGTCGGCCTGATCTATGAGACGAAGGTGGCCGGTGGCGAGGGGCTGGTGGAACTGATCGAGTTCTCGCCACCGTCCTGACTGCACGAGTCAGGCTGCAGTCAGCCCACATTGATCATGATGACCGTACTATCCATCTAACGGCATTTACGGAGGTGCCCAATGAAGCACAGCAGCAAGATCCTCACGGGAGCGGCGATCGCCGCAGTCGTGGTCGGCGGCAGCGTCACATTGGCCGTTGCACAAGGCGGCGACGAGGACGGCAACGAGACTGATCGACCGATCACCGGCGCCGACCTCGATCAGGCGTCTGAGGCTGCGCTCGCGCATCTCGGCGAGGGACGAGTCACCGAGACCGAGGTCGGCGACGAGGAGAGCTACTACGAGGTCGAAGTCACGCTCGATGACGGCAGCCAGGTCGACGTACAGCTCGACGAACAGTTCGCTGTCGTCGGCGACGAGGCCGACGGAACCGGCGAAACCGACGACTGACCCAAGTCGAAACTCGGACAACACGCCCGGTCCCCTCGTTGGGGCCCGGGCGTTTTGTCGCGGTGGTTGACGGTCTAGCTGACGATGTCGCGCACTCGCCGGGCTGCCGCCGTGTTCAGCTTGGCGGCGGCATCGAGTGGCGCCGTCACGGCTGTAGCGACAAAGTTGCCGGGAGGCGTGTCCGGGCTGCGCGGGTGCGGCCGGCGTGGCGCTGTCTTCTTGGCGGCGACGAGGCGGGCGCCCATGTCGTCCAGCTCGGAGCTGGAGAACGCCTTGCGAACCTTCGGGAACATAACCTTCTCTTCTTCCTTGACGTGGTGCCGCACGCTCTCCATGAGCACGGTCACCTTGGCCTCGAAGCGCTCGTCCTGCGCATCCATGTCCTCGAGCGCATCCAGCGTCCACTTCACGACGTGATGCTCTTCCAGCGCCTCGAGCACATCGGACTCAGCGGCCGGGAGTTGACGGCGCAGTTCGGGATACAAAACCTGTTCTTCGATCACGGCGTGGACCGAAAGCGCCTCGATCACTTTGCCCACGATCGAGTCACGGCTCTTGGCCGCTCTCGAGCCGGTTGCCTCGAACTTCTTGAACAGTGCCTCGACGTCCCGATGATCGCTTTTCAGCACGGCCAAGGCGTCGGGTGCGTTCGACCGTGACGCTGACGACCTCTTCGACATCGATCTGCTGGTCGTCCTGGCGGCGGACTTCCTCGCCGTCGACTTCTTGGCGGCAGCCTTCTTCGCCGTCGACTTCCTCGCTGTCGACTTCTTGGCGGCAGCCTTCTTCGCTGTCGACTTCTTGGCGGCAGCCTTCCTCGCTGCGGTCTTCGCCGCCGACGAAGTCCTTGCTGCCGTCTTCTTGGCGGTCGTCTTGTTCGCTGCGGTCTTCTTCGCCGCTGACGACTTCGTCGCCGACTTCCGAGTGTTCGTTGATCTGGTGTTTGGCACGGATAGTCACTACCCGTTTCCGGCGCCGCCCAATCATGCTCGAGTCCCTTCGACGCCCTCGGACAACCCGCACCGGCCCCACTCATAGCGTGTTGCACTCCCCAATCCATCGGTCGTTACTGTGCGAGCGGTGTTGACGCTCGCCCGTGGAAAGGCTCGCCTCGGCGAGGTGACGGCCGTGCTGGGAGGCGCGGCGCTGCTCGCCGCGAGCTGGGTGGTCGTAAAGGCCAATGATCAAGTGCCGCTGTGGGAAGCGCGGATCTTCGTCGAGGTGAACGGGCTCTCGGATCTGCTGTGGCCGATCGTGTGGCCGCCGATGCAGCTCGGGAACTTCGTCGGTTCACTCATCGTCGTGGCGGGCACGGCGCTGGTGTCCAAGAACGCCAGGCTCACGGTCGCGGCGCTGCTCGCATCCCAGGTCGCGTTCTGGACGGCCAAGATCGTGAAGCAGCTCGTGTCGCGAGGGCGGCCGACGGCGCTGCTGCAGGACGTGCATGTGCGCGAGAGTGCCGGTGGGCTCGGGTACATCTCAGGGCATTCTGCGGTGGCGTTCGCCCTCGGCGCCGTGCTGGCTCCCTCGTTGTCACGACGCTGGAGGGTCGTGGCCTTCGTAGTGGCAGGCGGCGTCGGCTTCTCGCGGATCTACGCCGGGGTGCACCTTCCTCTCGATGTCGTTGGCGGGGCCGGGTTCGGGCTGCTGTTCGGAACGATCTCACGATGGCTGTTCGGACTCGGCGGCGAGGGACTTCCTCCCCGCCCCGGCGTTGATCCGGCCTGATGCCTGGCGCAGCCATCGCCGGGCGGGCGGCGATACGCGACAGCTAGATCAGGTCGCGTCGCTGCAACACCTGGAAACTGAGCCAACCCGGAACGATCGGCAGCCAGAACGTCGCAAGCCGGTAGCTGAGCACGGCGGCGACAGCAACACCCGACTCCATCCCAACGCCCGTGAACCCGGCGACGAGCGCAGCTTCCATGGCGCCGAGCCCACCGGGGGTCGGTGCGACGGCGGCGACCACGGACGAGCCGAGGTACACCGCTCCGATCTCGGCGAAGGTCACTCCTCCGTCGAAGGCTGCGACGGCGCAGCCGAGCGCCGCCACGTAGGTGAGCGTCACGCCGAGCGACCCACCGAACAGCGCCACGATCCTTCCTGGCGACCGAGCGAGCGCGGCGA